>ENA-UEOO01000683-UEOO01000683.1-human-gut-metagenome-genome-assembly--contig:-NODE-683-length-10937-cov-3.049355_pt1 | contig 10937 bp, 9 predicted proteins | sample MGYA00242888_ERZ507892 | MGnify/ENA primary metagenome ERZ507892 (study PRJEB26167, sample SAMN06115415) | human gut metagenome | host: Homo sapiens | place: China:Sichuan | collected 2015-02-04...
GCCATCAACAAGTTCAATCGGGCAATGCACAACTCTTTATAGAGGCCATCCATTCTTCTGAAAGTCTCTATCCATATTGGTTCTATTGGATTATGAAGAATTTCCAATCCTCCAATATGATCCATACGTTCCAATTCTGTTTCAAGTTGTTGTATATTGTATTTCATATCAAACATTATTTATAAGTGATTTTATCACTCTATCTATTGCCTCTGTCGATTTGCGGAGTTCAAATTTTGATTTATCGGCCTGACGCGCTATGGAGACAAACTTCATTTGTTCAGACATTGGAGGAACAATGACCTTAATGCTTTGGATGTGTTTCAGGTTTAATCCACCTCTTCCGTCAACATCCCCAGACATTGAGCGCAATTCTTTATATCTGCCCCTCAGATTATGAAATAGATATTCATAATTAACTTCCTCATTTGGTACGATAGCACATAAAGATTGGTTCGTGCAAAGCTCTATATCATTGATGGCGACCGTTCCTCGCGTTTTCCCTTTTCCTGCAAGAGCTATAACGATGGAATGAATTGGAACCATCTTGGTACTACAGCCATCATAACCTTGTTGTGTAATCTTTGCATCGGTATCTTGTACTCTCGCTTTATGTACTTCACCAGAACTCATCCAGGGAATATTACCATTATCCCAATAAGATGAGATCTTTGTACTGGGGGTTGCGCCAGCAAAACATTCAGCGAAGTCGCCAACCTTTTTTATATCGTAGGATTTTGGATTATCATCCACACTCCCAAACATCTCGATAAATTGCGATTTCACCATTTCGTCAGTAGCCGCAAGTAGTTTCTTGTAGCTTTCTTTAAGACGATAGGCTGTCCACAACTTATCTGCAAGAACACGCTGTTTCTCCATTGTAGGCAACTCTATTTCATACGAAGCAAGATGCTCCCACTTAACACGAGGAGACAAAGAACCTGCAGAACCTTGAACAGCGTGTTCGAAGAACTGCTCATTCTGTACAATAAATGGGAGAAGGTTAGGTTCTATTTTCCCAGGAATAGCCTCTATGACAGTAATGTCGCCAGAACAAATACCATCAAATTGTGCTACACCAGCTTTTTGTTGGTATGCACGTCTTCTACCAAAAAGAATCTGCCCTTGCTTGAAAGACTTTGTGAAGGTGTTCTCTGTATCCACCTCAAAATCTCTCACAAGCATTTCGTTAGGCACAAGATGCTCCAAGCCCACTATTGGCATTCCATTCTTATCTCCCTTGAATGTAGTTCTACATTCACGAGCAACTTGGTCAAATCTATATTTAGCCATTGATTAATTCAAGTAAAGAGGTGTAACATTCATGGACACTACGAGCGGCATCATTCCACTTTTCTATGGCATCATCTATTGTCAATGAATCGGATGATGCAAATGACTTGGGTGCGACATAAAGTGATATATTCAAATCACCATCTTTTCCCAATACATCATTTTTGGCTACAACCTTACAGAAATCTTCTATATCTTGATGCCCAAAGTATGCATTGCTTATCTTTGAAATGTGCTCATCTGTGAGATAGCTCTCTGCATTCTTGCGGACTACCTCGTTGACAGCATTGATAAACACAATCCTATTCTTGTACTCTTCTGTCTTATTTGACTTACAGATGATAATACATGCCTCCATCGGAGAATTATAGAATAGGTTAGGTGCCAAGCCTATCACACATTCTACAAGGTCATTTTTTATTAGTTCTTTTCTAATTTCTTGTTCCTCTTTGCGGAATAACACACCATGCGGAAACAAGATAGCACATCTGCCAGTCTTCTCATCCATACTGGCAAGTATATGCTGAAAAAACGCATAGTCAGCTCTTCCCTGAGGCGGGGTTCCCAAGAAGTTACGCCCCCATTTGTCGTTCATGAACTTTTCGCGGTTCCACTGTTTAATGGAGTACGGCGGATTAGCCAGCACAATATCAAACTTCCTCAATCGACTGCCATCCACGAAGCCTGGTTTCTCAAGCGTGTCAGCATTAACGATGGAGAAATCCTCCACACCATTGAGGTACAGATTCATGCGAGCAATAGAGCTGGTGAGGGCATTGATTTCCTGACCAAACACCTTCACGCCCTGCCAAGGCTGGCCCTTCTGACGCAAGAAGTCAAGACACTTCACGAGCATTCCACCAGAACCACATGTAGGGTCGTAGATACTCTCATCCGGCTTTGGTTGCAAAATCTCAGCCATCAGAGTAACAACAGTGCGGTTGGTGTAGAACTCCTGGGCCGTATTACCAGCATCATCGGCAAACTTACCTACCAGGTACTCGTATGCCTGTCCCATCTCGTCGGCAGGACATGAGGTGTGTGAGAGGTCGTAGCGGGAGAAGTCTTCTATCAATGAGGTGATAATATGGTCTGGCATCTTAGCCTTGTTGGTCCAACCATCCTTAGGGCCGAAGATACCCTCTAGTCCACCGATGATACGACCATCCATCTCCTTTCCGGGATTGGCCTGTTCAATAGCAATGAAGGCCTCTACCAGTCGCTGACCGACATTCTCTGTCACCTCACGCACGTCACACCAATGAGCACCATCAGGGATTCGGATGACAAAATCCTCACTCTGCGCTCGAGCAAAATCTTCACCTCCCTCGCATGCAAACTCGCCATACTGCTCGTCATACACATCCGAGATGCGCTTGAAGAACAGCAAAGGGAAGATATATTCCTTGTAGCCTGCAGCATCAATCTGGCCACGTAGACGGGTAGCTGCTCCCCACAGGAACTGCTTCATTTCGTCGAGTGAGATAGGTTCACCCTTTATTCTGTATTTCTTCTGTTCTGCCATGATTTATGCGCTGATTATTTTCTTAAATTCCTCTTCTGCCAGACGAACGGCTTCGAGGGCTTCCATGAATTCTTTCTTTACCTCCTCGTATGGGCGGATAGCCTCTTTGTGATACTCTACATATCGGTTTGGTGAGAGATTGAACTCCTTCTCTTCAATCTCCTTAAGGGTAACAACCTTCGAGAAGTCCTCAATATCCTTGTAGTCGGCATAAAGCTGATAGAGACGGTCCACATCTGCAGGAGAGAGGATGTTTTGGGCACGCTTGGCAGTGAGTATCTTGGTGCCATCTATCATCAAGATGCGACCAGAGTGCTCTGCTGGCTTCATCTTACGGAGAATGAGGAAACACGGAGAGAGCCCAGTGCCATAGAAGAGTTTATCACCAAGTGTTACCACAGCCTCAATGAGATCACTCTTGACCAGTTTCTCACGGATGCGCCCTTCTTCATTGCCACGGAAGAGAATGCCCTGTGGCATTACCACTGCCATGCGGCTATTGCCTGGTGCCATACTCTTCACCATGTGCTGAATCCACGCATAGTCACCGCAAGAGTCTGACGGCGTACCCCAAACGTTACGGCCAAACTTGTCTGACGACCATTCAGTAGATCCCCACTTATCAAGGGAGAACGGAGGATTGGCTATCACGCAGTCGAACTTGGCGATGCCGCTACCCTGCAGAATCTTTGGTGAGCGAAGTGTGTCGCCCTGCATGATATTGAAGTCGGATGCACCATGCAGGAAAAGATTCATCTTGGCAATGGCAGCATTGACAACATTCTTTTCCTGGCCGAAGATGCTACCACAACAGAGATTGTCGTGGTGCATGTGATGTACAGCCTCGATGAGCATACCACCACTACCGCAGGCAGGGTCATAGACCGTCTCGCCTGGCTTGGGATCGAGAATACGAACAAGCAGACTTACCACCGAACGTGGTGTATAGAACTCACCAGCTTGGGCCTTCGAGTCATCGGCAAACTTCTTCAGCAACACCTCGTAGGCATCGCCCATCAGGTCGGCAGGATAGGCATTGTTGCCAAGATTGCGAGTGGAAAGGTGCTCGATGAGGTCGCGAATCTTGCCGTCAGTAAGGATATTCTTGTTGGTCCATTTCTGGCTCGAGAACATACTCAACACTCCATAGAGGGTATCAGGGTTGGCCAGTTCTATCTTGCGCATGGCACCGACTATGGCTGCGCCAAGGTTTTCCGAGCGCTCGCGTACATCCTGCCAGTGACAGCCGTCAGGTATGTCGAAACGATGCTGCTCAGGCAACATCGCATAATCCATATCGCCACCGCTCTCCTCCAATGCAGCCTGCATCTCTTCGTCATATACATCCGAGATGCGCTTGTAGTAGAGAATTGGCGTGATATAATCCTTGAAATTATCTTGGCTCACAGGACCACGGAGTATGTTGCAGGCCTCGAACAGGAAGTTGTACAAGTCTTGCGCATTCTCCATCTTTATCTGCTCCTCTGTCTTGGGAGTGTCAAAGAGACCTGGAGTATTATTCTTTTTCTTCTTAGCCATACTAAAATAGTTAAGTGTTTCGAACTAGTTCACTCATTTTTACCTGCAGAATATTCGCTATCTTGCCAAGTGTTTCAAGCGAGGGTTGAGAGGTGTTCGTGCACCATTTGCTAACAGTGGCAGGATCTTTTCCGACCTGTTCTGCCAACCATTTTGCCGTTTTCTTTTGTTCTACAAGAACTACCTTTATGCGATTAAGATCCTTACTATTCATTGACTTTCAATTTGTATTTGATTCCAAAGTTACATTGTTTATCCGAAAATCCATCATAAATTCATAAAAAGCTGAAGAAAAACCATCATTTTCTTTGCGTTTAACTTCAATCTTGAATAATTCGGGGGTCGCATCAACAATTATTTGGTCTATATGCAACAAGGCCACCGAAGCAAAATGCGACGATGGCCTTCTCCTAAATATACGTCCCGATATCCTAATGCGTTGACTACGGAATACTATAAAACTTGTCTGAAAGGTACAAGATAATCCTACGCCCTCTCTGGTATTTTGAAGTCTTGGACATCTCAAACTTCTCTCGGAAGTCGTAAACAATCTCAGCGTTTATTCTTTGGGCAGGATCCTTCTTATACTCTTTACCGGAAAAGCTATTTACTGCGCGAAGGAATGGCTCGAAGCCCATGTCCTTGTCCATATGTCCAGAACGAATAAGGGCTGCCTTGATATATGCCGTTTCGTACTCGTGTTCCATGTCATTGAGGGCAGCCATGATGGCCTCTTTGAGGGCAGGTTTATCCTTAGCGATAAGAATATCGTCAAGAGATTGAGTCTCTTGCTGAATACGATGACGCCCGTGTCTTCCCTGTGTTGCAGCTAATTCTGCAGTCACTTCACGTTGGATGTCTGTATTATTGTATTCTTTTGCATCTTTCTTCCAGTCCGCCTTTTTATCATATCCCTTAGATACGCTTGTTGACACCAATTTCCTAACCACATTGGTTACAAGGGTTGGAATAAGCATGCTTTGAGCGCCCATGGAATTCATAGCGTTGCTCATCAGTTTTGACGTGCTCCTGAGTCCATGGTCAAGTACTATGTAGTACAGACCACTTAGTAAGATGGGATTCTGTTTTTCAAGGGCCAAATCACAGAGGTTGCAAATAATCTCATTCATACAGAAAAGTCCTGCAAGAATAAGTCGACGTCCCTGTATCTTGAGTTCCTCCTCGCGAGATCCCAGAAACATCAGTGCAAGCATACGATAATTGGCAGGAATGCCGTTCCACCACTCATCAATCCCGGGTATTCTAAAATAGAAGACCTTTGGGGTGTCCGGTTCATCCTTCTCTGTTACATATTCCTCTGTCCATTCTTCCTGCGAGGTGTCGAAACGAGCGTACCCATCGAAATAAAGAAACTTTTCAACAAGCTCGTCTATTTCCCTTTTCTTATCATCTATTTCAAAGGGAAGAACCTCTGCCCCAAATAGTTCCTTGCACATAACCAGAATGTTTGCAGGGATACACTCCACTGCCATCTCGAACAATTTAGCATAGACAGAGAAATCACCACTAGTGTTGGATTCTAAATCATCTCGAAAAGACAGATACTCTTCTTCGTGCTCCTTCTTCCATTCTGTCAGGAATTCCACAAAGTATCTTTGCTGATAATTGCTCAGCAGCTGTATAGTGAATTTCTTATCATTCATAAGTTCTACCCATTTTTTATTTGAGGTGTACAATGTTACTTCAAAAGGGGCACAAATCCGCACGTTTTCCTGTCAATTACATTTTTCACATGCGTTTATCCTTAATTGCATGCAAACTAATGATACAACTTTGCAGAAAAGCAGGGCTATCTCTTTGCCAAGAGCTTTAGGAGCATAGCAGTCTTCTCTTCCTCCGTCATGTTTTTGATGTCCTCCTCTGTTACCTTTGGCTCCAAATCCAGCAACTTGCTATTATACTCAAATTGGGTCTCCAGAGGGTATTGGGCGATATATCTGTCGGTGATGGACTTGCTTGTGGAGTGTCCCATACTCTCAGAGATGTATTTCTCTTCAACGCGGGCGTGAGCTAGGTTTGTACCATAGGAATGCCTGCACCATGTTCCTGATGGGCGCACCTCCCAATGCAACACATCCTGGCAGATCTTGATAACACGATCCTGCACGTTGGAATTTTCTTGAGAGATGCGCTTACGCTTGTCTACTTTGAGTTCTGCTCCTTGTAGGATATCAGGGAAGACGAAGCCATTGAGCACAGGCTCTGCTGCAATCTCATCAAGGATTCGCTGAAGGGGTTCTATGATGGGGATGATAACCTCAGAACCGCCCTCGGTGCGATTGGTTGTCTTCACACGCTTGAATTTGAAAGCCTTTCTGCCGGTATCAAAGTAATATTGAGAGTACGTCAACTCGCCTGCATCTGCCATATTGAAGCCATTGCAAAGGTATTGGGCAAGAAAAAGTCCCAATGAATAATGAGCCTTTTCTGCATACCCTGCCTTCCATGTATTGGGATAGCGCTTTTCCGTGAATACGCGATACAATTCTGTCATCTGCTCAACAGATAGGTAGCAGTGTTTTCTCGTATCACCAACAGGAATGGCCACAAGTTTCTTCTTCTGGATGTTAGAAAATGGATATTCTTGATTGGCAAGAAAACCCATAGATACGCACTCGTTCCATACAGCACGACAGGAGCGCAGGTAGATACCACGAGTGGTATCACTAATCTTGCCAACCATGTTTCCGTCAGCATCCTCCACGCCGTGCATCATGCCGTTGTTCCAATATTCAATATCTTCCTTCCCTACCTTTAAGCCTTCGACGGGTCTGTTCCAGGTAATCTTTATGAATGATTTCAATGCACACTCATACGACTCTGCGGTGGTGTATTTCTCACCATTATTATGGGTACGGTAGAAGTTAATTTTATTTTCCCATACGCCAATGAAGGATGACTCTTTAGTTGTGTCCACACCTGTAACAACAGACTTGATTCTATCGAGCGTCAGACTATTGCCCAAGCGCTCTATCAACTCTGTCTGCGCCTCAAAGATGGCATCAAATTCAATTTTCTTCTCATATAGTTCTGAGCGGACTGCTCTTGCACTCAGCGTACAAACCTTCGCAAAGTCTTCTTCTGTAAATTCGCCCGCCACATAGTTATACCATGACTTTCTATCAATAGTATAACGCATTGCGACAGGAAAAGTGTCCCGATCCTTCTTTGGATGACGCTTGTCAATAATGAGTGCGTAAGTACAACTTCCGAACCTTGCGCTCCTGTATGTTGTATCCAGTTTCTTTGCCATATTCCTTACTATAGTCTGGAGGTTTTATGCATGTTATTTTCTCTGTTTTGGGAAAACAATGGGAAAACAAACCCCACCATTTCTCTTATGAACGCCCTATCTTCCTATGCTTTGGGCTACAATTCGGATAAAGACAATATAATAAAGATGAAGGACAAAACCAAGCTTGATATTGGCCTCCACCGTGTCAAAGCCCTGCTCCTGAAGCACATACGTCTTCAGTTTGTTGATCAGACCGATGCCGCGGCCTTCCTGGCGCATGTAAAGGATCACACCACGGCCTTCCGCCTCCACCTGACGCATCGCGGTCTGGAGCTGTTTTCCGCAGTCACAGCGCATGGAACCGAACACATCTCCGGTCAGGCACTCGGAATGCACGCGGCAGAGCACATCCTCGCCGTCCCCGATATCACCTTTTACAAGAGCAACATGGTGCTCGCCGGTAATATCGTTCACATAGCCGTAGATCTTAAAGTGTCCATACTGGGTCGGCATGTCCGCGCAGGCCTCCTGCACCACATGTTTTTCATGGACACGGCAGTAATCCTGCAGTTCCTTGATCGTGATAAATTTCAGTCCGTACTCCTTCGCCAGCTTCCACAGGTTTGTGGTCCGCATCATGGTTCCGTCTTCCTCCATGATCTCACAGCACACGCCGCACTCGGAAAGTCCCGCCAGACGCATGAGGTCCACAGTTGCCTCGGTGTGGCCGTTTCTCACAAGGACACCGCCGCGCCTTGCCACGAGAGGAAATACATGGCCCGGTCTTCTGAGATCCTGAGGCTTTGTCGCCGGATCCACACACTTCATCATCGTGTAGGAGCGCTCCGCCGCGGAGATTCCTGTCGTCGTGTCCACATGGTCGATGGAGACTGTAAATGCCGTGCAGTGGTTATCCGTGTTCTCGGATACCATCTGCGGAAGTCCCAGCCGCTCCGCCACTGCCGCGCTCATCGGCGTACAGATCAGTCCCTTTGCATGACTTGCCATAAAATTGATATTTGCCTGCGTCGCGAACTCTGCCGCGCAGATCATATCTCCCTCATTCTCCCGGTCCGGGTCATCTGTCACGAGAATGATCTTTCCCGCCCGCAGATCTTCGATCGCTTCTTCGATTGTGTTGTACTGTTCGTTCATAGCTTCCTGCCTTTCTAACGTCCTTGTCGTTGAATCGTCTTCTCTAAAATCCATATTTCTGAAGAAACTCCATGCTGCGCCCCGCGTTTCCCTTCGCATTTCCTGCGGCATTTCCTGCGGCATTTTCACCGTCAGGCATTTTTCCCCGGTCCGCACCGGAATTTCTTCCGATATCCACAAATTTCTGAATATATTTCCCCACAATGTCGTTTTCCAGATTGACCGGATCTCCTGCTTTTTTCTTCAAAAGCGTTGTCTCCTCGCCGGTATGCGGGATTACCGACACCGAAAAGTTCCTCTTTGTCACCGCCGCCACCGTGAGGCTGATCCCGTCGATGCAGATCGACCCTTTTTCCACGATCAGATCCAGGATCTTATCCGCACATGTGATCGTGACCCAGACTGCATTCTCTTCCCGTCTCATCGATTCGATCTGACCAGTTCCGTCAATATGACCGGAAACGATATGACCGCCGAACCGGCCGTCTGCCGCCATGGCCCGCTCCAGGTTTACATAACTTCCATCCTGCAGTGCTCCGAGGCTGCTTCTCCTCACTGTCTCCGCCATCACGTCGGCGGAAAACTCGTTATTTTTCATATTTGTGACCGTAAGGCAGACACCATTGACCGCGATGCTGTCACCGATCTTTGTTCCTTCCAGAACTTTTTTTGCTTTTACCGTCAGTGTACCGGAATTTCCGCGCAGGGAAAGTGCCTTCACCTGTCCGAGTTCTTCTACGATCCCTGTAAACATGCTCTCATTTCCTTTCCCATTTTCAATCTACTGAATATCTGAGCATCAGATCATCCCCGATCGTCTCCACCTGTCTCAGCGTCAGCATCACGGCTTCCGCCGGATGCGCCACACCGATCCCGGAAACCGGAGTCTTCGCGCCGGCACCGCCGAAGATCTTCGGTGCGATAAACGCGCAGATCTCGTTTACGATCCCGGCTGACAGCGCCGCGTCATTTAAGGTACCGCCGCCCTCTAAAAGCACGCTGTCGATGCCCTGTTTTCCAAGATATTCCATGAGCTTCCCAAGATCCACACGCCCGTCTGCGTCCGGGACCGACACGGTCTTTACACCGGCCGCGTGAAGCTGTTCCGCTTTCTTTTCCGTTTCTTTACAGCCTTCCCCGGAATGCTCCCCCGCATACGCTACGATGGTCCGGTACTCCTTTGCCGTCTTCACGATCTGTGAATCCATCGGGATCCGGAGTCCGCTGTCGCAGATGATCCGCACCGGACTCTTCAGCCCGGGGATCCGGACGTTTAACATCGGATCGTCTGCCAGGACCGTGCCGATCCCCGCCATGATCCCCATATACCGGTGGCGCAGCTCCTGCACCTTTTTCCTTGCGCTTTCTCCTGTGATCCACTTGGAATCGCCGGTCCGCGCAGCGATCTTTCCGTCCGCCGTCATGGCGTATTTCATGACCACATAGGGCGTTTTCTTTGTGATATAGCGGAAGAACACCGGATTTAACGCATCGCATTCCTCCCGCATAAAGTCCTCTTCCACCCGGACTCCCGCTGCTCTTAGGATCGCCGCTCCTTTTCCTGATACCAGGGGATTTGGATCTCTTGAACCGATCACGACTCTTGCAATCTTCTGCTCGAGGATCGCCTCCGTGCAGGGCGGTGTCTTTCCGTAATGGCAGCACGGCTCCAACGTCACATAAAGTGTCGCGCCTTCCGCACTTTCCGTGAGCGATGCAATGGCGTTTCGCTCCGCGTGGAGTTCTCCGCACCGCTCATGATAACCTTCCCCTATGATCCTTCCGTCTTTCACGATCACAGCTCCCACGAGGGGATTCGGGCTCGTCCAGCCAAGTCCCCCCTTTGCAAGCTCAATGGCCCGCAGCATATAATCCCGGTCCGTCATCTTTTTCACTCCTCTCCGCAAACCTGCCTTACAGGCGCAATCAGGAAGTTCCATAGGAATTTTCTGTTAAAAAAAGCCCTGTAATGCAGATGCCTACAGGGTTTTCCATATTCGGTCCGTTGTTTTATCCGGAAATATAAATTTCCGTTATTCCCAGCTTTTCCCGGATCCTTTTCATTAAAAAAGCCCTGAAACAGTTTCCTATTCCAGAGCTACTGATCCGATCTTCCGTGATCCGGAATTCCTCGATCCCATCCTCTTTTTCGAGCACCGGATCGCTTCC
>ENA-UEOO01000685-UEOO01000685.1-human-gut-metagenome-genome-assembly--contig:-NODE-685-length-10907-cov-42.790028_pt1 | contig 10907 bp, 8 predicted proteins | sample MGYA00242888_ERZ507892 | MGnify/ENA primary metagenome ERZ507892 (study PRJEB26167, sample SAMN06115415) | human gut metagenome | host: Homo sapiens | place: China:Sichuan | collected 2015-02-04...
CACTATAATAAACTGAAAGAAATATGAAATACCTCAAGACAGTAAGCCATCTGCTGCAAATTGTGATGACTCCGCTGCGCAGCAACTGGGCGTTCTTCACGTTCATATACCTGCTTGGATGTATATGTGCATGGGTGACGCTACCTGACGCACGCGGTGCAAAACTGTACGACAACCTATATCCGGAACTCTTCCTTGACGTATACGTGCTTGCCACGATACTCACGATACTGCCAAGAAGAGTGAAGCCTTGGATAAGAGGATTCTTTTATTTTGTGCTCTATACAGCAGCCGTCGTGGATGTCTACTGCTTCGTAAAGTTCCAGTCGACGCTAACGCCCACCATGCTGCTGCTTGTAGGCGAGACCGACTCAAGGGAGGCGGGCGAGTTCATACGCTCATGCGTGTCGCCTGACATTCTTATAAGCGGCGTGGGATGGGTGTTGCTGCTCATGGCTGTGCACATTCTTACAGCCATAAAGCTGCGCTTCCCCCACTTCGTGCCGCGCAACTGGTGTCGTCTGGTACGGTCAATCCTCGTACAGTCGCGCTTCTTCCTCCATCGTGTCCGCCATGTGACGGAGTTTGCTGTTCTGGCGCTGCTCGTATTCTCCATCGTTATGAGTGCGCACAACAAGACTGCCACCTTGAAGCTGATGACGGGAAAGACCATCGGCGACGTGGAGCATACGCTGACGGAGAAAGACCATGCCGTGCTCTATCAGCCCATCTACCGCTTGGTATTCAGCATTTACGCCAATACGCTGACCGCCAAGCAGGTGGACAAGCTCATTGCTACAGCCGACAAGGTGAGAGTGGACTCATGCTCGTTCACCTCGCCCAACATCGTGCTCATCATCGGCGAGAGCTACAACCGCCACCACTCGTCGCAGTACGGCTACGTGATGCCAACCGCACCGAGGCAGACCAAGCTGGAGCACAAGGGACGACTCGTCAAGTACACGGACGTGGTAAGCCCGTGGAACCTCACCAGCTTCGTATTCAAGCATATCTTCTCGCTCTACACCGTAGGCGACAAGGGAGAATGGTGTGACTATCCGCTCTTCCCCGAACTGTTCAGAAAGGCCGGCTATCACGTCACGTTCATCACCAATCAGTTCCTGCCCAAGGCGAAGGAGGCTGTGTACGACTTCAGCGGCGGCTTCTTCCTCAACAATCCGAAGCTCAGCGCGGCTCAGTTCGACACACGCAACACCGAACTCCACCAGTACGACGAGGATCTGCTGGAAGACTATGACAAGCTGCAGTCGCAGAACACGGAGAACAACCTCATCATCTTCCACCTTCTCGGACAGCACGTGGCTTACCGCCAACGCTCGCCGAAAGACCGAAAGAAATTCAAGGGCGACGACTATAAGGAGCTGAAGCCGGGACTCAATGCGAGAGAACGTCAGATTCTGGCTGACTACGACAACGCCGTGCTCTATAACGACTCCATCGTGACGGAGATAGTGAAGAAGTTCGAGAACAAGGACGCCATCGTCATCTACGTGCCCGACCATGGCGAGGAATGCTTCGAGGGCGACATGCACTTCTTCTGCCGTATGCACTCGGCAAAGGTGGACGCACGTCTGGCTCACGCCGAGTTTGACATCCCGATGTGGATATGGTGCTCACGCAAATACATCAGACAGCGCCCCGAGATATTCCGCGAGGTGATGGCGTCGCGCAACAAGAGATATATGACGGACGCCCTTCCGCACATGCTGCTCTATCTTGCCGGCATCAGCTGCCCGGAATATAAGGACCGCCTCAACCTGCTCTCGCCGGCGTATGACGAGACCAGACCGCGCATCCTGAAAAACTCTGCCGACTACGACAAGCTGAAGTAAGAGGCATAACAAGAACAACAAAGACAAGAAACAAAGAAAAGACAACATAACAGACAACAATATCAACATGGACAAACCATTACTCTCGCGCACGGAATGCGCCGCTCTCAGAGGACTTGCCATCATCGGCATCTTCCTCCACAACTATTGCCACTGGCTGGGAATGGCTGTAAAGGAGAACGAATACACCTTCACCATGTCAAAGAGCTCGCAGCTCATGCAGATGATAGCTTCGCCGGACATCTATCTGCCCGTACACCTCGTGTCCTTCTTCGGACATTACGGCGTGCCGGTGTTCCTCTTCCTCTCGGCTTACGGACTGGTTATGAAGTACGAGAACCGCGGTTCGCAGAAGCCGTCGCCGAAGCAGACCGCCGTCATACCGTTCCTCTCACATCACTTCACGAAGCTCTTCAAGATGATGATAGTGGGCTACGTGATCTTCACGATGGTGGACGCCATGACGCCCGGACCTCACAAATACCAGGTGATGGACATCATCAGCCAGATGTTTATGTTCAACAACGTGATGCCCGACCCTGACCACATCATCTGGCCCGGACCCTACTGGTTCTTCGGACTGATGATGCAGCTCTACATCGTCTATCGTCTGCTGCTGTGGCGCCGCGGCGACATCTTCCCGCTGCTGCTCATCGTGGCGTGCTGGGCATTGCAGGCGTTCTGCGATCCCGAGGGCGACACGCTCAACCGCATCCGCTATAACTTCATGGGTGGCGTGCTGCCGTTCTGCGCAGGACTGCTCTTCGCACGACGCGGCAAGCAGATGAGTCGCGGATTCCTGACCACGCAGACCGTCATATCCATAGCTCTCGTGTTCTTCTTCAGCTTCAACTTCCAGACATGGCTGTGGGCTCCGCTCTTCGTCTGCACGGCTTCCGTTGGCATAGCTAAGCTTACGCCGGCAAGGATAAACAAATGGATAGCATGGGTGGGCAACATCTCAGCAGCCCTCTTCGTGCTCCATCCCGTCACACGCAAGATATTCATACCCATATCGCGCCACGGCGACATCTACACCGGACTGCTCCTCTACATCATTGCGTCCATCGCCCTCGCATGGTTCTACCATAACTTCTCGAAGCTGCGCGCAGAAAAAAAATAGGAGTTAGGAATTAATTCAAAATTCAGAAAGAATGCTTATACCCGATATCGAACTGAAGAACATTTCGCGCTACAGAGCCGAACAGATGGGAGCTGCCATGCTCTTCGTCATCCTCTTCCACGTGGCGCTCGACCGTGGCGACCCGTTCTACGGGTTACGACGTTGCGGCAACGTGGGTGTCGACATATTCCTGTTCCTTAGTGGCGTAGGACTGTGGTTTGCATGGAGCAAGAATCAGGACATCCTGCATTTCTACAGACGACGTCTGCTGCGCATATTGCCCACATGGCTGGTCTGCGCCACGGCGTTCTATCTGCCTGACTATCTCGGTCCGAGAAAGTTCTCACGGTCGCTTGTCGACCTTATCGGCGACATAACCATCAACTGGGACTTTTGGCTGCACGACGAACTGACGTTCTGGTATGTGCCAGCCATAATGCTTCTCTATCTGCTTGCGCCGCTCTACATGAAGCTGATATCGCGCCACAGCGAATACAGATGGACACCGGTGCTGATGATAGTATGGTGCATAATGGTGCAATGGGTGCTGCCCATCCATCATGCCGTGGGACATCTCGAGATATTCTGGAGCCGCGTCCCGATATTCTTCATCGGCATCAACTGCGGCGAGATGGTACGGACCGAACGGCGCATCGAGGGCAGCGCGGTGTGGATGCTCCTCCTCGCCTTCGCCATGACCTTCGGCACGAGCCTCTATCTTGAGCAGGTAAGGCACGGCATGTTCCCGCTCTTCGTGGAGAGAATGCTCTACATCCCCTTCACCATCTGCTCCGTTCTGCTCATGAACCGCATCTTCCGCCGCACGCCGCAATGGGTGAACCGCTCGTTCCGCTTCGTCGGAGCATTGAGCTTAGAGGCATATCTCATCCACATCCACTTCGTCCTCGTCTACATCGAGCCACACCACCTCGGCTACTGGCCTACGTTCCTTGCAACGGTGGCGATAACGCTGCCCATAGCATGGGTGCTACAGTGGATAGTGACCAAGTTGCCCGCAATGATAATGAAAAGGAAAAACCAATAGGAAACCCCTAAAACTCCATAACTATGATAAAGAACATACTAAGACTGACGCGTCCGAAACAATGGATAAAGAACTTCTTTGTCTTCATTCCGATGTTCTTCGGAGGCGAACTCTTCGACCTTCACTCAATATGGCTCGCCACAATCACGTTCGTGGCGTTCAGCCTCACGGCATCGTCCATCTATTGCTACAACGACATCGTGGACGTGGATGCCGACCGTTGCCATCCCGTTAAGTGCCTGCGCCCAATAGCCTCAGGCGCCCTCTCCATCCGTATGGGCTACATACTGATGGCGGTTTGCTTTCTCCTTTCAATGGCTGTTCTTATGGCGCTGCCACCTGAAGTGAAGAGTCAGGTCATGGCGGTCATCGTCTTCTATTATGTCCTCAATCTCTCTTACTGCTCCAAGCTCAAGCAGTTTGCCATCCTTGACGTGTGCATCGTGGCGTTCGGCTTCGTGCTGCGCATCCTTGCCGGAGGCTTCGCTTGCGAGTTGGCGCTGTCAAGCTGGATTGTCATCATGACATTCCTCCTCACGCTCTTCATGTCGTTTGCCAAAAGAAGGGATGACGTACTGAGGATGAACGAGACGGGAGAAGCTCCGCGTAAGAACACCGTGCGCTATAATCTTACGTTCATCAATCAAGCCATCACCATAACAGCCTCCGTAACGCTCGTCTGCTACATCATGTACTGCGTTTCGCCGGAAGTGGTGGAGCGTTTCCAGACGCCTTATCTATATCTGACGTTTGTCTTCGTTCTGCTCGGACTGCTGCGCTACATCCAGATAGCCGTGGTGGACAAGAAGAGCGGCGACCCTACAAAGGTGATTCTGAAAGATCATTTCTCACAAGTGATTGTCATAGCATGGATACTGACCTTCCTGCTTATGATTTACGTCATATAAGATCAGAGCAGAAGTTTTTCTTAACATGCTATACGTTGAGGTTATCTTACCATTACCACTCGAAGGTGTCTTCACTTACTCCGTTCCTGACATAATGGCGGAAAAGGTGAAGATGGGGGTACGTGTGCTCGTTCCGTTGGGAAAGTCGAAGACTTACACAGCTATGGCGGTAAGGACACACTCGCAGAAACCCGACTTCCAGACGCGCGACATCCTTCAGGTGATTGACGCCGAACCGGTGTTGCTGGAGAAACAGCTGAAGCTGTGGCAATGGATAGCCACGTACTATATGGCTCCGTTGGGGGATGTCTTCAAGGCGGCGTTGCCAGCCGGACTGAAGGCGGAGGAGAACTATAAGCCGCGAACCGTGCGGTGCGTGACGTTGGCTGAGAACCTTCGCACGGAGCCTTCCATGCAGCTCGCCATGTCTATTCTCGCACGAGCCTTGAAGCAGCAGCAGACCTTCGCCACTTACCTGCATCTCTCGCATTGGGACGAAACGGACGGAGAGACGCCGCCACAACACATCGAAGAGATTGCGTGCGACGAACTGCTTAACGCAGCACACGCCTCGGACGCCGTGCTCCGACAGCTTATCAACCGTCGCTTTCTGACTGTCTATCAGCGTGAGGTGGGACGACTGAACACCACGGGCGAGGCTCATCCCGAGAACATCCTTCCGCTCAGCGAGGCGCAGCAGGACGCAATGAATCAGATAAGGACGGAGTTTATGCGTCATAACGTGGTGCTCTTCCACGGCGTGACGTCAAGCGGAAAGACGGAGATATACATCCATCTCATCCAGAGAATGCTGGACGAAGGCAAGCAAGTGCTCTATCTGCTACCCGAGATAGCTCTGACGGTGCAGATGACGGAGAGACTGAAGCGTGTGTTCGGATCGCGATTGGGCATCTATCACTCGCGTTACAGCGACGCAGAACGTGTGGAGATATGGAAGAAGCAGTTGTCTGACAATCCTTACGACATCATTCTGGGCGCACGCAGCGCCGTCTTCCTGCCTTTTACGCGCCTCGGCATGGTGATAGTGGACGAGGAACATGAGACATCTTTCAAGCAGCAAGACCCGGCTCCACGCTATCATGCACGCTCAGCAGCGATTATGCTTGCCCGAATGTACGAAGGGGCGCACGTGCTTTTAGGCACCGCCACGCCCTCAATGGAGAGCTTCTATAACGCCTCAACGGGCAAGTACGGCTACGTGAAGCTGACCACACGATTCCGCGACGTGGCTCTGCCGGAGATACGAGTGGTGGACGTGAAGGACCTTTACAGACGAAAAATGATGAAGGGGCCGTTCTCCATGGAACTGCTCAATGCCATACGGGCTGCTCTGAAAGCCAAGAAGCAGGTGATTCTGTTCCAGAACCGGCGTGGATTTGCGCCGATGGTGGAATGTCGTGTATGCGGATGGGTGCCGAAATGCAAGAACTGTGACGTGTCATTGACTTACCATCGATCGCAGAATCTGCTGACCTGCCACTACTGCGGTTTCACTTACGCCGTGCCAAAGCAATGCCCCAACTGCGAGAGCACCGAGCTCACGGGGCGCGGATATGGCACGGAGAAGATAGAAGACCGCGTAAGAGAACTCTTCCCAGGCGCAAGAATAGCCCGAATGGACCTTGACACTACTCGTTCCACCGGGGCATATAGCCGCATCATCGGCGACTTCTCGTCCGGTCGGACCGACATTCTTATCGGTACGCAGATGATATCGAAGGGACTTGACTTCGGCAATGTGGCTGTCGTGGGCATCCTCAATGCCGACACAATGCTCAACTATCCCGACTTCCGTGCTTACGAGCATGCCTTCATGATGCTCTCGCAAGTGAGCGGAAGAGCAGGACGAAGGGGCGACCGTGGACTGGTGATTCTGCAGACAAAGAGTGCCGACCTGCCCGTAATACGTCAGGTGGTTGACAATGATTTCGCGGGATTCGCACACGATCTGCTTGAGGAAAGACGCATGTTCCATTATCCTCCCTACTGGCGGTTGGTGTATGTGTTCCTCCGCCATCGCGACGAACACACCGTTGAGTCGGCTGCCATCGAGATGGCATCGCGCCTAAGGCAGTCGTTTTCCGACCGCGTGCTCGGACCGGACAAGCCTTCAGTAGCAAGGGTGAAGACGGAGAACATAAGAAAGATAGTACTGAAACTGGAGAACGGCATCGACCTCAATCTCGCAAGACAACTGATGAGGGAGGCACGTGAGGGACTGCTAAGCGACAAGCGCTACGCCGCCATGAACGTATACTTCGATGTTGACCCGTTATAATAAAAACGGCTGTATATGATTCCTAAAGCGAATCGTATACAGCCGTTTTTGTATATTATATAATGTGCAGCCAGCGCAGCACGTCGTTCAGGTTTGCCACCAGCATTAAGAGCATTAGCAAGCCTATGCCGATATATTCAGCCCAAATCATGAAGTTCTCCGATGGCTTGCGGCGTGTTATCATCTCGTAGAGGAGGAACAATACGTGTCCGCCGTCGAGAGCCGGGATGGGGAGGATGTTCATGAAGGCGAGGATAATGCTGAGGAATGCGGTGAGAAGCCAGAAGCGGTGCCAGTTCCATGAGTCGGGGAACATGCTGCCGATGGCTCCGAAACCTCCGAGCGACTTGGCGCCGTCAGCGCTGAAGAGATACTTCATGTCGCCTACATATCCAGAGAGGACGTTACATCCGTACTTGATACCTGCCGGGAAGCTCTCGAAGAAGCCGTAGCTTATGTGCGTAACCTTATTGTCGGGCATCGTCGGAGTGAAACCGAACTTGAGGTTCTCCTTCTCATTGTCTGAAGTCTTGAGCATGCCCTTGGTCTTGATGGTGCAGAGCTTGCCACCAGCATTACGCTCAAGAATAAGGCTTACGCTGAGTGCCTTAACGCTGTCAGCGTGTGTTTTGGCACCTGCAAGCATGTCGCTCACGCGTCCTACCTCGAAGTTGAAGTCGTTGAAAGAAGCGATGGCCTTGCCGTTGACGGCTACGATGCGGTCGCCCTTTCTCATTCCCATGTGCTCAGCAAGCATGCCGGGAACTACGCTGTCAACGCGAGCCTCAACAAGAGGAGCCACGAAAGGCGGCACCGACTTGAACATCTGCAGCAGATCGAGGTCGCCGGGCATGTCCACAGTCATCTGCTTGCCGCCACGCAGAACGTAAGCCTGACGTGCAGTAGCCAAATCGCGGAACATATCAGCACCGAAACTCTTGAATTCGCCCTGGTCTGTTCCTACGAGGATGTCGCCGTCGCGGAATCCGAGAGCCTTAGCCTCCTGGCTGAACTTCATGCCGAGCTTCATGTCCTTGGTCTTCACATAGTCGTCGCCCCAAGTGAAGAGGCACATGGCGTAAATGAAGAGAGCGAGAAGGAAGTTGACCAGCACGCCACCTATCATAATAAAGAGGCGCTGCCAAGCCGGCTTCGACCGAAACTCCCACGACTCTGCGGGCTTAGCCATCTGTTCCTTGTCGAACGATTCGTCTATCATGCCCGATATCTTGCAGTAGCCGCCGAGGGGCAGCCAGCCAATGCCGTAGCGTGTTTCGCTGTTCTTCGGCTTAAACTCGAAGAGGTGGAACCAGGGGTCGAAGAAAAGATAGAACTTCTCTACGCGCACACCGAAAAGTTTTGAGAAAAAGAAGTGTCCGCCCTCATGCAGCAGGACAAGGATAGAGATTGCGAGCATGAACTGCAGCAATCTGATTAAAAATATTTCCATCTTGTTTTGTTGATATTCTTGGGTTGTTATTCTTGAGTTGATGCGCCGTCATTCCGAAACGAACTGGAGTAAAACGGCTTCCACACTTTCTTTCTATATATATAATAATGTAAAGGACGATGTCTCTTTGCCGTTTCCGTCATGCTCCCATCAGCTCCGTTGCCACTCGTCTTGCCTCGGCGTCGGTAGCGATGTAGGTGTCGTACGACGGGTTGGCATCAAACGCCACCCTTGCCATGGTCTCTTCTATGATGCGCGGCATGTCGAGGAAACCGCATTTGTCGTCAAGGAATCCGCGGTTCACTATCTCGTTGGCGGCATTCAGTATGCAAGGCATGTTGCCCCCTTTGCGCATCGCCTCGTAGGCAAGCGCCAGACAGCGGAATTTCTCCATATCAGGCTCGAAGAACTCCAGCGGATGCTCAAAGAGATTCAGTCTGTCGCCGTTGAGATGCAGCCTGTCGGGATATGAGAAGGCATACTGTATCGGCAGACGCATGTCGGGCACTCCGAGCTGTGCTTTCACAGCCCCGTCGACAAACTGCACCGCACTATGTACTATCGACTGCGGATGCACGAGCACCTGAATCTTTTCTACGTCCACTCCGAAGAGCCACTTTGCCTCTATCACCTCGAAGCCCTTGTTCATCATCGAGGCGCTGTCGATGGTGATCTTCGCCCCCATCTCCCATGTGGGATGGTGCAGGGCGTCTGCCTTCGTCACCTTGGCGAGCTGTTCCTTTGAGAATGTGCGGAACGGTCCGCCGGATGCCGTGAGCAGGATTTTCTCTATTTCGTTGTCGCCCTCGCCCACGATGCTCTGGAATATCGCCGAATGCTCACTGTCCACAGGGAGTATCGGCGAGTGGTTCTTCTGGATTATCGTAGATGCCGTTTGCTTCTATCTCTATATCATCAAAGGCATCCCATTCAAGGCAGGACTTTATGGTCTCTACGTCATCATCGCCGTAGCCGGATACTTTAAATGGAAGAAGATGATGATGAAAAAGAGTTGATAGTTAATAGTTCAGATATTATAGACGGAAAAAGGAAGCCAAGGCAAAAACAAACTTGCCAGGCTTCCTTTATTTCATTTATATAAACAAGAACCACTATACCAAGGTTCCGCGCTTAAACTTATCCTATCAGCGAAAAGCACATCCTTTATGCCCTTTTCACCTTTAATCCGTTTTCGATACTAACCAGTTCATCGCTGAAACCGGAATCAATTTTCAGCCTTTCTTCCACTTTTGAACAACTGTGGATAACTGTGCTATGATCACGATTACCAACGAGTTTGCCGATTCTCGAAGCAGGCATTTTGGTATATTTCTGTGCCAGATACATCGTTACCTGTCTAGCCACTACATAATCACGCTTACGGCTCTTGCTGTTCACGGCAGTAACCGTAACATTATAATGATGGCAAACCGTTTCTACGATGTCATCGATGGTGAGCGGCTTATCATCCACCTTCACCGCACGCTTGATGACGCGCTCGGCAAGACGGATATCAATGCTGCTGTTATAAACGATGCTGTAAGCCAGAAGACCATTGATGGCACCCTGCAAATCGCGCACACTTCCGTTACAGGTCTGGGCGATGAAAGAGATGACATCTACCGGAATCTTCAAACCGTCACGACGGATCTTATTGCTCAGGATATCCACACACAACTGGATATTCGGCTTCTCCAACTCGCAGACCAGACCGCAAGAGAAACGGGTGAGCAGACGGTCTGGCATATCCTTCAACTCTACCGGAGGGCGGTCGCTCGCCAGGATAATACGCTTTCCGTTGCGGAAAAGGTGGTTGAAGATATGGAAGAAGGTGTTCAGCGTCTTTGCCTTACCAGCCCACTCCTGGATATCATCCACAATCAGCATATCGATAGACTGATAGAAGTTGATGAAATCATTGCTCGCATTATGGAGCACGGCATCAGTATACTGGGTCTGGAAAAGACGGGCACTCACATAGAGCACACGCTTCTGAGGATACATCTGCTTCGCTTTCAGGCCGATGGCATTCACCAGATGCGTCTTACCGCTACCCGAAGGTCCGTAAATGAACATTGGGTTAAACTGGGTGGTGTTGGGATGCTCGGCAATAGACAATCCTACGGAACGAGGCAGCTTATTGCTGTCACCCTCCATATAATTGTTGAAAGTAAGCTTCGGGTCTAACTGTGTATCAATGTCTTCCTGCTGCTGGGGAGCGGCAGGCTG
>ENA-UEOO01000689-UEOO01000689.1-human-gut-metagenome-genome-assembly--contig:-NODE-689-length-10864-cov-286.948364_pt1 | contig 10864 bp, 8 predicted proteins | sample MGYA00242888_ERZ507892 | MGnify/ENA primary metagenome ERZ507892 (study PRJEB26167, sample SAMN06115415) | human gut metagenome | host: Homo sapiens | place: China:Sichuan | collected 2015-02-04...
ATGTTGGTATCATTGTCTCCATAGCGACGCGCACCTATCAGTGTGGTTACCTTTTCAATAGTATATGTCATTGTCTTAATACTTTAAATGTCCTACATTATGCTTTTGGGCTTTCAGCCCGCCACTAACCCATATTTTTTCTCGAACCATCTTTTCCTTTCTTCCGTTCTGGCGATGAACTTCTGATGTTCCTCGCTATCGGGGTTGAAGGGCTTGTGGCCGAGGGCTTCCCGGATGGGACGCCAGTCTTCCAGGAACTGCTCGGCAGCCTTGCCGAAATAGGTTTCCCGGAATTTCTCCCAGATATATTCTACTGCCTGATCGCTCGGGTGCAGCATATCTTCCTTGTAGAAACGGTAATCACGAAGTTCATCGTTCATGATTTCGTAAGCCGGAAAATAGCTCACCACACCAGGGTTCGCCTTCACCAAACGATCTGCAGCCAACTGAAGCGTAGCCTTCGAAAGCTGACTTCCGTGATAGCCGTATTTGGCATAACGGATGGGGCTTACGGTGATGATTACCTTTTCAGCTTTCAGCAAATCAATCGCCTTTTGCAGATACGCAGCACATTCCTCTACACTCAGTTCCCTTTCCTCGAAAAGGCGCTGGGGGCGCTTCTGGCAGTTATCCACAATCTCGCCCGTTTCCTTCAGAATATACACGTGATTCGTACCCAACGTAAAGACTGCCACACGAGGATGCACCTCGGCGCATTTCTCTACCGTATGGAGAATGCTTGCCGGATTATACATCACACCGAAGGGATTCACCGTAGCACGGAAGCGATTCTCCACGAATCGGCGACCCAGATTGTCGGCAAAGCAACTACCCACGAAGAGCATCTGCTCTGCCGGCTGTATCTCGAAGTCGGCCTTCGGAATATCAATTTCTGTTCGAAACTGCATCTGTCTTCTTGCGCTTTTTGATTTCCACTCCTATACCTATTATAATAAGGAGTACCAGAACACCATAGCCGATATAAGCTACCATCTCTGTATTCTTGAGCGACTGAGGATGGAAATCGAGTACCACCTTGTGGTTGCCCTGTTTCACGTTGATGGCACGGAGGATATAATTCACACGGCCCAGTTCTACAGGCTGACCATCTACGGTAGCAGTCCATCCTGGATAGTAAATCTCAGAGAAGACGATGACGCCACCCTTGCTCGACTTCACCTCGTAGGTGAGGTTGTTTGGCTTATACTGGATCATCTTCACCACCGAAGTATCATCCTGCTTCACGCTCTGAGCCAGCTGCTCCTTGAACTTGGCATCAGCCACCGCCACATGGCGGAGGTTGACCTTGCCCACGCCATCAATCTCCTCGTTGGCATTGTTGACATACTGCACCTCATCCACAAACCAGGCATTGCCGTAGGCGTATGGATTCTGTACAGGAACCGTCTGACCGCCCTGCAAAGGCAGGATGAAGTATTTGGTATTGAGCATGTTCAATACAGGGAAGATACTGTCGCCATTCACCTTGGTCATATCACCGCCAGCCTCAGCCACAGCCTTCATCGTCTTCTGCATCTCAGGAGCGATATGTGCATCAATCATCTCCTGATAGCGACGGAGCTTGGCAGGATGATAACCGCCGATGCTCTTGTGGTAATAAGAGGTCTCGTTCTCATTGAAGGTATTGGAAGCGAGATTGAGCACACGGTAATCGAGCGCCTTGTCGCGGCAGATAATCTTATCGGTCTCCGTCATCTGCTGAGGAGTATCACGCACGTTCTTATCTACGAACATATCATCGTAGAGATAACGCTTGTTCACCATCCACATATCTACGAGACAGAGTACGGCGATGCCGGCAATCATATACTCAGCACCCAACTTCTTCATCTTGTAAAGCAGCAGGAAGGCTGAGCCGATGACGATGATCCAGAACGAGCGCCAGCAATCAGAAGTAAAGATGCTCTTGCGAATCTCTATGAGATTGCTCATGAGCGGACCCTGGTATTCTGCCGGCAACTGCTGCAACGCCTGAGTTTCCTGAACGGAAATGAAATCAGGGAAGAAGACACTCGGCATCAGGGCAAAGAGCAGACAGAAGCCTGCCGTCAGACCAAAGCTGGCATATACCAGCTTGATCTTGCTGGTGAGTATCTCCGGCTCATCAATGATTTTCTTCAAAGCCATCATGGCAAGCAACGGAATGGTAAACTCGGCTATCACGAGGATAGAAGCCACCGTTCGGAACTTGGCATACATCGGAATGTAATCAAGGAAGAAATCGGTGAACGGCATGAAGTTTCTACCCCAGGAGAGCAGGATGCTCAGGATGGTGGCAGCCAGCAATGCCCACTTCATCGAACCCTTGACAATAAACAAACCGAGAATGAAGAGCATACATACGAATGCTCCTACATATACAGGACCGCTCGTACCAGGCTGGTTGCCCCAGTACTGTCCGAGCTGCTGATAAATCTGAACGAAGTTAGGATCCGCCTTCTCCATCGCCTGCGTATTCTGAGCGAGAGGTACGGAAGCACCACCCTTGGCATCAGGAATCAGAAGCGTCCAGGTTTCATCAATACCATAGCTCCACTGGGTGATATAGTCTCTATCCAAACCACTGCTGGTCTGGTTGGCAGTATTCTTCTTCACCAGTTCGCTCTTTCCACGCATGGTTTCCTGACCATACTGCCAGGTATGATACAGGTTGGAGAGGTTGAGCGAGATACCGATGAGGGCACCCACGACACATACCGCAGTCGCCTTGCCGAAGCGGGCGAGTTCCCCCTTCTTGATGGCATCTACCAGGAAGGCAATCACCATGAAGAGGATGATGAAGAGATAATAATAGGTCATCTGCACGTGGTTGGCATTCACCTCGAAAGCCGAGAAGATGGCAGTGAGGAGCAGACCTTTCAGATACTTACCCCGATAAGCCAGTACCACACCCGCAATCATAGGAGGCAGATAGGCCAAAGCCCATACCTTCCAGATATGACCTGCAGCAATGATAATAAAGAAGTAGGATGAGAATGCCCAGATGATGGAACCCAGCGCCGCCAGCGATTGTCGGAAATCGAAGGCACGGAGCATGATATAAAAGCCCAGGAGATAGACAAACACATACCATACATAATCAGGCAACCACAGATGATAAGCCTTCGTTACCTGGCTGAGCACCTGGGTACTGCCGTACGAAGGCGACATCTGATAGGTTGGCATACCACCAAACACAGAGTTGGTCCAACGGGTTGTCTCGCCAGTCTGCTGTTGGAAAAGCTCTTTCTCATGTCCCAATCCCTTGCTCGCCGCCGAGTCGTGTCGGAACAGAATTCGTCCGTCCATGTCGGCAGGCATGAAGTACACGAAAGAGATCACTGCAAAAACAATCACTACCAGAATATCCAGTAGATACTTCTTCAATAATTTCATCTTTTTCTATAAACGTTTATAATTTGGTGCAAAGATAATGAGAAATGAAGACACTACAAAATAATAGAAGAAACTTTTTACTTTTTTTATCGAAGAAAAGACGCAATAGGGTTTTCCCCCTATCATTATAGGGATTCTCACGCTGCAAGATGACCGAAAATCAAAGGTGGCAAAATCAAGAGCATATTATAAAATATAGGTGGGGAAATGTATTTTTATGAGATTTATTTTGTAACTTTGCACCCTGAATAGAAATAAATCGATATGAGAATAGGAATTATCGTTGCGATGGACAAGGAGTTCACGCAACTCAAGACATTATTGACAGAATCGCAGACTGAGCGAAAGAATCATAAGGACTTCGTCATCGGAAAGATCGGCGAGAATGAAGTAGTGATGCAGCAGTGCGGCATCGGAAAGGTGAACAGCGCCATCGGAGCTGTGGAAATGATTGATAATTACCACCCAGACCTCGTCATCTCTTCGGGTGTGGCTGGAGGCGCTGACATCAACCTCAATGTCACCGAAGTGGTGGTAGCTACCGACTGTGTATATCACGATGCTTACTGCGGTGACGAATGCGAGTATGGACAGATTCTCGGTATGCCTGCCCTCTTCAAGACCCCTAAGGAGTATGTAGAAAAGGCGCTTGCCATCAATGAACAGCCAGACAACCAGCATCCAAAGATTCATGCCGGACAGATTGTAAGTGGAGAATGGTTCGTAGATAGCAAGGAGAAGATGCGCTCTATCCTGGAGCACTTTCCTCACGCTATGGCTGTGGATATGGAAAGCTGCTCCATCGCACAGACCTGCCACATCTACAAGACTCCTTTCATCTCCTTCCGCATCATCAGCGATGTACCTCTGAAGGATACCAAGGCACAGCAGTACTTCGACTTCTGGGCAAAAATGGCAGAAGGATCATTCAATGTCACCAAGGCTTTCCTCGAAAGTCTGTAACATTGAGCTTTGAACTTTGAACTTTGAACTTTATGATATGCAATACGGATTATTATAAAGTTCAATATTCAAAGTTCAAAGTAAAAAGTAATCATAAAGTTCAAAGTTCAACATTCAAAGTTCAAAGTAATATGAATAAGATTCCAAGTTTTACTATCAATCATAACAAGTTGCTCCGCGGCATCTACGTAAGCCGCAAGGACGAAGTAGGCGGAGAAGTCATCACAACCTTCGATATCCGCATGAAGGTGCCTAACCAGGAGCCTTGCCTCCACAACGGTGCCATCCATACCATCGAGCACCTGGCAGCCACCTACCTGCGCAACGACGAGGAGTGGAAAGACCGCATCATCTACTGGGGACCAATGGGATGCCTCACCGGCAACTACCTCCTCATCAAGGGCGACCTGGAGAGCAAGGACATCGTAGAACTGATGAAGCGCACCTTCCAGTTCATCGCCGACTTCGAAGGAGAAATTCCAGGACAGGCAGCCAAGGATTGCGGTAACTATCTGCTCCACGACCTGCCTATGGCAAAGTATGAATCGAAAAAATATTTGGAAGAGGTGCTCAACTGCATCACCGAAGAAAATTTGATTTATCCTACACAGGACTAACCCTATACAAACGCCCGCAAAGCAAATTTGCGGGCGTTTATATTTAATTAACCAGAAAAGTTTTGTTACTATTTATAAAACTCCTATCTTTGCAGATGAATCATTAGTAACAATCACCAATAGCATCAATAACTATTATATACATCTATTATTATGGTAAGATTAAAGTGTATCGATTTAAATACAACAACCATGAACATCAAAAAAGTTTTTATAGGGGTGTCCTTCGTCATGACTGCCATGGCTGGCCACTCCCAGAGTGTTTTCCAAGTAAAGCAGCAGTCGTTGCCTAATCCAGACAACGAGCCAACAGCTGTGTTCCCGGTTCCAAGTGATCGCCAGATGAAATGGCAGGAGACTGAATTCTATGCCTTCTTCCATTATGGCATGAATACCTATACCAACAGAGAATGGGGACTCGGAAGTGAAGACGTAACCCTTTTTGCACCAACCAAGAAGCCAAACCCGGCTCAATGGCTCAAGGCTGTAAAGGCTGCTGGCATGAAGGGCGGTATCGCCGTAGTCAAGCATCATGACGGTTTCTGCCTCTGGCCTACATCTACTACTGACCATTCCATCGTCAATGCCGGCAATGAGAATGGCAAGACTACCAACATTCCCCGCGACTTTGCCAAGGCTGCACGAAGCTTGGGAATGAAGTACGGCTTCTATGTTTCTCCATGGGATAGAAACAGCCAATACTACGGTACTGAGAAATATGTAAACGATGTTTTCCTGCGCCAGTGCGCGGAGTTGGCACAATATGGCAAAGACCAGTTTGAAATGTGGTTTGATGGTGCCAACGGTGGTGACGGATACTACGGCGGACGCAATACGACCGTGAACGTAGATCGTTCTACATATTATGATATTCCTAACCTCAGAGACTCTATCCACAAGGTTTGTCCAGACATCATCCTCTGGGGTGTGGGTGCTGAGGCAAGATGGATAGGCAACGAGGCAGGATGGGCTGGCGAAACCAACTGGCTCACCGACGAAAGAGGCTATGCACCAGAAAGCAACGGTATGTATGGTACCGAGGATGGCTGGCAGTGGGACCCGGGAGAGAGCGATGCCAAGTTCACCGACAAGGGATGGTTCTGGCACGAGGGCGAGAAGCCACTCTCTGTTGAGCGCCTCTTCCAGATGTATCTGGAGACTGTAGGTAGAAATGCAACCTTGATTCTCAACTGCCCTCCGGACAAGAGTGGTCTGTTGCCGGAGATCGACGTTCGCGTGCTCAAGGATATGGGCAATATGATTCGCACCCGTCTGGGCAAGGACCTGGCTCAGAAGGCAAAGGTTACTGTAAGCAACACCCGAAAAGCTGGTGCCAACCGCAACTATGCAGCCAAGAACCTGACAGATAACAACAAGAATACCTATTGGGCTACTGATGACGGCGTGAAGCAGGCTACCATCACCTTCAACTGGGACAAGCCACAGACCGTTCGCTATGTGGATATGATGGAGTACATCCGCAAGGGTCAGCGAGTAAGAAAGTTCCATATCGAAATCTCTGAAGACGGAAAGACATGGAAACCTATCGCTGAGAAGTGCACCACCACAACCATCGGATACAAGCGCATCATCCCGTTGAACGGCAGCACATCAGACAGTTACGGCAAAGGCTATCAGGTGAAAGGCCTGAAGGTTGTCATCGACGACAGCAAGGCTTGCCCATTGTTACATTCCATTAAAGTATTTTAAACTTTGACTCTACACTACGAACATGAAGAAATTACTCATAGCATTGTGTTTGTTACCATTGGCTGCAATGGGACAAGAAATTAAGTTCGACACCCAGGATTACAAATCCGTGGGAGTTTACGACAGATGGGAGCATTCCCCATTCCGCACAGGAGAACTGGCAGGCAACTGCGAGGTTGTGGATAATCCTGACCTCACCAACAATCCTAACAAGAAGGTGCTGGGCTTCCAGCGTTCACGCCTGGCTTCCAACATCTTCGGTGCAAGAATAGATCTGAAGAAGCCGATTGCACTCGGTCCATCCGGAAAAGTAGTTCACGTACTGATCAACCGTCCGATGGAAGGTAGAGTGATGCTGGTAGGTCTCGGAAAGAGAAGAGACAGAGCCGGACAGTCGCAGGAAGTAGAGCAGTTCTGGATCAAGTCAACCACTCCTGTTCCTGCAGGACAGTGGGCTGATGCCGTTTTCCCAATCAAGAGTGCAGAAGGTGTGGATATCTATAGCCTGGTAGTAGTTCCTCACGCAGAGTCTCCTCATGAGATGAAGGAGGATGAAGTAGTATATATTGACGACATCAATATCCACCTGACCAACGCTCCTCGCATCACCTTGCTGAAGAGTGAAGGTACAGCCAAGAAGAAGGCTCACAGTGAGTTTGTTTCAGTAACCGAGGCCAACCGCAACGGTATGGTGACCGCAGCAGATGGAACTACCCTCAACAACCACAAGGTGGCATACGGCAAGGACTTCAAGGTGAAGATGGTTCCTGCACCAGGATTCACCTACGGTGACTTCACCATCACCCATGGTGATCAGGTAGAATCACTCAAGAAGACAGATATCGCCAAGGATGGCACCTTCACCATTCCAGCCAAATGGATGGATGGCAACGTAACCATCGAGTGCATATTTATCTCGACAAGCAAATAAAGATCAGATACATTCATATAAAAAAAGCAGCTTGGAATTTCATAGGAGATTCCAAGCTGTTTTTTTATATTTCCATTATTTCTGTTTTCTTTTACATCTACCATTTCAGTTTTCCATATTTCTCCTTATACCACAGTTGCCAGCCATTCACCAGGTTCTGCCAAACCACATAGGCACCCGGTGCTACGGCAGCAAGCGGATTGAGGAAAGTAAGGGTGAGCCAGATACCCACAATGGTATTCTTCTGTCCCAGAGCCTGACCGGCACTGATACTCGCATCATAATGTCTGCCCACCGCCTTACCGATGGCAAACTGGATGAGACAGACAAAGAGCGGAACAATGAGCAGCAAGGCAAGAATCCATCCCGAAACCTCGGCATGGAGGATATTGCGAACCGTCTCACCCATCAGGATAGTAAGGTTGAAGCACCACATATAGAAGCCCAAATCCTTCACGCTCTTCACCTTATCCACCCACTTAGGCAGAAACTTGCGGCTCAGCAAAGCCAGAAGCAAAGGAACCACCAGTACCGTGGTTACGTTTCGGAACACCATCGCACTCATAAAAAGAAAGGAAACATCTGCCCCCTTCTCCACCATCGGGAAAAGACTAGGAATGATAACCATCGTAAAGACATTGGCTATCACCGTATAAGTTGTCAACGAGCCGATGCTTCCACCCAACTTCTCCGTCACCACAGCCACGGCAGCCGCCGTAGGACAGATAAAACAGATGAAAGCACCTTCGAGCACCAGCTTGGTTTCATAATTATCTCCGAATTCGAAGATAAGCACCACCATCATCAGTGCCAGACTGGTTCGGATGAGCTGCAGGATAAAATGCCAAGCCTTCGGTTTCATCTCCTTGATTTCAATCTTACAGAAGGTAACATAGAGCAAGGCAAAGAGCACCACCGGCATCATATCCACCAGTTTCGGTCCCACCGCATCGCCCAAAGGTTCCAGAAAAGGAACATTGGCGAAAATCAGATAGCCAACGGCTCCCAATACCAGGGAACAGGGCAACGAAAACTTTCTAAAGAATTTCCACAACCACATACGCATACATTAAAAAAAGAATCCCCTGCAAGCAGACTGCCCAGGGCAATCGGCTAGAGGGGAATTCTCACGGATCCATTTATATATAAGCTATAGCTTAATCTTTGTTACTACGCTTGCGCTCCAAGTGATCGAGAATCACCTTGCGCATACGCATACTCTTAGGAGTTACCTCTACGTACTCATCCTCACGGATGTACTCCAGGCACTCCTCAAGGCTCATCACGGTCTTTGGAATCACGCGAGCCTTGTCGTCAGAACCAGAAGCACGCACGTTGGTCAACTGCTTTGCCTTGGTTACGTTAACCACCAGATCGTTGTCGTGAACATGCTCACCAACAACCTCACCGCCGTAAACCTCCTCACCTGGGTCGATGAAGAACTTACCGCGATCCTGCAGCTTATCGATGGCGTAAGCATAGGCAGTACCTGTCTCCAGCGCAATCATGCTACCGTTAGAACGGCGGGTAATCTCGCCCTTGTATGGCTGATACTCCTTGAAACGGTGAGCCATGATAGCCTCACCCTGAGAAGCAGTGAGCACATTGGTACGAAGACCGATGATACCACGTGAAGGAATATCGAACTCGATATCAACACGCTCGCCCATGTTCAGCATAGAGGTCATATCACCCTTACGACGGGTAACCATATCAATCATCTTAGAAGCAAACTCCTCCGGAACGTTGATGGTCAACTCCTCGATAGGCTCGCACTTCACGCCATCAATCTCCTTGTAGATAACCTGAGGCTGACCTACCTGAAGCTCATAGCCCTCACGACGCATGGTCTCGATGAGCACAGAGAGATGGAGCACACCACGGCCCGAAACAATCCACTTATCAGTAGTATCCTCGTAAGGCTGAACACGAAGAGCCAGGTTCTTCTCCAACTCCTTGTTCAGGCGGTCCTGAATGTGGCGTGATGTACAGAACTTACCCTCCTTACCGAAGAAAGGAGAATCGTTGATGGTGAAGAGCATACTCATGGTAGGCTCATCTACAGCGATAGGAGGAAGTGGCTCTGGGTTCTCGTAGTCGCAGATGGTATCACCAATCTCGAACTTCTCCAAACCGACAACGGCACAGATGTCGCCAGAATCCACATGGTCTGTCTTCTTATGACCCATACCCTCGAAGGTATGGAGTTCCTTGATCTTGGTCTTCTCCTGGGTACCGTCACGATGGCAGATAGTTACGTTCATACCATCCTTCAATGTACCACGGTGTACACGACCTACGGCGATACGACCGGTGTAAGAGCTATAATCAAGAGATGTGATCAAGAGCTGAGGAGTACCCTCCAACTGCTTAGGAGCAGGGATGATCTCCACAATCTTGTCGAGCAAATAGTCAATGTTGTCTGTTGGCTTGTTGTAGTCATCGCTCATCCAGCCATTCTTTGCCGAACCGTAAACTACAGTGAAGTCAAGCTGATCCTCAGTAGCATCGAGGTCGCACATCAGGTCGAACACCATCTCGTACACCTCTTCAGGGCGACAGTTAGGCTTATCTACCTTATTAACGACAACGATAGGCTTCAGTCCGAGCTGCAAAGCCTTCTGCAGCACGAAACGAGTCTGAGGCATAGGACCCTCGAAAGCATCAACGAGGAGGAGGCATCCGTCTGCCATGTTGAGCACGCGCTCAACCTCACCACCGAAGTCAGAGTGTCCTGGAGTATCGAGAATATTAATCTTTGTACCTTTCCAATTGATAGACACATTCTTTGAAAGAATGGTTATACCACGCTCGCGCTCCAAATCGTTGGAATCGAGCACTTCGCCGCTGTTATCCTGGCCGTCACGGAACAGCTTACCGGCGAGCATCATCTTGTCAACCAAGGTAGTTTTACCATGGTCAACGTGTGCAATAACTGCAATGTTTCTAATGTCTTGCATTTCCTTTACCTTAAATACTTAATGAATTTGGGTGCAAAATTACAAAAAAATCCCGAAAAATTTGCATAATTCACTGAAAAGTTGTACCTTTGCACCGCATTTTAACGGAAACCACCGTGAGGAAGGTCCAAAAGGTGCATAACATTCATTCATAATAATTAAATTTTAAGTATCACAGCTATGTATTTAGACAAAGCAAAAAAAGAAGAGATCTTTAGCAAGTACGGAAAGTCTAACTCTGATACTGGTTCAGCTGAGAGCCAGATAGCATTGTTCTCATACCGTAT
>ENA-UEOO01000698-UEOO01000698.1-human-gut-metagenome-genome-assembly--contig:-NODE-698-length-10737-cov-5.956191_pt1 | contig 10737 bp, 6 predicted proteins | sample MGYA00242888_ERZ507892 | MGnify/ENA primary metagenome ERZ507892 (study PRJEB26167, sample SAMN06115415) | human gut metagenome | host: Homo sapiens | place: China:Sichuan | collected 2015-02-04...
AGCCGGAAATAACTCACTGGCTATAGGGACTCTTGCGACGTCTTCTATAAAAAATGGTGGAAGCAGTGTAGATAAAGCGGTTGCCATTGGTTATTCTGCAGGTGTTTCTGATGACAAAGCCATCGCCATCGGCAGTGATGCCAAAAGTAACAGTAAAAGTGCTTCCGCTATGGGAGATACGGCTCAGGCACTGGCAGAAAACGCGCTGGCTATAGGAACAAACGCACAGGCAGCCGGTGTTTCTTCTGGGGCAATTGGCACCCAGAACCGGGTTACTGGGGCAAATACCTATGTCCTGGGCAGCCAGAACAGCACGGCTGCAACAGGTACAGCTGCTGATGTAAGTGCTTCGAATTCGGGAATCTTTGGGAATGAAAACCGTATGGAAGGGGACAGCAATCGTATTGTAGGGAATCAAAACGTGCTGAAAATGAAATCCCTGTCCAATAATTCTTCCAACTCGAAAACCTTTGAAAATATTTTTGTAACGGGTAACCATAATACGGTTACGGGCGATCCGGATACAAGCACAGCAGGCGATGCAGGCAGCGTATCTGATATTACTGTTACAGGTTCGAAAAATACCATCCAGGCCAAAAACCAGAAAAACAGGAATCTGACGGATATCCAGATCGTGGGGAACCAGAATACCGTTGATGCCACGACTCAAAACGCGGATTTGTCCAATACCCAGATTCTGGGGAGCCATGTAACGGCAACCTTGGGGAATTCCGTCTATCTTGGCAGCAATTCGGCTTATGTTGTATCGGGAGCCACTACAAAAGGAATGGATGTATACGACAGCGACGGGACATATCAGTACGCCGGGGGAACCCCTGCAGGTATTGTAACGGTGGGCTCCGCAGGGAAGGAACGACGCATCCAGAACGTTGCGGCCGGTCTGGTCAGCGCAAAGAGTACGGATGCTGTGAATGGAAGCCAGCTTTACACCATGACTCGGCCTCTGCGGTTTGCCGGAGATAATTCGACCATCGGGACTACCTCAGGATCTGATGTCAATGTCCTCCATCGCGGTTCTGACCAGGCTATGTCCCTTTTGGGCGGCGCTGACGGTGATAAGCTGAGCGATAACAATATCGGTGTCGTTGCCGATGCGGCTAATAATAAAATGACCGTGAAGCTGGCCAATAACATTACTCTTGGCAAAGCGGATCCCAATGGCTCAGATGGATCTATTTCTGTCCTTGCAGAGAAGGGTGGTGAGGTTCGGATTTACGATGGTTCAGTTATGCTGCGAAATTCCGGCGATTCAGATGCTATTTATCTCCAGAGCCATATAGCGGGAGCAACGAGCTTGGATGGTTCATCCAAAGCTCGTCTGTATGTCATACAGGGATCAACGGAGAGTCCGCAGGAAGTGGCCCTCCTGACAGACGGCATGATTTATGGCGGTGATGCGGAGTCTGCCGGACTGGATCCTGCAACCAATAAATCCAATACAGGTAAAGAAATCAAAAAGGTGTTGAATCAGCAGGTCAATGTCATCGGCGGCATTACGAATACGACAAAATTCACGGCAGAGGACAATCTGGGCGTCGTGTCTGACGGTACGAACAACCTGAAAGTCCGTCTTGCCAAAGATTTGCGGGGAATCAGCAGTATTTCCAATCAGACGACGACCGGCGGAACTACCACCGGGACGAAGATTACATTGGGGAACACAACCAATATCGTCAACGTGGGTGGCGCCAAAATCACCAACGTGGCTGCTGGTGATGTAAACAGTATGTCCACCGATGCAGTGAATGGCAGCCAGTTGTACCAGACTAATCAGAATGTAAAAGCAGCTAAGACAGTAGTGAAAGCCGGAAGGAATGTGACCGTGGATTCATCAACCGGCGCTGATGGGCAGTCTGTTTATACGGTAAATGCTGATCTCAGCTCCGTTGCCAGAGCTATCGGCGGAACTTCTAGTGTAGATATTGCGACCGGTGCGGTTAAAGCCGGGCTGACTGTCAATGGAAACACCTATAACAACGTGGAGGATGCTGTGAATGCAGCCAATACGACTGTTTCTTCTACAGACGGTTCTGTCAAGGTGACACCGACCAATAACACCAATGGTTCACACAACTATGATGTATCCGTAGACTATAGCAAAGTCGCAGAGAATGCTGCTATTTCCTATAAAGCCAATAACAGTACGGCTCAGACCGTTACCTTGAAAAAAGGACTGGACTTCACCAACGGCAAGAATACCACCGCTTCAGTCGGGGCTGACGGCGTTGTCAAGTATGATCTGAATGATGATATTAACTTGAACAGTGTGACAGCAAAAACAATTAATGGCGATACCATCAAAGCCGGCGATACCACCATTACTACAGATGGCATGACCATCACAAACGGTCCGTCCATTACTAAGACCGGTATCGACGCAGGCAGTAAGAAGATTACAAATGTGGCAGACGGCGATATATCGCCTACATCAAAGGATGCTATTAACGGCAGTCAGCTGGTATCGTATGTAGCTGCCAATAAGACCATTCTGAAAGACGGTAAGAATACCACTGTTACCGGTAACGGCACAAAAGATGATCCCTACAAGGTGAATGTAAATGATAATCTGAACCTTGGTGAAAAAGGAACTAATGGTAAAGACGGATCCATCGGCGTCAACGGTACAAACGGCTCTTCAGTAACTATTAACGGTAAGGATGGCTCCATTGGTATGGTCGGCGAAGACGGGAAAGATGGCCTTACCATGAAGGCCGGCAAGAATGGTGCGGATGGTATGACCCGTATCACTTATACCGATGACAAGAATCAGTCTCATGAAGTAGCTACCCTGGACGACGGCTTGAAGTTTGCCGGTAACACAGGCAGTGTGGCCAAGAAGCTGAATGAAACCATGACTATCAAAGGAACCGGCACAAAAGCGGATTCCCAGTATGATTCCTCCAATATCAAGACTGTAGTGGATGCACAGGGAGATCTGGTCATCGGATTGGACAAGAATCTGAAGGCAGATACTGTTACCGTGGGCGGCCAGGGCAAAGACGGCGCTGATGGCATCAATGGGGCTATTGGTGTAAAAGGTGCTGATGGCAAAGATGGGGTTACCATTTCTTCTATAGGTAAAGACGGAACCAATGGTACCGATGGTCATATTGGCATTAATGGCAAGGATGGTGCTTCTGCTGACATCCATGTTGTAAAAGGGGCAAATGGAGTAGACGGCACGGATGGCTATAATGGCACGGATGGTATTGATCGGATCGTCTATGAAGATCACAATGGGAATACCCAGACGGTTGCCACTATGAACGACGGAATGAAGTATGGCGGTGACGTAGGGAATGTGATCAATAAAAAGCTCAATGGCCAGGTAAATGTAGTCGGGGGCATTACAGATTCTTCTAAACTGTCAACGGAAGACAATATCGGAGTGGTATCTGATGGAAGTGATAACCTGAAAGTGCGGCTTTCAAAAGATTTGAAAGGACTGGATTCGGTTACTACGAAGACTGTTACAGCAGACACTGGGAATATCACGACGGTAAATGCCAGCACTGTCAACGTTGGAGACACCACCATAACGACGGGAGGGATGACAATCCAAAATGGTTCCGCAGGTCAGGATGTTACGCTCAATAAAGATGGGTTGAATAATGGTGGAAATAAGATCACCAACGTAGCTCCTGGAGATATTTCATCGACCAGTACGGATGCTGTAAATGGAAGCCAGTTGTATGGCACGGAAACCCGGATTAATCGTTTGGGCAACCGAATCAATCATGTTGGCGCTGGGGCGGCAGCTCTGGCAGGGCTCCATCCTCTGGATTTTGATCCGGATGATAAATGGGATTTTGCAGCCGGGTACGGTAATTATAAAAATGCCAATGCAGTTGCTATTGGCGCTTATTATCGTCCTAATGAAGATACCATGTTTAGCGTAGGTGGGTCCTTCAGCGGCGGAGAGAATATGGTGAACGTTGGTGTCAGCTGGAAATTTGGGCAGAAGAGCCATATCTCCCGTTCACGTGTTTCCATGGCTAAAGATATGCTGGCTATGAAAAACCAGATTGAAACGCTGACGAAAAAATTGGCAGCCTATGAATCGGGTCAGCCTGTGAAATTGGCTCCTATAGCAACCGGAGCTATGACCTTCCCAGATGTACCGGAAAATCATTGGGCTTATGAGTATGTTAAGAACTTAGCGGAACGAGGTTATCTGAAAGGATATCCGGATGGAGAATTTAAAGGCGATAGAGCGATGACACGTTATGAATACGCAGCCATTATTTACAGGGCTTTACAAAATGGAGCGCCTTCGGATGGTAACATGACCCGTTCTGTAGATGACTTTGGTCCTGAATTGGTTAAAGTGCAGAATATCGATCGTTTCCGCGTAGACCGAATTTCCGGTAAAGATAATGATCGGCATAAGGTGGAACGTGTACGGGTAAATGATAAAGATGATAAAGCCCAAAATGTGTACCGTGATGTTTACGGAAACCATATTCAAAAGTAGGGCACAGTAGATAAGAAGTATAAAAGCGCCAGTTGCTCGAAAGGAGTGACTGACGCTTTTATATTAGTGTTGAATATAAAGTTGGGCTTGAAGATGGGTTACCAGTAGAAGTGTATAAGTATATAAAATATAGTTTTTTTATGATAGTGTTGATAGATGATATCTGGGAAAATTTTAAATTCTGATTGCAGTTTCACTTTTTTATTCATCATCACTTGGTTAATTTAATAGTTGGTGTATATTATAAACCACCAACACGGTTTAGAATATATTGGTCATTATTTTTGATTAAATTATAGAATTCGGATTTGCTATTTACCCATAGGCCTTCATTTTTTTCCATTACCTGCAATCCAAGCCGGAGCTATGGTTTTTACTGAATATGATACATCATAATAGTGATTGTCTGCCTTACTGGTATCGTTTATTGGGTCATTAATTCGATTAATTTTATAATCAAAAATTTGATTTTTAGTGAATAATCTCTCGGATTTATAATAGTCAAATTCTTGGATTAGTATTTTGTTAACAATTTCTTTTTCTGATAATCTCTCTACGTCTGATATTGCTATGTGATTATATTGAACCTTTTCGGATGGTATGGATTCATACGAATAGAATAATAAATATACAACTCCTATTAGTATAATCACTATAGTTTTTGTTTCTATTTTCTTAGCCTTAATGCATTTATAGATGGTAATAATTATCACAAGAAAAGTGACGATATATAATAAAAACAAAGAATCACTTATAAATATAATCATTTTTAATATCACCTATTTTCGAAAGCACGGGTGTGTCAAGAGTTTTGTGTAAATCGATTCAATAAGCAACATCGTATTGCTGCATAAGCTGAGACATCCTGTCGTCCATGAGCAGCTGGTTCCGGACCATCGCCCAGTTTGCGACGTGACGACCCTTCCATTTTTTATAGAGCTCTTGGATGCGTAGGTAGAAAATCTTGAAGACTGCATCCTCGTTGGGGAAAGCGCCTTTCTTGGTCACCTTGCGGAAGCTAGAGTTGACGCTCTCGATGGCATTGGTCGTGTACATGATCTTGCGCACGGCACTGCCATAGTTATAGAGCTGCTCGACGTGTGAGAAATTGTTTTCCCATACGCTGACCGCGCCTGGATAAGCCTGCCAGTCGGTCTTGAACTTCTCGAATTCCTGACGGGCCTGCTTGACGTTGATGGCACCATAGATGAGCTTCAGCTGCTTCGTGAATGCACTCCACTGCTTGCGTGGGATGTAGCGGATGGAATTGCGGATGAGGTGTACGATGCAGCGCTGAACCGTGGCATGCGGGAATACAGCCTTGGCGCCTTCCTCCAATCCGCTCACGCCATCCATGGACAGGATGCCAAGATCCTTAACGCCGCGAGCCCGCAGCTCGTCGGAGATCTGCATCCAGGCATGCTTGCTCTCCGTCTCGTTGATCCAGAGGCCAAGGACATCCTTGCAGCCGTTGACGTCATAGGCAAGCATGACATAGACGGCCACCTGCTGGACGCCATACTCCGTGCGCAGCGATACGTAGATGCAGTCGACGAAAGCAAATGGATAGAACGACTGGAGCGGACGATTCCGCCATGCCTCGACCTCTTCCATGACGCAGCCTGTGATGGTGGAGATCTGTTCATGTGACATCTGGAAGCCGTAGATGTCTTCGATGGTTGCAGCGATGTCGCGTTGGCTCATGCCACGGGCATACATCGCCAGTACCTTGCCCTCGATGGACGAAACGTCGCGCTGGTGCTTCTTGATAATCTGCGGTTCAAACGTACTCTGGCGATCCCTAGGGACGCGGATAGGAACCTCGCCCAGAGAGGTCTTGAGCGTCTTGGATGAATAGCCGTTCCGGACATTGTCACCGTCTTCGGAGCGCTCATGCTTCTTATGGCCGAGATGATTTTCCATCTCACCTTTGAGCATGGACTCAAAAATGGGGCCAAAAATCTGCTTCAGGACGTCCTGTACGTCTTCCGCGCTCTTGATGTCGTAGTTGTTGAGGATTTGCTGAGCAATCTGCTCGCCTGGGGTAGTTGGTGGAGTTTTACACTTTGCCATTCTGTTACCGTCCTTATCTTTGTTTACCCCAGTATGGGGCATAAAGTAGATTCATGCAATACCGATTTACACAAACTATTTTACACTCCCCCTGACTTTGTAGCGCTTAATGAAAAAGGTCATAGGATGTATCAGCGGGCTCCAGAGTTATATAGATTTTGCTTGTGGTCAATGGTCTGATTCACATAAAGATGAAGATACAAAAGTGGAGCTTTCAAAACTTGACGAGCCCATACCAAGAGAAAAATATCACTATGAGATAACCAGCGAAAGGTACAGAAGATCCCCTATTATTAAGCATCAGGTCCTTAAAGCAGAACACTATCTTTGCGAAGTCGATCATCATCATGAGACATTCATCGTAAACAATACAAATCACGCGTGCCTGGAAGGCCATCATGTAATTCCGCTGAGCCATCAAAAGCAATTCAAGTACAGCCTTGATATTTATGCCAACGTCATCTGCCTTTGTCCAATCTGCCACAGGCTCCTTCATTATGGAAGAATCAGTGACAGAGAAAAGATATTAGATCAGATTTATGGAGAGAGAAGTGAACGCTTGGCAAAGAGCGGCCTGGATATCAGCAGGAAAGATTTCTTCGATCTGGCAGAGAGCAGATGAATAAGAGTTTTAAAGTGGTCCAAAATAGAAATGTAATAGTGATCTCTTATTTCCTGCTATAATGAGAACGAATAAGTCTTTCGGAGATATCGAGTGCTTTTATTGGTGGAATGGCATCGGGAGTGATCAGAATGGCAGCTCATGGAAAAACAATACAATTATTTCTAATGGACGGCGAAGCGACGGGACGTACTAAATGTACGCTGGCAAACTGGACTGGCATAGCCTACAAAATTCCAAGAATCATGCTTGAGCAGTGCAAAGACCGCAAGGATCTCAAGCAGAGCGGCGTCTATTTCTTGTTTGGCGACTCAGAGAAAGAAGATAAAGAAAAGGCGGTTTACGTTGGCCAGGCGATAGTACGAAAAGCCGGGGAAGGACTTCTCAATCGTTTGCAGGAACATCGGCGTAATCCAAAGGAAGATTACTGGAATGAAGCTGTCGCTATTACCGCTTCAAACAATATACTGGGAGCAACAGAAATCAGTTACCTTGAGCATCGGTTCTGCGAACTTGCCACCAAGGCAAAGCGGTATGAACTAATCAATAAAGATGATCCGAATATCGGCAATCCTACCGAAGAAAAAGAAAGCGAAATGGAAGAATTTATCGATTATGCCAAGGTTGTCATGGGTGCATTAGGGTATAAATTATTCGAACCTTACGATAAACAGGAGAAGGAACAGGAAGATCCAGAACCAAAACCAGATGAAGAACCGTTGCTGTATTTGGACAGGAAGATTACGGATGTGGGATCAGTACATGCTACGGGCCGGCAGACGAATGAAGGCTTCATCGTCTATAAAGGCAGCCACATTTCGCTCGTGAATGATGGTACAGTTTTGGAATCCATTAAAAGACGCAAAGAAAAAGTCTCTCTTGATGAAAACGGGAATATAACAGAGGACCTGTTCTTCACCAGCCCGTCTGCTGCAGCCATGTTTGTTGTTGGAAAGAATGCAAATGGACTGACAAGCTGGAGAAACAAAGATAAAGTTACACTTAGGGATCTCGAGGAAAAGGCATCGGAAGAAGCAACAGAGTAATAAAAGAATAATAAAAAGAAAGAGCAGCATCTCAGAAAATAAAGATGCAGCTCTTTTTGCGTGTGGTTGTACGGTTTACACTCCCTCATCTTTCTCCAGAATTCTCATGAATTTCTCATCTATTACTCATTACTCCCTGGTATAATTAGATCTAGGAAAGATTTTTACGGTTTTCTGGGAAGGTTTGGTGGTTTGATGTTGAGGCAGGGGTTGTATGAGCAGCTGATCAATCAGGAGCTCAAGGAGGAGATTCGCTCGGCGGAGGCGGCGGAGCGGCAGCGGGTGGAGACCGGGGCTGTGGATGCTGCTGAGTCGGCGCGGGTTCTGGCGGAGTATGTGGCAAAGCTTCTTGAGAAGCGGCTGACGGCTGTGGCAGAGGAGTCCGGGAAGGATGAGGCAGAAGAAGAGCAGGTCCGTCTGATCAATCAGATGCTCAGCACACTCGGCAGTGAAAGCGGGAAGGATCTGCTTCCGCTCACGGAGGAGCGCAGGGTGGATCAGCTCTTGTCGGTCGTGAATACGAAGAATTCCGCGTTCGCGTTCCAGGAGCATGGGAGTTTCTCGCGTCCGGGCACGTCTTTGGCGCAGAGTTCGCTCTTTACGGGTTCGGATCATGAACCGCCGATGTTTGTGGAGCTCGCGAAGGAAATTGAGTCCGCTGACAGGATAGATCTTCTTGTTTCCTTTGTGAAATGGAGCGGGATTCGTCTTATTCTCGAACCTTTGAAGAAGTTCACTGAGCGGGGTCATCTTCGCATCATTACGACGTCCTACATGGGCGCGACAGATGTGAAGGCAATCGAGGAGCTCGCCAAGCTCAGCAATACGGAAATCAAAGTTTCCTATGATACAGCGAGGACACGTCTCCATGCGAAGTCCTACATGTTCTACCGCGAGAGCGGTTTCTCGACGGCGTATATCGGCTCGTCGAATCTTTCCCGTGCGGCCATTTCGAGCGGCCTGGAGTGGAATGTGAAGATTACTTCTCAGGACCAGCCGTCCACGATGGCGAAGATGGAAGCGACGTTTGAAAGCTACTGGAACTCCAGCGAGTTTGAAACGTACCAGGAAGGCGACAGCAAGAAACTGCAGGAGGCCATTTACAGGGAAAGATATAAGGATGATCCGAATTTCAATAACTTCGGCACGAATCCTTACATCATGGAAATCCAGCCGTACCCGTACCAGCAGGCGATCCTCGACAAACTCGCAGCGGAAAGGGAAATCCATCATCGCTATAAGAATCTCGTTGTCGCAGCAACAGGGACGGGAAAGACCGTCGTCGCTGCGCTCGACTATCGTCGTTTCTGCCAGAAGTTCGGCCATGAGAGAAAACCCAGACTTCTTTTCGTTGCGCACAGGGAAGAGCTGCTGCAGCAGAGCCTTGCGACCTTCCGCAGCGTCATGAGAGATCCGACCTTCGGCAGCCTTCTCGTCGGACGTGAGAATCATCCGGAAACTATCGACCAGCTCTTCGTTTCCATCCAGAGTTTCCAGTCCAAAGATTTCACGAAACATGTCCCGGACAAGAATTACTATGATTTCATCATCATCGACGAATTCCACCATGCGGCTGCGCCTTCTTACCAGTCACTCCTCAGCTACTATGAGCCGAAGATTCTTCTAGGCATGACGGCAACTCCGGAACGAATGGATGGAAAAAGCGTCCTGCCGTACTTTGACGGACGCATTGCCGTGGAAATCCGCTTGCCCGATGCCATCGACAGGAAACTCCTCTGTCCCTTCCAGTATTTCGGCGTCGACGACACGACCGACCTCAGCCAGATCCGCTGGACGAGAGGCGGCTACGACGCCTCCGAGCTTTCCAACGTCTACTCCATGGAACAGTACGGCGCGAAGAAAAGAGCCGAATGGGTCCTTGAAGAAACAGATCGTTACGTGACCGACTGGAACGATGTCACTGGCCTTGGGTTCTGCGTTTCCAAAGCCCATGCAAAGTTCATGTCCGACTATTTCAACGACCATGACGTGCCATCCATGTACCTGACGAGCGATACGTCCTATGCAGACAGGAAATCCGCCGAGCAGAAACTCGTCTCCGGTCAGGTGAAATTCATCTTTGTCGTCGACCTTTACAACGAAGGCGTCGACATCAAATCCGTCAATACCATCCTCTTCCTGAGGCCGACCGAATCCCTGACCATTTTCCTCCAGCAGCTCGGACGTGGACTGCGTCTCTCTGAAGGAAAAGAATGCCTTACCGTCCTCGATTTCATTGGACAAGCCAATAAGAAATACGACTTTGAATCGAAATTCACAGCCCTTCTGAATAAAGCTCACGGAAGTCTGGCGGATGAGATCAAGAGAGGTTTCATCTCCGTCCCGCGCGGCTGCTATATCCACCTCGAGAAAAAGGCAGCCAAAAACATCCTTAGAAATATCAACGCATCTCTTGGTGCACAGGGCAAACTCATCCAGAGAATCAGCACCTTTGAAGAAGACAGCGGAAGACCGCTCACCCTGGACAATTTCCTTTCTTA
>ENA-UEOO01000704-UEOO01000704.1-human-gut-metagenome-genome-assembly--contig:-NODE-704-length-10677-cov-8.737358_pt1 | contig 10677 bp, 8 predicted proteins | sample MGYA00242888_ERZ507892 | MGnify/ENA primary metagenome ERZ507892 (study PRJEB26167, sample SAMN06115415) | human gut metagenome | host: Homo sapiens | place: China:Sichuan | collected 2015-02-04...
CGGCGTGCCTGTCAGCTTGTTTGCTGCTTTATGGGCAGCAAATAAAATGTTAAACTTCGTTCAAAAACTGAAACGAGCGATTGTTTTTTGCAAAAGAAAGGTTATTCAATAATTTTTTGTACTTTTGTATTACAATTAACTTAAACAACAATGAACAAATTCTTACTTGTAATATCGTCACTTTTTGTGTCTTTAGGTGCGGCAGCACAGGGTAATAACACGCTTATGGGTGGCAATGACGACGGTGTGCAGTCAATCGCCGAGCGTATAACCAAATTGGAGAAGAAGCACGATGCCTTCAATGTTTATGTCAACTTTGCCGGTTCGGTGAGGGCAGAGCACGACAGTCGCACCGACGAGTGGGACTCGAAGTTTGCCAACCGTCAGTTGCGTCTTGAGATCAAAGGCACCATCAACGACAAACTCTTCTATCGTCTGCGTCACCGACTAAATAAGTCGTCGGCAGGTCAGAGTCTTGACAACTTTGCTAAGGCTACTGACATTATGATGGTGGGTTACAACATAAACGACAAGTTCACTATCGCTGGCGGTAAGTTGGCGCAGTTGTGGGGCGGCTATGAGTTTGACGAGAACCCGATTTATGTCTACGAGTATTCGGACATAGTTAGCAATATGGGCGACTTTATGACTGGTGTGATGGCAAGCTATCATCCCACGCCCAATCATGAGATAGCTGTAGAGGTGAGCAATACGTATCAGGAGAAGTTTTCCGAACGATATGGCGAGACTCCCGTGATTGTGAATGGCAGCAAGGTGGCACCGTTGAAGAAGTCGAACGCCCCCTTTGTATATATCCTCAACTGGAATGGATCGATGTTCGGCGGAGTGCTCAACACGCGCTGGTCGTGTGGAGTGCAGACACAGGCCAAGGGCAAGTACAGCAAGATGATAACCTTAGGACAGCAACTCAATCTGCCCAAGTTCCAGTGCTACCTCGATTATATGGGTGCGTTCGACGACCTCGACCAGCTCGGCATCGCCACATCAGAAGTGATGCCGTTGCTTAATGTCGCTGATGATGAAACCGAGGTCAATCCCCACTTCGGCAAGGTGAAGTATCACACGCTAACAGCCAAGTCCGACTGGCAGTTCGCGCCATCGTGGAACCTTCAGTTGAAGGGCATGTATGGCATCACGACCGTATGCAACAGCGAGCTGTTTCACAACTATCGTCGCAGCTATGGCTACGTGGGCACCTTGGAGTACTTTCCAGTGAAGAAGCAAGACTTCCGTGTGTTCCTTTCCTATGCAGGTCGCAAGTACAACTACACACGTCGCAGCACGCTCACCGATTACAACACCGACCGCTTGGAGTTGGGTATAATCTATCGCATAAAGGCTTATTAAAAAACCTGTAGATTTAAGGTTTGGCGGATGTTTGCAGATACTACGCCTTGTATTTGTCTATATATAGGCATCTGCATCGACCGACGCAGACATCCGCATCGACCGACGCAGACATCCGCATCGACCGACGCAGACATCCGTATCGACCGACGCAGACATCCGCGTTGACCGATGCAGACGTCTGCATCGACCGACGCGTATGGATTAATCGTAACTTTTACTATCTTATACAATGAACGTTTATCAATACTACATAAGCGTTCATTTTCTTTTTACGCCCCTCACAGCCTCCGCTTCCAGTGGATTTTCGGGCCAGTAGTGCTTCGGGTATCTGCGTCTTAGCTCCTTGCGCACTTCGAAGTAAGTGCCCTGCCAGAAGCTGGCAAGGTCTTGCGTCAGCTGCACGGGCTTGAAACCCGGCGACAGAAGTTCCATAAGCACCGGTCGTTTGCCATCGTCAACACATGGCGTGCGCTCCATTCCGAAGCATTCTTGTAGGCGTACGCTCAGCACCGGTGCTTCGGCTCCAGTACGGTAGTCGATGCGTATGTGCGACCCCGTAGGCACTTCGATGTGTGTCGGTGCCAGTCGGTCTACCTCCTGCTGTGCTTCGTATGGCAGGAGGTTCCATATTATCTCAGCAAGGTTAAGCTTTCTCAGTTCCTGAACGCTCGACTTCACGCGTCCTCCTTCTTCAAGATAGAACGGCAGCCAGTCGGCAGCTGTGCTCAGCAAGTGCTCGGTCGACACGTCGGGCAACGCCAGTTCGGGGTGCCACGCAGCCACTTGCGCCACACGTCGCTGCACCTGCTCCACGGCTTTCTCGCTCCATGCCATCATCGTCAGTCCGTCCTTTTTCATCGCCTCGCACACTATGCTCTTCACTTGTTCTTTGTCGGCATCGTGTATCGGTTTCTCGCTGAGCATGAGTTTGCCTATGCGCTGTTCGCGCTGCATCACCACGCTGCCCTGCTTGGTGTCCCACGAAATGTTGTCAACCTCCTTTACGAACTCTGCGTTTAGATCCTCTGGGTCTAACGGTGCAGCGAGGAACACTCTGCCCGTAGTGCCTGGTGCACTATGGAGCGATGCTATGGCTATCCAGGAGTGAGCCGACTGCTGGTCGGTGGCATTCAGCTGCACGTTTGCACCACTTGCAAGGCGGTAGCCACCGATGCTGTTCGTGCTGCGTGCGATGCGCTCCGGGTAGGCATGAGCCACGAGCAGTCCCACTTCCGTAGGTGCAGGGTCGCGGTTGTCCTCGTCGGTGTGCGCCATGCGGCGATACTCGGCTGCAATCTTCGCTATGCGCTGCCATCTGCCCGGCTGACCCTTACGGCGTGCGGCGCGCAGGGCGGAGAGGCGCAGAGTAAGATCGGTGCCACCGGTCTCGGATAGTGGGTCTTTTTCTTCGAGCAGAGCGGCTATGTCGCAAGCTAAAGAGGTGGTGTTGTGGTGAGATGTTGAGGTGGTGAGGTGTTGTTGGTGCACTTGAGACAAGTGCACCCCCTGAGGTGGTGAGGTGGTGAGAGAGGTTGTGGCAAGAATCATTCTTGCGATACGCGGGTGGCAGGGTAGTGCTGCCATGCGCTTGCCGATAGGCGTTATATTGCCGTTCTCGTCAATAGCACCGAGCGACATGAGCAGTTCTTTCGCCTTGAACACACCGGCACGTGGCGGCATGGTGAGCCACGGAAGGGCTTCTGCGTCGCTTTCGCCGAAGGCAGCCGTGTCGAGCACCATCGGTGCGAGGTCGGCTTCCTCAATCTCCGGTTTGCGCTGCTCAGCCATCAGATGCTCCGACGCTTTCGTCCAAAGGCGGTAGCACACGCCCTCTGCCACACGTCCGGCGCGACCCATGCGCTGTGTAGCCATGTCCATGCTGATGCGCACGGTCTGAAGATGACTCAGTCCGGTGCGTGCGTCGAACACTACTTGACGGCACAGACCAGAGTCAATCACTACGCGCACGCCTTCAATCGTGATGGATGTCTCAGCGATAGGCGTTGCTATCACAATCTTGCGCTCGCCAGGTGCAGACGGGGCGATGGCGCGACGCTGGTTCTCTGGCGAGAGGTTGCCGTAAAGAGGGTGTATAGTGAGATGTTGAGGTGTTGTGGTGGTGATGGGTTGAGATGTTGTTGGTGCACTTGAGACAAGTGCACCCCCTGAGATGGTGATGTGTTGAGAGTTGCTGAGAAGCTCAAAGCAGCGTTCTATCTCTGCCTGTCCTGGCAGAAACACGAGTATGTCGCCTTCGTGTTTCTTCAATGCTTCAATAGTAGTTGAGGCTGCCACGGCGGCTATATCGCGTGGGTCGGTGTCCTCGTCAGCGTAGTGCAGCTCTACGGGGAACATGCGTCCCTCGCTCTCTATTAGCGGAGCCTTCAACGCTGCGCAGATACCGCAGGCATCGATAGTCGCTGACATGATAACAATCTTCAGGTCGTGGCGTATTATCTGTTGTGCCTGGCGTGTTAGTGCGAGTGCAAGGTCGGAGTTGATGCTACGCTCATGAAACTCGTCGAAGATGACGATGCTCACACCGTCGAGCGTTGCATCGTCTACGAGCATACGTGTGAGGATGCCCTCCGTCAGCACTTCGATGCGTGTGCGCTTCGACACCTTGCTCTCGAACCTCACTCTGTAGCCCACCGTCTCGCCCACCGTTTCGCCTAATATCTGCGCCATGCGCTCCGCAATCTGTCGTGCTGCCAGTCGGCGCGGCTCGAGCATGAGTATCTTCTCGCCGTCGCCGAGCGAGGAGAGGATGGTCAGGGGCAGCAATGTCGACTTTCCGGCACCAGGCGGAGCCGTGATGACAAGTGAATGGTGCGTTTGCAGTGTGCTGTTCACGTCGTCAGCAATCAGCGAGGCAGGCAGCGAGGCGCACTTTTTTGTTATATCTTGTGTTGAAAATGTCATTCTTACAATTGATTTGTATGCTATGAAAAAAAACGTTCTTTCCTGTCAAACCGCATGGTTATCAGGGTGCAAATTTAACTCTTCATTTTGACAACCACAAACTAATGCCGTTTTTTTAGTCCATTCGCTTCCAGTTTACAATTGTTTTCTGTACTTTTGTACTTTAATAATGAAACTAAGAAAGCGAAACAACGATGATATTTGAATTTAAGAATGCTACGGCGGTGAAGGGTGGGGAGACACTTTTCAGTGATGTCTCGTTCGTGGCTCAGCCAGGTGATGCGGTTGCCGTAACGGGCAATACAGAGTCGCGCAAGGCTCTGCTGCTCGCTATGCTTGGTATGCGACCGCTTAAATCGGGGTGGGTGAGCATCGATGGAGAGCCCGTCACAGCCAATACGGGCACCTACTTCCGCCAGTTCATCGCCTATCAGCCCGACTCGCTCGACTTTGAGGGGTTCACCGTGCAGGAGGTGGCGAAGAGTCAGTTCGCCCTAAAAGTCAATGCCGACTATGCCTATTCGGCAAAGGCGGTGGCAGCTGAATTGATGCGCCTCGGCGTTGCTGACGACTGTATGCAGAAGGGCTTCGACGAGATGGAGGAGGCGGTGGCTCAGCGAGCGTCGCTTACGCTCGTTAGTATGTTCGAACGTCAACTGTTGTTGCTCGATAACCCCACATCGCGACAGGACGAAGCAGGATGCCGACTTGTGGCTGACTATATCATGCAGAAGCGTTCGGAAGGCGTTGCGCTGATCGTAGCAACCAACAATCAGGCTCTGCTCGCTGTGTGCAATAAAAGGGTTAACTTATAAACCAAACAATTTAAGCTATGGTAAATCTCTGGATAGCATTGACACTCGGTGTCATTTTCATAATAATACCCATCGTAGTGATGGGAATGGCAGGCGTGAACATGGTGGGCAAGATGATGAAAGGTCTGTTCTCTATGGCACTGCGAGTGGGCATCATAGGCTCCATTGTCTATTGGCTCGTGCAGTGGGACAGCATCGCTTTGATGCCCACGCCATTGCCATCATTCAAGTCAAAGACACGCCAGAACTTATCCTTACCAATGATGTAGTCGTTTTTGTCAAAACCCTTATTGTCTTTGCCGCCAATCTTGGTGAATGAACCTACGAGGTTGACATCTTTGTTTGTTCCAGCTACTGTTGGAGCAGTTGCAATTTCTGCATTGCTTGCAGAAAGACTAAGTGATGTCTTACCCTCATTCATCTTGAAGAGCACCGGAGTGCCGGCAGGGATTATGCCCTCTTCATAACTCTCAAGAGTGATACAATCATTATCAATACCTGTAAGACTATAGAACTTACATTCTTTTACCTGGTTCTGGTCAATGGCGAAAGGCAAGCAGAGCGTTCCCCAGGTAGAGCCTTCAGGGATATTTCGGCTGTAAGATGCATCCTTGGCTGCGAACGGCTCATAAGCCACGAAATCCTTGCCATCGTCAAGAACAAGATTCTCCGTAGCAAGAGTTTTTCCCGTTGCACCTATCTTCTCTTCACCATTCTTACCTACCAGCTTGGTGAAGTAGCCAGTCTTGTAGTTGGCGTAGCGGTGGTGGATCTTATTCTCGTCATATTTGTCTATAGCACCTTTGAGGTTTTTGCAACGTAAGAACATATTTTGACTATTATAAACCTCTTCCGTAACAAACTCATCGCTACCATAGATGGTTGTGAGAGTGGAGCAGTAACTGAACATATAGGACATGTCCCCCACCTTCGCAGTGTAGAAGTTAGAGAGGTCGAGTGAAGAGAGTTTCCTACAATCACTGAACATATAGGACATGTCCTCCACCTTCGCAGTGTTGAAGTTAGAGAGGTCGAGTGAAGAGAGTTCCCAACAATTATCGAACATGTATTTCATATTCGTCACATTCTCTGTATTGAACTTAGAGAGGTCGAGCGAAGAGAGTTCATAACAATTATCGAACATGTATGACATATTCGTCACATTCTCTGTATTGAACTTAGAGAGGTCGAGTGAAGAGAGTATTCTACAATTATAGAACATGAATTTCATATCCGTCACATTCTCTGTATTGAACTTAGAGAAATCGAGCGAAGAGAGTTTCCTACAATTATAGAACATGTATGACATATCCGTCACATTCTCGGTGTTAAGATTCTCGATGCCTTCTATATCTGTCAGTTTAGAGCAGCCACAGAACCAGTAATAACAGCTCGTGGGTCTTGCATTGGCAAACGAAGCATTGAAGACTACCTTCTCGATATTTTCTTTTTGGGCATTCCACCCCGGATTGTTAGATTCCACATTAAGGTCATAAGCTCCTTCCGGCTTAGGACCATAGCTGAACGTAAGAGTTTTCGTGGCATCATCAAACACGGCATTAGCACATGCAATAATCTCTTGTGTGGCATTCGCATCGCTAAAGCAGTTGTGGCATACATCGCACAGCCAGTATTCTACAATACCATTTCTCTCCTCATAATGAGTAAGAGTGTGAGGCTTTAATTCATCATTCAAATATTCCTTCACAATTAAATGACAGATAGAGCATTCATGTGTGGTATAGCCGTGCTCTGTGCAAGTAGCCTCAACGCTTTTGGCTTCGCCAAAGGCAGATGAGCCATCGGCTTTCAGGTGCGTACAGGTATTGAGCTTGAGTTCAAACTCGCCAACCTGCAATGTGCTTCCACTATGAATAGCCGATATTTCCCATTTAAAATATTGATAAGAGGTAGAACCTTCGCAGGGGAAGTCGTACGAAGTATAGTTCTCATCCTTGAGCACCTTGTCATCGCTTACCTCATCGATAAGCGTCCAAGCGCCATCTTTCCCTTCGTTGTTGCCATAGAGCTTCCATGACTTCGGATTGCGGCCTCCCCAAGTTTCATTGTCATCACCCGTTGTGATGGTGTAACCCTTAGGCACTCCTGCCTTGCTGGCTTCGAAGATGACGTAGGCTCCTTTGTTGCTGTCAAACGCGCAGCACCACTTAGTGTTATTGCCATCAACGAGATTAGGGTATTTCTGGTTATCGTACCCTTCAGGGTTACCTGCTAAGGCACTAAACGTTACAGACGTGTCGTAATCTGTCTGCGCCACCATACGTGTAGGCACAAACAACAACATCAACAACATCAATGGGAACAGGGCAAATCTATAGAACTTTGCCCCCCCATAGTTCATACGGTCGACATGCGACACATTGAATTGATTGGTATTTTTTTTCATAATTTAATTTTATATTTGTTATTTATATTTGTCTGCTTATTGCCGAAATTCACTCCAGGAAATACAGGAGGTTTAACGACATGATGAATATCGATACCAGAAATAGAAAGATATAAAACTGTTCCTGCTTGAAGAAATCACGAAAGCTGATGCGAGCCTTCCGATGTTCCTCAAGATACATCCTGTACTCATGTATCATGGCATATACGAAGATGATACCTAACATGAGTGCAAACACCCCGATGATGATCAGGGCGAGTTCTATCCTTGGCATGGTTTCTAATATTTCTTTCATGGTGCAAATATAGTGTTTTTTTTTCAAAAAAGGTGTCGCATTCCTCTGTATAGGTGTCGCATTCCTAAGAAAAAGGTGTCGCATTCCTACGAATGCGACACCCTTTTTAACGTATTTTTTCATTTCGCGATGCGTTTTCCTGGTATTTATCGAAAAATGGTTAATCCTGCATTTTATCCTCTGCGGCTACATTTTCAGTCATTTTCTCCCGCCATTCGGCAGGAGTACAACCTTCCTTTAACTTGAAAATGCGGTACAGATAGGGCGGGCAGAGAAGCTGCACTCGGCTGAAATGATGTCAGTCTCCGAGAAGTTTCGGGACCGCTCCGCCTTAGGGATATCCAACGAATGAGACAGGGTAACCATATTCAATATTGTATCCCCCTGCCGGTGCGCCAGTCTTCCTGCTATTCTCTCTTCAAACGCCATAGTTGTAAAGTTTCTTTATTCTGAAGTTTCGCAAGTTCAGGACTCTAATAATTCATGCCGAAGTACCAGAGAGGGATGATGATTCCATGCCCCGTCTCTATATCGTCTTTTACGATACGTCCGTTTTTTACATCCTCTATCTGCTTTTTACCTTTCTTCCTTCCGCCAATCTCAAAGGTATAATCACCAATGGTAAAGTCGGAAACCCTGGAGGAAGTAACGTCTTGTTTTTCTCTCATCTGATTGTAGAAGAAAGTTTCCCTTATGTTTCCTATGTTGGGATTAGAGGTGAGTACTGACATCAGACTTGGGTTATCTACATAAACTTTTTCTACCTTTCCCAGATTGCGCATACCCGAAGTATCATCTCTGAGCAGACCTATCATTCCTGCACGCTCCAGATAGACGAGATAATCAGGCACGTTGTTCTTGCTTACCCCGATTTCTGTGGCAAGGTTATCTACGCTTGGCTTATAGGGAGCCAACCCGGAAAGAATGACGAGCATACGCTTCAGCTTGCGTGCTGTTGAAGCTTTCATATCAGCATATTGCGGAATGTCAACTTCTACCGTCTGGTCTATCACCTGCAGCATTCTTTGCGTAAAATCTCCCTCTATGGCAAATGGGTAATAGCCATGGTCGAGGTACGCTCTGAAAACAGGCAATGGATGGTCCAACCCCGGAATCTCTACCTGGTGATTGAGTATTTCGTTGAGACTGAAAACTCTGGTCTTGATGCCTTCAAAAAGTTGCAGGTATTCCCTGAACGACAAGCCTTGCATCATATACATCAGCGCCCGACGACTCAGATCAGCTTCGCTCTTCTTGATATCCAAGACCGATGAACCGGTAAAGATAAGGTTCAGGGATGGGTGCATGTCGTAAATTTGCTTCAGTTCTCTGCTCCAACCGGCATACTTGTGAATTTCATCTATATAAAGATGTGTACCACCCTCCTTGATAAACTCGTCAGCAAAGTCAATCAAGGAATGATTTGAAAAATAGATATTGTCGGCTGACACATACAGGTGATGGCCTTCCTTAGACAGCTTGATGCGCTGAAGTATCATGGTGGATTTTCCAACACCTCGCGGACCAACGATACCTACTAATCGTCCATTCCAGTTGATTTCATCATATTTATATCTGATGAAATCAAGCGGAGTACGTTTCAATAACTCCGCCATGTATTCATAAAGTTTATTGTCTATCATATCTTGATCTTTTAGATGAATATCATTTAAAACTGTAGCAAAGATACAAACAATCCCTCATTGAGGGATAAATTATCCCAAAAAGTTCCCTTAATGAGGGATGAATTTAAATATTTTTATCCCTCAATGAGTTTTTTTGCACATATCTACGTATGCGTTATAGAGAATTGTTATTGAAGCTTACTCCCACTCAATTATACTCTATATCTGATATTCAGAGAGTTAGCTATTGTCGGGGATAATTATCGGGGACAGCACAAGCATCGGACACCTCCGTGACAATCAGCTACTTACAAGATTTATCCTACTTAAAATCAAATGCCTTTTCTTTCAAGTCTTCAGTTTTTTTAATATTCAATTTTGCAATAGTAGTCTCTCAAGTAGTATGTTTGCAACATGAGAATAAATGATAGAAATAAAACCATATAAAATATGAAGAGAAACAGAAAGAGACCACCACCATCCAAAGACTCCAAGACGAACAGATAGGAACTATCTTAGACAGTAAACAGAATAGGCTATGTAGAGCCAAGATAAAACTAAAAGGGACAGGCGAAACCCTGTCCAACAAAATAATGATATTACGATTATGAAACGTGATAGCATTAAAACTAAGTCTATCTCTCGAACACTATGCAACCAAAGAGAGTATAGACATAAAGAAACTTTGTTTTAAACGTTCCTCTATAAGTATTGAGGACTTTACAAAACACATCAAAGAAGGATCTTGCTTTTGTCATTGGTTTAACACAAAAACTGACACCTTTACTATATACGAGAAGACAAACGCTAATTTTGATAAAGCTAATGTGCTATTTGTTGACGTGGATGATTTCAGCATGGAAATGAAACAATTCGTTGGTGGATTGTCAATGAAACCAACAGTATACTATACCACTCCAAACAATCTCAATCCACAAAAAGAAAACAAATACCGCTTTCGCCTTTGCTATGTGTTCAATGAGGACATTCCAAATGGAGAGATGTTAGCCTCAGCATATAGAGGCATTATAAGGGAGATTCGCAAAGATTATCCAACTTATCCCGACCAAGACTCATGTGGAGCAAGACCTGCACAATACATGAATGGCAATGGAACGCCAAGGTGTGAAGTGTGTTCCACTGACAGAGTTTATACCTTATCAGATTTTGGAGTTTCACCTATTGAGTCAGCACACAATGCAAACTCATCAATAAGGGAACGTGCCAATAACAAAGAGTGTG
>ENA-UEOO01000706-UEOO01000706.1-human-gut-metagenome-genome-assembly--contig:-NODE-706-length-10635-cov-3.532298_pt1 | contig 10635 bp, 7 predicted proteins | sample MGYA00242888_ERZ507892 | MGnify/ENA primary metagenome ERZ507892 (study PRJEB26167, sample SAMN06115415) | human gut metagenome | host: Homo sapiens | place: China:Sichuan | collected 2015-02-04...
GGTGCTCTTGCCGTTTGTTAGTTCTATATTTACCACTACCACTTGCGTGTTGGTAGTAAATACAGGTATGTATGCTTCGCGTTTTCCACTGAGCTGCTGACTAAATATGTTGCGTCCGTTGATGGTACTGATATGTATGGTGTTGATACCTATGTCGGAGCGTGCGATGAGAGCGCCGTTCTCCAGGGTGAGCACTACTGCCTTATTGCTATTGTCAGCTATGGTGTGAACGTCGGTTATAACGGGTTTGCCCGTACTCTCGTCGGCATCTTCTATAGCTTCGTAGATGGCTGGTGTTGTGTTGCCCGTCCATGCTATCTGTAGAGCTACCGGCTTTGTGTTGGCATCGAAGCTGAATGTCACTACACCGTTTTTGCTTTCAGGAGTAATGGGCTTCCATGTGTTGCCGTTCTGTGTGAGCGAGTAGGTTGCGTTTTGCATCGTTGTGTCGTCGCAGAAGAGTGTGAGGCTCTTGGCTTTTGCCACGTTGAGGAAGCGATATACGAACTTGCTGCCGTCGGCGGTTGTAGGGAGGTTGGTGCTGGTGAAGGTGGTGGCGTCGGCATCGGTTGCTGTCTCTACATTATTGCCCTCAGCGTCGCTCATCGGTGTGAGTACCGGTGCAGGTAGTCCGTTGATTTCTATCTCGTGCAGGCGCATCCACTTGGGTTGTCCCCAGATGGCTGTAATCTTCAGGCGTACGTATTTTGCTTCTATTTTTATCGGGTTGAAGTTGTGGTCGGTGGGCACGAAGTCGAGTGCCATCACGTCGGTGCCTGCCTCTGGCTCTGTAGCCACATGGAAGTTCTGCTGTAGCGACATGTCGTACTCACGTGTTTGAGTTCCCTTGACGGTGAGGTCGGTCCAGTTGTGGTTGTCTGTCGACACACTGAGGAGTGCTGTCTTGGGATAATCGCCGTTGGTGGTGCCCATGCAGATGCGTACGTTCTCTATAGTTGTTGGTTCGTAGAGTTCGAGTGTATAGGTGTCACCTACCACCATGTCGCGGTTCAGGCAGGTATAGGTGGTGTAATCGCCGTCGGTCATCAGTTGTGCCGTGTGGTTGTTCCAATAGTTGTAGGCTGGTGGAGTTATGCTTCTCACTTCCTCTGGCGTGTTGTTGTAGACGAAGAGTTGTACGGATGCTGCGTCGAGCGTCAGGTTTTTCTGTTTATTGCTCACGTTTAGCACCACTATGTAGTGTACGTACTCGTCGGTTGTAACGTTATTTGTCTCCATCTCATTCCATGTCTTGCCGTCGGTGCTATACATGAACTTATAGTCGGTATCGGCGAAGAGTTTAGAGGCAATGGTTATCTGTTTGAGCTGCACGGGCTGGGCAAGTGCTATACCGGCGTAGCCGCCTTCGGGGAGCGTAGCTGATCCCTTTAGTGATATACACTCGTCGCTCTGGCTCAGGTTGAGTTGTATGCTCTCGGCGTTGGTCAGGACGGTGTTCTTATTGGTTGTGGTAGGGAAGAGTTGATTGGATATGTGCTTGCTGAGGTAGGTGGTAACAAAGGGTGTGAGGTAGCGCCATGAGGCGTGAGTGAGTCGCTGGTCGGTGCTGATTCCGTCGCTACCAAAACCCGACATGTGGTTTGTCATGTAGTCGGGCGACGAGGTGAGCGTGTTTGCAAGTTTCACGCTGGGCAGGTAATCGGCCCATGCCTCTATGATGTTGTCGGCTTTCTGCGATGCTATGAAGCCCTTTGTGGCAGCTGCCATGGCGCGCAGACGCAGTACCCATGGGCGTATGTCGACGTAGAGCAGACTGTCGCTCGTCACTTTCGAGTGCTCCATAGTGGTGAGCACGTCGCAGTTGTCCACAATCTGTGTCATCAGCGCAGTCAGTTGGTCGTTCTTCGGGTCGCGCTTATATGCTTCTATCGCTGTGTTGAGTGCCGTTGGGTCGTTCTTGCTCAGATATGGAGCGAGAAAGCGATAGGCATTCTGTAGTTCGGTGCGACCTGGAAAGAGGGCTCTGAACGATGCTTCCCATGAAGCGTTGTTGTCGAAACCGCGGTTGTTCCAACTGTAGTCGCCTGCCGAGAACACAGCGGTGCGTGCTGCCGATCCCTGCTCCATAGGGTTGCAGAGGATGCCCTGATTGCTTGCTGTTAACTCGGTTTCCAGGCATGCGTTGTTGTCTACGTTCGGCATGTCGAAGAAGTTGGAGCGCATATCGAGCGGGTATATCTCGCTCGGTCCGCTGCCGTTGTCGTTGCACGGGTAGTTCCACCACCAAATGACGTTACGTCCGAACTGATACTGTACAGTATTCAGATCGTAGTTGTTGGGCACAGACCATACGCCGCCACCAGTGTAATAGATGGTGACATCCTTCGGGATGCTGGAGAGTGCTTTGAAGAACTGATTGAACTGCCATTGTGATGCAGCGTAGTTGCGACAGTAGATTTGTGGTGTGAAGCGCAGTGGTTTTACGATATCGGTAGGGCTGGTGCTATTGGTGTTCCATCGGCTCTCTATGCTGCGCTGTATGTCAGTGATGCGTGAGGCGGTGAGGTTCATGTCGTTCTGATTCTCAGGTCTGTTCACGTCGTCGGCAAAGACTGCAAACTGGCGGAAACCTAAGGTGTGCATCTTCGCGAACTTACCCATTATCTTCTCTACTACACCGTTGTCGTTGAGCAAGTCGTCGCCTGGGTGTATCGCCCACACCACGCTCACCTTGGTTTGGTGTGCCACGTCGGTGAATTCGCGCAAATCCTGCTGTGTCACGAAGCCCGACTTGCGTTGTGCTTCTGTTAGCTCTGTAGGATATGCCTCTGTCCATTTGCCCGAGTGGTATACGTCGCTCTTTGGTCCGTATACGTAGCAGTTCATCTTGTTGCGCATCATAAAGCGCAGTAAGTCCTTGCGCACCTCGCTGGAGTAGGGCTTTCCATAAAAACCTTCGATGATGCCACGCTCCTTAAGGTCGGCGTAGTCGCTGATAGTGACGGTGGGCATCTGCTTTGTTTCGGCATCGAGCATCTGTTCGAGCGAGGCGAGACCCATGAATGTGGCATCGGTATTCTCGCCGATGATGATGAGCTGAGCTACTCCGTCGTGTGCATTGGTGAGCGAGAGCACGTGGCGGTCGAACTTGCCGCTCTTGGTGAGTACGCTGAGGTTGAGTTGGAGCTTTGTAGCAGCCGCTTTTGTCAAGCCGTTGCCTGAAGCTACGCCGAGGTATATGTTCGAGAGAGTGTTCGATTCGGTGGTTGAGATGGTAGCTGTGAAGCCATGCTCTGCGAGAATGGTCTGAGCACGCTGACGTGTGTATGTGTCAATTGCATCGTCGCATACTATATTTACGTTCTTTGTGAACGCTACCTTGCTGCCCTTGCCCGCAGTCTGTGTGTGCGGAATGGGATAAATGGTGTATTGTGCGCTCGCAGTGAATGGGAAGAATAAGGTGGCGAGGGCAAGAAGTTGGGTCTTAAATCGGTTCATAGTAGTTATTAGGTGTATAGGGGTAAATAGTTTGGTGCAGTTGAGATAACTGCACCAAACTTTATTGTTATGTATCTCCGAAGGCTGCCGCTTCGGCGGCTGCGATTATTTCCTCTCGAGTCTGTTCCTTAGCCGAGATATGGCTGAGGTCGAAGTCTTCGTCAGAGAGGTTGAGGTCGGCTGAAGTCAGTTTTGAAGAAACGGGCTCTACGGATTTTGTTGCCTCTGTTTTCGTGGCTGTAGCTGCTTCGGCTGCTTCGTCTTTGCGGTACATCGGTGAGCGGCGGTTGCGCTTAGCCTTGGGGCTATTAGAGTCATTAGAATCTCTAGAATCACTAGAGTTTCTAGAATCACTAGAATTTCTAGAATCACTAGAACTTATAGAACCTCTATAATCACTATCTGAATTAGAACCATTTGAAGCACCAGAGCTTTCTGCCTCTATCTCCATTCCTGAGCTTACTATGATAAAATCGTCTGGTTGTTCTGTCGACGGTACGTTCTCCACTGGTTCCTCCTCCATCTTTGTGCGATTGGTCTTAGCAGCGAACACTTGGTCGATGAACTGCGGTTCGCGGCGGAGCTTCTCCAGTGTGAGCTTAGAGGCGAGCTGCTGACTCTCCTTTTTGCTGTATCCCTTGCCGTCGCAGCCTTCCACACCTTCGAGCATCACACGATAGATGAACACGGGTGAACCTGTCTTATCTTTCTCCTCCAGAATCGACTTGAAGTCGATGCGCACACGGTTCTTCTGACTCCATTCGATGAGCTTGCTCTTGAAGTTCACTTCCTTATAAGCAACCTTGTCGATGTTTATCATTTGTGTCAGTATTCGTTTGCGCATGAACTTCATGCAGGCATCATAGCCGCGGTCGAGGTATATGGCTCCTACGAGAGCCTCGAAAGCGTTGCCACCCATGTATGAGTTGTGCGATTGTGAGCGTCCGCTTGAGAGGATGAGTTGGTTGATGCCCATCTCCTGTGCCAGTCGGTTGAGCGTGTCGCGCTGTACGAGTTTTGAGCGAGTGTTGGTGAGGAAGCCCTCGCGTTTGCCGGGGAAGTGGCGGTAGACAATGTCGCCAACGGTAGCGTCGAGCACGGCATCGCCGAGAAACTCCAGTCGCTCGTTGTTCACGGGCTTACCCTTCGCATTGCGCTTGTACATGCTCTTGTGCATCAGCGCGAGTTTGTAATAGCTAATGTCGTGTGGGTAGAAGCCTATGATTTTGCGTAAAGACAAATAAAGCTCCTTGTCCTTGCGGAAAGGGAGCTTCATTCTGTCGATGAGATTACTCAGCATATTTCTTGAATATTACACATGCGTTGTGTCCACCGAAACCGAACGTGTTGCTCAGTGCTGCACGTACCTCGCGCTTCTCAGCCTTGTTGAACGTGTAGTTGAGTGTATAGTCGATTTCTGGGTCCTCGTCGCCTTCAACGTGGTTGATAGTTGGCGGGATGATGTCGTTCTTCACTGCGAGCACTGATGCGAGTGCCTCGACAGCTCCGGCAGCACCGAGGAGGTGACCAGTCATTGATTTTGTTGAACTGATGTTGAGCTTGTAAGCTGCTTCGCCGAACACCTGCTTGATTGCCTTTGCCTCAGAGATGTCGCCTACAGGTGTTGATGTACCGTGTACGTTGATGTAGTCGATATCCTCTGGCTTCATGCCTGCGTCCTCGAGTGCGTTCTGCATAACGAGGCAAGCACCGAGTCCTTCCGGGTGTGATGCAGTGATGTGGTGTGCGTCGGCAGACATGCCTTCGCCAACCATCTCGGCGTATATCTTCGCTCCGCGTGCCTTAGCGTGCTCCAGCTCCTCGAGGATGAGGCAGCCAGCACCTTCGCCCATGATGAAGCCGTCGCGTGATGCGCTGAACGGACGTGAAGCGTGCTCTGGGTCGTCGTTGCGTGTAGAGAGGGCGTGCATTGCGTTGAAGCCACCTACGCCGCTTGGTGTGATGGCAGCCTCTGCACCACCGCTTACGATTACGTTTGCCTTACCCAAGCGGATGAGGTTGAATGCGTCGGCGAGTGCGTTTGTAGAAGATGCGCAAGCCGATGTTGTGGCAAAGTTGGGGCCGTGAAGACCGTACATAATAGAGATGTGTCCGGCTGCGATGTCGGCAATCATCTTCGGAATGAAGAAGGGATTGAATTTCGGACCGAGCTCCTGGTGTGTTGCCCAGTAGCCCACCTCTTCCTCGAAGGTCTTGATACCACCGATGCCTACGCCGTAGATTACGCCGATGCGGTTCTTATCTTCTTCGTCGAGATTTAAACCGCTGTCCTGCATTGCCTGCATAGCTGCGATGATAGCGAGCTGTGCGTAGCGGTCCATCTTGCGTGCTTCCTTGCGGTCGATGTAGTCGTTGACCTTAAGGTTTTTCACTTCGCAAGCGAATTGTGTCTTGAACGAAGAAGCGTCAAACAATGTAATAGGTGCTGCGCCACTTACGCCGTTGAGCATGTTGTTCCATGTTTCTTCTGGATTATTGCCAATCGGAGTTACTGCGCCAAGACCTGTTACTACTACTCTTTTTAATTCCATGTAACTGAAAAATGTCAAAAAAAATGGTTTATGGTTTATGGCGCGCAATGGAATTATAACAAAGAATGTTTGTTATGGTTGTGCATACCATAAACTATAAACCATCGGTTTATTTATTTTGCGTTCTCGATGTAAGCGATAGCGTCGCCAACTGTAGAGATTTTCTCTGCCTGATCGTCAGGGATGTTTACGCCAAACTCCTTCTCGAACTCCATGATGAGCTCAACTGTGTCGAGAGAGTCTGCACCGAGGTCGTTTGTGAAGCTTGCTTCTGGCTTAACGTCTACCTCATCTACACCGAGTTTGTCAACGATAATAGCCTTTACTTTTGATTCGATTTCTGACATAATTTTTAATTTTTAAAATGTTTATAATATTGATTTCTAATTTAATGCGGATGCAAAGGAACAACTTTTTTATTAAATAGACAAATATTTTACCATAAAAAGGCGATTTGGCTGCACACATGCCCTATGTCTGTGCAAGTTTTTAGGGTGGTTAGGGTGCGTTTAAGTCGTTCTAAGCCTCTTTAAGCCAACTAAGCCTTTGCTAACCTTTGCTTAATTGCTAATCGAGAGCACTCCCAAGGGTCCGGTGGTACTTCCGCGATAGCGCAGGAGCTTCTTTCCGTTTGAGGTGATGCCACGGTTGTTGAGGTCGTATTGACGCTTACAGGTGGGACAGGTGGCAAAGCCGCGAGTGTCCATTGTTAAGCGGTGGCTCATGGTTTGCGTCTCGTAGTAGCAGTTGGGGCACTGACTGTCGTATATGTATAGCGTGGCGGGTGAGCTAAGATTGCTGAAGCCCACAATGATGCCGCTTTTGTTGTATAGCCCGAGGGTGAAGGTGCGGCGTGCGTCCTCGCCTGCAGGCTCTTGTCTGCTGCTCTGTCTTTGGTTGTTGGCGAAGTAGATGAAGCGTCTGCCGCTCTCTGTACCCTCATAGATGTTGCAGAACACACCTGGCGACATGGGGTTGAGCGCACTTTGCAGCGTGGCATCTTGATAAACCCCATTGTTGAAGAAGAAGGTGCAGCGTTCCGAGGCGTACTCGAAGTCGGCATCGGTGCAAGCAGCGAAGATTAATGCGCACAACGCAATAGCTATTCTTGTTATCCTATACATATTTATATATTGTTACTTGGGGTGCTCCCTGAAAGTCTTTAGATCTTTCCGCCGTAGCACAGGTCGCCTGCGTCGCCGAAGCCAGGCACGATATATTTGTGCTCGTTCAGTCCGTTGTCGATAGCTGCGCACCAGATGGTGGTGTCCTCAGGGAATGTCTTACGGATATGTTCGATGCCCTCTGGCGAAGCCATTACGCACACTACGTGCACCTTTTTCGGTGTGCCCTTGGTGAGCAGAGCCTTATAGCCCATCTCCATTGAACCGCCGGTGGCGAGCATTGGGTCGACGATGAGCAGTGTGGCATTGTTCAGGTCGGGTGTAGCGAGATACTCCACGTGTATGCCCACCTTTGTGTGTTCCTTGTCCTCGTACTCGCGGTATGCGCTCACGAAGGCGTTACCGGCGTGGTCGAAGATATTGAGGAAACCCTGATGGAATGGCAGGCCAGCGCGGAAGATTGTGCCGAGCACGAGTTTGTCGGTAGGCACGTTCACCTTTGCTGTGCCGAGCGGAGTCTGCACGTCGCGTGTCTCATAGTCGAGAGTCTTGCTGAGTTCGTAAGCGATGAGCTCGCCTACGCGCATTATATTATTGCGGAACAGGAGGCGGTTTGACTGATAGTCTTTGTCGCGCATTTCCGCCATGTACTTGTTGATGATAGAGTTTTGCTTGCTAAAGTCGATTATTTCCATATTGTTTAAGTTTAAACTGAGCAAAGTTACAATTATTAACTGAAATTTTGCACGTGCAGGAAGTTAAAGAAATTAAAGTACTGACGATTTCGGTTCTGTTGTAGGTTCTACTTCTTTCTCCTACGCACGAATTGCTCGCACTCGGCGAGTATCTTCACGCGTGCCACCTTCATCACTACGTAGTAAAGAGCTACGGCGAGCACGAAGCGTGTCAACAACAGCAGCCAGAGGTTTTCGATGGGCAGTGTGGCGTAGTGTGTGGCGGTCATCACGGCAGTGGCTGTGAGTGCGAACGGCATAACGTCGCAGAAGAACATGCGGAAACCGTAGCCTGTGAGACGGCGCACAAAGAAGAGCCACACGCCGAGCCATAGCACGTTGAGTATGGTGTACACCTGCACCATGCGCACGATGCCTTGTTGCCAGATGAGTATCATCGTCGCAATTTGCACTACGCCGAGCGAGAACGTACACCAGAAGAAGGTGCCCGACTTGCCTTTCGAGATAATCATGTTAGAGAACAGTGTAGCGATGGGCATTGTGGCACCAGCTATGCACAGTATCTGTATCAGTTCTGCCGATGCGAGCCACTTCTCGCCGATGGCTATCACGATGAACTCCTTAGCCACCAGTCCGAAGCCTAATAACAACGGGAAGGCTATGAACGCCGTGAAGCGCATCATCTTGCGAAACACATCGGTCTGTCTGCCCGGCTCGTTGCCCAGGCTTACGAGCACCGGTTGCGCTACCTGCGCCACCATGCTCTGCACCAGCGAGTAGCACTTCGTGTTCCATTGGTACGCCTGGTTGTAATTGCCTGTGTCGCGCGGTGAGAAGTAGTGGCCTAAGAGTATGTTCAGCACGTTGTTGTTCACGTGTGTCATTATCGTTGTGGCGAGAATCTTGCACGAGAAGCGGAACATCCGTCGCACGGGAGCAAACGAGATGCCGTGTATGGTGGGTCGCCAGGGCGAGAAGTGCCACTGGAAGAAGGTGTTTATCGACACATACACCAGTCCCTGCGTGGCGAGCGACCAGTAGGCTGCGCCTGCGAACGCCATGCCCACGCCCACGAGGCTCGATGTGATGACGGCGATGGCACCTGCTGCAGCCTGCTGCTTCGCCTTCAGGTGTTTGAAGAGATAAGCCGACTGTGCTGTGCCTAATGAGGCGATGATGATGCTCAGGAAGGCGTAGCGGCAGAGCGGTACGACGCGTTCCGTGTGGTAGTAGTCGCCGATGAGTGGCGCAGCGAAGAAGAGCAGGGTGTATAATGTAGTGGCAACAACGATGTTGAACCAGAACACCGAGTTGTAATCCTCCGGTCGTGGGTCTTTGAGATTGGTGAGTGCGGTGCGGAAACCGCTGTCTTGCAGTGCGGTGGCTACGAGCGAGAAAATGCTTATCATCGCCATCATGCCATAATCGGACGGTGCTAACAGGCGTCCCAATACGATGCCGAACGCCAATCCCACCACCTGTTGCACCCCACTGTTGAGTCCGCCCCAAAGTAGTCCCTTTGCCGTCTTTTCCTTTAGAGTTTCCATATTCGTTTACTTTCGTCTGCAAAGTTACACATTAGTTGCTGTTTATTACAGCCTGTACGAGTCTTTTGCCCATCACGTCGTAATTGCCCGAGCGGTCTACTCCGGCGAAGTCCATCATTACGAGTCCGGTTGTCATGTGTCCTTTTATGCGTTCGGCGAGGAACTTGTTTGTGTCGGCAGCGTTGGCGCGATAGCCCTCACTTGTGGATACGGGTTCTTTGGTGAACTCCGTGGAGGTGTACTTAAAGCCAGATGTGTGGTTGATGAACCACATATTGGGGTACTGCTTCGCCACCTCTTCGCTGTTTGCCGCCTTCAGTAGGCGTTCTATCGCCTCCAGCTTCGCCGTCGTGCCGCCCTCCCAGGTCATGTTGTAGAAGTCCTGCACGCAGAGTGTACCCTCCATTGCGTATCCGTGCATGGTAGCAGGCTTCTGCCAGTCGACCTCGGCATCGAAGCGCCACCCCTTGATGTATCCGCCTCGCGGTGTTGGTCGGTATGTGTCGCGACTCAGTACGAGTATTCTGCCACGCAACTGTCCCACGGTGAGGTCTGGTCGAAAGTCGACAATCAGGTCGCTGTTCTCCGCCAATGCGTAGTCGACCATCGCCTCCCATGTGCTTCCGTCGCGATTGGCAGAGCGTTCGTGCTGCATGATGATGATGGCAAATTCGGTGGGGTGGGCTTGAAGTGAGTCGCGCAGCACGTTGAACACCCCGTTGAAGGTTTGCTGTGTGGCAAACTCGCCGTGGTAAATCTGTAATGTGCGCTTTGTTTCCTTTGCTTTCTTTGACGACTTGGTGGGCTTTTCCTCGCGCACATCGGGGCGTAGGTCAAATGCGCGCACGCCGGCTGCCCACTGCTCGCTGATGTTCAGTTCCTGTGTGCGTGCGATGTAGTTGCCTGCTAATGTGTCCTGCGGCAGGAAGCCGTAGCCGGTGCAAGCATCGTGAGTGCCAGGTATGGAGAGACGACACACACGGCGGTCGTCGTCGATGTGTGCGAGCCAGTCGTAAGCGTATGTGGAGGTGAAGGCTGCCACGGAGAGCAGCAGAGAGAGGAAAATCTTGTGCATGGTGGTGAGATGTTGTTGTGGTGGGGTGTTGTTATGGTGAGATGTTGTTATGTTGAGGTGTTTTTGCAAATTTACAAAAACATATTTAATAAGTAGGTGTTCTGCGTAATGTTTTTATAATATTCCCAATCTTTTTGGGGCAAAAAAAAAGGACGACACGAATCACTCGCACCATAACAACAC
>ENA-UEOO01000707-UEOO01000707.1-human-gut-metagenome-genome-assembly--contig:-NODE-707-length-10629-cov-2.898692_pt1 | contig 10629 bp, 10 predicted proteins | sample MGYA00242888_ERZ507892 | MGnify/ENA primary metagenome ERZ507892 (study PRJEB26167, sample SAMN06115415) | human gut metagenome | host: Homo sapiens | place: China:Sichuan | collected 2015-02-04...
ACTCTATACACGCTTCTGCTGTATGTAATAAATTCGTATATTCAATCTTCTTTATGGACATATTTTCCGCCAATTCAGCCATCACCCGAAAGCTGGCAGACAAATCCAAAGGAGAAGTATAAATATGAAAATCAATATCCCGATGTTTCATCAATAATCCTGTACGCAACTAACCTACCAGATTCACTTTGGCACCAATCCCTTCCCATATCTGAATGATATGAGTATCCTCTATGATCTCCCAGGCTTTCTGTTGGTTACGTTCGGCTAATTCAAGAACATTCATCTTTCTCCTTTTTAAGTAAGTATGCAAAAATAGGAAAAAGGACAAATATATAGCTATAAATAACTATTTAATCCCTCAATGAGCAGAGCTAACTTTGCCTGCAATTTCAATTCTTCACCATACCATTAACAAAAGATTATGATATTCAATCAAACGGAAAAACAGGAAAAAGAGTACTCAATGTTGGCCTGCTGGCTCATGTAGATGCAGGAAAGACGACCCTTTCGGAAAGTATTCTTTATCAAAGTGGTGCAATACGAAATTTAGGCAGGGTCGATCATCAGGATGCTTTTCTGGATACAGATGAAATGGAACGGGAACGTGGAATTACGATCTTTTCCAAGCAGGCGGTGCTTACTTGGAAAGATACGGAGATCACATTGCTGGATACACCGGGACACGTTGATTTTTCAGCGGAGATGGAGCGGGCACTGCAGGTGCTGGACTGTGCGGTGCTGGTGATCAGCGGGGCAGACGGTGTGCAGGGACATACGGAGACTTTGTGGAAACTTTTAACAAGATACGGAATACCGGTGTTCCTTTTTGTGAATAAAATGGATCAGGAAGGGACGGACTGTGGAAAACTTCTTGCAGAACTGAAATCCCGGTTTTCAGAAGGATGTATTGATTTCGGCAGAGTGGAAACCGGAGCAGAAGAAGTGATCGAAGAGATTGCAGTGTGTGATGAACAGACGATGGAAGAATATCTTGAGAAAGGCAGTGTCGCCGCTGCCTCGATCCGCCGGCTGGTCGCAGAAAGAAAGATTTTTCCATGCTATTTTGGTTCGGCGTTACATTTGCAGGGTGTGGAAGAACTGATGAACGGGATCTGCACATATCAGATGCAGAAAGAATATCCGCAGAAAATAAAAATATTATACGGGGAACAAAACATGGGCCTGGGTGCTGCAAGAGATCAATGTAATGACACTGCTTAACCCTCGGCTCTCACACCGTATCGTAGACGGGGCATTACATGAAAATGAGGTTCAACAACTCAAGATTCAGGCAGTTCCTTCTGTCTGGTTGAATGGAGAATCCATACATGTAGGACGCAGTAACCTGGGAGAACTGCTGGATAAGTTGGAAAGTAAAATGGGAACTGACTCTTCTTCTCAACCTACAACAGAAGAGCGACACTTTGATGTATTGGTAGCAGGAGGGGGTCCCGCCGGTGTTTCTGCTGCCATTTATTCAGCACGAAAAGGGCTGAAGGTCGGACTGGTTGCCAGACGCATAGGAGGTCAGGTAAACGAAACAATAGGAATCGAAAACGTAACTTCCATTCCTTACACCACTGGAAAAAACCTATCTTCCGATTTACGGACCCATCTGTCGCATTATGAAAACATCACAATATGTGACAACCGCCAGATAGAATCATTCTCCTTGCAGGGCAGTGATAAGCAATTGACCGTTAAAGGTGGAGAAAAATTTCTTGCACCCGCTCTAATTATCGCTACCGGAGCTTCCTGGCGTAAACTGAATGTGCCGGGAGAAAGCGAATATATCGGTCGTGGAGTAGCCTTCTGTCCGCATTGCGACGGTCCTTTCTACAAAGGAAAACATGTAGCCGTAATCGGTGGAGGAAATTCCGGAGTAGAAGCGGCTATCGATTTGGCAGGTATCTGTGCAAAAGTGACCGTGCTGGAATTTATGGATACACTGAAGGCCGACCAAGTGTTGCAGGATAAATTACGTTCACTGGAGAATGTCGAGGTTTCTACTTCGATACAGACCCTCGAAGTACAAGGCAACGGAGAGGCTATGACTGCGTTGCGCATCAAGAACCGCCTGGATGAAACAGAAAGCATATTACCGCTTGATGGTGTTTTTGTTCAAATCGGGCTCGCAGCAAACAGCCAGCCTTTCGCCGGAGAGCTGGATACCAACCGCATGGGAGAAATCTTAACCGACAGAAATTGTCGTACAGCCATACCAGGTGTTTATGCAGCCGGCGACGTGTCCGACGTAGCATATAAACAAATTATCATATCGATGGGTGAAGGAGCTAAGGCTGCCCTTTCTGCCTTTGAAGACAGAATAAAAGGTATTTGCTAATATTAAAGTGAGTCTGGTATAAAATGCAAGATCTGTCAGTAAGAATCTACTTACAGTTTCCTGATTTTATATCAGACTCGCCTTATTTATCATTTCAAGTTCCTATTACTCTTTTCTTGTTCCACACTATTACTTATCAGAAGCTCATACACATCTCTTGCTTCTGCCTCTTTCAGACTTCTCACTTTGAATGAAGTTCCATTTGTAGAAATAATAAGATTTACCCGGTGAAAGAAAGGAGTGAATGGCGTTTGTTTAAGACTTACAAACTCAACATTCGTATATTTAATGTAGTTTCTGACATCGGCCAACTTACCGTTGTTTATTTCAAGATAATCCTCTTTTAAGGTGATGCTGCTTCTGTAAGCGGCCAGAATTCCTTTTACTAAAGATATGAGCATATATACCACAGGTACTGCCAGCCATGAGTATAATTCGTAATAACATAATACGATACAGACAATCAGCGAAACAGGGATATCAAACCTGACAGTATACCCTATAACCCCTTTACCGGATTTCGCAGATATTATACTCTGCGAAGACACATAATCTTTGCCTAGCCACCAGTTCAGAAAATGTTCGGAAGTGTTCGATCCGTATATTTTCACATCACTCTCATTATCTTTTTGGGTTGCATTGAAGGCTTGCTTCAGCATAATCGTACAACAGCCCAGGCATTTTTCTATAATATTTTGTTTTACGTAAACTGTACAAACCTTATCGTACGAAAACCGACTGCTGAAACGAGTAAACAAACCACTCTCGAAAGATAACTGAGCTTTGTCTATCTGTACCTCCATATTGTAATACTGCATAAATACGTTCACAATCCACAATATCATTATGACAAGATATAATACGATAATGCATATGACAAATACCGTTACCGACAAAGAAGCATAATCGGCATGTTCATTGACATAATCGATGAAGAGATTCAATATTCTATCGCTTGCCGAAAGTACTTTATCGTAAAATGTAAACAGAATACCCAGCAACACAATCATTCCCCGGAAATGATTCTGACAGAAGGCCCCTTTTATCAGATTCAGATTACTCAGTTTCAGCGTGTATTTATTAGCAACAGGCTTTGCTTCTCGGATTACACAATTCTCTTCCGTCGGCTGTTTATCCTCCTCCGGCATTTGTTCCTGCTGTTCGATCCTTTCAATCAGGGCGTCCCAGTCCTTATAATCCAAAATGAGTTCTACTTCCGCTGCTTTGGACGCAAGTGTATCGAACGAAACACCTTTCATATCGAGCAGACGGTACATAAAGCCTCGTCGGGTTCTCAACGACTGTATTTTTTGCAACGGTATGACTGTTTCTTTCTTAAGAAATCCGTAAATAAAAATCAGATTTCCGTTTTTAATATAATACTTCTTGTAGTAATAACTGATAAATGCCGTCACTACAGAGAATACCAGATAACAGATAAACAGAAACAACAACATCTCCATTGTTTCCATAAGGGAACGCTGCCTGCCGGAATTGAACAGCTTGATAATAGCCCAAATAAGAAATGGACCGGCATAACTCAATAATTCCTTTACCAACAGGATGATAAAGGCACTCTTACTCATTCTGCGCGGTACAGAGAAGTCAGATCGTTCCATGTTGTATGTACTCCATTATGATTGTTTTCATTTCGTCTGCTCTCGCTTTCGTCAGTCCCGGGATAACTGTTTCAGCCTCAAACTGTGCTCCGTTGACTATAGCTATCGAATACAGACCGAAAATCTTGCTGATAGGATTCTGCTGTATACTCACTTGCTGTACCTTACACAAAGGAATCGTCACAATAGTAGGGAAAAAGAGGCCGGACCGGTAGGTGATATCGTGCTCACGGAAAGCAAACCCTTTATAGGCGTATGCCTTGGGTAGAAGAATCAGATTGATAATAGCTGAACAAAGCAACAAACCTTCCATACCGGCAACAATGAAAGTACGATAGGATAATTTTTCTACCAAAAGGATGAACAGCACAAGAAGCATCATACCGATATACGTCAATACAGTTCCTACGACCTGTACGTTGATGTATTTCTTTTCCAGAGATTCGTATGTAAGATTTTCTACTCTATGAATATTCTCAAAATTCAATTGTCGATTCGTCATAGCATATTTATATAAGTTCGATTTAAGATTGGAGCAACCTGTTAATTACTAAAATCATAAAGCTATCAAAACTGGCAATATCAATATAACAGGAAAAACAATTGCTCCTATTTTCAAAGTATAAAATTATGGAATTTTATTGTATCACAAAAGATTATTGCAAGGAGTTTTGTCGTACAACAAAGAAAACAGACACGAAAAAAGGCTCTGAAGACCTGAGCTGAGAAAAGAACATATAGATGTATCAATCAAAAAAAGGGAATAATCCAGTGAGATTATTCCCTTTTGATATAAAAAAGTATTTTATTACTTAATCAAATCTTTACCTGACATTTCAGCAGGCTGAGGCATTCCCATGATGTGCAGAATAGAAGGAGCAACATCAGCAAGTACACCGTTTTCTACTTTAGCATCCTTGTTTGCAGTTACATAAACAAACGGAACCGGATTCAAAGAGTGTGCTGTATTTGGAGTTCCATCTTCATTCAGTGCATGGTCTGCATTACCGTGGTCAGCAATGATGATAACTTCATAATCATTAGCTTTGGCAGCTTCTACAGTATCTTTCACGCAGTCGTCAATAGCTTTTACAGCTTTTTCGATAGCTTCATAAATACCAGTATGTCCTACCATATCACCGTTAGCATAGTTTACTACGATGAAATCGTACTTCTGAGTATTGATAGCTTCAACCAGTTTATCTTTCACTTCGTAAGCACTCATTTCAGGTTTCAAGTCGTAAGTAGCAACTTTCGGGCTCGGAACCAAGATACGATCTTCGTTATCGTACGGAGTTTCACGTCCACCGTTGAAGAAGAATGTTACGTGAGCATATTTTTCTGTTTCAGCAATGTGAAGCTGAGTCTTTCCATTGGCAGCCAGATATTCGCCCAATGTATTCTGTACATTTTCCTTATCGAACAGGATATGAACACCCTTGAAAGATGCATCATACGGAGTCATACAGTAATACTGCAATCCCGGAATAGTCTTCATACCTGCTTCAGGCATATCCTGCTGAGTCAATACAATAGTCAATTCCTTTGCACGGTCGTTACGATAGTTGAAGAAGATAACTACATCACCTTCCTTGATAGTACCATCGAAGTTTGCATTAACGATAGGTTTGATAAATTCATCAGTTACACCTTCGTCGTAAGATTCCTGCATAGCCTGAACCATATCAGTAGCTTTCTTTCCAATACCGTTTACCAACAGGTCGTAAGCTTCTTTTACACGTTCCCAACGTTTGTCACGGTCCATTGCATAGAAACGACCAACAATAGAAGCAATCTTACCAGCAGACTGTGCACAATGAGCTGTCAGTTCTTCGATAAATCCTTTACCACTCTTCGGGTCTGTATCACGACCATCCATGAAGCAGTGGATAAATGTATTTTCCAGTCCGTATTCTTTAGCAATGTCGCACAATTTGAACAAGTGATCCAATGAAGAGTGTACACCACCATTTGAAGTCAATCCCATGAAATGGATATTCTTTCCATGTTCCTTAGCATATGAGAAGGCTGAAACAACTTCTTTGTTTTGCATGATGCTACCGTCGGCACAAGCACGATTGATCTTCACCAAGTCCTGATAAACGATACGTCCTGCACCGATGTTCAAGTGACCTACTTCAGAGTTACCCATCTGGCCATCAGGCAAACCAACATTTTCACCGCTAGCCTGCAACTGTGAATGAGGATATTCTGCCAGCAAACTGTCCCAATACGGAGTAGGAGTGTTAAAGATCACATCATCTTTCTTGTGGTCGCCACATCCCCAACCATCAAGAATCATTAAAAGAGCTTTCTTAGCCATAATATTATTTTGTTTAAAAGTTGATATATCGAGTGTATGCTTTACAACATGCAAAAATACAAAATATCCCTCGTATTAAGCATAAGTTTTCACTCTTTTTATGTATCATCCCAACTGAATATATCCCCTGATAAACAGAACCGTCAATAAAAACAAATCCCCCTTTCTATCTTCACACAGACTGAGAGGGGGAATAATCAAAATAAAAAACAGGTATTTCTACAATTCTACTTCCTGTATAAAGATTTCACCAAATCGATTCTTTACTTCAATTTTTATTTTTTTTGCTTGTTTAGAAGGACATGCCCGGAATAAATGACGGGTATGATAGCCAGTACGCTTGCCCTTCTTCATTGTCAGATAGTCCTGGTCTTCGTCATCGAATTGCTGCATGGCACCTTTCAGCACTCCGTCTTCATACCAGTTTACAGTATAGGCTATATCCCAATCCCAAATATTGGCAACAACATATTGTTTCTGAGTTTCAAATTCGCCAGGCTTATATACACGGAACTGGTAGTCAGCCGGACGTCCGGTTGCCTTATAACGCCATTTCACATCATCACCTTTCACTGTTACAACCAGATAACCGTTTGGTGCTCCACAGCGGTTGACATGGCCTGCCCACCAGGCTCCACACGCAGCCCCGATATTATGCTCATAGATTCCGGCAGCAGGCAGTGTATTTTCATAATAATGTGTATGCCCTGAAAAGATATGAACTTTATAAGGTCGTAAGATACGGAATAAGGCATTGGCATTTCTTACATTATCACCCCCTTCAACCGTCGTATTCGCTACCGGAGCATGAATATTCAAAAAGACAGTTGTTCCTTCTGGTACATAACTTAAATCTTTTTTCAACCATTCAAGCTGCTCTTCAGTAAAGCGTTCCGTATATTTTTTACCCCCTTCATAATCGATATCCTTCATGGCAATGATATGTACCTTCCCCACATTAAAAGAATAATCCGTAGGACCGAACATCTCATAATAGTTCTTTTCCCCATATCCTTTTTCAGGTTCTGCAGTACGTTCCATATCAGCATAAAGCAAGTTGAAATCGTGGTTTCCCATTAACTGAAACATGGTCAGCCCCAAATCGGAAATTGTAGCTCGATAAGGCGTATACAAATTCATAGCATCCCAAACCAAATCTCCCAGTTGCATACCAATCACTTCCGGAGCATTCAACGAATCGACCGTATGTACTAAGTCGGGAACTGTCTCCGAACGGAAACGAGCTAACTGTTTTTCATTTTTTACTTGTGGGTCTGAAATAGGAATAAAGACAAACTCATCTGTCTTTTTATCTCGCTTCTGAAGTACAAAGTCGCATTGATTTTCCACTTTTGAAGTATCCTGATAGTGATAAAAGCCATCAGCCACTCCTTCCTTCTCGGGAAGAACATAATCAGCAGGAGTAGAAATATAAACCATTGGCTGACGGAACGGATCAGTATCCAACATATATATACCTTGTCTATCAGTAGCTGTCACATGCTTTCCATCTGTTACAACGACTCCTGCAATCGGATTGCCTTGAGTATCTTTCACAGTACCTGTTACCACCGCCTTATTTCCGGCAGCTTGCATCGTAATGTGGCAAAGCAGAGCCGCTATACCCAACCATTGTCTATACATTTTTTTCATATACTTACATCTGATTTATTGTTTGGGCAAAATAACGGAAACCATTTTAAGAATATACGACAGTACGTTTAATATAGGACGACAAAGGTGTTTCACCTCTATTACATCACTACAAATTATTAACAGCCTGTTGATAACTTCAGAGTTTTCAACAGGCTGTTAATAAATACTGGTTAATATAACCGTTTCTCTTTTTAAAAATCGAAGGAGAGTTGTCCGTCTCCCAGTAAATTATATGTCATCCGGTGGTAAGGAGTGGTCCCATAACGGGCAATTGCTTCCCGATGCTTTTTTGTCGGATAACCTTTATTCTTCTGCCAGTCATATAAAGGATACTCTTCTGCAAGCCGGTTCATATAGTCGTCACGATAAGTTTTTGCCAAAATAGAAGCAGCCGCAATCGACAGATACTTACCATCTCCCTTAACTACAGTCGTGTGAGGAAGATCCTCGTATTTATTGAATCGGTTTCCGTCAATCAGCAAATGTTGCGGACGTACCTTCAACTGGTCTATCGCACGATGCATTGCCAGAAAAGAAGCATTCAGAATGTTTATTTTATCAATTTCCTGAGGTGTCACTACCCCTACAGCCCATGCTATTGCATCCCTTTCTATCACTTCCCGAAGTGCATATCGCTGATGCTCTGTAAGCTTTTTGGAATCGTTCAGCTGCTGGTTCTCATAATCGGAAGGCAGGATTACTGCTGCCGCATACACGGCTCCAGCCAGACAACCACGTCCGGCTTCATCACATCCGGCTTCAATCAGGTCTTTATGCAAATAAGGCAATAACATATACGTCGTTTTATTTTCGGGGTGCAAAGGTACGGCTTTTTGAAGGAATTACGTATCTATTTTATTTCTAAGTTATCAATAACTTATCTACTATGATTGTTAATATTCTGTTTTTCATATCTTTTTTTTATGATTATAAGAGTTTTTATAACTTTGTAAAAATCAAAAAACAAAAATGAAAAACATCAGCTTTTATATAATAGGATTATTGTTCCTTTTTCTCCCCCAATTCATCCATGCCCAGACAACAGATACTGATGTCAACAGTTTCTTAGACAAGGCTGAGAAAGAATTGTATACGAATCCGCAACAAGCGGCATATTATGCAACAAAGGCACGAGCAATGGCAACCTCATCTTCTCAACAATCACAAGCACTCTATATTTATGCACAAGCTGAAAAATTACTTGGAGATTTCGACGGATGTATTCAAGCTTTATACGAAGCAGACGCATTAGTTTCCAAAAATGAGAATGACTTGAAAGGGCATATCTATAATTTAATGAGTGTAGGATACTGCAACTTGGGAGATTATACTAAAGCAATCAATCTAAGCGATAAAGCCATTTCACTGTTTAAAACGGAAAACGATTCCCTTAATTTAGCTTTATGCTATAACAACCGTGGTATCATACATACCTATATTAATGAATTTCAACAAGCGGAACGTTTCTTAAAACAAGCATTGGCCATTAACCGATCCTCAAAGAATCTTAAAAGCATAGCCAGTAATCTAAACAATTTATGTTTGTTCGAAGGTAATATAGAAGAACAGCTGGAATGGATAAATGAAGCAATCATTATCAACAAACACCTGAATGCGACATGGTCATTGGGAGAAAACTATAATAATCTAGGAAAACTTTATTATTATGCTCATAAATATCCACAAGCTATTGCTGCACTAGAGAAAGCCTATCAACTGGCCTTAAATATAGGAGCCAAAGGAGTTATATGTGACAATTACGAATATTCGGCATTAGTATATAGTGCCATAGGTGACTATCGGACTGCTTATGAAAAACAAACTTCACTGTATGCTTTAAGTAAAGAAATACAAAGTGAAAACAAACTTCGCACCGTAGAACAGCGCATTGCGCAGGAAAAGCTCCTGGCGCAACAGCAAAAAGAAGAGTTACAGCAACAAGAATATAAAATCAGATTACTCCGACGCAATATCGTCACAATTCTGATTGTTGCTGCATTAGTGGCCATAATCGGCTTTCTACTGCACCAGCGATTTAAACGTAAAAAGAAAATCCAGCTGCTTAATGCCCAATACCGGATAGAACAATCTGAACATGAAATAGCCAAACTCAAAATGCAAAGACAAAAGGCAGAGTTGGAAAATGTACAACATGCACTTGAAACCAGCAAACAAGAAACAACAAACTTTGCTGTATTCTTGCAAAGTCGTAATGAACTTCTGGACAAGATACAAGAGCAGGTGCGCCAAGGTTATCGGATGGAAAAGCAAGAATTAATCCCTCATCTAAAAAAGATCAATGCATTTATCAGCCAATATCAAGCCACCAACAAGAACAACAGCATGACACTACAGACAATAGACGAAAAAATGAAAGAATTTCTTGCTCACCTTACCGAACGCCATCCTAATTTGACGCAGGGAGAAAAGCATTTGGCAAGTCTATTACGTGTCAATCTGTCGACCAAAGAAATAGCTATGCTAACAGGAAACACACCAAAGACTATCAACATGAATCGTTATCGACTGCGTAAGGCATTAGGCTTATCCTCCGAAGAAGATCTTATCGCTTATATCCAGTCTATCTAAGTAAATCTCAAAATAAACTTATCTGATAAAAATCCCGGCAATGGTTATTGTGTAACTATTGCCGGGATTTTTACATTCTTAAACAAATTAAAACA
>ENA-UEOO01000711-UEOO01000711.1-human-gut-metagenome-genome-assembly--contig:-NODE-711-length-10609-cov-4.813331_pt1 | contig 10609 bp, 9 predicted proteins | sample MGYA00242888_ERZ507892 | MGnify/ENA primary metagenome ERZ507892 (study PRJEB26167, sample SAMN06115415) | human gut metagenome | host: Homo sapiens | place: China:Sichuan | collected 2015-02-04...
TATTCTAAACCGATAGTATTACAACCTTATTATAAACAACAATCCTAGAACAATGAAGAAAAAGAATTTCTATGTGCACTCTCTAAGGAGAGCGTGCCTTACCGGTGCGTTGGTGCTGACAGCTGCTGCTGCAAGCGCCCAGAGTACCGTGGTTAAAGGTACCGTAAAGGATGCTACTGGAGAACCCGTTATCGGTGCCTCCATTAAGGTTCAGGGTGACACTAAGAGCGGTGCCATCACGGACATCGACGGTAACTATGAGATCACAGTACCATCGCCAAAATCTAAGATCGAGATTTCATATTTGGGATCGCAGACACAGGTAGTTTCCGTAGACGGAAAGAACAATATCAACATCACTCTCCAGGACGAGAGCCAGGCCATCGACGAGGTTGTGGTTACAGCCCTCGGTATCAAGCGTCAGGCTCGTTCGCTCGGCTACTCTACAACAAAGGTGGGTGGCGACGAGTTCCAGCTCGCACGTGACCCGAACCTCGGTAACGCCCTCTCAGGTAAGATTGCCGGTGTGTCTGTAGCAGGTGGCGCCACTGGTGGTGGTTCTTCTCGCGTCGTTATCCGTGGTAACGCTTCTATGACGGGTAACAACATGCCTCTCTACGTTATTGACGGCGTTCCGTTCGATAACAGTAGCCAGGGTAGCGGTGGCACATGGGGTGGTACCGATATGGGTGACGGTCTGAGCAACATCTCTGCCGACGATATCGAGAGCATCCAGGTGCTTAAGGGTGCTGCTGCCTCTGCACTTTATGGTTACCGCGGTGGTAACGGTGCCGTGCTTATCACAACAAAGAGCGGTAAGAAGGGTCAGCCCGTAAGCATCGAGGTGAACAACAACCTCACATTCAACACCATCTACGACCAACGCGACTTCCAGAAGGTATTCGGTCAGGGTAAGGACGGCAAGCGTCCTATGGACATCGTTGCCGCTCAGGAGTCAGAGACAAGCAACTGGGGTGAGGCACTTGACGGTGGCGAGGCTGTTAACTTCCTCGGCAACAAGTATAAGTATTCTTACGTTGACAACTTCGACAACTTCTATCGCACTGGTGTAACTGAGAACGCATCTGTGGCTATCTCTGGTTCTGACCAGAAGGTTACATACCGTCTCGGCGCTACATACAACAAGGAGAAGGGCATCCTGCCTAACGCCAATAACCGTCAGGTGGGCTTCAACATGAACACCACTTACAACCTCTTCAAGAACTTGACAGCCACTGTAACTGCCAACTACATCTTCGAGAAGTTTAACGGACGTTCTTCACTTTCAGACGGCAACGGCAATACCAACGCTTCTCTGCTCTGGCATGCCAACTCATTCGACATCCGTTGGATGGAGCGTGGCTCTGCAGACAGCCCATGGGGTACTACTGTGGACGGCAAGGAGATGATCGGCGGTACCAACGTTTACTTCAACAACCCGTACTGGCTGCAGTATCGCAAGACCAACGAGGCAAGACGTAACCGTTTCACCGGTGCCATCAACCTCAAGTGGGACATCACAGACTGGCTCTATCTCCAGGGATCAATCCAGCGTGACGGCTATACATACGAGAACAAGAACGTACAGCCCACCGGCGCTGCTGCCGACCCGTACGGCTTCATGTCTGAGTATATGAAGAACTACTACGAGATGAACTACAACTTCCTCCTCGGATTCAACAAGACATTCGCTGAGGACTGGAGCGTTGGAGCTACATTCGGTGGTAACAAGCAGGACAACACCGTTAAGGGCTACTACCCGTCAGACGGCGGTCGTCCGTTCATCGTGAACGGTCTCTGGTCAGTAAACAACCTTGACCCGACAGACACACGTGCCAAGATCACATACGCCAAGTATCGCGTTAACTCGCTCTACTTCACAGCTGACTTCGGATGGAAGAATCAGGTGTTCCTCAACGTAACCGGACGTAACGACTGGTTCTCAACACTGTCTCCGGACAACAACAGCTACTTCTATCCGTCAGTTACTGCATCATGGGTGTTCACCGACTCATTCCGCGAGGCTCTGCCGCAGTGGTTCGACTTCGGTAAGGTTCGCGTTGGCTACGCTTTCGCATCTAACGGTACATCAGCTTACCAGAACCTCCTCTCTTATAAGGTGCAGAACTATAAGATCAACGGCGTTCAGGCTGCTACAGTGAACACATCACAGTATCCTAACGAAAACCTCAAGCCGGTACGCATTACTGAGAAGGAAGTAGGTTTGAACCTCGCATTCTTCCAGAACCGCTTGAACTTCGACCTTGCTTACTATATCAAGAACACGAAGGACGATATCGCCATGATCACTAACTCTTCAGCTTCTGGTTTCTCTTCACGCGTTGTAAACGTAGGTGAGATCGAGAACCGTGGTTTCGAGTTTATGGTTGACGCTACACCGGTTAAGACAAAGAGCTTCATGTGGAACACCACATTCAACTTCTCTGTAAACAACTCTGAGGTTAAGTACCTTGGTGAGGGCGTTGAGCGTCTTGCCATCGAGGGTGCCACATCACGTATGGGCTCGGTAGGTGTCTACAACGTAGTAGGCTCTGCTTACGGTCAGCTCATCGGCTACAAGTACAAGCGTGACGCTCAGGGTCGTCTGCTCCTGAAGGACGGTCTCCCACAGAACAACGGCGAGCAGGTTAGCCTTGGCTGCGGCGTATACAAGTACACCGGCGGTTGGAGCAACACACTCAAGTATCGCGACTTCGCTCTCTCATTCCTCATCGACTACAAGTTCGGTGCTAAGCTCTTCTCTGGTTCTAACTACCAGGCTTACAGCAACGGTCTCCACAAGAACACTCTCGTAGGTCGTACAAAGGAGAACCCGAACCAGACTTATGTATTCCCGGGTATCGACGAGGCTACAGGCCAGCCGAACCAGGTGGCTGTTACTGCACAGAACTACTACGGTAAGATCTGTGACAACAACATCGCTGAGGAGTTCACATACAACGCAAGCTTCATCAAGCTGCGTGAGGTTTCGCTGAGCTACACATTCCCGAAGAGCCTTCTTGCAAAGACAAAGTACGTGAAGGGCTTGACACTCTCTGTCATCGGACGTAACTTGTGGACAATCATGAAGCACACAGACAACATCGATCCGGAGGCTGCTTACAACAACAGCAACGGTCAGGGTCTGGAGCTCAACGGTTATCCGTACACTCGCAACATCGGTTTCAATGTTAACCTCAAATTCTAACATAATATAAGATCATAAAGATTATGAAAAGATATATTAAAAATACACTCGCTGCGCTCTCCATTGTCGCCCTGGCTTCAAGCTGCGGTGACTTCGGTGACCTCAACGTAGATCCGGAGCACTCCAACTCCGGAAACGTGAACTACCAGATGGTATTCACAAACGCACAGCACCAGTCGCTCGGCTCTGACTGGGACGTATGGCGTGACGGACTGATCTACCTCTCACAGTGGAATCAGCACATCGCTGCCGGCGGTTGGTGGTGGAGCTACGGCATCAACAGCTACTCAAACGGTTATGCTGCCGCTTACTGGGGATCAGCCCTTGGTTCTGGCGGCCGTGGCGTTATCCGCGACATCCAGACAGTAATCCGCAAGTGGAAGGACGATCCTGCCAACCAGCAGAACTATCAGATCGCACGTATCATCCGCGCTTACACCTTCCAGCGTCTTACTGACCTTCACGGTGACATTCCTTATTCAGAGGCTGGTCAGCCGGAAGAGTATGCTTATCCGAAGTATGACAAGCAGGAGGACATCTATAAGGACCTCCTCAAGGAGCTGGACGAGGCTCAGGCTAACCTCGGCTCTGGTACAGCATCACTCGGCACACAGGAGCTCTTCTACAACGGTGATGTTGCCAAGCTCAAGAAGTTGGCTAACTCTTTGATGCTCCGTACAGCAATGCGTCTGACAAAGGTGGATCCCAATACAGCCAAGACGTACGCTGCCAAGGCTTATGCCAACGGCGTAATCACAACCAACGACGACGACTGCTACCTCATGCACACTGGCGGTGTGACTACCAACGACTCTTCTGAGCCGTACGCAAAGATTCTCGTTCATGAGGATCCGGGTGTGGCATTCATCAACGAGACATTCTATAATGTCCTCAGCAGCACCAACGACCCGCGTATCCCTCTGATCATGTGCGTTTATCCTACAGACTACATGACAAAGGACAGCGATCCTGCAAAGATGGAGAACTCTGCTCCTGAGAAGCAGAAGCCTCTGAAGGGCTTCTACAGCATGTCTGCATCTTCAAGCTACTCTGTAACGAAGTACTATCCTGAGGAGTTCACTGAGGAGGTTCTTTCTAACGAGAGCAGCGACAAGTACTACAAGAAGGTATACTCACAGCCTAACCGCTCAACATACGGCGACCCGACTGGTCCTACATTCGTATGTACAGCCGCTCAGACCAACCTCCTGCTCGCAGAGGCTGCCCTCCGTGGCTATATCAGCGGTGACGCAAAGACATTCTATGAGGCAGGTGTTCGCTGCGCTATGAAGCAGTTCAACACTTATCCGAGTGCCAACGCCAAGGCTCTCTGTGGCAAGTACCTCACTGACGATGCCATCAACGCTTACCTCGCTGCCAACCCGTTCAAGGAGGCTGAGGCTCTGAAGCAGATCAACACTCAGTACTGGATTACCTGCTTCTGCGACGAGTATGAGTCGTACGCCAACTGGCGTCGTTCAGGCTATCCTGAACTGCAGGAGATGTGCTCTAAGCACGAAAACTTCAACTCACTGGGCAACTGGGGTCCTGGCATCGTTCGTCGTATGCCTTATCCTTCTGACGAGGTTCAGATCAACACCGAGAACTACAAGGAGGCTCTCCAGCGTCTTGGTCTGCAGACAGAGGACGACTTCAACGACACCCGCGTATGGTGGGACAAGAAGTAAGAGAACGACATATCTCACATTCTTATAATTAAAAAGGGAGCGAACCGCGAAAGGTTCGCTCCCTTTTTGTGTTTATGAGGTTTGGGGTTTTAAGGTAGAATAATTAACTTTGCAGACGATTAAATGCATAACAGAATAGCATAAAGACATAAATAATAAGATGAAGAAAATCGCAATACTCGACTTTGACGGCACCATCGCCGACACACGCCCCGTCATACTTGCCACATTCCATCGCACATTCGACGCCATGCACATGGCGCAGCACACAGACGAAGAGATAGCCGCCACGATAGGACTGCCGCTCGTGGAAGCCTTCCCCGTACTGGAGCCGATGGACGCAGAGAAGGCAGCGGAATGCACAGCCTGCTACCGCCGTCTCTTCTTCGAAGTGAATGACAGAATAGGCGTGAAGATGTTTCCCGGAGTGGCAGACACGCTCAGACAGATGTATGGGAGCGGCATGATACTCACCATAGCCACCAGCCGCGGCAGACAGTCAGTCATCGACTTCGTCCGCTCATTCCGCCTTGACGACATCATAACCTACATCATCGCCGCCGAAGACGTCACACACGCCAAGCCCGATGCCGAACCCGTCATCAAGACACTCCGTCACTTTAGTCTCAAGCCCGAAGACGCCATAGTCATCGGCGATACCCACTTCGACATACTCATGGGACGCAACGCCGGATGCACCACCGTCGGCGTAACATACGGCAACGGCACAAGAGAAAGCCTCAAGGAAGCAGGGGCAGACATAATAGTGGACAGTTTCGCAGAAATATAAACACACCAAAAGGGGACCGACTTCGCAGCCGATCCCCCTTGCTCTTTATACAATAACATTATGAATTTTAATAGTGGCTTTATTTGTATGTTTTACGTCTGCAAAGTTACTCTATATTAGTGTATTGCACAATACCCAATAATCGGTAAATATACAGACAAACGGATGGCAAGCTACAAATAACTCGCCAAAAAAAATAAAGGGGTAAAAAGATTATGGATTTCAATTTCATCGGGACCATCTGGTCTCTTCTTCCTCCCGTCGTGGCCATTGGGCTGGCTCTGAAGACCAAGGAGGTGTATTCATCGTTGTTCATAGGCATCGTGCTCGGTGCCATACTATATAGTATGTCAATGGGCACTGGTCTTGAAGGATTCCTGACCCATCTGCTCAACGACACCGTCGGAACGGGGACTGACGCCAAGCATTATGGCCTTATTTCCTGCCTGTCCGACCCTTGGAACGTGGGCATCATCGTGTTCCTCGTCGTTCTGGGTTCTATTGTGTCGCTAATGAACAAGGCTGGCGGATCAGCAGCCTTCGGACGCTGGGCTTCCAAGCACATCAAGACAAAGATAGGAGCACAGATTGCAACCATCATTCTCGGTCTGCTCATCTTCATCGACGACTATTTCAACTGCCTCACCGTAGGTTCGGTGATGCGTCCGATAACCGTGCGCCATGGCGTGACAAAAGAAAAACTTGCTTACCTTATCGACTCCACCGCAGCTCCGGTCTGCATCATATCGCCCATATCAAGTTGGGCGGCAGCCGTGTCGGGATTCGTGTCGGGCGGCGAGAATGGTCTGGCGTTGTTCTGCCAGGCTATACCGTTCAATTTCTACGCATTCTTCACAATCATCTTCATATTCATGATTGTGTTGTCCGGATTCGACTTCAAGGCAATGAGCAAGTACGACGCACGTCTGCAGGAGTGGTACGAGCGCACTGGCGGTCAGGTGGACGAGGTGATTGACACCAAGCTGCAAATCGTAGAACACGGCGTCGGTGCAAAGCAAGACAGCAATAAACCGGCATCGACAAACGGTTCGGTCGCCGACCTTGTAGTGCCTATCCTTATGCTCATCGTGTTCTGCATGGCTGGCATGGTTTACTCGGGAGGCTATTTCGACGCAACAAGCACTTGCTACCACAACTTCGTGGATGCGTTTGCAGCAAGCAACGCTTCTGTCGGACTGGTTATCGGATCGCTTGCAGCGTTGATTCTCACCATAGCGATGTTCGTAGCACGCCGCACACTGAAGTTCGACAATGCCATGAGTTGTCTTATCAAAGGCTTCGAAGCAATGGTTCCTGCCATACTGATTCTCACCCTTGCATGGACACTGAAGAGTATGACCGACTCTCTTGGCGCTGCCGAATACGTATCGGGCGTTGTGGCAAGCACTGCCTCTGGACTGCAGATGCTGCTGCCGGCAATCATATTCATCGTTGCAGCGTTGCTCGCCTTTGCCACCGGCACCTCTTGGGGAACGTTCGGTATACTCATCCCTATCTGCATCGCCGTATTCCCTGCTGCCGCACCGCTCCGCATCATCTCCATCTCAGCCTGCATGGCAGGTGCAGTCTGCGGCGACCATGTGTCTCCGATATCCGACACCACCATCATGGCATCGGCAGGCGCCGAATGCAAGCACGTTCACCACGTATCTTCGCAGTTGCCATACGCCCTGACAGTAGCCGCAGTGTCGTTCCTGACATTCGTCGTAGCCGGTTTCACACAGCAACTCGGCATCATTGCCTGTGCTGCCATTTCCTGGGTTTCAGGCATAGCAATGCTTTTCTCAGCATTATGGGGGCTGAGAAGAATCAGTAGATAAAAAGTATCTTTAGACAAGAAGACATGGTTTTATTCTATCAATTTAATTAGAAGAGATAACCTTGCCTTTTTGTTAAGTATAACTAATAAAACAGTGCTTTGGAGTGTTTTTGTTTGGTATACTTAATAAAATCGGTATATTTGCATAAAGTTTTAAGTATAACTAATAAAAACTGCCTTATGATAAAGCTTATTAACCGTCAAGACTATACGGAACGGATAACCCCGTTCATAGACAAGAACATAATAAAGGTGCTGACAGGTCAACGACGTGTCGGAAAGAGTTGCATACTTAGGCAGATACAAGAGCACATAGAGCATACACATAGCAACTGCAATACTATATGTATAAACAAAGAATTGGAGGAATTTGCCTTTATACGTACTAATGAGGAACTTACCGCTTATGTGACGGAACACCTGAAAGAGGGCTGTGCCAACTATCTTTTCATTGATGAGGTGCAGGACATCAATGGATTTGAGCATACGCTGCGCAGCCTTCAAGCCCAGGACGCTTGCGACATTTTCATTACAGGTAGCAATGCCACAATGTTGTCGAGCGAGCTCTCAACGTATCTTTCAGGCAGATACATCGAATTTCATATACACAGCCTTTCATATAAGGAGTTTATGGAGTTTAACCGTCTGACACCATCCACACAGACCCTGCGCGACTTTCTTACTTTCGGCGGACTGCCTTACTTGAGCAACCTGCCATTGCAGCGCGACATCGTATTTGAATATCTGCGCAATGTCTACTCCACAATTATGCTCAAGGATGTGGTAAGGCGTGAGAACATACGCAATGTGGACTTTCTGGAAACACTCGCATTATATACAGCTGACAACGTGGGCAATCTTTTCTCAGCCAACAATATCAGCCGTTATCTCAAGTCGCAGCGCGTGAACATCTCTCCGCTGCAAGTGATAAATTACCTCAGAGCACTGCAGAATGCGTATCTTATCAATAAGGTACGCCGAATAGATGGGAACGGGCTGAAGACATTTGAGATTGGTGACAAGTATTATTTCGAAGATCTCGGTCTGCGCAACTGTCATTTCGGATTCAACATGCAGAGTGACATTCATAAACTAATGGAGAATGCCATCTACCTGCATCTTGCCAATAAACAATACGAGGTGTTCACCGGGCAGCTGGCAGGTGGACGTGAAGTGGACTTCGTTGCTCGCAAGAACGATGAAGTGGTATACATCCAATCATCATATCTGATGAATGATGAAGCCACACGTCAGCGCGAATTCGGCAACCTGCAGAGTATTGCCGACAACTATCCGAAATATGTGGTTAGTCTTGACGAATGGACAAGCGGAAGCAATGTTGACGGAATAAAGCACATTCATCTCGGAGAGTTCCTGCAAATGTAACTAAAGATTTTAATAAAATGAATTGGCAAGAGATTGTAAAATATAATCCTCAGAAATATGATTCTAATGGGAACAGGAATAAATTGCAGTTTATCTGTGAGACGAATTAAAGAAACAACAAATATAATTATTACGCTCAGACGCGGGCGCTCGGCTCTGCCGCTTTCATAGCGTAGCGGAGAAAGAACAACGAATTTTATCGAATTAACGAATTGTTGGATGAGTAGTAGAACACCGCAAAAATTCGTAAATTCGTTCAAATTCGTTGTTTCGCCGTCTAAGGCAATATAATATACTTTCGTTGTTAATTCGTCTCGCTGATAAATTCCTGTTTTACTAACCTTATTACTTACTTCTCCATCCTGAACGCCTGATGTCGGCATTTGCGGTCTTCGCAGTAGCTGACGTGCAGCCAGCGGGTGCCCGACTTGCGGTTGCGCTCGAAGATTAGCTGGTCGAAGGGCAGGTTGGCTTGGATGTATGCGAACATCCTTTCGCCTACTTCGTTGGAGGAAATGAAGAGGTCGGCAGCCTCGCCACGTACGTGCTGCGAGGTGGGGACGCCACCCACAAGGGCGTTCACCTTTGGCGAGCGATAGCCGCTCGTGATGAGAATCCTGCCGAAACGGCGGCGCAGAGGCTCAAGCACGTTGTCGCACAACGCCTTCAGACGGCGCTCCGTGTCGGAGTCGGGAAGGTTGGGCAGATTGTGTCGTACGGCTGCTGCCGACATTACGAACTCGCGCAAAGAGAAATGTGCGCTGAGATGACGGTTAGGAACCGAGTCGTAATAAGTGGCTGCCACCGCAGTGGCAGCCTGATGTGTGTTTTTCATGGTTGTGTGTTTTAAGTGTTAACTGTAAAAGAATCAAGTATATATTAATCTGTATCGTATTATTATAATGTATATTCTTTATAGTTCTTGTGTCTTCTCTTAGGTTTCGACGGCAAAATTATGAAGACTTATAGAAGCAACATTTCAAATAGAATCTTTCTTTGTTAAACAATGTTTATTCCGCGCAAAACACTTGACATCGCTTCCGCTGGTTTATACCTTTGCAACCGTAATCAGAACCAAACCACTCAGAAGCGCTTCAAAATAAAAGAAAGAGTAATTTGTCAGACTGATAACAACCATGAAAAACACTAACAAATCTAATTACTAATTAAAAAAAGAAAGGAAAAACACATTATGGCACTTAATTTCAAGATTTACAAGAGCAACGCCAACAACGGCACCAAGGACAAGTTTTATGCTCGTGCATCACACAAGGACACCGTAAGCATCAAGGAGCTCGCTGCTGTCATGCAGAACAACTGCACCGTGAAGCACTCCGACATCGTGGCCGTGCTCTCTGAGCTCTCAGAGGTGATGAAGCAGGAGCTTCAGCGTGGCAACCGCGTACGCATCGACGGACTCGGCACCTTCAAGGTGAACATCCGCAGCAAGGGTGCGAAGACTGCCAAGGAGTTCACCGTCAGCGAGAACATCCTCGGCACCCGCATCAACTTCCACCCGGAGACCAACGTCAATCCGGACGGTAGCCACATCGTCAACATGCTTTCAGGCATAAGGGTGAAGGAGGACGATACTTACGAGAGTCCGCGCGGTAAGGATGAGAACACCGAGAATGTATAGAAAAGACCGACGAAATCTCAGAAAACAATTAATACAATTAAATAATACGATAAGATGA
>ENA-UEOO01000723-UEOO01000723.1-human-gut-metagenome-genome-assembly--contig:-NODE-723-length-10489-cov-7.774971_pt1 | contig 10489 bp, 9 predicted proteins | sample MGYA00242888_ERZ507892 | MGnify/ENA primary metagenome ERZ507892 (study PRJEB26167, sample SAMN06115415) | human gut metagenome | host: Homo sapiens | place: China:Sichuan | collected 2015-02-04...
AGGTAGCACAGAACTATTCGCAGCATGCCGTAGCATTGAAATATATTGAAGTTTATAACGAGGCGATGGCCTACAAACTTGAGTAATTACGGAGAGGATAAAATAAGTTATTATGAGATGTATCCTAAAAGAAAACCTCAGATAACAGATGACTCGGAAGAGGGGAATTGATTTCGTTAAAGTAATTTTTGTGGAATGATATAAAATAGAACTTTGTAAAGCTTTCGGCCTGCTAATCTGTGGGCCGGAGCTTACATGGTTCGAGAATTAAACGATTAGAAATGAAGAAAAAATATATTTTTGCTACTCTTGTGAGTGCTATGGGGTTGTTCTCCTGCTCTGATTCTGAAACGTTTTTAGAATCTGGAGTGCAAGAGAATATAGTGGCCCCTATATCTGGTTTGGCTGATGAGGCTGTGGAAGGTGAACTTCTCATCAAATTTAAACCGGAAGTGGAAGAAGTGCTTGAAAAAGCCCAGGTGTTAAGTCGTAGCGGGGTACAGACTCGTTCAAGTATTCCTTCGGTAGATGAAATTCTGGATATTGCCGGAGCATATACCTTTGAACGTGTTTTTCCGGTAGACAAACGTCATGAAGCGCGTACCCGTAAAAATGGTTTGCATTTGTGGTATGTGGTGAAGTTTGATAAAGATATGGATTTGAGTAAGGTGGCTTTGGATATGTCTATGCTTTCGGAAGTGGCAACTGTGGAATATAACCAGGTTATAAAGAGAGGTTATGACACCACCAAGAAAGCAAAGGGCTTGAATAGTGCCACAAGAGAAGCTATTCAAACATTAGGCAGCCAGACCCAGACTGAAAATATGAAACTTCAGTGGGGTATAGGAAATGATGGAAGTGTAGTTACAGGTGCTGTTACCGGATACGATGTAAATTGTGTACCGGCCTGGGAAAAATGCCAGGGTGACCCTTCTATTATTGTGGCCGTAGTGGACGAAGGGGTGATGTATAACCATGAAGACTTAGCCAATAATATGTGGATTAATCCAGCAGAAACATTTGGTTCTGATGAAGATGCAGATGGCAATGGATATGCTGGTGACAAATATGGTTATAATTTTGTTGCAGGGAATGGTCATATTTCATATACTCAAACGGGAGATACGGGACATGCGACTCACGTGGCTGGAGTAATTGCTGCAGATAACAATGGGATCGGTATTCGAGGTATTGCTGGAGGGGATGGAACTCCTAAAACTGGTGTGAAAATAATGTCTTGCCAGATTTTTAGTGGAGAAGGGGCTTCTTCTGTACTGAATCAAGCTAAGGCCATTAAGTATGCAGCAGATAATGGGGCTGTTATTCTTCAGTGTAGTTGGTCGGCAGCTTCTGGACGTATCAATCCATTGATGGGTACTCCTGGTTTTACATCGGATGAGGAATGGTCTAACTCGGTGGTACTTCAGAAAGAAGCGTTAGAATATTTTATTCATAATGCGGGTGATCCGAATGGGGTGATTGATGGAGGTATTGCCATATTTGCAGCAGGTAATGAATATGCTCCTATGGTCAGCTACCCGGGAGCGTATGGTGACTTTATTTGTGTTACTGCACTTGATCCGGCAGGAAAACCTTCTTGTTATACGAATTATGTCAGCCCGAGTGGAAGCAAGAACCTGATTGCAGCTCCTGGTGGTGATGCGAATGCCTTTAAGGATGAAAAGGCTTCTATCCTTTCTACTATGCCGAATTCAGCTATTGAGGGTTCTGACCTTACCGCAAGCCAAAGTGGATATGGTTATATGGATGGGACTTCAATGGCTTGTCCGCATGTATCGGGGGTAGCAGCTTTAGGTTTGTCGTATGCAGCAAAATTGCGTAAGCATTATCGTGCGTCGGATTTTAAAGATTTGCTGCTGGCGTCGGTGAGAGATTTGAGTGGCAATCTCTCAGATGAGAAGAGTTATTGGGAAAATTGGGGAAGTGTAGGTGAGGCTGCTCCTCATTTGAGAATGAACTTACCGGCTTATAGAGGTAATATAGGAGGCTTAATCGATGCACAGGCTGTGCTGGCCAATATTGATGGCAGTAATTTTGGTGCCCAGCCAATGCGTGTACCTAACGTGTACGTAGCACTTGACGCCACAGAAACGGTGAATTTGAACAGAATCTATGCGGATAATGTGACAGCTACGGAATTTAATGTTGTGGATAGCAGTATTGCGGCAGTATCGTTGGATAATAATCAGCTGAAGGTAAAAGGTACCAAAGTTGGAACCACTAAAGCTTCTGTGACCAGTAGTGATGGCAAGACACAAGAATTTGTGATTACGGTGCGTAAAGCTACTGGAAATGGGTGGATGTAATCTTGTTTGATTTTTATGAGAACTGTAATTATCTGGATGTTCATATTACTTTCTGTGCCTTCTTTGATGGCACAGAAAGTTTTCTCCCAAAAGGAACTGGATGCCGTATTGAATCCTGTATTGATGGAGCATGCGGAAGAAATGCTTCGCTTTGAACGTATGGAGATAAATGCAGGAACTCTGTCTGAGGATGACAAGCCGCAAGTTTTTACTTTTACTTGCACGAATGTCGGAAAACAGAAGATAGTAGTCACAAAGATTTCTACTACATGTGGATGTACAAACGCTCATATAGATTCTCCAGTGATAAATCCGGGAGAAAAGGCTGTGATTCAACTGACTTATAATCCGTTCGGACAACCAGGAACTATTTATACCCGGGCATTTGTATATGTAAGCATTTCGGAAAAGAAACCAATTGCTGCATTGACCATTTCAGGAAAGGTTACTCCTTCATCGGCTTTATGGAGAGATTACAGGTATACCATGGGGCATTTAAAAATACGTGCTAAGACAATAAACATGGGAACTGTCACTGCGACTATGCACCGCAGAGTCGAGCGGATAGCTTGCGCTAATGCAGGAAATGAGCCTTTAAAGGTAAGTGCTGTAAAGGGATTTCTTCCAGAATTTTTGAAGTTAAGAACGGAACCGGAGGTTTTAGAACCTGGACAAGAAGGCTTATTGATGGTAGAACTGGATGGAAGAAAACTTTCCGGGCAGAAGGGGAAAAAGTCATTCAATGTTTTACTTGAAGGTGTTTCCGGACGACCATCCGATAGGACAATAAAAATCAATATGGATATAAAATAATAATATTTATAAATAGGAAGATATGGTAAAATTCATATTTAGAATTATGATGTGCATCTCGTTGTTAGCAATGACGACGGCTTGCAGCAAGGATGAAGAAGCTCCAGTGGTATATCAGGAGGTAAATTATGCCACTATGAATGGAACGTGGATGTTGACTGAGTTCAATGGGGCACCTTTACAAGAAGGTCAGTATGTATACATCACTTTTAATAGAAAGGAACATACTTTTGAAATGTATGAAAATATGGGAAGTATGTATTCGCATAAATCTACAGGTTCTTTTGAAATTGAAGAAGATGAAGATTTAGGGTATATTTTGACAGGTGAGTATGATTATTCACATGACCCGTTGAAAGAATACATTGTATCAGAAATGACAGATGAAACAATGAAGTGGACTGTAAAGGATAATGCAGAAGACGTATCTGTATATACACGTTGTGCTGAAATTCCTGAAGATATTCTGAATGGGAGCAGAAGCCTGAAATAATACCTGTTTCCTTTAGAAGGAGAAATTTAAATATCCTGTTGTCAATATGTAGGTTGGCAACAGGATATTTTTGTTTAATATCAGTTCCCAAACCGTGAGGTATCCACTTCCTTCACTTCTTTTTTCTTGTAGCCGCCAAAGCGGTAGCTGAACGAAAGGGTAATGCTCTGCATGTAGCTTTTGGTGTTCATGTCGAGATGTTGCGCACCGTTCCGGACTTTTGTTTTGGGATTCATCGTATTGAATAGGTCACGTCCTTTCAGTTGAAGCATGGCTTTGTCTTTGGCAAAGGTATAGCGCAAGGCTGCATCTACGAAGGCCACTGGCTGAATGTCGTAACTGCCTTGTATGGATTTTGTTTGTCCGAAAGCGGTAACCTCCATTTTCAGGTTAGGCTGGCGGCATAGCTGGAAGGTATGTGTCCAGTGTCCTACGCCGACCCATTGCTTCTGATTGAAAGGTGCATCGTAATATACACTGGCCTTGTCGTGTTTCAAGGTAGCCTGTAGGGTGAGACGGCTGTCCCACCAGCTTCCTGCCTTGAAAGGGAGAATGGCCGTGAAAGAAAGGTCCTGAGCGTAATCCCAGTTCTGCCAGTTGTAGATGGCTTTCAGACGGTCGGAATCCAGGTAAACGGTCTGCATGAAGTAGTCGGGTGTATAGCTGTAACTTGCCTGAAAAATGTATTTGCTTTTCAGAATGTAGGTCAGGTCGACGTTGTAATCGGTGTAGGGACGAAGGAACGGATTGCCCAGACTTTCGTTGTAACCGTTCAGGTAGCTGGTGGCGCCACTCAGTGTCCAGTAATCGGGATAAGTCTTGTCAGAACTGAAAGACAACTGGAGAATGTGCGAGGCAGACGGCATGTAGTTCAACTGGAGGGTGGGGTAGACAGCCCATTTCCGGTACTCTTGCATCTGGTAGTATTCTATTGTGGCAGAGGCACTCAGGGTCCATTGGGAGTTGAACGGTTTGTCGAATCCGGCGTAGACGTTATAGGTGTATTCACGGATACGGCTGTGCAGGTTGTTGCCTTGCATTTCCGGCAAATCATAGTTTTGAGTGTTCCGGTTGTTGACGTAAGTAAAAGAAGTTCCGTAGTTCAGGGTCCAGTTTTGTGACAGTGTGTGATGCTGGTCGGCATAGATTTTCCAGCGGTCAATGTACTGGTCGGAACAGCTTATGAAGCGGGTTTCTACCTCTTCCGGACTACGGTCGAAAAAGTCTTGTGTATCGGTCGAGGTAAAATACGTGTAGTCGGCTCCTGCTTGAAATCCGAATCCGGAGGTATAATACAATGCGGCATTGTGCATCTGGTGGTGAGCCTGAGAATGATTGAATGATTCGGAAATATTCCCGTTGGAATGGCTGTCGCCGGTTTTGTCCGGACTGAACTGGGTGGTATAGGACAAGTTCAGCGAGTTGTCTTTATCAAATTTATACGTCCCTCCGACGCGCAGGGTGTGCGTCAGGCTACGTCCTTCATTGTCCGTCACCTGATTCACGTCATATATCTGCTCCTTCACCGTATGACGGGCGATGAAATCAATGTAGCCACGGGTATAGTTGCTCTGAAGGTTGTACATGAAATCGAGGTCAATTTTAGGAGAAGTATAGGCCAGTGTGACGCCTCCGTTGCCTCCGGCTTCCTTCTGCTGTTTATATTCACCGTTGACTTCTCCTTGCAAGCCTCCTTCGCCGGGTTTATATCCTTTCAGTACAAGGTTGATAGCCGCACCGCGCACGTGGTATTGCGGAGGAGCACTGTACATTACTTCCGCTTTTTCCACGCGCGAGGCCGGCATACCCTTTAAGAGAGTGATGAGTTGTTCGTAGGTCATGGACGAGGGACGTCCGTTCAGCAGCAAACTGACTCTGCCTGCTCCGGCCAGTGTCAGTACATCGTTCTGTTCGATAACGCCCGGAAGTTGTTTGAGGGCTTCGTACGCGTTGGTGACTAGCCGTTGGGAGGTCAGCTGCGGCATGTCATAGGTCAGTCGGCTGCCTTCCACGGTGACCAGCGGGCGTTCGCCTTGTACTACGACTTCCTGAAGTGCGTAGTCTTTCGGTTGCAGTGTAAACGTACCGGCATCAGTCCCTGTGCCTTCTTTCTCCTGCGGTTCATACAGCAGGTGTTGGAACAGCAGACGATAGTGTGCCGGCTGGTGATTCAGCAGGAAAGTACCGTCAGCATTTGTAATGGTAGCTTCTACAAATATGGAATCGGGTGTTTGAAGCACGACCGTAGCCCCGTCAATAGGCTGACGGGAAGGGTCGGTAACTTTGCCTGTGATGATTTGTGCGGTGGCTGTTCCGAGCATCGTACCGAGCAGTAACAAGATGCTCACTAAAAAATACTTTTTCATATCGTTCGTGTCTTTATCTTTCATTATCTTTGACACTGCAAAACTAAAAAGCCCGTTTCGCTTTTTGGGTTAAGGCAAGGTTAACGCTACGTTAACGTCTTTCGTTTACGTGAAGAATATACGCTTATGAAGATGAAACACATTCGCTGGATTGCGGTAGTGGGACTGATTGCGATTGTCGAACTACAGTATGTCTGGCTGGTCAACACTTACAAACTGACCCGTGAGAACGTCATGCGGCAGAGCCATGAGCTTTTTAAGGATGCGGCACTTAAGGAGGCTTTTGATCGGATAGGCCTTTGGAAAGAGTTGCATGGGAAGAAGGATTCCACGTACACGTATCGGTTTGACCTGAATGAGGACGTGGAGGATGACGAAACACAGACTCCAACTCCGGAAACACGTCAGTTTATTGAATCGGCTGTGTTCATCGCCATACAGGAAGGGGTATCGAATACGTTCAAGATGGATGTGTCCTTGCATAATCTGGATTCTATTTATGCCCACATGCTGGATTCGGTCGGTATCTCGGCCAAGGTATCGACTTGTATGACGGATTCGTTAGGTAATGTGTTGCGGGCATCCTCTCCACAGGCAAAACTGGAAGGACAAAAATACTTGAGAACAAGGCTGGTGCCTATTAATAGGGCATATACCCGCTATCTGCAAGGGGTGATTCTGAATCCTTACTGGGTGATTTTCCAGCGTATGACTTTGTTGCTGATTGCCACGGTGCTGATTATGGTACTGGTCATTATCTGTATTGTGTATCAGATTCGTGTCATTATCCGGCAGGACAAGATAGCCAAGGTGAGGGAGGATTTCTCGTATGCCATGATTCACGACATGAAGACTCCGCTGAGCTCCATCCTGATGGGGACGGAGATTCTGGAAAGCGGACGCCTGGACGGACAGCCGGAAAAGAAAGAACGTTATTTTCGTATTGTGAAAGAGGAAGGAGAGCATCTGCTGGCGTTGACCAACAAGGTACTGACGCTTTCCAAACTGGAGAATCATGCATTGAAATTGCAACAGACGGATTGTCTGCTACGCCCGATTCTGGAGGATTTGGCGGAGAAGTATAAGGCAAAAACTGCTAAGCAGGTTGCGTTTGTATGGAACTTGCAGGAAGAAGTGGTTTGGGCAGACGAAGAATTTCTGAGGGAAGCGCTCAGTAATTTGATAGACAATGCATTGAAATATTCGGGTGAAGCCGTGGAAATTACATTTCTTTCGGAACGGAAAGCGGATGGAACAGTCTGTGTGACGGTGGCCGACAATGGTTTCGGTATTCCGTTGAAAGACCAGCGGAAGATTTTTGAGAAATACGAACGGGCGGCAGCCAGTGAACGCAGTCGTTCCGGTGGAGCATCTGGTTTCGGACTGGGACTGAATTATGTGCTTCGGATTATGGAAGCACACGGCGGACGGGTCACGCTGGAAAGCATGGAGGGGGAATACAGCCGGTTTACCTTGGCTTTTCCTCCGGAGAGTGCCCTGGAGAATAAAAAAGAGGAACGATGAAATGGAAGAGATAATCAAATTGTTGTTGGTGGAAGATGACGCGAATCTGTGTTATATCATTCAGGGTGGTCTGGAGGATATGATTGGAGGGTATAAGGTGCTGACGGCATCCAATGGCGAGGAAGGACTGGCCGTTTGGAAGGCACAGCAGCCGGATGTCATCGTAGCCGACATTGAGATGCCGGTAATGGACGGATATGAGATGGTACGGCGTATCCGGGAGCAGGATGAGCATGTGCCCATCTTGTTTACTTCCGGGCGTGTGTCACCGAAAGATGTGGTGAAAGGTTATGAACTGGGTGTGAATAACTATGTCAAAAAGCCATTTCTGGCCGAGGAACTGCATGCACATATCACGGCACTGTTGAAACTGACGCGAGGGATGTCGGCGCAGAAAGAAGTCCGGGAGGTACCCATCGGGAAACTGTTTTCCTTTGATACGGTGCGTGGCGTATGGAAACAGAAAAGGGGAGAAGAACGGATGCTGACGGCGCGGGAAGCTGATTTGCTGCGTATGTTGTGTGAGCATAAGGGACAGATTGTGCGGCGGGAAGTCATCTTGTCGCGTCTATGGAATACGGAGGAAGATTACTTTGCTTCGCGCAGTTTGGATGTATTCGTGTCTCGCTTGCGCAAACTGTTAGTGGCCGATGATACGGTGGAACTGAAGACCGTGAAGGGAGTGGGTTTGATGTTGGAAGAAAAAGTCTAATTTAAAATACAAAACGAATATGCAATATTTTAAAAGTGATTACATGGAAGGAGCGCATCCGTTGATTCTGGAGCGCTTGTGTCAGACGAATATGGAGAAAACTTCGGGCTATGGCACGGATGAGTATTGTGCATCGGCTCGCCGGAAAATTGCAGAAGCTTGCGGGTGTCCGCAGGCGGAAGTACATTTCATGGTGGGAGGTACGCAGACCAATGCCACGGTCATTACGGCCTTGCTTCGTCCGTATGAAGGAGTGATTGCAGCAGAAACGGGCCACATCAACCAGCATGAGGCCGGAGCGGTGGAAGCAGGAGGACATAAGGTGCTGGCTTTGCCTCACCATGAAGGAAAGTTGGATGCGGAAGAAGTAGACCGTTATGTGACGGCTTTCTACCAGGACCCGAGCTGGGATCACATGGTGGCTCCGGGAATGGTGTATATATCGCATCCTACGGAATACGGTACACTTTATACGCTGGATGAACTGAAGGCTTTGTCTGCCGTGTGCCGTAAGCATAAGATTCCGTTGTTCCTCGACGGGGCTCGTCTGGGTTACGGATTGGCAGCACGGGATACGGATGTGACTTTGAAAGACATCGCTTCCTTGTGTGATATTTTCTATATTGGCGGAACGAAGGTTGGAGCCTTGTTTGGCGAGGCGGTCGTAATTCCGCAGCCCGGACTGATTCGCCAGTTTGATACAATTGTCAAACAGCGGGGTGTGTTGCTGGCAAAGGGACGTCTGTTAGGTTTGCAGTTTGATACCTTGTTTACAGATGGCTTGTACCTGAAAATTGCCCGTCATGCCATTGATATGGCTGACCGGATTGTGGAAGGACTGAAAGTAAACGGTTATACATTCTACATTCGTCCGCAGAGCAACCAGTTGTTTGTACAGCTTGAAAACAGCTTGTACGAGAAACTGGCACAGCGCATCGGCTTTGAGGTGTGGGAAAAACGGGCTGACGGTACGACAGTGGTACGTATCGCGACCAGTTGGGCCACACGTGAAGAAGATGTGGCTGAGTTGCTGGAAGAGTTGAAGAATAAATAATCTTAGGTAAAGATAAAAAGTAACAGCCTCGCAATACTTACGGAATCGAATGCCGTAAACCTTGCGAGGCTGTTTTTTATTTCTCGGTTTCTTCCTCTTTGAACCAGGAAGCATACATCAGATATCCGTTGGCAATCTTCTGATTCAGTTCCTTGCTCTGTGCAGTGTCAACTTTCTTGATAAACTTGGCGGGTACGCCGCCCCAAAGCGTATGCGGTTCAATGACGGTATTGGCAAGTACAAGTGCACCGGCAGCCACGATGGCTCCTTCGCCTACTACGGCATGGTCGAGCAGGGTAGACCCCATCCCAATCAGGGCATTGTCGTGCACACAAGCTCCGTGAAGTGTCACGTTGTGGCCGATAGATACGTCATTGCCTATTTCTACGGTTGATTTCTCATATAACGTATGAAGCACGGTACCGTCTTGAATGTTCACACGGTCGCCGATACGGATGGAGTTTACATCTCCCCGAAGTACTGCATTGAACCATACGCTGCAATCCTTTCCCATTACTACATCGCCGATGATGGTGGCATTGTCGGCCAGATAACAATTCTCACCGATTTGAGGAGTAAACCCTCTTACTGATTTGATAAGTGCCATAGGTAAATCATTTTTAAGAGGGGCTAAGTTAGCGGATTTTGGGAGAAATATCGATTTTATTTTTCGGAAAATACTTTATTTACTTTTAGAGGATTTCAAAATAATTCTTTGTACTGTGTCTTTCATAGTATTAGATTTAAGGTTAACAAAGGTTGGAGTTCAGCGGAACTCCTTTTTTTATGCCCTTACGCGAAGGGCTGTCTTTTTTTCCGGAATCCGGTTTTTTTAGAAAACCTCGGGTAGAAAACCGTGTAATGTTTCCATTATTTTTATGTTTTCCTTTGGCGAAACGTATGTTTCCGCCATGCGAACCGTACGTTTTGCGTTGCGGAACCGTATGTTTTTCGTAGCGGAAACGTAAAAAGTTCCTCCTTGTCCGTGTAAAAACTCCGTTCCTTTTTCCGTATTCCATTCGCAGCTTCAGGCTTTGCAGCTGTTTTCCCCTATTTTTTGTAAAACTTTTTCCGTCTCGTTTCGCGCATACGTACGCGCCCGCACGAATTATATAATGTAGGGGATTTCACACGGATTTCTACATAGCAATAAAAATTATGCTTTATAGCATAAAGTAAATCAGCAAGTTAGCTAAAAAA
>ENA-UEOO01000729-UEOO01000729.1-human-gut-metagenome-genome-assembly--contig:-NODE-729-length-10416-cov-4.762453_pt1 | contig 10416 bp, 9 predicted proteins | sample MGYA00242888_ERZ507892 | MGnify/ENA primary metagenome ERZ507892 (study PRJEB26167, sample SAMN06115415) | human gut metagenome | host: Homo sapiens | place: China:Sichuan | collected 2015-02-04...
TGTATTATTCGTGTTTTCTTATCATAAACAAACAGCATACGTGAATAAACGTGTCAACCAGTCCATAAAAAAGGAATAAGCAATGGCAAAGAAATTTGAAATACGAAACAGTACGATGGAATTCCTGACTTTTGTGGCAGAAGGTAAGGAACAAGGCATTCATGTGCTATATATGGATGAAACGGTGTGGGCTACCCAAAAGGCGATGGCTGGGCTCTTTGACTGTTCGACAGACAATATTGGATTGCATCTGAAAAACATATTCAAGAGCGGAGAACTTGCAGAAGATTCAGTTACCGAGAAATACTCGGCAACTGCCGCAGATGGTAAGAACTACATGACAAAGTTCTACAACCTTGACGCAATCATTTCTGTTGGCTATCGTGTCAACTCTATGTTTGTAAAGTATTTAAAAATAAATCTGTTATGAACCAGATATGGACAAACTGACTAAGGAACAACGCCATCGTTGCATGGCGTCAATACGAGGAAAGGGTACCAAACCGGAAATACTGGTTAGGAAGTACCTGTTCAGCCGAGGCTTTCGCTATCGGCTTAACCATCCTCGTCTTCCTGGTCATCCTGATATAGTGCTGCGCAAGTATCGCTCGGTAGTCTTTGTCAACGGTTGTTTCTGGCACGGGCATGAAGGATGTAAGTATTATGTGCTTCCAAAGACAAACGTGGATTTCTGGAGAACAAAGATAGAGCGCTATAAATTCGTAGACGAACCATGAGAGGTCGAGCGTACCATCACCCTCTTCCACCGTCACGAGGTCGTCGTCCTCGGAATATTCTTCTCCAAACTTCACCACGAGGCGGTCGTCCGTCTCGATGGGCTGGTCCATATCGTCAAGGCAGAGGTCGCACGGAATAACGACGGAGCCTTCAGTATGGATGTCAAGCTCAAAATAGCTTTCTGTACGGCGTATGTCAACAGACACACACACTTCTCCGCGCTTGATTTCGTCCTCTTCCAAGGAGCCGAACCAAGCGTCGCCAAGGTGGAACTGAAGGGCTGTACGGCCCTCGTCCAAATCCTTCAGATTTATCTTAAGTTGTTCTGAACTACACATTTGGTGTGCAAAGTTACGAATATTTTCCGACAAACAATATATTCTTTCAAAAGTTTTTGGGTTTATACGGGTTATTTCTTTAGTTCTATGCGGAATGTGGTGCCCACACCCACTTCTGACCACTTCACGAAGATGCGTCCTTTGTGATATTCCTCCACGATGCGCTTGGCGAGCGAGAGGCCCAGTCCCCAGCCTCTTTTCTTGGTGGTGAAGCCGGGTCGGAAGACGTTTCGGATGTCCTTGCTGCGAATGCCCTTGCCCGTATCGGTCACTTCCACGACGGCTTTCCTGTTCTCCTCGAACACCTTCAGCGTGATGGTGCCTTCGCCGCCCATAGCGTCCACGGCGTTCTTCGACAGGTTTTCTATCACCCACTCGAAGAGCGACGCATTGATCTTCACCTGTATGTCGTCGTCGGGGAAGTCGCGAATCATCTTCACTTTATTGGACGTGCGTCGGTCCATATAGTCGATTACATGTTCGAGCGCCTCCTTGAGGTCGGTCTCCACAGGTTCGGGCAGCGAACCTATCTTCGAGAAGCGGTCTGCAATGAGCTGCAGTCGCTTCACGTCCTTGTTCATTTCGGGTATGAGGTCGTCGTCGGGATAGGTTTCCTTGAGTATCTCCACCCATGCCATAAGGCTGGAAATAGGCGTACCCAACTGGTGCGCCGTCTCCTTTGACAGTCCCACCCACACCTTGTTCTGCTCGGCGCGTTTGGAAGTAAGGAGGGCGAATATGGCTATCACCACGAAAATCATAACCACGCCCAACTGTATGTAAGGATAAGAAGCCAGTCGGCGCAGCATCACGGAGTCGTCGTAGCACACGTTTATGTAGTCAGCGTTAGCCACGCCGTTCTCAGGATTGTCGTCGATGGCTATGCGTATGTTGCGTTTCTCGAGCAGTAGATGGTGTCCCATGTCGGTCACGAAGCGCATCGTGTCAGCTTCGTTGGCGCAGTCCTTGATGATAAGATTTCGGTAAGCCTGTACGTCACCTTTCGAGTCGAGCACGATTACAGGAATGGTGTTGTTGCCGTTGATGACTTTCAACACCAGATTGATGTCGGTGTTCTCGTCGGCGCGGTTAAGCGTACGCATAGCCTCCGCCCACACCTCCATCTTGTTATGCTCCTCCGTAGCGAGATCGCGGATGAGGATATGTGACACGACAAGTGATGCCACGGCTATTATCACCGCAGCAAACACAAGAAGAATCTTGACTCTACGTATTTGGTCAGTCCATTGCATATAAATGTATAACGCAACAATCCGCAGATTATTATTATTTCGAAGAAGGAATTACTTTCACACCTCACCAAAGACTGCTATCCACCACCTTATTGGTTGCTCCAACGGAAGCTGAGTCGGTGGGCGGCGTGCCTGTCGGGGCGGTCTGGCGTGAGCTCATCATCACGCCGATAACGACGAGCAGCACCAATGCCAATACCACGAGAACAGCATTCACAACGGCTAACGACCCGCCCTTGCCTGTCATCAGTCGTCTTACCTGTGCTATGTCGGCAGGACGACGGTCGCATTCGTCCGCAGCACACTTCTGCCCCACCCTTGCGAGACTCTTGCAATGGGCAGCCTCAGCCATATATTCCAGCACCTTTCCGAACGAATAGATGTCGGCGCAGGGGTCGCTCTTTGCTCCTGGCTGCAGTTGTTCGGGCGCCATATAGCCGATTGTGCCAGCCGGAATCTTCAGCACGCAGAACGTCTCGCTGTCGGAGAGTCCGAAGTCGATGAGCTTCACGTCGCCGCCACGATGGGTGAGCATGATGTTTGAAGGCTTGATATCGCGGTGCACGGTCTGCTTGGCGTGCATATATTCCATGGCGTCGAGCAGTTGGGAGGCTATCTTGCGCACCTTATCCTCCGTCATATTGCCTCCTTTGACAGCCGCTTCAAGCGTCTCGCCGTCCACATACTCCATCACTATGCAGTCGCCCAGTTCGCCCACCGGCTCCATGCTTATGGTGCGGCAGATGTTGGGATGGTCGAGCTGCAGCCCTATCTCGAACTCCTTCATGAGTGCCTGGCGATATATCGGGGTGTAGGCGAAGTCGGGCTTCAGGCATTTCAGCATATAGCGCTTGCCGTAACGAACGGCAGAAAACATGCGCGTGAAGCCTGATTTAGATACGTAAGCCTCGCTTATATTCGTGAATCCGCCGTTATGACGCGTAGAATTGAAGTCGCTCTCGTCGCCTATGTCAGACACGAATCCCGATGTAGGTTGTTTATCCTTATCATTCATTGTCGCATGTCTTTAAAATTCTGACTATAGAGAGTCCGCCGTTGCGTCCGGCTACGAACGGAGGCGTACGCTCGCCGTCACGCTCGAGGAACGGCAGGTAAAGCGGTTGCTCGGCGATGAAACATCCCGTGACAAAGACGTCGCCAAACAACATCTTGCTGTTGCGCGACTCAATGACCGTATAGCGGCTGTTTCCTAAGTATTCCAGACGTACCATGCGATTGGGGCTCCAGCCTATCTCCACCTCGTCGCCGCAACGAAGGTCGCTGCTCATGAGCTGGTCAGCATTGAAGAACGACGAGTTGTAACAAGGACTGGTCTTCAGCCATGCCACGAATCCGCTGAAGTCAGGATGACCGATATAACGCGACAGCGCATTCAGGGTGGTCATGCGTGGCTTGTGCTCGTCGCCGACATAGTCGTAGAGCCGTTTAAGCGTGGATGTCGACACATTGGCATTATATTTATTCTTAAGCATAAGCGAGAACACCTCGAAGTCGGTGGACGTGGCAAGTGTGTCCTCATATTTCTCCTTGACGAGACGCTTGAGTTCTTCTATTTCCGGTGATTTCATTCTTCTACGATATTATCAAAAACATTCCATTTAGAATTGGCACGATAAAATCTCTTCTTGCCCATCGGCACATGCAGACGGCAGGTCTTGGTAAAGTCGGTGCCGGTTGTGGTAAACGTATTGGGGCTGCATACTGGCGGCGTAGGGGCGCTGATGTAGAGATCGGCAAGCGGACAACCGTCAAACACGCGGTCTGACAGTAGCTCCACGTCGTCGCCTAAGCGCACAGTCTTCAGGCTGGCGCATTTCTGGAACACGCCCGTGGGCAACAGTTTCAGCGTGGAAGGGAGCACCACCTCCTTCACTTTACTGTTATAGAAGGCGCACTCGCCTATCTTTGCAAGTCCTGCAGGGAAGACGAACCTGTCTATGCTGCAGTCGCGGAAGGCATACGCTCCTATTGCCGTGATTGTGGCAGGCAACGAGTATTCGCCACGCTTGCCCATCGGGAACCACAATATGCTCTTGCCGTCACGACTCATAAGCACTCCGTCACGGCTTGCAAAGGCTGTGTTGGCTTCCGAGACGCTTATGTTCTCGAGCGACGTACAGCCTGCTGACGGCACAATGTCGTTGACTGAGGCAGGTATGACGATGCTGCGCAACGAGGAACAATTAAGGAAAGCATCCTTTTCTATCCTAACGACGTCCATGGGCAGGTTGATGTTCTTCAGATTTACGCATGAGGCAAACAGCCCCACTCCTACGGCATTGTCCTCGGAATAGCGCGACGCGTCATACGTTCCGCCTCCGGCAACGATGCGGGCTCCGGAAATGTCGATATCGGCAAGACGTCCGTCTGTGGCGCTGCCGTCGATGCAGAGTCCTGCCATGTGGCGCAGAGTGCGCAGGTCGTCGCCGTTAAGAGGTCCGGCTATCGTGATGGTGGTGTATTTATATATGTCGTCGCCAATGACAACGGACAGCATGCCCGGCGTATCAAGGGTTACTGCCGAAGACGTGGTGTACGAAAGTGGTTCGCCAACCGCCTCACCGTTCCTGTTTCTTGCGAACGCCGTGATGACGTATGTAGTGTTTGGCTGCAGATTGCCTATGCGCAGACGGAAGAATCCATCAGCGCCTACAGAGCCTGTCTGCATTATGGTGATTTGCTTTTCGCTGCCGCCGTCCATGTCGGCTCCGTCCTGCCGCGCCACTCGACAACCGCTTTCGGTTATATCGTCGCCACCGTCGTCGGCAATGCTGTAGCCCACAATCACACTCATAGGACTGCTGCTCAACACCTTCACCTCCCCCATTGTTGGCTGCAGGTTTGGGAGGGTCGTGAAACTGAGAGGCTCGCCGGACAGCACAGCCGTGCCGTTGCCGCCTTGCAGCATATAGTAATATGTGGTGCCAGCCGTGAGGTTGCGTAAGCGCATGCTCACACTTCCGTCCACGTTGTCAAGCACGTCCGAACGCTCAGACATACTCTCATCGGCACCGTAACGAAACCACAGCTGCGGCATCTGCGTAGCCTTGTCCGTTTGGCACATTCCGGAAATGGTGGCTTCCGTACGGGTTATGTCGGTTGCTTGCAGCGTCTGCAAATGCGGCTCAAGGCTGTCCGGTCTGTCACTACTGCACGAACACATAAGCGTCAGGACGGCCATGAATGCGAAATATAAACGATGGAACATATTAAGATTTAAGCTATGATTCATATATAGAGAGTCTGATTCACATATATATTTATACGGTCGGTCAAAGCTTGACGGGCTTTGTGGTCACGCGGTTTTTGCCTATACGTATGCCAATGCCCACGCATCCCTGCCAATGGCTGCCGCCGATGGTAAGCGTAGAGGCGCTCAGGCTCAGTCGTCCCGTTGTAAAGATGACGCCTATCTCTGCCGCCACTCCCTTGTGGGTGAGTCCGTCGTTGCGAAGCCATCCGCCTCCTTCGCTTTCTGCAAGCTGCCATGCTGTGGTCTGGCTGGCATAACCAGCTCCCTCAAAGATGTTAAGGTTGTCGTTTATGCGGTGTATCAGGCCCGCAGTAATGGCGTATTCGGATGTCTGCGTCTTGCCGGTGTAATACGGCTTAACGGCTGCAGCTCCGTTGCGATAGCCCTCGCGGTTGCATGTTCCTATGGTCTTGTTGGCGGAACGAAGATTGGTATTAGCATGCACATAACCACCATGACGGCTCATCAAGGCTGCCATAACGCCCCACGAAGGTCCGTCGGTATGCATGGAGGCTGTGAGCAACGTGTAGGCATGTAGCGGCACCACGTGTCGGAGCGGCGCCACGGTTACGGTGTCGACGATGGTCTGTGTGTATACGATGGTGTCGTGCTTCTCCACCACCGCCGTCTGCGGCAGGAGAAGACGCATCTCGTAGGTCATGCGGCTCTCCAGCTTTGTGCCGAACTGAAAGTCGCGCAGCACTCCTCATTGGGGATGTTTCAGCGTTATGCTCTTGCTGCCTTTGGGTAGGAAAAGCCATATCTCACCCACCTTGTCGCGACGTTCCACGATGCCCAACGGCGAAGAGAAGGCGAAGTCGGCAGGAGCCACAACCTTCAGAAGGGCACAAGCCTCGTCGTTAAGGTCGCGGACGGCATCGATGAAGGCGCTCACGTCTGTGGGCAACTGACGGAAACTCTCCACAGAGAATGTGCTGTCCGTAGGAACGGCTGCCTTGGCATCGTGCAACGACAGACACCATAAAGCGGCTGTATACACCACAAGAAGCGCCACTTTACGTAGCGTAAAGCTCAATTTTATTGTCCGTGAACTATTGTTTAGCATAATACTACAATGTTTTGTCTATTCAAGATTAAAGTCGGAGATGTCTATCACTCCTTCGGCACCACTGACCGTGGCGGAAGGTTGCCATGTACGCACATGGATGAGCGGCATGGAGGCATTGCGGAAGTCCCATAGCAGGAACAGCCAGCCGTCGTCCGCATAACGGTCGCTCTTATAACGCTGGCGGAGCGACACGCCGTAGATGCCGTCCTTCGTGGGATGGCGCATGATGCGGAAGTCGGAGAACTTTACGTCCACACTCTTGTTCATGCCGAACACCTTGGCAAGCCGCGAGAGATAGTCGCGCTTGGTGTGCAGAGCGTAGCTCACGCGCGAGTCAGCTCCTACGCCAGCTGTGGCAGCCGACTCTTTCACCACATTGCCTACAATGATCAGAGCCTCGTCGCTGAAGACCTGACGGAGGAAGTCGATGTCCTTGGTGGTGTATGCCGTGCGCAGATGTTCGCAGTAGTTGAGTATCTGCCGGCGGTGCGAAGCATCTGTCTCCGTGAGTTTTCCTTTTACTATCTTTGCCGCCTCGTTGTAGAACGGACTGCTTTGTGCTATCTTGCGGATGTCTGTCTGGCTCAGCCTTACCGCCTTGACATGGCTTTCACGGCGTGGCTGGGCAGACGTAGAAGCAGGTTCGGCGGTCTGGCTTTGCATGTCCACACTCTGTTGCGTCAGATTGTCTTCGGGCACTACAGCCTTGGCTTGCCCCATTGTTCCAGCCGTGAATGTAACCATACCGTTTGTGTCTACATACCCTTCTCGTCCTGTCGCCATCTCGCGGAAGCGTAGTCTGCCGCTACGGAAGCGCGTGTCTATCATACATCCACGCAGCGGTATGCGGAAGAGCATGTTGCCGCGGGCGTCCTCCACTATATGCTGACGTTGACCGTCTGCCACGGTCTGCTCCACCACTTCCATGCCTTCGTTCATTCCATAGCGCGTCTCCTTGACGTTATCATTATAATCACCAAAGGGCAGCAGCCATAAAGCTACTGCCCATAGGGTAAGTGCCAGCACTACGGCTGACAATATGCAGGTTATTTTCTTCATTCAAATAGAGTTATTGCCAGTCCTGTATCTCTCCGCCGATATCTATCTTTACCTTATCCGGGTTGTCGGATATGATGAGATTTACGAGGTGCTCTGTGCCTGGCTTAAACTGGAACTTGCTCTCGAAAAGATAGCTCACACCCTTCATCACCACCTCGATGAGCGGCTGTCGGTTGTCAATGCGCTGCGGCACAATGATGGCCGAATAGCTCGTATCGCCGTCCTGATGTGCCGTGATGGTCTGGCGCGTGCCCTTCACATAGCGTGTAGCCACTCCAGCCTGAAGGTCCACGGTGGCTGTTGGCACGGTGTTGTGGATATACACCGTGGCGGTGGTGGGCATGTCGCCCTCGAAATCCTCACCCTTTATCAGACGTATCTTCAGCTTGCTCATGATATGCTTGAAGGTGAGTCTGATTGGGGAAACCGAAGCCATGATTTTCTTGCTTGTTGCAAAGAGCAGGTCGCTCGCCTCATAACCGCCGAGAGCGGTGGCTGTCTTGGCTGTGCTCTGGTCGGTGCTGACGCTGAAGGGCTGGTCGGTGATGCTGCTTATCCCTTTGATGTACGGATAGTAAGCGTAAGCATTGAACGAACCTTTGTCCCAAAACAGGGTGCGGCTGGCAGCCCATTTGTTGCCGTCAAAGGTGAGAGCCTCGTTGTTAACCAGATTGCCGCCCAACTCCAACGGGGCATTTACATCAGCCACATACAGACCTATTCTGTCATTACGCTCAAAGGCTGTAGCTGTGGCACGGGTCTGACCCGGATGAGTCACCACGAAAGACATCGGCGTAGACTTGGCGTCTTGACTCGGAGCCGTTTCATGCTCCTCACTGCAAGCCACCACTCCTAATATAGCTAACGCCAAACTGGCATATCTTATTATATAGTTCTTCATATTTATTCTTTTAGAAATTCAAGTTTATGACTTACTCAACGGTGTCTTCTCACTTTCTTCATATTCAGCGGACTGCCCTTATGTATAACGGGGGTATGCTGATAGGTATGTGCATTGAGCTTGTTGTCCGTGTTCACACCGCGTGTCACGTCTCCTGCATCGCTCTTGTCATACTTGACAAACTCCTCAAACGAGAATGTCTCACCGGCATATCGCTTGATGCGCCTCACGATGCTCTCGCGGCTGATGGTGCTATAGTAGGGGATGTCGTTGTTCATGCAGGAGTTCTGCTCCGAGCGGAAAACACCACGGTTGTGCATATAGCCGCCCTCGTAGACGTCAACTATGTCGCTGTAGCGGTCGTCGAAGATGAGATGGCTCCAGCCTACATTGTGCATCTTGCCCGTAAGCGAGAGATTGTCATACCAGCCGAGCGACTTCGCACTGTTAAATTCCATGACATGACCGCAGCAGGTACAGCTGCAAGCATCGATGAAGGCATTATGATAGATGTACTCGTCGCCGAGCTTGCCGAATCCGTGACCGCCTGCCTCATGCTGAACCACGCCACGCGTGTCGAGCGGATAGCCGTATGTGCTAAGAGGGCAGAAGGCTATGGCTGAACCGTCTGGCCACATCTGGCAGATGCCGCCGTAGTCGGTGGAGTTAGGCACGATGATTATCAATGTCTCTTTCAGGTTGTCTTTGTTTACCGTCGGTGCACCAAGGGCATAGCTGAATATCTCGTCATAGTCAGCCTTCAGACCCACGCCACCGGTAAAGGTGGTGCTGAATCTGTTGTAGCGGATAGTGTTTACGGTTCCTACTCCGCTTTCCGTAGACAATGGTATGGCTGTATATACATTGAAGTAATTGCGATAAGTCTTGTAAGGCTCTATGCCGAAGAAGTGTTCCACCTCCTGCTTGATGTGCTTCAGGTAGTCGCCGTCGGCAATGTCCTTGGCGTTATATCCATCGCCGAGAAGCACAATATTGATGCCGCCGTTGCGTCCCTTGGTGGCTTTTTGCAGGGTTATCCATTCATCCTCGCCATATTTATAACCATATTGCGACACGCTGCATTCGTGGGTATAGTCCTTGTTCTTCAGTCGGAACACCACTTTGCCCTCGCGGTTGCCAGAGGTTATTGCCATACCCTTGATAGTCAGGGTCACCTCTGTCTTCTTGTTGCCGCTGGCAGGAGACACCTCACACCAGCTGGGCTTGCTTGCCACTTCCCACTCGCCCTCGGCATTAATCACCAGTTTCTGCTTGTGCTGTGTGCTCAATGCACATGCCACGGACGGACGACATACCAGCTCGTGATGGGCAGCGATGCGCTTAAAGTCGCACCAACCTGGTGATGATTGGTACTGGGAAATGGCAGATTCTGGGACTTCGAGAGTGAAGTTATCCTTGGCTACGCCATCAAAAACTTGTTTGTAAACATGTGGTGGCATTGTTCCTTTACAAATGATACTGTTGATGCCATAGCAGTTTTGAAAGGCTCCACCATCATCTGTCCAAGAAGGTTCCCATCTAATATTTTCGAGACTTTCAGGGAAAATGAGTCCCTCTAAGCTACGGCAATTGGCAAATGCGCCAGCACCGATGCTTTCAAGCCCTTCTGGAAACTCTAATGTACCCATTATTCGCCAATTATAGGCAAATGCTTTATTACCTATTCTATAGACGGTTGAAGGAATATTTAGATTCCCGGAAAAATCATTATTATAGAACGCATTGTCTGCAATTACTTTCAGACCTTTTGGCAGATGTAATTC
>ENA-UEOO01000730-UEOO01000730.1-human-gut-metagenome-genome-assembly--contig:-NODE-730-length-10406-cov-3.795818_pt1 | contig 10406 bp, 6 predicted proteins | sample MGYA00242888_ERZ507892 | MGnify/ENA primary metagenome ERZ507892 (study PRJEB26167, sample SAMN06115415) | human gut metagenome | host: Homo sapiens | place: China:Sichuan | collected 2015-02-04...
TACCGCCGGTGCGAGTTTTGTCTTTGCCCATCCGATCGACATTCGTTTCCCCGAGGATGGAGAGAACCGTGGGGGGGTGAGCCCTCTGGAAGCGCCCGGATCCTCAAGGTGATGGGGGAAGGCCGCCTCGTTTGCGATCGGAAATGAGCCCTCTGAGTGTGGAATTTCCGCTTGGTTCCAGCTTGTTCCGCAGATGTGTAGAACACCGCGTGAGGCGGGGTGTGTGATGCGGTGGACAGCGTTGCCGCGATATGGCAAAAAGACCCGTACGGGTCTTTTTTTTGTGCCTTCCCGTCGGAGATGCTTCCCCCGAAGTTATGGCTTCCCGGCCGGAAATGTGCCCGTTTCGGATAATATTCCGGCCGGATTTGCTGTAACCTTCCTGGCGCATTTTTTCGCCTGCCCGGACTTGTTTTGTTACCTTTGCGCCGCGAAGCCGGGGCAGTTGCCTCCAATGCGTTCGGATGCGTCGGTTACGGCTCCGGCCGTCGCAAGACTCCGGGCAGACGGACGCTTTGCCGGGGTGTTGTGGAATAATTCCACACGGATGTAGAATTATTCCACAGATTTTTGTATATATTTGATTTGGTATTTGGTAGATATTTTGCTGTCAATAAATGTTTTAAAGGGCTGCCTGCAATTCTGGCGCAAGGTTTGAACCCCGTTTTGCTGCCCCCAATGATATTAGTGCTTTATGAAATTTGACAAATTGAAACCGAATTTGCAGGAGCTGAACCTGAACGGTGTGAAAAAAGCGGCCTCCCGTGTCGCCCATGTCCGGATAAGACTGAGCCGAGGCCAGTGGATCGGAGTCATTGCCGGCCTTGTGGTCGTGACGGTGTTGCTCGTCATCCTGCTCCGGCCGCGTCCCGCCGCAGTCGTCCTGCCTGTCGTGGCGGTGGAACCCGTAACGACCGAAGACGTCAATATCTATGGTGATTACGTTGGCCGCATCCGCGCCCAGCAGTTCGTCGAAATCCGCGCCCGCGTCGAGGGCTACCTCGAAAAGATGCTCTTCGCCGAAGGTACCTACATCAGGAAGGGACAAACCCTCTTCGTGATCGACCCCCGGGTCTACCGTGCGCGCGTGGACAAGGCCAAGGCGCAGCTGAACAAGGCCCGGGCGCAGGCGCTGAAAGCCAAGCGCGACCTCGACCGTATCCGTCCGCTCTTCGAACAGAGTGCCGCCAGCCAGCTCGAACTCGACAATGCCACGGCGGCTTACGAGAGTGCCGTGGCCGACGTGGCCGTCGGCGAGGCCGACCTCACGCAGGCGCAGATGACCCTGGGCTATACCTCCGTGCAGTCGCCTATTGCGGGTTATATCTCCGAACGCAACGCCGACATCGGTACGCTCGTGGGGCCGAGCGGCAAATCGCTGCTCGCCACGGTCGTGAAGAGCGATACCGTGCGTGTCGATTTCAGCATGACGGCCCTCGACTACCTGCGCAGCAAGGCGCGCAACGTCAACCTCGGGCACCGCGATTCGACCCGCAAGTGGGATCCCTACATCACCGTGACCCTGGCCGACGGCTCGGAATACCCCTACCGCGGCCTGGTAGATTTCGCCGATCCGCAGGTCGACCCGCAGACGGGTACCTTCTCCGTGCGAGCCGAGATGGCCAACCCCGACCACATCCTGCTGCCGGGGCAGTTCACCAAGGTGCGGCTGCTGCTCGACGTGCGTGAGGATGCCGTTGTCGTGCCGTCGAAGGCTATCGAGATCGAGAAGGGCGGCGCCTACATCTACGTGGTGCGCCCCGACAGCATCGTCGAGAAGCGTTTTGTCGAGACGGGCCCCGAATGGGGCAACAACATCGTCGTCGAACGCGGCCTGGTGCGGGGCGAGGATATCGTCGTCGAGGGCTACCATAAACTCCAGCACGGCATGAAAGTCGAACCGGTCGCTCCGCGCCGCGATGAGGAGGCCGAAAAACAACAGTAGCCTATGAAAGCGGACTTCTTTATCGACAGGCCCGTCTTCTCGACGGTGCTGTCCATCATCATCGTGATCGTGGGTTTCATCGGCCTGGCACTGTTGCCCGTCGACCAGTATCCCCAGATCGTACCTCCCGTAGTGCGTATCTCGGCGTCGTACCCAGGTGCCGATGCGCAGACCGTGACGCAGGCTGTGGCTACGCCCATCGAGCAGGAGCTGAACGGTACTCCCGGCATGATCTACATGGAGTCGTCGAGCTCCAACTCGGGCGGTTTCTCCGCCACGGTGACCTTCGACATTTCGACGGATCCCGACCTGGCAGCCGTGGATATCCAGAACCGGCTGAAGAAGGCCGAGGCGCGCCTTCCTGCCGAAGTGGTGCAGAACGGCATCTCGGTCGAGAAGCAGGCGGCCAGCAAACTAATGACCATAACCCTGCTTTCGTCCGACCCCAAGTTCGATGAAATCTACCTTTCGAACTATGCGACGCTCAACGTGCTGGACATGTTGCGCCGCGTGCCCGGCGTGGGCAGCGTTTCGAACGTCGGCAGCCGTTATTACGCCATGCAGATATGGGTCATGCCCGACAAACTGGCCGACCTTGGGCTGACGGTCAAGGATTTGCAGACGGCGCTCAAAGACCAGAACCGCGAGTCTGCCGCCGGCGTGCTGGGGCAGGCCCCCATGAACGGCATCGACGTGACGATCCCCATCACGGCGCAGGGGCGTCTGTCGTCTGTCAGCGAATTCGAGGACATCGTCGTGCGGGCCAACCCCGACGGGTCGATCATCCGCCTGAAAGACGTGGCGCGTATCTCGCTCGAAGCTTCGTCCTATAATACCGAGAGCGGCATCAACGGCGGGAACGCCGCCGTGCTGAATATCAACATGCTGCCCGGAGCCAATGCCATGGAGGTGGCGGCGCTGGTCAAGGCGGCCATGGAGGAGATCAGCCACAACTTCCCCGAGGGCATCGGCTACGAGATTCCGTTCGACATGACGACCTACATCTCGGAGTCGATCCATCATGTCTACCAGACGTTGTTCGAAGCGTTGCTGCTGGTGATCCTCGTGGTCTTCCTCTCGTTGCAGAGCTGGCGCGCCACGATCATCCCGATCGTCGCCGTGCCCATCTCGCTGATCGGTACCTTCGGCGTGATGCTCGTTTTCGGGTTTTCGCTCAACATGCTGACGCTGTTGGGGCTCATTCTCGCCATCGGCATCGTGGTCGACGACGCCATCGTCGTCGTGGAGAATGTCGACCGCATCATGAACGAGGAGCATCTCTCGCCCTACGAGGCTACTAAAAAGGCGATGTCCAACCTGAGCGGGGCGCTGATCGCCATGTCGCTGGTATTGTGCGCCGTGTTTGTCCCGGTGAGTTTCCTTTCGGGCATTACGGGTCAGCTCTACCGCCAGTTCACCATCACCATCGCCGTGTCGGTGGTCATCTCGACCGTCGTGGCGCTGACGCTCAGCCCCGTGATGTGCGCGCTTTTTCTGCGTCCCGAAGGCGAGGGGAAGAAAAACCGCTTTTTCCGCCGCATCAACCTCTCCCTGGCGACGGGCAACAAGTTTTACGGCCGCATGATCCAGGGGGCGCTGAAACATTCGCGCCGCATGTTCGCCGCCTTCGGCATCGTGCTGATCGGAATCTGGCTGATGAACAGGCTCGTGCCGCAAAGTTTCATGCCGCAGGAAGACCAGGGCTACTTCACCGTCGAACTGGAGTTGCCCGAGGGGGCGACGATCGAACGTACCCGCGAGGTGACCGACCGCGCGATGAAGTTCCTGATGGCCGACCCCGACGTGGAGTACGTGCTCAACGTCACGGGTTCCAGTCCCCGCGTGGGTACCAACCAGGCGCGCAGCCAGCTGACCGTGATCCTCAAACCGTGGGGCGACCGCGACTCCGAGGGGCTGAGCTCCGTGATGCAGCGCGTGCGCACCGAACTCTCGCGCTACCCCGAAAGCAAGGTATACCTTTCGACGCCCGCCGTGATTCCCGGCCTGGGCAACTCGGGCGGTTTCGAGATGGTGCTCGAAGCGCGGGGCAATACGACCTATCAGGATTTGCAGCATGCCGTCGACACGTTGATGTACTATGCTTCGCAGCGTCCCGAATTCACGGGGCTGGCATCGTCCATGCAGGGCGACATTCCGCAGCTCTATTTCGACGTCGACCGCGACAAGGCGCAGCTGCTGGGTGTATCGATGTCCGACATCTTCTCGACGATGAAGGCCTTTACGGGGTCGATCTACGTCAATGACTTCAATATGTTCAACCGCATCTACCGCGTTTACATCCAGGCCGAGGCTCCCTACCGTGCGCAGCGCGACAACCTGAACCTCTTTTTCGTCCGCGGAGCGGGCGGTGTGATGATTCCGATCACTTCGCTCGGAACGACGCACTACACGACGGGTGCCGGGAATATCAAGCGTTTCAACATGTTCAATTCGGCTACCATTTCCGGTGAGGCCGCACACGGTTACAGTTCGGGGCAGGCGATGGGCGTACTGGAAGAGCTCGTCCGAAAGCACTTGCCCGCGTCGGTCGGCGTCGAGTGGAGCGGCCTTTCCTACCAGGAAAAGCATGTCGGCGGGCAGACCGGCCTGGTACTGGCGCTGGCCTTCCTGTTCGTCTTCCTGTTCCTCGCGGCGCAGTACGAAAGCTGGTCGGTGCCCGTGGCCGTCATCCTGTCGCTCCCTGTGGCCGGTATCGGCGCCTACCTGGGTATCTGGATCTGCGGGCTGGAGAACAATATCTATTTTCAGATTGGACTGGTGATGCTCGTGGGCCTGGTGGCCAAGAACGCCATCCTGATCGTGGAATTTGCCAAGGAAGAGGTTGAGAAAGGCCGTGACGTGGTCTCCGCTGCGCTCACGGCGGCGCACCTGCGTTTCCGCCCGATCGTCATGACCTCGCTGGCCTTCATCCTCGGCCTGCTGCCGCTGGTCTTCGCTTCGGGGCCGGGCTCGGCGAGCCGCCAGGGGATCGGGACGGGCGTCTTTTTCGGCATGCTGGTCGCCATTACGGTAGGCATTGTCTTCGTGCCCTTCTTCTTCGTGTGGATTTACCGGATTAAAGAAAAACTGAAACGATGAAACGACTTGCGATATTACTTATGATATTGGCCGCTGCCGCTGGATTGGGCTCCTGCTCGGCCGTGCGTCACTGCAAGGCGCCCGAGGTCGACTTCCCGGCGGCTATCGCCGGGGGTGCTGCGGCCGATTCGCTCGCCATCGCCGACATGGAGTGGTGGCGGTTTTATGGCGATTCGACCCTGTGCAACATCATCCGTCATACGTTGGCCAACAACAAGGACATGCTTGCCGCGGCGGCGCGTGTCGAACGTATGCGCCAGCTCTACCGTATTGGCAAGGCCGGACGCCTGCCGTCGGTGTCGGGAACGGTCTACGCCGATCACGAAACCAACGACTATGCGGGCGAGGAGCCGAGCCGCGACCCCGAACTCGGCGCCAAGGCTACCGTGAGCTGGGAGCTCGACCTGTGGGGAAACCTGCGCTGGGCCAAACGCAAAGGCGGTGCCGAATACCTCGCATCGGTCGAGGACAGGCGTGCGATGCAGATGACGCTCGTCGCGGAGGTCGCCGCCGCCTATTTCCGGTTGATGGCGCTCGACAACGAGCTTTCCATCGTGCGGCGTACGCTCATCACGCGCAGCGAGGGCGCTTACCAGGCGCAGTTGCGTTTCGAGGGCGGCCTCACCTCTGAAACGGTCTTCCAGCAGGCGAAAGTGGAGTACGCCTCTACGGCGGCGCTGATCCCCGACCTCGAACGCAAGATCGAGGTCATGGAGAACAGCATTTCTCTGCTCATGGGTGAAAATCCCGACTGGCGGGTCGTGCGCAGCAAGATGAATACCGAGGCGGAGTTCGCCGAATCGCTTCCCGTGGGGTTGCCGTCGGAATTGCTCCTGCGGCGTCCCGACGTGCGGGCTTCTGAGCAGCAGCTTCGTGCGGCGATGGCCGCCGCGGGCATGGCCTACGCCGACCGCTTCCCGCGCATCGTGTTCAACCTGACGGGCGGCTGGGAAAACGACGATGTGAGCGGGTTTTTCCGCTCGCCGTTCTCGTATGTCGCGGGTACGCTCGCCTCGCCGATCTTCGGGTTCGGCCGTAAGCAGGCCCGGTACAAGGCCGCGCTGGCCGCCTACGATGAGGCCCGGCTGGGGTATGAACAGAAGGTGCTGACGGTTTTTAAGGAGGCAAACGACGCCGTGGTCAGCTACCGCAGCGTTCGCCGGACGGCCGCGCTGAAGGTTAACCTGCGCGACGCAGCCCGGAAATACGTCGAACTCGCCCAGCTGCAATACCGGGGCGGGAGCATCAATTATATTGACGTGCTGGATGCCCAGCGCCGCTATTTCGACGCCCAGATCGGGGTCAGCAATGCCGTGCGCGACGAACACCTGGCTCTGGTCGACCTTTACAAAGCTCTGGGTGGCGGCTGGGCGGAATAACCCTGCCGGCTTCTTTGGTTTATCGGTATGCCCGGATCCGTGCGGGTTCGGTATTTGTAGGTAAAGAGAAGCGCAGGAAAGAGTAAATATCATGTTTACAGGTATTTAATTCCCTGTTCTGCATCTGTTCCGAGCAATAAAATTGCAGAATCGGGCAGGATTAACGGTGAGTTTTGTTACTTATCCGTTACCTGCCCGAAATGCTTTGATTTACACTAAGGTGCTTGTTTTCAGCTTATTGTGTTGGATTTCCGCATAACAAATAACCTGACTTAACGTTTAACAAAACCACAAAGTTCAGGTTATCATGCAACGCAGCACTTTCAAAGTCCTTTTCTACGTGAAAAGGCAGTCGGAAAAACATGGTCAGGTTCCCGTCATGGGTCGTATCACCATCAACGGCACGATGTCGCAGTTCAGCTGCACACTCTCGGTTCGTTCTTCTCTCTGGGATGCCAAAGCGAACAAAGCCGCAGGCAGAAGCCTCGAATCGCAGCGCATCAACGAGAAGCTGGAGAATATCAAGACCAATATCGGCAAGCAGTACCAGCGTCTCTGCGACCGGGATTCGTATGTTACGGCCGAAAAAGTCCGTAACGCCTTTCTGGGTATGGGGGACGACTGCCGCCTGCTGTTACAGACTTTCGACGAATACCTTGCAGGCTTCCTCGAACGCGTGGGCAAAGACCGCGCTTATTCCAGTTATGAGGACTACTGCAAACGCCGCCGGCGTCTGGCCTCCTTCCTCGAATACGAGTACCGCGTCAAGGACATTGCGTTCAAAGAGTTGAAGCGGGAGTTTATCGAAAAGTTCGTGGTCTACCTCTCCTCGGTACAAGGGATGCGTTCCGGGACGATCCATTCGACCATCAAGAAACTGAAGCTGATGACCTACACGGCGTATAAGAACGGCTGGATTGCCGCCGATCCTTTCGCAGGTTTCTACGTGAGGCCGGAGTACTCGGAACGGCGTTACCTCTCGGCTTCGGAATTGCAGGCCGTCATGGACGTCCGACTGCCCAATTACCGGACGGGCATCAACCGGGATGCCTTCGTCTTCTGTGCCTTTACAGGCCTGAGCCATGCGGACGTGGTGAAACTTACCCACGCAGATATTTATACGGACGATAACGGGGATCGGTGGATTATCGACAGGCGCCAGAAAACGGGTACGCAGTTCCGGGTCAAACTGCTTCCCGTCGCCGCAATGCTCTACGACCGTTATAAGGACATGCATCTCTCGGGAGACCGGGTCTTCCCGCTCAAAGGCACCTATAATACGTTGAACATGTCATTACGGCATGTTGCCAGACACGCCGGTCTGTCGTTCAACCCCACGATCCACCTCGCGCGGCATACCTTCGCCACGACGGTTACGCTCACGCAGGGCGTACCGCTGGAAACGGTCAGCAAGATGCTGGGGCATAAGCAGATCACCACGACCCAAATCTATGCTAAGATCACCAATGATAAAATCGGACAGGATATGGCGGCATTAAGCGAGAAACTCAGCAGCGTCTTCAAGGTCGCACGGTAATGGCCTCCTATCTTACAGCTAATTCGATTCCCGATCTTACTTCGTCAATAGCAGGGTAATTTTCGATGTAAGTTTTCCCGCCGGCAGGGAATTTATCGTCAGAGATGGAAATATGCAAGGCCATGCGAATCGCCCGAGGGGCGAGCCTTGCATATTTCCATCCCCGGCGTTTTGCTGGTCGCATGTAGATTTGCAGCGTGATGTAATCACAGGTAATTTCGATATGGAGTCGCAGTGAACCGGGGCTTGTCGTAAGCTTTGAGGCTTGGCGGTAGATTTGGACTGCGACTCCATTAACCAGAGAGAATGGCTGTTTAGAATTGTAGGTTTGAAGACCTGGTACATGTGATAGCATACGACTCTCACAAAACTAACAAGTTATGCACTATTTGTATTATGTGGGTCTGGATGTGTCGAAAGAGACTTTCGATGCGTCTTTGGTCGCCTTCGAGGATGCAAACGAGATGGCTCACCGCAAATTCGCCAACTCCCGAAAAGGGATCTGCTCGTGTCTGCACTGGGTTGAGAAGCGGCATGGTATTCGGCTCGACGATGTGATTTTCTGCGCCGAGGATATGGGGAGCTACATATCCGAGATGGCGGTTTGTGCTTCCGACAGGACGCTGAATTTCAATTTTTCACTGATCTCGCCGTTGGTAATCAAGTATTCGATGGGTATTGCCCGTGGCAAAACAGACAGAGTGGATGCCCGGCGTATCGCCGAGTATGCGATCACTCACTATCGGAAGATAGCCCTTTATCTGCCGGCAGAGAAGGAACTGTGTCAGTTGCGCACATGGCTGATCTTAAGGGCTCATCTGGCAAAACAACGTGTAGCGAAACTGGTGTTGCTCGAAAAATTAGACTACAAAGAGAAATTCGCGGATGTATCTATTCAACGTTCCATGCTCCAGGAGGAGATCGCGTATGCAGAAACTCATATGAAAACCATCGAACGGGAAATGAAGGAACTGATAGCCGCCGACAGCAACATTTGCCGGAACTACAAGCTGCTGACCAGCATCAAAGGTGTAGGGCCGATCACGGCCATTGTGATGCTCTGTTCGACGCTTAATTTCACCAAAATCACAGACCACCGCAAGTTTGCCTGCTATTGCGGGCTGGCTCCGTTCGAACATAGCTCCGGCACAAGCGTTCGCGGGGGATGCCACACATCGAGCATGGCGAATCGAGACATTAAAGTACAACTGAACCGCAGTGCACTGATTGCCATCAGGTGTGATCCGCAACTAAAGGCATATTACGAACGCAAAGTGGCTGAAGGTAAACATAAATTCAGCGTCCTGAATGCTGTGAGGGCCAAAATCGCCGCCAGATGCTTTGCCGTCGTAAGGCGTGGAACACCATATGTAGCGTTGCAGATATAATCCGGCATACATATCTGCCATTCGATAAGATTTTGAGATCATTCAAAATCTCAAAATCTTATTGTCGGAACAGTCCGTCTAATTGGGAGCCGAACCTACTCATAATTAATGTATTGTCATTTCCGTACTCCGCAAATTAACGATTCTGACTATGGGATGCAAGGCTATACAAGCGCTTCGCGGCCTTGCATCCCATAACCAGAATCATTTTGCTAAACGCTACGACAAAAAATGACAATTTCCGGGCATGAAACTTTTTGCAGCTTTTATTTGGTTTTATCTTAGAATTCTACCGTCGGAAAAGGCGACATTCTGCGGCTCCTGACGATCCGGTTCTGATGTTCAGCCGCGATCGGCGGATTTCATCCCGTCCTGTGATCTGCCGTCGAAATTCCTCTGCTTTTTCAAAACGGCCGTCTTTTATTTTTCTTTCCATGGAGATAATTCAGCTCGTCGCTATAAATGTCCATGACAAAGCGCAGCATATTGTCGACCAAAGCCGTAAGCCTTGTGCTTTCATTCCCCAACAGGTGGAGGATTTCCGACACTTTGCGCTTGGTTTGCGCACTGACATAGATCGCCGAACGGTTACGGCAATTCACCGACGCGAAGAACGTGCGTTCGAAATCCGGCAGCGCGATCTTTTTACGCCGGAATCCGGCCGACTCCTTTCCAGTAGTCGTTTGGGTGTCGACGTCTGTTTTCTCAGCAGTCGGTGCCGATGCTCCGGATACCGTTTCCGATGTGTTTTCCTCAAGAGCGTCCATATCTTCCTCTTCCGGTTCGGGAATCTGGCGGACGACTTTCGAATCCAAAGGGGCCTGTCGGCGATCATCTGACGCATCAACTCCTCGTCGACTTCGATACGGGGATGTTTAGAAGGATTGGGTGCAGGTTTGTCTGTTTCTTTCAATGAATCCATGGTGCAACGTTTTTGAGATTGAATGTTCGGTTTGCAGTCGTAAAGCATGTGTGTTCGGTTTTATGTTTTAAACCATTCAAAATATCGTTTTCCGTTTAATGCGGTTTATATCGGGATAATGAACGAAATAAGAAAA
>ENA-UEOO01000736-UEOO01000736.1-human-gut-metagenome-genome-assembly--contig:-NODE-736-length-10395-cov-2.813045_pt1 | contig 10395 bp, 10 predicted proteins | sample MGYA00242888_ERZ507892 | MGnify/ENA primary metagenome ERZ507892 (study PRJEB26167, sample SAMN06115415) | human gut metagenome | host: Homo sapiens | place: China:Sichuan | collected 2015-02-04...
ATCCCATTGATGGAAATCCCTGCAACGAGTGTGAGACCTGCAAGGCGATCGCCGCTGGAAATTCCATGAATGTGATTGAGATCGACGCAGTACCTCAGGCATGGACTCATATTCGCTCCAGGGAATGGTTAACAGATTGGATGCTTTCAGTCCGGTAATCAGAGGTGCACACTGCATGGCAAGTTCCCTGTCGATATTGCCCGAAGGTGAACTCTGCAGTTTCTCCCATGTTTCGTAACTCAATCGGTTCCTCCTTTCTAGTTAGCTTCTGCTAACTGGGTTTATCATACAGGATTTACCGCTTTCTGTCAAGTTACTTTCTGTTGTCTTTTTTCCCAAGATATGATAGATTAAATAGGTACAAAAAAAGGAGGACTTTCCATGAAAACAAAACATTTTCTGGCACTGCTTGTTCTCTCTGCCAGTTTGCTTTTTACAGCCTGCGGCAAAACAACCGACCCTGCCAAGGCAAAATTTGAAAATGATATCAATACTTTCTGCGACAATGTGGCGGAAATCGACGCCGGTATCAACAGCATCGACTCTTCTTCCGAGGATGCTCCCGATATCCTGCTCGATTACCTGGACCAGCTTGACCAGCAGTTCAAGCTTTTAGCTGAGCTCTCCGTTCCGGACGACTACTCCTACATGGAGCAGCTTGCCGATGAAGCCAGCGAGTATATGTCCACGGCAGTTTCTTCTTACCACGAAGCCTACGCCAACCATTCCTTTAACGAATATACCGCTGAATACGCCAAGGAAAACTACGACTCGCACAACGCCATACTGTGGGTGCAGAAGCGACAGTGCAAGACGAAGCTCGAACGCACACCACAAACCGAGCAACTCTACCAGATCATAGCACGCGCCGAGACATGGCTGCGTACGCATCAGATAAAGAACCCTGTGGTGAAGTGGGAGACGAAGAAGTGGGGCGAAGTGCCTGCCGACTTCGGACGCAAGGGCTGAGAGTCATTCTACACAAACACACCTGAACAATATGTTATACGCCATCTATTTCATCTACGGACTGTGCGTCATGTTCTACTTCATGATGTCATGGCTATTCTACCGCAAGGACAAGAAGCTACTCTCGCGTCTTGTTGCGGTGATGATGTTCGTCATCGGCTTGCAGTGTCTGAAAGACCTCTTCTTCATCAAGCCGTTCACCGAACTCAACCAATTCAACTGGATGGTTATAACCGCAGCTGACATGATTGTTGTGCCGCTATACGCGTTCGTGCTCATCGAGCTGTGCAGCCCAGCCACGCTCAACCTACGCACTATCATCTTCCACGAACTATTGTTCATAGCACCGTTCACGCTCTTCGCCATAACGCAGGACATGGTGTTCTACTATGCCGAGGTGCTTGAGGCTGCCGTGTACGGCGTGAGCTACGCTGTATGGGCGGCGTTCGCCATTCCGCAATACCACGCCCAACTGAAGCAACGATTCTCGTACACCGAGAACATCAACCTGAGCTGGCTACGCGCCATCTTCTTCTCGTTCCTCTTCATCCTCGTGATATGGATTATCGATTGCATGGAAGCGAACTATGCCATCGAAGCATTGTATATGACAAGCACGTTAGTGATGTGGATGTTCATCGCCTACTACACCTACAAGCACGAGTCGGTGTTGGGCGAGCTCTCCGACAGCACAAGCGACGATGTGTTGGAGAATACGGAGGTAGCAGAAAGCGAAATGTCGGAGGTGGGCAAACAGATAAGCACACTGTTCGACAAGGAGCAGATATTCCTCAACCCCAACCTCAAAGTGTCGGACATAGCCACCGCCACTGGCACCAACCGCACCTACGTCAGCGCGTTCTTCAACCGAGAAGCCGAATGTACATTCTACGATTATGTCAACAAATACCGCATAGAATATGCCTGCAACCTGCTTCTCCACTCGAATGAGAACATCACGATGATAGCCGAGAAGTCGGGATTTAACAGCTCACAGTCGTTTATTCGCGTGTTTAGCAAGATTATGGGCACCTCGCCAACAAAATATCGCAACGAAGCAACCTGCTAAGTCCCAACGTGTTAGGTAAATTGTTAACGATTCTTTTACGCTTTGCGAACTTGTTTTACCCTTTGTGAACAACATTTTGAGAGATTGAGAACAGAGATATTCTGCTCTGTGCTTAACTTTGCAATCGAAACAAACAATCGTTAATCATTTAACTAACACAAAGCTTATGAAAATATTAAAAATGATGGCAGTTGCTGCCTTGTTTATACCGCTGTTGTTCTCGTGCTCGGGAGGCAGCTCGTCCAAGAACAACCTGTTGGGAGCAATCCCCGACCAGTACGCTCAATTCGTTGAGGAGAAGGCAAAGATCAAGAAAGAAGCTGAGAACATCAAGACGGCAGAAGACAAGAAGGCTCTTATCGAGAAGTCGGAGAAGATGACTGCGAAGTGGAAGGAGAAAATGGAGGAAAGTGCAAAAGCACTCAGTGGCAAGCCTGTTGAGATTGCGGAATGCAACTTCAACATTACCGAACCCATGTCGCTCGAGTTTGACGAGTTCTTCAGCAAGTCGGATCTTAAACCGAAGTTCAACATCAAGGGCACAGCCATTGCTAAAGCCGACACACAAACCGAATTAAACTATGTACTAAAAAGCATCCCCGTGTACCTCGTAGGCTACGACGCTGAGGGCAAAGAGGTGTTCAAGACGAAGGCAGGCTATGTTGATGTAGAAGATGTCAACGGCAAGGCATTCATTAAAGCCAACACACCCGTAAAGTTCGACCCCGTACGCTTCGGAGAATCGGACATCGAAGGCAGCAAAACTGCTAAGACTTACAAGCTGGAAGTGAAAGAATAATACAACACAAAAACTTTGGTGTTATTGCCACGCTACGCAAACAACGTTGCCACGCTACGCAAACAATATTGCCACGCTACGCAAACAACGTTGCCGTAGCGTGGTAATATCACGCAACGCTTACCAGGGGAAAATACCAGTCAACCCGTCGCTTGTCAACTCGTAAACTTATACTTCACAATAAAACCGAAATCACTATGGACGACTTATTAAAACAGATTAAACAGTACAAGGAACCACTTGTAATTGGTCTCGCAATACTCATGCTCATATTCTACGGCTTCTGCCCAGTAATCGACATTCTCGGCAAAGCAAAAGCCAACGGACTGAAAGTATTGTTTGAGGGTAGCGGACTCGGATTTAGCCGTTTCCTCTCGCTGCTTATCCTCTTAGCCCCACTGCTCGTTGTAGTAGGCAAGCCTATAAGCGCGAAGCTCACTGGCATGTTGAAAGACAACCTCTGCATTATCTGCTTCTTGGCAGGCATCGTGCTCTGCCTCCTCTTTGCCGTGGTTCTGCCTAATGGTGTCTCACCGGCTTGGGGTTGCTGGCTCTACATCCTTGCCGGCGTGCTCGGCGCAAGCGTTTGCCGCATCGAAATGTTCACAAAATAAAAGCTTAACGAAATGGATAAAAAGAAAAGAAGTTACCTCCGCATCATTGGATGTGGATGCACCTTCGTCTTTTTGTTCCTCATTGTATGGATAGGCATCGTCTGGCTGAACCGCCCTGCATACATTGAGCCCGACACATCTACGTTCGAGACGGGCGACGTCTTCTTCAGCGTAGGAGATTCGTGGGAGTCTGTAGCCGTACGGACCCTGTCCGGGTCGCTCTCTCTCGAGGTGGCAGACTCCACACCTTCTCATTGCGGAATAGTCGTCAGATATGCCGAGGGCGTAAAGTTGGCTCATGCGTCGACAGTAAAAAAGAAGATCGTACTCGAAACGCCAGAGGAGTACCTGCGCAACAATGGCTCGTACTGCATCTACACACGCTCGAACCCTGCCACTTACGTGAAAGCCTACGATGCAATACGCCAGCTCTTTGCAGACCAGCCACTTGCCAAGCAAGAGGGATATACGGCGCAATACTTCTCATTCAACGCCGAAGGCGGTAGATGTGAGGAATGTAAAGGCGCAGGAGTGGTGACGGTTGAGATGCAGTTCATGGCAGACTTGGTATTGAAGTGCGACGCATGTCACGGACATCGTTTCAAGAAGGAAATCCTTGACGTTCGATATCACGGCAAGAATATATATGATGTGCTTGAGATGACCGTCTCGGAGGCAATCGCGTTCTTCACCGAGTATGGCAACAACACCATCGTTACGCGTCTGAAGCCGTTGGAAGATGTCGGCTTGGGCTACATCAAACTTGGACAGAACTCCTCGACCCTCTCCGGTGGTGAGAACCAGCGTGTAAAACTCGCTTACTTCATCAGTCAGGAACGTCAGGAGCCCACGATGTTCATCTTCGATGAGCCAACAACCGGCTTGCACTTCCACGACATTCATCGCTTGCTTGACTCGTTCAATGCCCTCATAACACGTGGACACACCATTGTAATCATCGAGCATAACCTTGATGTCATCAAGTGCGGTGACTATATCATCGACTTAGGTCCAGAAGGAGGCAACAAAGGTGGAAACATTGTTTGTTGCGGCACTCCGGAGGACATCGTGCGTTGCAAAGAAAGTATAACCGGATATTATCTGCGCGAAAAGCTCACCAATAACAATGTTTAAACGCTTGTTTCATTGCGCTAAAGTGCTTGTTTCACAACGCTAAAGTTGAACAAATGTAACATTAAAGCAGAACTCAAGTCATGGTACTCCTTGGTCATTCTTTGATTCTGCGGCACTCGATGTAATACCGCTTTTCCTCCGCATGGCCCATGCTGAAGGTCTTGCGGGGCAGCACGCCGCCCATCACGATGCCTTTGAACAGATCGCTCTTCTCGAAGGGCGGCAGCAGGAAGGCCACGCCGCCCTGTCTGGTCAGGGCGCGGACGGCGGGCTCGTCGTGGACGTAATCCACCCGGGCCTCGCTGTGGCGGGCCATAAAGTATTCGATAAATTCGTCCACCGTGCCGACGGTCAGCGGGGCGACGGGGTCCTCGAAGCTGAGGACGTTGGACACATGGGGGCCGGCCAGCGTGAAGGCCTGCTGCTTCGAGTCGCCGAAGCAGATGCCGGCCATGTTGGAGTCGCTCCACGCGATGAGGGCCAGCAGCACCGCGCCGCAGTCCACATTGAAGAGGACGCGGTGGATGGGCTCGATCTCGATCGCAGGCGAATGGACGTTGCACACCTCAGCCAGGCACCAGCGGGCGGGATGGCTTTCCCGCTCCTCAGGGGTCAGGGTGGCTTTCAGCTCCTCCCAGCAGGCTTTGGCTGCGGCCAGCGAATGGTTGCCGTCGCCCACAGCCAGTGTCAGGGGCTTTGCGCCCCTGGCCTGGGGATACTTGGCGTCGAAAGCCTCCTGACTGCCCAGTGCGGCCAGTGCCGCGTCGATCTGTGCCAGCATCGCAGGATCTTCCACGGCCCAGCCTGCAATGTGGCCGCCGCCCTGCATCAGCTCGCCCTCGTACAGCTTTTTCAGCTCGCTCTTGTGCGCGCCGATGGGCTCGACGAGGGTGCAGCCGGGGTCGTCGGCCAGCATCATGACATGGGGCGTTTCCAGCGCCGCACCCCGGCGCACGGCCATGCGGGGCGGGATGCGCTCAGTGACGGTGCGCTCGCTGGGCCGGATGGCCGGGCGGGCGCTCTTCTCGTAGCTGTAAGCCTCGAGGTCTATCTTGCCCACGAGGCCCTGACGCACCCGGCCGCTCTGCTCGGTGCGCTCGACGTAGACAAAGCCGTCCACGGCGCGGGTCAGCACGTCGCGGCTGTACTCGTCCATCGCGGCGTGGATGTTCTCCACCCGCTGGGCCGCGTCTTTATCCCCGAGGCAGACTTCCGGCAGGATGAGCCGCAGGGTGCTGGGGCAGCCGCCCACAACGGCGTCTGCCTGCTCCCAGTAGGCGCGGTCGCTGGTAAACTGGTCACAGGCCACGCAGCCCCACTTTTCCAGAGGGATATTCTCCCCGGGCAGCAGGATGTGGGCCGGACCAAAGCAGGATGCAGTTTTCATAACACATTCCTCACTCTCACATAAATCACCAACAGCAAATGGAGCGCTCTCACTGGAAAATGCCCGCTGCATCGTCCCAGAACACGGCATGCTCCACGCCGGAAGCCGACAGGGTGTCCCGCAGCTCGTTGCGGGCGGTGTCGTCCATGGTCTGCTTTGCGGGGACTTCGACCACGAGGTTCCTGACGCCCAGCGCCGTCGCGGAGCCGCCCACGGTGGAAGCGCCATCCGTCACCTGACCCAGCGAGTAGCCGTACCACAGGGTCACGCTGCCCTCAAAGCGGGCATCCCATGCGGCGATGTCCGCAGCCAGCTGGGCGCTGCGGTCGCGCCCGTCGGTGGAGCCGAAGTCCTGCTTGCCGTTCTGGGCAGAGGGGAACTGGACGTTCTCCAGCAGCACATGGTCAAAGCCCATGCTCTGCACCTCGCCGATGAGGTCGCCGATGAACCGGACGGCCTCGTCGGAATAGGGGTTGAGCCAGGGGTTGCCGCCGGCGGACGCCTTATTATCCAGCCAGAGGTAAGCCTGCCCGGTGTAGCCGATGGCCATATTGCGGTCGGTGCGGGCCGCGATGGGGTCGCGGAAGGCCGCCAGCTTTGCCACCGGCACAAGGCCGTTCTCCTTGAGCACCGAGGCGATGAGGGCCGGGTCAAGGGACGCCCCCTCGATGCTGCCTGCTGCAGCAGCCACCTGAGAGGGATACAGGATATTTCCGGCACTGTCCTTCAGGGTGACGACGGCGTAGGCCGCGCCCTGCTGGGCCAGCTGCCGGGCGGCGGCACGCAGGGAAGCTTCGTCCTTTGCCGCAGCCGTGTCCAGAACGCCCCAGCTGCCCTCGATGATGACGCCTGCGGGTGCAGCCGGTTCCGGCTCCGAGTCCGCCCGCACCTCCGAGGAAGCGGCAGGCTCTGCCGTCACTTCCGACGAAGCGGCCGCACTGGAGGCTGTCGTCTCAGACGAAGCCGAGAGGTCACGGTTGCGCACCACGGTGTACCAGGTGTGGGTGGCCCAGTCCAGCACATGGGGCGCGGCCAGCCAGCCCACGACCAGCACCACGGCCACCAGCACGATGATGCCGACGGCCTTCTTCACCCACATGCCGGGGCTGTAAAAACTGCGGTGATACCGCTTGACCTTTTTATACTTTGCCATGATCGTCCCTTTCTCCTGCACTCCTCACAGGATCACCGAGTGGCCCGTAAAACCATAGATAGCCAGCGCCAGCACGCCGATGTAGATGAGCGTGATGGGCAGGCCCCGGAACGCCTCCGGGATGGCCTCGCTGCGCAGACGGCGGTCAGCCTCCGTCACCAGCATGACGGCCAGCAGATAGCCCAGGCCGCTGCCGAGGCCGAAGCCCATGCTCTGCTCCAGCGTAAAGCTCTGGGTGCGCTCCACCAGCACCGTACCCAGCACGCCGCTGTTGACCGCCGCCAGCGGCAGGATGCGGAGCAGCTGGCCGCCGTGGCGCTTTCCCCGTGCGGCCCAGAGCACGATAAATTCAAACAGGCTCACCACCGCCACGCAGGCCAGAAAGACCAGTGGACGGAGCTGGGCGGGGTTGGGCTGGGCGGCGATGAAGCCGCCCGCATAGAACGCCAGCGGAGCCACCAGCACCTGCGTGACACAGAGCAGCAGGGCGAACCACCCGCTGCTGGTGCGCTCGTCGCCCACCAGCTGGACGAGGCGGGACACGCCGAGGCCCCGGGTGAACACCGCGTTCTGTGCAAAGACGGCCAGCACGGCGTAGCTGAAAAATACGCCGACGGCCTGCATCACATCATTCATCCTCAGGCTCCCCCTCTTTCTGGCGGTAGACCGCCATGAGGCCGCGGGCCTCCGATGTCAGATAGTTTTTGTACTTCCTGGCCAGCGTGCGCCAGACGGCACACAGCACGCCCAGCACGATGAAGCCGCCTGCCGGCATACTGGCCATGGGCAGGACGGGACGGCTCAGCACATGGCCGAACACCGTGCCGGCGCTCAGCCACTCGCGCACACAGCCCAGCAAAAGCAGCAGCAGGCCGTAGCCGATGGTGATGCGGATGCCCTTGGAGACGGCCTTTTTCATCGTCTCCTGCACGCGGCCAAAGCGGTAGGTCAGCAGCGGCTCCACCACCAGCATGGGCAGATAGATGCCCAGCACCAGCAGGCTCACGCCGAACAGCCGATTCAGGATGGGGTATGCCGCCAGATAGACCACCGCCGCGCTGCCCGAATAGAGGATGCTGCGGGGCAGCAGCTTCTTTTCCAGCTCTGCGTTGGCCGGATGCTCCTCCCGCAGGGGGAACAGGCGGCTCAGCAGGCAGGCCAGCATCCGGGAGGGCGTCAGCAGCAGCGCCACGGCCACGGCCAGCATCAGGGCGTTCTGGCCGCTCGTCGCAAGGACGACCAGCGGCGCAAGGCCCATGCCCTGCATGACCACGGGGTTATTCAGAAAGACGCGGTCATGGTGGAAGAATCTTTCCGGGTCCCGGGTGATGAGTTCTGCAGCATGACGTTTCATTCCGCATCCCCCTTTCCGGTCTTCTTCTCTTTGAAATATCTGCCGCTCTTTATCAGCTCATGGAGGCGGACTTCGGTGCGGTCGAGCCAGCCGGAGATGCTGTTGACCGCCAGAATGGCGAAGCAGACGCCCGTCTCGTAGACGCCGAAGTAGCGGAAGCCCATCGTAAAGGCTCCCACCATGGCACCGTAGAGGATGCGGCCCCGCCGGTGGTGGGCGCAGGTGTAGGGCTCATTGAGCAGGAAGACGGCGCTGAAGAGCATCGCGCCCGTCAGCATCTCGTCGCGCACACAGCGCAGGCGGAACACAAGGCCCGCCGTAAAGGCGGTCCCCTCCGTCAGACCCAGCTGGCGCGGGAAGAAGAAGACGATGAGGCCCGCCGTGATGAGGAAGCTCAGGGAGGCGCTCAGCCGCACATCCTTCTGCATCCAGAGGAAGAGGCCGCAGGCCACCAGCACGATGGCTGCACCGGTCCCCATCGGGGCGGCATACTCGCCCAGCACCAGCGACAGGGCGCTGATGTTGATGAGGCCGCCGCTGCGCAGGGTGTCCGAGATGGTGCTGGATGTTGCCACGCCGGAGGCGTCCCAGAGCGGGATATTGGCGTATGGGGCCGGATAGCGGAAGACCTGCTCCGGCCAGGACACTGCCGCCACCGCGTAGCCCACGGCGGCGGGGTGGAAGGGGTAGCTGCCATAGCCGCCGAAGACCTCTTTGCCGATGAGAGCACCGGCCAGAATGGCGGCGGCGAGGACATACCAGTCCACCGTCGCGGGCATCAGCAGGGTGATGACGAGGGCAAAGCTCTCGTTGGAATAATCCCCGGCCTGATAGACGCGGCGGCGCAGCAGAGAGATGAGCCGGTCGCACAGGTTGCCCATCAGCACCGCAAAGCCGCAGAGCAGCAGCGGGCGCAGGCCGTAGAGGTAGCAGGAGACGCAGAGCAGCGGCACACAGAGAAAGCAGATGTGCTTATAGTATCTGCCGGTGCGCTGGAGTTCTTCCTCCTGCAGCCGGATCAATGCTTCATCCATGGGCAGTCCCCTCTCAGAGAGCTGCCATCGCACGGACGGCCGCGGCGGGGTCGGCGGCGCCAAAGATGGCGCTGCCCGCCACCAGCACATCCGCACCGGCGGCGACGCACTGCGGAGCGGTGGCGGCGTCCACGCCGCCGTCCACTTCCAGCAGGAATTTCAGGCCACGGCGGTCTTTTTCCGCCTTGAGCCAGCGGAGCTTGTCGAGGGCCGAGGGCATGAACTTCTGGCCGCCGAAGCCAGGCTCCACGCTCATGACCAGCACGAGGTCCAGCTGGTCGAGGTAGTAGCCCAGCTCTTCCACCGGGGTGCCGGGCTTGATGGTCATGCCCACCTTGCAGCCCTGGGCCTTGATGGCGTCGATGGTCTCCTGGATGTCGTCGTCGCACTCGAGGTGGAAGTTGAGCAGGCTGGCACCGGCTTTGGCAAAAGCCTCGGCATACTGCTGGGGGTGGGTGATCATCAGGTGGACGTCATAGAAAGCGTCCGGCAGGGCCTTGTGCAGGCTCTTGAGCACCGGGACGCCAAAGCTGATGTTCGGCACGAAGTGGCCGTCCATCACGTCATAATGCAGCATCTGCGCACCGGCATCCAGCACCATACGGCAGTCTGCGCCGAGATGGCTGAAGTCAGCCGAAAGGATCGAAGGACTGATCGTTGTCATTTTATTTTACTCCCCGTTATTTTTTAGAGAATTTTTGTAATTTTGCTCTGCCGCCGTCCCTGCGGCATCTCCCACAGGAGCAGTCGGCATAGTCGATTATAGTTTACATGAAAACAGCAAAAAAATCAAACCCGCCGCCGTGTTTTTCACGGAAAAGACGTAAAGTTCTGCGTATCTCCCCTCTTCCACAATGCAAAAAGCAGCCAGACCGCTCCTTT
>ENA-UEOO01000738-UEOO01000738.1-human-gut-metagenome-genome-assembly--contig:-NODE-738-length-10392-cov-2.934464_pt1 | contig 10392 bp, 13 predicted proteins | sample MGYA00242888_ERZ507892 | MGnify/ENA primary metagenome ERZ507892 (study PRJEB26167, sample SAMN06115415) | human gut metagenome | host: Homo sapiens | place: China:Sichuan | collected 2015-02-04...
ACGCGAAAGCTGCCTGACATCCCCATCATTGAGGAAAACGAATGAACGCTAAGATAATTGCCTCGCTGGCCTTCACCAGCATGTTCAGCCTCAGCACCCTGTTAAGCCCGGCGCACGCCGAAGAGCAGGAAAAGGCGTTGAATTTCGGCATTATTTCAACGGAATCACAGCAAAACCTGAAACCGCAATGGACGCCGTTCATGCAGGATATGGAGAAGAAGCTGGGCGTGAAGGTCAACGCCTTCTTTGCCCCGGACTACGCGGGCATTATCCAGGGGATGCGCTTCAATAAAGTGGATATCGCCTGGTACGGCAATCTGTCGGCGATGGAAGCGGTGGATCGCGCCAATGGCCAGGTCTTCGCCCAGACGGTCGCGGCGGATGGATCGCCGGGTTACTGGAGCGTGTTGATCGTCAACAAAGACAGTCCGATCAACAACCTGAACGATCTGCTGGCGAAGCGGAAAGATCTCACCTTTGGCAATGGCGATCCTAACTCCACCTCTGGCTTCCTCGTCCCCGGCTACTACGTCTTCGCCAAAAACAATATCTCCGCCAGCGACTTCAAGCGCACCGTCAACGCCGGCATGAAACCAACGCGCTGGCCGTCGCCAACAAGCAGGTGGATGTTGCCACCAACAACACCGAAAACCTCGACAAGCTGAAAACCTCCGCGCCAGAGAAGCTGAAAGAACTGAAGGTGATCTGGAAGTCGCCGCTGATCCCAGGCGATCCGATCGTCTGGCGCAAGAATCTTTCCGAAACCACCAAAGACAAGATCTACGACTTCTTTATGAACTACGGCAAAACGCCGGAAGAAAAAGCGGTGCTGGAACGCCTGGGCTGGGCGCCATTCCGCGCTTCCAGCGACCTGCAACTGGTGCCGATTCGCCAGCTCGCGCTGTTTAAAGAGATGCAGGGCGTGAAAAGCAATAAAGGACTGAATGAGCAGGACAAGCTGGCAAAAACCACCGAGATTCAGGCGCAGCTGGATGACCTGGACCGCCTGAACAACGCGCTAAGCGCGATGAGTTCGGTGAGTAAAGCGGTGCAGTAAATCGTAGGTCGGATAAGACGCCCCGGCGTCGCATCCGACAATGTGCAGGCGTTGATGCCGGATGCGGTGCAAGCACCTTATCCGGCCTACAGACCGGAGCCAAACATGCAAACCATCACCATCGCCCCACCCAAGCGCAGCTGGTTCTCGCTTCTGAGCTGGGCCGTTGTACTCGCCGTGTTGGTCGTCTCGTGGCAGGGCGCGGAAATGGCCCCGCTTACGCTGATCAAAGACGGCGGCAACATGGCGACGTTCGCCGCCGACTTCTTCCCGCCCGATTTCAGCCAGTGGCAGGATTACCTCACCGAAATGGCCGTCACGCTGCAAATCGCCGTCTGGGGCACCGCGCTGGCGGTGGTTCTCTCCATCCCCTTCGGCCTGATGAGCGCTGAAAACCTGGTACCGTGGTGGGTCTACCAACCTGTACGCCGCCTGATGGACGCCTGCCGCGCCATTAACGAAATGGTCTTCGCCATGCTGTTCGTGGTCGCCGTCGGCCTCGGCCCGTTCGCTGGCGTGCTGGCGTGCTGGCGCTGTTTATCCACACCACCGGCGTGCTCTCCAAGCTGCTTTCCGAAGCGGTGGAAGCGATTGAACCCGGCCCGGTGGAAGGCATTCGCGCCACCGGTGCCAACAAGCTCGAAGAGATCCTCTACGGCGTGCTGCCACAGGTGATGCCACTGCTGATCTCCTACTCCCTCTATCGCTTCGAATCCAACGTCCGCTCGGCGACCGTCGTCGGCATGGTCGGCGCAGGCGGGATCGGCGTCACCCTGTGGGAAGCGATTCGCGGTTTCCAGTTCCAACAAACCTGCGCCCTGATGGTGCTTATCATCGTCACGGTCAGCCTGCTGGATTTCCTCTCTCAACGGTTGCGTAAGCACTTTATCTGATAAGCGAGGCATTGATATCTATGCACTTGTCTACACATCCGACCAGCTACCCAACACGCTATCAAGAGATAGCCGCAAAACTTGAGCAGGAGCTTCGTCAACACTACCGCTGCGGCGACTATCTTCCCGCCGAGCAGCAACTGGCAGCGCGCTTTGAGGTGAATCGCCACACCCTGCGCCGCGCCATCGACCAACTGGTGGAAAAAGGCTGGGTACAGCGCCGTCAGGGCGTCGGCGTGCTGGTGCTGATGCGCCCGTTCGATTACCCGCTCAACGCCCAGGCGCGTTTTAGCCAGAATCTGCTGGATCAGGGCAGCCATCCCACCAGCGAAAAACTGCTTTCGGTATTGCGCCCCGCGTCCGGCCACGTCGCTGACGCACTGGGGATTACCGAGGGGGAGAACGTCATCCACCTGCGCACCCTGCGTCGTGTCAACGGCGTCGCGCTCTGTTTAATCGACCACTACTTCGCGGACCTCACCCTCTGGCCGACGCTGCAACGCTTCGACAGCGGCTCGCTGCACGATTTTCTGCGCGAGCAAACCGGAATTGCGCTGCGCCGCAGCCAGACGCGGATCAGCGCCCGCCGCGCCCAGGCCAAAGAGTGCCAGCGTCTTGAAATCCCGAATATGTCGCCGCTGCTGTGCGTGCGCACCCTTAACCACCGTGACGGTGAAAGCAGCCCGGCGGAGTACTCCGTCAGCCTGACGCGCGCCGACATGATTGAATTCACTATGGAGCACTGAATGCACGCAGATACCGCGACCCGCCAGCACTGGATGTCCGTGCTGGCGCACAGCCAACCGGCTGAACTGGCAGCACGCCTGAACGCGCTAAACATCACCGCCGACTATGAGGTGATCCGCGCCGCTGAAACTGGCCTGGTACAGATTCAGGCGCGGATGGGCGGCACCGGCGAACGTTTTTTTGCCGGCGACGCCACGCTGACCCGCGCCGCCGTGCGCCTGACTGACGGCACGCTCGGCTACAGCTGGGTGCAGGGGCGTGATAAACAGCACGCCGAACGCTGCGCGCTGATTGACGCGCTGATGCAGCAATCTCGCCACTTTCAAAACTTATCAGAAACCCTTATTGCCCCGCTGGACGCTGACCGTATGGCACGCATTGCCGCACGCCAGGCCGAAGTGAACGCCAGCCGGGTCGACTTCTTTACGATGGTTCGCGGAGACAACGCATGACCCTGGAAACCGCTTTTATGCTTCCCGTGCAGGATGCCCAGCACAGTTTTCGTCGCCTGTTAAAGGCCATGAGCGAGCCGGGCGTGATTGTCGCCCTGCATCAGCTCAAACGCGGCTGGCAACCGCTGAATATCGCCACCACCAGCGTGCTGCTGACGTTGGCCGATAACGACACGCCGGTGTGGCTTTCTACCCCATTAAATAACGATATCGTCAACCAGAGCCTGCGTTTTCATACCAACGCGCCGCTGGTCAGCCAGCCGGAACAGGCGACCTTCGCGGTGACGGATGAGGCGATTTCCAGCGAACAGCTCAACGCCCTTTCCACCGGCACCGCCGTTGCGCCGGAAGCGGGTGCGACGCTGATTTTACAGGTCGCCAGCCTGAGCGGCGGACGCATGTTGCGCCTTACTGGTGCGGGTATTGCCGAAGAACGAATGATCGCTCCGCAGCTGCCGGAGTGCATTCTGCACGAACTCACCGAGCGCCCGCATCCGTTCCCGCTCGGCATCGACCTGATCCTGACCTGTGGCGAGCGCCTGCTGGCTATTCCGCGAACCACTCATGTGGAGGTGTGCTGATGTACGTTGCCGTGAAAGGGGGCGAGAAGGCGATCGACGCCGCCCACGCCCTGCAAGAGAGCCGACGCCGGGGCAATACCGATTTGCCTGAACTGAGCGTCGCCCAGATTGAACAGCAGCTTAACCTCGCGGTAGATCGCGTGATGACCGAAGGCGGCATTGCCGACCGCGAACTGGCGGCGCTGGCGCTGAAACAGGCCAGCGGCGATAACGTTGAAGCGATTTTCCTGCTGCGCGCCTACCGCACCACGTTGGCGAAGCTGGCGGTAAGCGAGCTGCTCGACACCACCGGGATGCGTCTCGAACGCCGTATCTCCGCCGTTTATAAAGACATTCCCGGCGGCCAGCTGCTTGGCCCAACCTACGACTACACCCATCGCCTGCTCGATTTTACCCTGCTGGCAAACGGCGAAGCGCCGACGCTGACCACCGCCGACAGCGAACAGCAGCCGTCGCCGCACGTTTTCAGCCTGCTGGCGCGTCAGGGGCTGGCGAAGTTTGAAGAAGATAGCGGCGCACAGCCGGATGACATCACCCGCACGCCGCCGGTTTACCCCTGCTCACGCTCCTCCCGTTTGCAGCAGTTGATGCGCGGCGACGAAGGCTATTTGCTGGCGCTGGCCTACTCCACCCAACGCGGTTACGGGCGCAATCACCCGTTCGCAGGCGAGATCCGCAGCGGCTATATCGACGTGTCGATTGTGCCGGAAGAGCTGGGATTTGCGGTGAACGTCGGCGAACTGCTGATGACTGAGTGTGAAATGGTTAACGGTTTTATCGACCCGCCGGGTGAGCCGCCGCACTTCACGCGCGGCTACGGGCTGGTGTTCGGCATGAGCGAGCGCAAAGCGATGGCGATGGCGCTGTCGACCGCGCTCTGCAAGCCCCGGAGTACGGCGAGCACGCGACAGGCCCGGCGCAGGATGAAGAGTTCGTGCTGGCACATGCCGACAACGTCGAAGCCGCAGGCTTTGTCTCACACCTCAAACTCCCCCACTACGTCGATTTCCAGGCCGAACTGGAGCTACTCAAACGTCTGCAACAGGAGCAGAACCATGGCTAATCTGAGCGGCTACAACTTTGCCTACCTCGACGAGCAGACCAAACGCATGATCCGCCGCGCCATCTTAAAAGCGGTGGCGATCCCCGGTTATCAGGTGCCGTTTGGCGGGCGCGAGATGCCGATGCCGTACGGCTGGGGAACCGGCGGCATTCAGCTTACCGCCAGCGTGATTGGCGAAAGCGACGTGTTGAAGGTGATTGACCAGGGTGCGGATGACACCACCAACGCCGTGTCGATTCGCAACTTCTTCAAGCGCGTGACCGGGGTAAACACCACGGAACGTACGGACGATGCGACGGTTATCCAGACGCGTCACCGCATCCCCGAAACGCCGCTGACCGAAGATCAGATAATTATCTTCCAGGTGCCAATCCCCGAGCCGCTGCGCTTTATCGAGCCGCGCGAAACGGAAACCCGCACCATGCACGCGCTGGAAGAGTACGGCGTGATGCAGGTGAAACTGTATGAAGATATCGCCCGCTTCGGTCATATCGCCACCACCTACGCCTATCCGGTGAAGGTAAATGGGCGCTACGTGATGGACCCGTCGCCGATCCCGAAATTCGATAACCCAAAAATGGACATGATGCCCGCCCTGCAACTGTTCGGCGCGGGGCGCGAGAAGCGCATCTATGCGGTGCCGCCGTTTACCCGCGTGGAAAGTCTCGATTTCGACGATCACCCGTTCACCGTTCAGCAGTGGGATGAGCCATGCGCCATCTGCGGATCGACCCACAGCTATCTTGATGAAGTGGTGCTGGATGACGCCGGAAACCGCATGTTTGTCTGCTCCGATACCGATTATTGCCGCCAACAGAGCGAGGCAAAAAACCAATGAATCAACCGTTACTTTCGGTCAATAACCTGACCCACCTTTACGCGCCGGGCAAAGGCTTTAGCGATGTCTCTTTTGATTTATGGCCGGGGGAAGTGCTGGGCATTGTCGGGGAATCCGGCTCCGGGAAGACCACGCTGCTGAAGTCGATCTCCGCGCGCCTGACGCCGCAGCAGGGGGAAATTCACTACGAGAACCGTTCGCTGTATGCAATGAGCGAGGCCGACCGCCGTCGCCTGCTGCGTACCGAATGGGGCGTGGTGCATCAGCATCCACTCGACGGCCTGCGCCGCCAGGTGTCGGCAGGCGGCAATATCGGCGAGCGGCTGATGGCGACCGGGGCACGTCATTACGGCGATATTCGTGCCACCGCGCAGAAGTGGCTGGAAGAGGTGGAGATTCCCGCCAACCGGATCGACGACCTGCCGACCACCTTTTCCGGCGGTATGCAGCAGCGTTTGCAGATTGCCCGCAACCTGGTGACGCATCCGAAGCTGGTGTTTATGGATGAACCGACCGGCGGGCTGGATGTGTCGGTGCAGGCCCGCCTGCTCGACCTGCTGCGCGGCCTGGTGGTGGAGCTGAACCTCGCGGTGGTGATTGTCACCCATGATTTAGGCGTCGCCCGCCTGCTGGCGGACCGTTTGCTGGTGATGAAGCAGGGGCAAGTGGTGGAGAGTGGGTTAACCGACCGCGTGCTCGACGACCCGCATCATCCGTATACACAGCTGCTGGTGTCATCGGTTTTGCAGAATTGAGCCGGTGCCGGATGCGGCGTAAACGCCTTATCCGGCCTACAAATGCGCTCCCCGTAGGTCGGATAAGACGCGTCAGCGTCGCATCCGACACCCGAACCACGAGGCGAAAAATGATTAACGTACAAAACGTCAGTAAAACCTTCATCCTGCACCAGCAAAACGGCGTGCGCCTGCCCGTCCTCAATCGCGCCTCGCTCACCGTCAACGCGGGCGAATGCGTGGTGCTCCACGGCCATTCCGGCAGCGGCAAATCAACTCTGCTACGCTCGCTGTACGCCAACTATCTGCCCGACGAAGGTCAAATCCAGATCAAACACGGTGACGAGTGGGTAGACCTGGTCACCGCGCCAGCGCGCAAAGTGGTGGAAATCCGCAAAACCACCGTCGGCTGGGTGAGCCAGTTTCTGCGCGTCATCCCGCGTATCTCAGCACTGGAAGTGGTGATGCAGCCGCTGCTCGATACCGGCGTTCCGCGTGAAGCCTGCGCCGCTAAAGCCGCGCGTCTTCTCACCCGCCTGAACGTGCCGGAACGCCTGTGGCACCTGGCACCTGGCACCTGGCACCTGGCACCTGGCACCATCGACATTTTCCGGTGGCGAACAGCAGCGCGTCAACATCGCCCGCGGCTTTATCGTCGACTACCCCATTCTGCTGCTTGACGAACCTACCGCCTCGCTGGACGCCAAAAACAGCGCCGCGGTGGTGGAACTGATTCGCGAAGCCAAAACCCGTGGCGCAGCCATCGTAGGCATCTTCCATGACGAAGCTGTACGTAATGACGTCGCCGACCGCCTGCACCCAATGGGAGCCTCTTCATGATTATCAATAACGTTAAGCTGGTGCTGGAAAACGAGGTGGTAAGCGGTTCGCTGGAGGTGCAGAACGGCGAAATCCGCGCCTTTGCCGAAAGCCAGAGCCGCCTGCCGGAGGCGATGGACGGCGAAGGCGGCTGGCTGCTGCCGGGGCTGATTGAGCTGCATACCGATAATCTGGATAAATTCTTCACCCCGCGCCCGAAAGTTGACTGGCCTGCCCACTCGGCGATGAGCAGCCACGACGCGCTGATGGTGGCGAGCGGCATCACCACCGTACTGGATGCCGTGGCAATTGGCGACGTGCGCGACGGCGGCGATCGGCTGGAGAATCTGGAGAAGATGATCAACGCCATCGAAGAGACGCAGAAACGCGGCGTCAACCGCGCCGAGCACCGTCTGCATCTGCGCTGCGAACTGCCGCATCACACCACGCTGCCGCTGTTTGAAAAACTGGTGCAGCGCGAGCCGGTGACGCTGGTGTCGCTGATGGACCACTCGCCGGGCCAGCGCCAGTTCGCCAACCGCGAGAAGTATCGCGAATATTATCAGGGCAAATACTCCCTCACTGATGCGCAGATGCAGCAGTACGAAGAAGAGCAACTGGCGCTCGCCGCACGCTGGTCGCAGCCGAATCGCGAATCCATCGCCGCCCTGTGCCGCGCGCGAAAAATTGCGCTTGCCAGCCACGATGACGCCACCCACGCCCACGTTGCTGAATCTCACCAGCTTGGCAGCGTGATCGCCGAATTTCCCACCACGTTCGAAGCGGCGGAAGCCTCGCGCAAGCATGGCATGAACGTGCTGATGGGCGCGCCGAATATTGTGCGCGGCGGCTCGCACTCCGGCAACGTGGCGGCCAGTGAACTGGCGCAGCTTGGCCTGCTGGATATCCTCTCTTCCGACTACTACCCCGCCAGCCTGCTCGATGCGGCATTTCGCGTCGCCGATGACCAGAGCAACCGCTTTACGCTGCCGCAGGCGGTGAAGCTGGTGACTAAAAATCCAGCGCAGGCGCTTAATCTCCAGGATCGCGGGGTGATTGGCGAGGGCAAACGCGCGGACCTGGTGCTGGCGCATCGCAAGGGCAATCACATTCATATCGACCACGTCTGGCGTCAGGGTAAAAGGGTGTTCTGATGATGGGAAAACTGATTTGGTTAATGGGGCCGTCCGGCTCCGGGAAAGATAGCCTGCTGGCGGAACTCCGCCTGCGGGAACAAACTCAGCTACTGGTGGCGCATCGCTACATCACGCGCGACGCCAGCGCCGGAAGCGAAAACCATATCGCCCTGAGCGAGCAGGAGTTTTTTACCCGCGCGGGGCAGAACCTACTGGCCTTAAGCTGGCACGCTAACGGTCTGTATTATGGCGTCGGCGTCGAGATCGACCTCTGGCTGCACGCCGGATTCGACGTGCTGGTCAACGGCTCACGCGCCCATCTGCCGCAGGCGCGGGCGCGCTATCAATCGGCGCTGCTGCCCGTCTGTTTACAGGTTTCGCCGGAGATCCTCCGCCAGCGCCTGGAAAACCGTGGCCGTGAAAACGCCAGTGAAATTAACGCCCGCCTGGCGCGCGCCGCCCGCTATACTCCACAGGATTGCCATACGCTCAACAATGACGGCAGCCTGCGCCAGTCGGTCGACACGCTGCTGACGCTGATCTATCAGAAGGAGAAACACCATGCCTGCTTGTGAGCTTCGCCCGGCCACGCAGTACGACACCGACGCGGTTTACGCGTTGATTTGTGAGCTAAAACAGGCGGAGTTTGACCACCACGCGTTTCGCGTGGGCTTTAACGCCAATCTGCGCGACCCAAACATGCGCTACCATCTGGCGCTGCTGGATGGCGAAGTTGTCGGCATGATCGGCCTGCATTTGCAGTTTCATCTGCATCATGTCAACTGGATCGGCGAAATTCAGGAACTGGTGGTGATGCCGCAGGCGCGCGGTCTAAACGTCGGCAGTAAATTACTGGCGTGGGCAGAAGAAGAAGCCCGCCAGGCCGGGGCCGAAATGACCGAACTTTCCACCAACGTGAAGCGCCACGACGCGCACCGTTTTTACCTGCGTGAAGGCTACGAGCAGAGCCACTTCCGCTTCACCAAGGCGCTGTAACATGAGCCTGACCCTCACGCTCACCGGCACCGGCGGCGCACAGGGCGTTCCGGCATGGGGCTGCGAGTGTGCGGCCTGCGACCGAGCGCGGCGCTCACCGCAGTATCGCCGCCAGCCATGCAGCGGCGTAGTGAAGTTTAACGACGCAATCACCCTGATCGACGCCGGGCTGCACGATCTCGCCGATCGCTGGTCGCCCGGATCGTTCCAGCAGTTTTTGCTGACGCATTATCATATGGATCACGTCCAGGGGCTGTTTCCGCTGCGCTGGGGCGTTGGCGATCCGATCCCGGTTTACGGCCCGCCGGATGACCAGGGTTGCGACGATCTGTTTAAACATCCGGGCCTGCTTGATTTCAGCCACACAGTGGAACCGTTTGTGGTGTTTGATTTGCAGGGGTTGCAGGTCACGCCGCTGCCGCTTAACCACTCAAAACTGACCTTCGGTTATCTGCTGGAAACGGCACATAGCCGGGTGGCGTGGCTATCTGACACCGCTGGCCTGCCGGAAAAAACACAGAAATTTTTACTCAATAATCATCCGCAGGTGATGGTGATTGATTGCAGCCACCCGCCGCGCGAGGATGCGCCGCGTAATCACTGTGATTTAAATACCGTGCTTGCGCTGAATCAGGTTATCCGCTCGCCACGGGTGATTCTGACCCATATCAGCCACCAGTTTGATGCGTGGCTGATGGAGAATGCGCTGCCACCGGGGTTTGAAGCCGGGTTTGATGGGATGGAGATTGGGGTGGCGTGATGAGAGGGAATGTGCGCGCTGGCCCCCTCACCCTAGCCTACCTCACCGCCCATACTCATCTTCCATTCTCCGCTCTTCATCTTCTAGCTGCCGACGCTCCTGATCAAGCTGGCGCTGGCGATCGTCCAGCTGCCTGCGGCGATCTTCAAACTGGCGGCGGCGGTCGTCATATTGTCTGCGCCGATCGTCGCTCACTTCACGCTGCCAGCCGTCGTCGCGCGAATCTTCATAGTCTCACCCACGGTCAGGGTTATAAGCGTCGTTAATCGCCTGCTGAATATTGCCAATGGTGTCGTCGATAATATCTGCCTGGGCC
>ENA-UEOO01000741-UEOO01000741.1-human-gut-metagenome-genome-assembly--contig:-NODE-741-length-10378-cov-6.261819_pt1 | contig 10378 bp, 9 predicted proteins | sample MGYA00242888_ERZ507892 | MGnify/ENA primary metagenome ERZ507892 (study PRJEB26167, sample SAMN06115415) | human gut metagenome | host: Homo sapiens | place: China:Sichuan | collected 2015-02-04...
TGATACTTGAAATTGTGTAGGAATTCCTTTTTCAAAGCTGTATTTTTCAGCCTTCCCAATTAGTGATGTAGCTATAAGCAAGATTGAAATAATATATTTCATAGCATTATATTTAAAATGGTTTCTGAATTGAAATTTACTAAGAAACAAATAAAAGAATTTTTAGGGGGATTGATGTCCCTAAATTGTACAAATGGTGTATGTATATTGTATATTTTGTTTTTATGGACTTGTATATTTCAGGATTTTTATCGAATATTGCAAGTAATAGCTTCTACGAATCTAAGGGAAATGAAGAAAATACTTTTAAATTGTCTTTTATTGGTGGCGTTAGTCGGACTATTTCCTCGTCTGGCGGCTCAAAATATAACTTTCAAGCATCTTTCTACTGATAACGGCTTGTCGCAAATATCAGTAAATGATATTTATGTAGATGAAAATAACCTGATATGGATTGGTACGCGTGAAGGATTGAATTGTTATGATGGAAATGACATTGCAATCTACCGGCTGGAAAAGGACAATCCGTATAGTTTGTTCTCAAATCATTTGCTACGCATTACGGGCGATGGGGAAGGACATCTTTATTTATTGTGTATGGAAGGGGTGGCCAGTTTTGATATGGATACCCGCAGATTTGCTACACTACTCAGTGGAAAAGTGGATGCCATTACCTATCATGAAGGGCTTTACATAGCGTGTGGAAATGAGGTCTTTCGTTACAACAAAGAGAGTGGTAATTTTGACAGCTTTTTTCGGCTTCCTTCTGATAACGGAAACATTTCTTCCTTATTCTTCGATTCGTCAAAACGTCTGTGGATTGGGACAGAGCACGATGGCCTTTATCGTTGGGCGGAAGGCGTGCAGCCTGTACATCTTGTAAACGGACAGCATGTGTCGTCTATATTTGAAGATTCTTCTCATAATATCTGGATTGGTACCTGGAGCGGAGGTATTTTCCTTTTTGACAATAAAGGGACAGTGCGTAACATACGTGCGTTGCTATCAGGTAAATCGTCCCTTTCTTCTGATTTTGTACGCTGTTTCGAAGAAGATAACAAGGGTTGTCTTTGGATAGGGACTGAAACCGGACTGGATTGCCTGGATACCCGTACAGGCCGTGTGGAACACTACAGCGAAGGGGTTGATTCGTATGGACTGACCCATTCTTCTGTATGGTGTCTCCAGAAGGATGGTCAGGGGACAATTTGGGCTGGAACTTATTTTGGTGGGGTGAACTATTTTAATCCGGAATATGCCATATATCGTTTCTTCCAGAAGGAAGACAATCCTTCTGAAGGACTGAGCAGTCCGATTGTAGGAAATATGCTTGAAGATAAGAGAGGGCATATTTGGATTTGTACAGAGGGAGGAGGATTGAATCGGTTTGATCCGGAAAAAGGTACTTTCCAGTGGTTTGTTCATCGTCCGGCTGCCAATAGCATTTCGCATAATAATGTGAAATCCATCTGGTATGATGAGGCGGAAGACTGTATATGGTTGGGACTGCACTTGGGAGGTATCAATAAATTGGATATAAAGACCGGACGATTTACAGTGTATCGAAAGAGAGAAGGAGATAAGGAAACCATTCCATCGGATATTGTACGCGATATTGTACCTTATAAAGATAGTCTGGTGGTAGCTACACAGGCTGGTGTCTGCTTGTTTTCCCGGACTACCGGAAAATGTCGCCAGCTGTTCCTGAACCATAAGGAGGGAAAACTGATTCGCATGGTAGCTGATCTGGAGTTTGATCGGAATGGAGTTCTGTGGATGGCTGTAACCGGTGAAGGTGTTTTCTCGTATAATTTGAAGACGGATGAATTGCTTCACTATGTATATCGTAACGGAGAGTCAGGTATCAGCAATAACAATGTGAACAGTATTTTCTGTGACAACGAGAATAAAATCTGGTTTGCCACTTCAGGTAGTGGATTGGATTGTCTGGACCAGAAGACGAATACCTTCCGTAACTATGATATGGCAAGTAACGGCCTTCCTGGCGACTGTGTATATAAAGTTTGTGAAGGAGAGCGTGGGGAGCTGCTGATGATAACCAATCAGGGATTCTCTTGCTTTGATTACCATAAAGGAGTTATACGCAACTATTTGTCGGAGAATGGTTTCCCGATGTATTCTTTAAATGAGAATGCCTTATTCATGTCAAAGAAGAAAGAGGTGTTCTTAGGTGGTACTTCCGGAATGGTGATGTTTGCTCTTGATAGTTTAAATTATCGTTCGAAGCCTTATTCTATTATGTGGAGCCGTCTGGTAGTAAATGGCAAGGAAATAAAAGTCAATGATGCTTCTGGTATTTTAAAGCGTGCTTTGAACCATACGTCACAAATTACTTTGCGTGCCGACCAGAATATGTTCAGCATTTATTTTGCTACCAATAACTATATCCCGGAGAATAAGGAACCAATGGAATATCTGTTGGAAGGTTTCTCCAAGGAATGGACCATGGTGAGAGATCGTCCTGTTATTACCTATACGAACTTAAATCCGGGAACGTATACATTGTGGGTACGTTCGTCCAATCCGAAGAGTTTAAGCAGTCCCATCAGCATGGAAATTGTGGTGAAATCTCCATTTTATGCTTCAAACTGGGCTTTTCTGCTTTATGCCCTGATAGTAGGAGGAATCGTGTATTATTTGATGCGGATGTATCAGAGCCGTGTAAAACTGCAGGCGTCACTGACCTATGAACAGCGCCATTTGCAAGATATAGAGCGCCTGAATCAGAATAAGTTGCGTTTCTTTACCAGTATTTCGCATGAGTTTCGTACTCCGCTTACCCTTATCATCGGGCAGTTGGAAAAACTGATGCAGACCTCTCAGCTTTCTCCTTCTGTTTATTCAAATGTATTGTTGGCTTATAAGAGCGGAGTGCAGTTAAAGGAACTGATAGGTGAGTTGCTGGACTTCCGGAAACAGGAACAGGGAAAGATGAAATTGAAGGTGTGTCGAATGAACCTGGTCAATTTCCTGAATGAGACTTATTTGCTTTTCCAGCCTTATGCCGAAAGCAAGCAGATACATTTGGAGTTTCACAAGTCGCAGGATGAAATAGAATTGTGGTTTGACTGGAAACAGATGCGTAAGGTGATAAATAACCTGTTGTCGAATGCCGTGAAGCATGTACCTTCCCAAGGTAAAATTGTCATGGAGGTTGGCAAGACCGATGAAGAAGCATGGTTCTCAGTGGAAGATAATGGCAGTGGCATTCAGCCGGCGGACATTGATAAGATTTTCGACCGTTTTTATCAAAGTTCAGTGGATACAGAGATTAATGCAGGAACGGGGATTGGACTGGCTTTGACAAAAGGTATCGTGGAACTTCACCATGGAAAGATTTCTGTGGAAAGCGCCCAAGGCAAGGGGGCTAAGTTTATTGTTCGTATACCATTGGGCAAGGAGCTTTATACAGCGGATGAAATTATTGAAGAAGGTGAAAATGCTGTGGTTAGCCAGTTGACGCTTGATGCCCAGAAAAAAGAATTAGATACGGAGTTATCTGAGAAAATCCTTGAGACAGAAGAAACTTTTGTAGGAGAAAAAGAAGGCTTCCGTCCTCATATCTTGATTGTAGAAGATAACGATTCTATTCGTCGTATGCTGGCTGAGTTGTTCGAGGGTATGTATGAGGTGACGACTGCAGTCGACGGGCAGGATGCGCTGGAAAAGGTAGAGGAGGCTTCTCCGCATATTATATTGAGTGACGTGCTGATGCCGCGCATGTCGGGTATTGAATTGGTGAAGCAATTGAAAGGGAACCTGGACACTTGTCACATTCCGGTGGTGTTGCTGACGGCCCGTACTGAAATAGAACAGAATCTGGAAGGATTGAAAATCGGAGCAGATGATTACATCACGAAACCTTTTGATTCTCGTTTGCTGGTATTCCGTTGTAACAATCTGGTGAATAACCGCCGTAAGTTGCAGGAGTATTTCACCAAGCAGCCTACTGTGGAGACTCCGGTGTTGGCTACGAATCCGCTGGATAAGGAATTCCTTGATGAGGTGATTGCTGTATTTGAACAACATTTGGATGATTCTGACTTTACCATTGATATGCTGGCCCAGCAAATGCTGGTTTCGCGTACGAGAATGTATGCAAAGATTAAGGCGATTACTGGCCAGACGCCTAATGACTTCTTTATTACCTTACGATTGAAAAAAGCGGCCTTCCTTTTGCGGAACAATCCGGAGCTGAATGTAACCCAGATTTCCGATCAGACAGGATTCAGTTCACCCCGCTATTTCAGTAAGCTTTTCAAGAAGGCATATCAACTGACACCGATGGCTTACCGGCAGGGAGAAGAATGACGTGTATTTTACTAACCTAAATATAGAAAGATGAAACAAGACCTTTTAGTTTGTATTTCTGCCCTTTCCGGATTGGCAGGATTGACCGGATGTGGTCAGGCGCAGAAGCAGGAAGCTCCTAACCTGAAGCGTCCGAATGTGATTTTTATTTATTCGGACGACTTAGGCATCGGTGATTTGAGTTGTTACGGGGCTACGAAGATTTCTACGCCGAACATTGATAAACTGGCGGCTCAGGGAGTACAGTTTACCAATGCCTATGCCACTTCGGCTACGAGTACTCCGTCGCGTTACGGTATGCTGACCGGATGTTATCCGTGGAGAAAGGAAAATACAGGTATCGCTCCGGGTAATTCTGAGCTGATTATTGATACCACATGTGTTACACTGGCTGATGTGTTCCATGAAGCGGGCTATCATACCGGTGCGGTCGGAAAATGGCATTTGGGACTGGGACCTGTTGGAGGAACTAATTTTAACGGGCTCATCAAGCCGAATACCCAGAGTATCGGATTTGATTATGAATTTATCATTCCGGCTACGGTAGACCGTGTGCCTTGTGTGTTTGTGGAAAACGGAAGAGTAGCTGGACTGGATCCTTCCGATCCGATTACTGTCAGCTATGACCATAAGGTAGGCGACTGGCCTACGGGTGAAGAGAATCCGGAACTGGTGAAACTGAAACCGAGTCAGGGACATAACAATACCATTATCAACGGCATTCCTCGTATCGGATGGATGACGGGAGGTAAGTCTGCTTTGTGGAATGACGAGGAAATTGCCGATGTCATCACTGAAAAAGCGAAGAACTTTATCTGTTCGTCTACTGATAAACCGTTCTTCTTGTACATGGGTACACAGGATGTACACGTGCCGCGTATTCCTCATCCGCGTTTTGCCGGAAAGAGTGGTCTCGGTACCCGTGGTGACGTAATCCTTCAGTTGGATTGGACCATTGGTGAGATTATGAATACACTGGATAGTCTGGGCATTGCCGATAACACCTTGTTTATTTTCACCAGCGACAACGGTCCGGTGATTGATGACGGTTATCAGGACCAGGCTCGCGAAATGTTGAACGGACATACGCCGATGGGTATTTACCGTGGAGGAAAATACAGTTTGTATGAGGCAGGAACTCGTGTACCGTTTATTGTACGCTGGCCGGCAGCTATTCAGCAGCCTTGCAAGCAACAGGGATTGTTCTCTCAGATTGACGTATTTGCGTCGCTGGCAGAAATCATGGAAATGCCGTTGGCTAAAGGAGTGGCCCCCGACAGTCATGCACGTTCGCAGGCTTTGATTGGAAAGGATCAGTCTGACCGTGAATATGTGGTAGAACAGAATCTGAACAATACGCTGGCCATTATTCAGGGTGAATGGAAATATCTTCAGCCCAGTGATAAGCCTGCATTGGAATTCTGGACCAAGACTGAACTGGGTAACGCGCCTGAACCTCAGTTGTATAATCTTCGTAAAGATCCTACGGAAAAAGAAAATGTAGCATCGCAGAATCCGGAAAAAGTGAAAGAACTTGCTACTTTGCTGGATAAAGTAATTGCTTCAAAATAAGAAGTTTAAGATGCCCTGAAAAAACGTCCTTGCGTTTTTCTTCAAACGCAAGGACGTTTTCTTTCAAACGCAAGTGCGTTTTGACTAAAACGCTTTGACGTTTTGTCTTAAACGTAAAGGCGTTTTTATGTGCCTATTTTGTCTGGCTGAATCCCTCTGCTTTCAGCAGGTCGATTATGCGTTGTTTGAACTCTCCCTGAATGAGAATTTCACCATCTTTCACGGCACCTCCCACACCACATTTGGTTTTGAGCAGTCTTCCCAGTTCTTTTAAATCATCTTCCGGACCGATAAATCCGGAAATGACGGTAACGGTCTTTCCGCCTCGTCCTTTTTTCTCGATACTGACCCTCAGTTTTTGTTGCTTCGGGTCGACAGTTGCCGGCTCTTCCTCTTCGTCAAGCTGATAGTTGAAGTCTGGGTTAGTGGAATATACAATGTTCAGACGGTCTTTCCAGTCGTTCTTTTTCATGTGAATTTAATTTAATCTGCTTCAAAGGTATGACATTTTTCAGGAATCGTGTTCAGGGTTTACAAGAAATAGTTTAATTTTGCATTATTGATTAATAGAACACACTCCGAATGGCGGTACGAAGTCGTAAAATGACGGACAAGATTCCTGAGCCTACTTTACGCAGACTCCCGTGGTATCTTTCGAATGCTAAGCTGATGAAAGAGAAAGGGGAGAAGTATGTATCTTCTACACAGATTTCCAGACAGATAAATATTGATGCTTCGCAGATAGCCAAAGACTTGTCGTATGTGGATATTTCCGGACGTACAAGGGTGGGCTATGAAGTGGATTTGCTGATTCAGGTGCTGGAGGATTTTTTAGGTTTCACGAATCTGCATAAGGCGTATCTGTTTGGTGTGGGAAGTCTGGGAGGCGCATTGCTCAGAGACTCCGGTCTGTCACATTTCGGGCTGCAGATTGTAGGAGCATTCGATATTAACCCGAATCTGGTGGGTACAACCGTAGAGGGAATTCCTATTTACCATACCGACGAGTTTGAAGAACGGCGGGCAAAGGACGGAGTGAAAATAGGTGTGCTGACCGTGCCCATTAACATTGCTCAGGATATTACGGACAAGATGGTGGCTGGTGGTATTCAGGCTGTGTGGAACTTTACTCCCTTCCGTATCCGTGTACCGGAAACGATTGTCGTACAAAACACGTCACTGTATGCACATCTGGCAGTGATGTTCAACCGTTTGAATGAAATTATAAAGAAATAACTCCATGAAAATTATTGCTATAGGCATGAACTATAGCCTGCATTGCCATGAGTTGCATGCAGGAGAAGCCTTGCCCCAGGAACCGGTTATTTTTATGAAGCCGGATTCTGCCTTGCTGAAAGACAGCAAGCCTTTTTTTATTCCCGATTTTTGTGAACAGGTGGACTACGAGACGGAAATGGTGGTGCGCATTTGCCGTTTGGGAAAAAATATTTCCGAACGTTTTGCTCATCGCTATTACGATGCCGTGACGGTAGGTATCGACTTTACCGCCCGTGACTTACAGCGTAAGTTCCGTGCTGAAGGAAAGCCTTGGGAACTGTGCAAGGGTTTTGACAGTTCGGCTGCCATTGGCGACTGGGTGCCAGTGGAAAAGCTGAATGACATACAGAAAGTGAATTTCCATCTGAATATTGACGGAAAGACGGTGCAGCAGGGCAATACAGCTGATATGCTGTTTTCTGTAGACCAGATTATTGCTTATGTGAGCCGTTTCTGTACGTTGAAAATCGGTGACCTGTTGTTTACCGGTACACCGGTGGGAGTAGGCCCCGTGCAAATCGGGAACCACCTGGAGGGATTTTTGGAAAATGAAAAACTTCTTGATTTTTACATACGATGAAGATAAGAGTAGGATTTGGATTCGACGTGCACAAGTTAGTGACAGGGCGTGAACTTTGGCTGGGTGGTATTCGCCTGGAACACGAAATGGGTTTGCTGGGACACTCGGATGCTGATGTGTTGATTCATGCCATTTGCGATGCTTTGTTGGGAGCTGCCAACATGCGTGACATTGGTTATCATTTCCCGGATAATTCGGCCGACTTCAAGAACATTGACAGCAAGATTCTGCTGGCAAAGACCGTAAAATTGATTGCCGGAAAAAGGTATCGGATAGGTAATGTGGATGCCACGGTGTGCGCCGAACGTCCGAAGTTGAAAAAATTTATTCCGGAGATGCAGGAAGTGCTGGCACGGGTGATGGAGGTGGATGTGGACGACGTGTCCATCAAGGCCACCACTACAGAAAAATTAGGATTTACCGGACGTGAGGAAGGTATTTCAGCCTATGCTACGGTATTAATTGAAAAAGATTAAAGGAGGATAAAAGATGAATCCGAAGTATTCTGTGGTGATTCCGGTGTACAACCGTCCGGATGAAGTGGATGAGTTGTTGCAGAGTCTGTGCGGTCAGACATATCAAAACTTTGAAGTGGTGGTCGTAGAAGACGGTTCTGCCATTCCTTGCAAGCAGGTGGTCAAGAAGTATACGGAAATGCTGGATGTGCACTATTTTGAGAAACCGAATTCAGGACCCGGACAGACGCGCAACTATGCGGCAGAGCGCAGTCGCGGAGAGTATCTGCTGATTCTGGATTCAGACTGTATCCTGCCTGAAACGTACCTGGCTGCGGTGGAAGCGGAACTCCAGCGGGAACCGGCAGATGCGTTTGGAGGTCCCGACCGGGCACACGATTCTTTTTCGGATGTACAGAAAGCTATTAATTATGCCATGACTTCTTTCTTTACCACGGGAGGCATCCGGGGCGGCAAGAAGAAAATGGACAAATTTTATCCCCGCAGTTTTAACATGGGAGTCCGTGCCGAGGTGTACAAGGCATTGGGCGGATTCTCTGCCATGCGTTTTGGCGAAGACATAGATTTCAGTATCCGTATTTTTAAAGGAGGTTACCGTTGCCGTCTGTTTCCGGAAGCCTGGGTATGGCATAAGCGTCGTACCTGCTTGAAAAAGTTTTTCAAGCAGGTACACAATTCCGGTATCGCTCGCATTGATTTGTATAAGAAATATCCTGAATCATTGAAGCTCGTGCATCTGCTTCCGGCTGTATTTACGGTTGGAGTCGTGATGGTATTGCTGGTTGCGTTTATCTGTCCGTGGAGCTTGCTCTTGTTGGCTTTGTTTGCCGTGGTTATTTTTATCGATGCTTCTATTCGCAATAAAAGTATAAAAATTGGTGCACTATCTGTCATTGCTGCGTTTATACAATTGACGGGCTACGGTTCCGGCTTTTTGCGGGCGTGGTGGAAACGTTGTATATGTGGCGGAAAGTCCTTCTCGGCTTTCGAAAAGACATTTTATAAATAACGCATTGCCCTCAACGGAGTGTTCGGTAGCTCGTCGGTGTTTTTATTAAGAAATTGATGCATGAACGAGAAACTGAACATTACCCAGTGGGCGGAAGAAGACCGTCCGCGGGAAAAAATGCTGCTGCATGGTCCGGCTGCTTTAAGCAATGCCGAGCTGCTGGCCATCCTGATAGGTTCCGGCAATACAGAAGAAACAGCGGTAGAGCTGATGCGGAAGGTGTTGGATGACTGCCATAACCGTTTGAGTGAGTTGGGAAAATATACGGTGGACGATCTTTGCCGTTATAAAGGAATTGGTCCGGCAAAGGCCGTGAGCATTCTGGCAGCCTCTGAATTGGGGAGGCGCAGAAGAGAGGAAGAACCTTCTGAGCGGAAGAAAATTACCAGCTCACAAGATGTGTATGCCTTTTTTTATCCCCTGATGTGCGACTTGCCGGTGGAAGAATGCTGGGTGATGTTGCTGAATCAGGCAGCCAAGGTGATTGATACGGTTAAAATTAGTCGGGGAGGACTGGCCTCCACGCAGGTCGATGTGCGTTGTATTTTGCGTGAGGCACTCTTGAAACGGGCCACTTCCATGATTCTTTGTCACAACCATCCTTCGGGAAATATTCGTCCGAGTCAGGATGACGACCGCCTGACCCATGCGCTGCTGGAAGCTGCACGTACCATGAACATCCGCTTGCTCGACCATGTGGTGGTTTCGGACGGCGATTATTACAGTTATGGAGATGAAGGCCGCCTTTAGTGTCTTTTTTTGTCGGTCGAAGATGAAAAAATGGAGATTTTTCCCTAAGTTTGCGGAAAGAATAAAGATTGAAAGATTAAAGATTATGGACAACGAAACGAAGTTGAAGATTGAGGAAAAAATCATAGATATGTTGAAGACCGTATACGACCCGGAAATACCGGTAAACGTGTACGATCTGGGCTTGATTTATAAGATAGACCTTCAGGAAAACGGAGAATTGACTATCGACATGACTTTGACCGCCCCGAACTGCCCGGCATCCCTTTTTGCATTGTGGCACCTTGCAGTTCAGACAGCGCTTTGCCTCTTCTATGGCGTCATGCATGGTGTAGCCTTCATTCACTTCCTGGAATAATTTGTTTTCCTGTTCCATCTTTT
>ENA-UEOO01000744-UEOO01000744.1-human-gut-metagenome-genome-assembly--contig:-NODE-744-length-10370-cov-3.095405_pt1 | contig 10370 bp, 4 predicted proteins | sample MGYA00242888_ERZ507892 | MGnify/ENA primary metagenome ERZ507892 (study PRJEB26167, sample SAMN06115415) | human gut metagenome | host: Homo sapiens | place: China:Sichuan | collected 2015-02-04...
GGAGCTTCTGAACATGGGAGCACGGCTTTTGACGGACGCTGAGCATATTTCCCAGCATTTTTCACAGGATCTGAGCAAGACCCACGAGACCCTCAGCGTCAGCAGCCAGCATTACTGCTTCGTCATCGATGCAATGATGGACTATCAGAACACCTATCAGAAGGAATCCTATACCTATAAATTTCTGGTAGGGCAGGGCCCAGAGGTCATCCAGCAGGTCGTGGACAAAACCACGGAGCTGGGCGTATTGTTCATCAGCAGCCGCAGCCGAAAGCACATGAACCGTGTCTTTGGCGACAACAATCTGGAATTTCACCCGCTTTTTGACAGCAAGCCCTATGTGTTTATCCATAAGTCCCATCCTCTGGCCTCCAAGGAGGTCCTGACGATCGAGGAGCTGCACCCATATCCCTGCATCATGTATGAGCTGGACTCCGACGCGCCCTCCGTTTTGCAGGAGGAGATGCTGGTGCCGGCGGTCTCGGCGTTGATACCGTCATCGGAGATGTCGTAGCCGTACTTAGCAACGATGGCAGCCCAGAAGTCTTCGACGGTCGCGTCATCGGCGAGATCGAAGCCCCAGTTGCCAGCCTGCGCGGCGACGGAGTCGTCAGCGGTGGCGGAACCGGAGTCGACCACGTAGTCAAGGATCTCCTGGGCGAACTTCACGCCGGCGGCGTTGAAGGCGGCAAGCACCGGCTCCGGCACCTGCCGCAGCGCCACCAGGTAGTCATTGATGTTGACGCCTGCCGCGTTTACCAGAGCCACCGGCGCGGGCGGAGCCTCCACGGTGAAGGCTCGGGTCAGAATGGCGCGAAGGAGCATGGCAGCGTCCCTGCGGGTGACGATCTCGTTTGCATCATCCTCCTCGCCGCAGAGTTGAAGTTCTTTTCCAATGCGGATGCAGTTTTCATAATCGGATAGTGTCACACCGCCCTCATAAAGGACACTGTCATAGATGGGAATTTTGGCTGCGGCAAGGGCGCTTTTGTAGAGCGCACCTCGGCAGAGCTGCGTATTGGGCGTGGAAATCGCAGTCTCACTCAACCATCCTTTTCGATAGGATTGCTCCACAGCACTTTGGCTCAGTTCGTTACATGAGTTTCCTTTAGTCTCCACACCGTAGGCGCGACAGAGCATGATAGCCCATTGACTTGTTGTGATTGGCGTGTCCGGTGAAAAGGTGTTGTTTCCCGTGCCGCGGGTAATCTCATGCTCCGCAAGATATATCACACTCTCGTAGCAGTCCGCAGTCTCTGGCACGTCATCAAAGCCTGTGCAGGCAGCGGAAGCAGCTGTGGGCAGGATCAATGCCAGGACAAGGATGCAGACAGCCAGCGCTGTTCTTCTAACGATCATCTTCATAAGTTCCTCCATATTCTTGTTCTTTCTCTGTCCTGTATCCTCCGGTAGAGTAGGCTCTTCTGGATGCGCCATGGTGACGCTACCCTATGGACAGAATTTTGAAAGGGAAAACGTCACAGTCCCCCCTTGGCGGGAGGCTGTGACTTTTTTGCCGCTGTCAGGCGGTACAGATTGCTGGTAAGGCTGCCGTTGGCGCGGTGGCGCTGCCGCTTCTCGATGAGCTGCCTGTGTTCCAGATCTGCCAAGGCCCGCTGGACAGTCCGCGGCGAAAGTCCCAATTCACGGGCAATGGTTTTGATCCCAGGCCAGCAGACACCGGAGGCGTCCGCCCGGTCCCGAAGGTAGATATAGACCGCCTTCTCCCGGTGGCTCAGATGCTCCTCGGCGTAGATAAAGTTGAATTGGCTCATCTGCTTCCCTCCATGTTATAGGGATTCTTTGTGCAGCTCCGATGGATGCTGCGGATGAGTTCGCCCTGGTCTATGTAGGAGATCTTTCGGGCTGCCCGCTCCGGCATCCGATAGCCGTCTGGATCGAAGGTGATGCCCCAATCCAGAAAAAGACGCAGTTTGGTGCGCATGGGATGGGTTCCCGTTTTCATCACTACAAACTCACCCTTGGGAATGGATTTCAGTTCATCCGGTGTCATGAGAGCACGCTCCATCATCTGCAAGGACTGGCTGCTCTCTTTTCCCTGACTGACAGAGCCGGACAGCACGGTCCTGCTGCCGAGGGCAGCGGAGAGGGCATCTGCCGTTTTACTCTGGGGCGAAAAGCCGCCGAAGATGGTGTCCTGGCAGTTATCGCAAATAATTTCCGCACCCTCTTTTCCGTAGTTCTTTTCCAGTTGGGCAAGGCTCTGGATGATGGGCACCAGCGTCAGCCTACGGGAGCGTCCCGCGCTGAATAGGGGCAGAATGTCAAAGGGTGGCATTGTACCAAGTTCATCGCAAAACAGCACCACGCGGTTTTTGAGCCTGCCGCCGGTTTCATCCGCCACGGAGAACAATTCGCGGGACAGATTTTGGATCATGAGCGCCGCGATGAAATTCTTTGCCGGATCTTCTTCCGGTAAAATCAGAAAGATGGCGCACTTCTCCGAGGCGAACATTTCCGCATTGATGGGGCTGTCGTAGCAGATGACCTGCTCCAGTTCTGTATCCAGAAAGGCGTTGAGTCGGGACATGACGGTGGACATGACCGAAGCCATAGACTGATCCGCGCTGGTGAGGGCGGCGCCTGCCAGCCACCGTGCCTTATGCTCCGGCGGCAGAATGTCCACCAGCAGTTGAAAGCCGTTCCTGCCCCGTGAGCTCGGCATCGCCAGCAGATCCTGCACCAGCTTGAAGGCCGACACGATATGCCGCTTTTCCGGCTCTCCGTCCTTTGGCGGCACGAATTCCGCCAGCAGCAGCACAACGGCCGTCAGCAATCCCTCGGCGCTGTCATAGAAGTAGGCGTTATCACCGTATTGGGAGGCGTCACCGTCCGGGCTGATAATGGTCTTGGCAAGGATCTTGGCGTACTTCTCCGCCTTGGCCCGCGCCGCCAAATTGGACGGATCTGCTCTCGCCAGATCCATGTAGTGATTCATCAGCGTCAGGAAGTTGAAGCCATCCGAGCGGGTGGGATTCCGCAGGTCGATGACGGATACCCGGTAGCCGTAGTACCGGGAGGCGATGGCGCCGTAGTTCCGCGCCAGATCCCCCTTGGTATCCAACGCCAGATAGCTCATGCCGCAGGCGCAGGCGTATTCCAGATTGGGGTACAAGAAAAACGCCGTCTTGCCCACGCCGGAGGCGCCGATCATCAGACAGTGGATGTCGTCGCTGTCCACCAGCGCCCGGATATCCCCCTGCTCCTCGATCATCTTTTTGACTTTTGAAAGCACCTTTGATTTTTTCTTCGGTTTCCGTTTCGGCTTTCCCGCCACAGGACGGCGCAGCTTTTCCAGCAGCTTGCGGGAGGTTTTCAGCAGAGATCCTCCCTTGCTTTTACGCTTGCCGCCGCCCACGCTGCCGAGGATGAGCCCCTGCTCCGTGGGCAGCTCCTTCCCCTTGCGCCAGCGGCGGGGGCGGAAGGGTACGGTGTGGTAGGTCTTGCCGATCTCCTTGGGCGTCGCCCACCGCGCCGTGCCGTGCTGACCGTCGCCCACCGTCTTGCTCTTGATGTTGTTGATTTCGAAATGACTAGAGCCGCAAACCGGGCAAAACTGAAACTTATCTAATACGTGACTCATATAATGATTAATGTATAATGATTGATGTTTAATGAAAAGAATTTATCTTCATGTTATAATTGAAAAGCGGCCGGTCTTTGACTGCTGAACAAAGATCGGCCGCTGGTTATCTGATATTTACCAATTATCTGTTCGGAATGGAGCTACAGGCAGGCCTGATGCTCCGAATAAGGTACCATCAGTATGGTTGGCCCAATTGTATCTTACGGCTACAGGATGAGGTACATCGGGTGATTGTACAATTATTTCTTTCTTTTTTACAGTTACTGTTGCCGGATAAAAAATCCGATCTGTACCTGCGATTATAAATCCGCGTACTGGGTCGGGATGCAAGAATCCTTTTCCTAAGTTTTCAAAATGGATGCGAAGGGTATTTCCTTCGATGCTGTAGCCTTTATAAACCGGATATTGAGGCATTTTTCTTTTTCCGTAAGTTTGCTTTAAAGCTAACTGTGATAGGCGAAGACCTGTTTCCAGAGTACTTTGGAAGGTATTGCTTTTTTCTTTCCCAATATCGGTGGTTATCACCATGCCTGTATGATTCAAGTGTAAAGCCTGTGCTTGTGCTTCACGCATGGCCGCCCAGTCTGAATCATCTTGTGCTTCTTCTTTTTTCTCATGATTGGGCAGTTGCACAAAGTAGAAAGGCATTTGTGGTTTTTGCCATTTATCGCGCCAGTCGGCTATCAATGACATGAATAAGTCTGCATATTCATCGCTACTTTCCAAATTACTCTTTCCTTGATACCATATAACACCTTGAAGGGGGAAAGAGGTAAGCGGATGTATCATTGCATTGAATAATCCTGTGGGATACTTAGGGTTACTTTCTGGTGAAATGGGTACAGGGGGGATTCCACTTAATGAGAGACCGGATAGGTATTTCCATTCTCCTGCCAATGAGATAGGATCTTTGCCTTTTACACTCAGCTTCATGTCTTCTGGACGGCCATATATTCCTCCTTTGCTTTTGTAATTGGTCACACGTATGGTCAGTACAGCTTTTCCGCGTTTTACCAGCTTATAGGGAATTGTGTAATAGCGGGACGCATCGGCTTTCGTGTTTCGTCCTATTTCAGTCCCGTTATAATATACGATGCTTTCATCGGCAATGTTCCCTAAATTTATTGTGACATTTTTTCTAGCCCAGTTACGTGGAATATCTATCGTTTTTCTGAACCACACTACTCCATCGAAGTCTTTCATTCCCTTATCTTCCCAGTATCCCGGAAGTTCCATTGTTTTCCAGTTCTCATCCGAATAATCAGGTTCCGCCCATACTTGGTGGTCATCGCACCATCCCATATCGTGTTCGTAAAGAGCTTGATACCACTCTTCTCTTTGACGGGCATATTCTGCTTCTATTTTTTCAGGATTGAACCCCAAGGATTCAAGCATTTCAGTTTCTTTGTTGTAACTTGGCAGGTTTTCTAACGCATCATAACTGGCCCATGCTTCTGCAGGAGTATCTTTCCAGGTACAACTTATTATACCTATGGGTACTTTCAGGTTTTTTTGTAACTGACTGGCAAAAAAATATCCGATTGCAGGGAGTCCGGTTATGGTTTCAGATGTACATTCTTTCCAACCTTCTTGTGTAGCATGCAAATCTTTCTTGGGAACTAAAGAGATTTCTTTTTTTGTCTGAAACAGACGGATATAAGGTTGGGAGGGTATATCTATGGGAGTTTCTGTTTCACATTCTCCTGTATACAACCATATTTCGCCAATCAGAATATTTTGCAGTATGTGCTCCTCCCCGTCCGAAATGATAATTTCATAAGGACCTCCGGCAGATGGGGTAGGAACTTCTATTTTCCAATTTCCTTCTTTGTCAGGTGATGTCGTATAGGGATGCTTATTCCATCCCGTTTTTATTATCACTTCTTTTTTTGTAGATGAATGGCCATGAAAAATGACATTCGATTTTTGTTGTAATACCATATTGTCTGTGAATAATGCAGGCAGTGTTACTTTGGCCTCTGCCATACAAAATGCCATTAACATTCCCAATAAGATCATTTGTTTTTTCATAAGTGCCAAGTTTGTTGTGTTATTAAGTTTATAGTATTTATTTATGTTGTATAAGTCCCCGGTCTTTGAATATGAGTTGTACCAGGCGGAAAGCCAAATCAGTAAGCAATATTCCCAAGGCCGCACCAATGATGACATCAAACAGCCAGTGACGGTTATTCAGAATGCGGGTAAACCCTGTAACTATAGCTGCTGCGTATGCTACTAATCCTACCCAATATCCTTTGAATCCATATTCCTTATACAATAGGGTAGCTGCCATAAACGCTGCTGCCGTATGTCCGGAAGGAAAAGAGAAATAATTTGTGGCATCCGGGCGAAGCACCCCGGTGGTGAGTTTTAATCCATTTACTACCAGCTGCGTCAGTACGACTGACAAGACTATGAAAGTGAACAGCCGTTTCCATCCGAAATTACCTCTTATTCCTCCCAATTTCAGTCCGAATAGAAGTATGAGTGGAAAAAGTTGCAGATAATTGTCATAAGTTTGATGGAAAGCCGGAGCATGTACATTACGCAAATTACGTATGTATAGATTTGCATTTTCGAAAAAATGGGAGAATGTTCCGCTTCCGTCTTGCAAATACACTGCAATAACAAGTAATACAGCTACGTAAAACGTGATGATTGCCATCATTTTAATTTTTCCTATCATAAGTCAGTTTATTCTACGGATGAATGCCCCGAAAGTACTCATTTTCTCTTTTATCTGTTAATGCGTTAATGATAAATTTTGTTCAAAATAAGTTTCTTTAGGAATCTTATGGTTTAGTCGGTTCTTCCTTCATTTCTCCCTTGCTATATCCGCTAGGACTTATTTTATAGTATTTTTTGAATACCTCGCGGAAATATTTTACATCATTAAACCCGGTCATATCTGATATTTCGGATATATTATACTGTCCTTCGGATAGTAATTGCGCTGCCCGTTTCAGCCGGATCAGGCGGATATAGTCTGCCGGAGCTTGGTCTGTCAATGCTTTTAGTTTATTGTAGAAACTGGAACGGCTCATATTTTGTGAAGCACAGAGTGACTCCACGTTGAAACCTGAATTGTCTAGATTTTCAGTTATTGTTTCTTTTACTGCTTCCAGGAACTGTTGATCCAATGTGTTGCTATAATTTATGGAAATGCTGTCATTGTGTAGTTCCATTTCTGCATATTTGCTACGAAGTAGTGCACGGTTAGTCAGTATATTGGCTATGGATGCTTTTAGTATTCCTATGTTAAAAGGTTTTATCAGGTATTTGTCCGCACCTGTTTCCAACCCTTCAACGATATTCTTTTCGTCATTTAATGCTGTTAGCAGAATTACAGGGATATGAGACGTCAGTATATTATTCTTGATAGCAGAACACAATTCGTCCCCCCGCATTTCGGGCATCATAATGTCCGATAATACTAAATCAGGCTTAAATTCGGGGATGATTTTTAAGGCTTCTTTTCCATTGGTACATGTTTCCACTTGATAAGCTTCGGATAAAGTATGAGACAGATATTCGCGTAGATCGTCATGGTCTTCCACAACCAGGATGCGCTGTGCATTTTGAACATGCTGCCGATACTGATCTTTATAAGTGTGGGGAGAGACTGCACTAGGGGATACTGGTACCACGTTTTCTTGTTGTACCGTTTTTGTCGGAACCTGTTGACTTCGGAATTGTTTTTGGGGGAAGATAACCTTTACGCGGGTGCCTTTATTCTCTACGCTTTCTATGCTGATCTTTCCTTTATGAATACGTACCAGTTTCCACACTAACATCAGTCCGATTCCACTGCCTGTAATTTTTGCATTGATGGCATTGCTGCCCCTGAAGTGTAACTTAAATAACTTTTTCTGTTCTTTGGCAGGAATCCCGATGCCCGTGTCCGTAATCTCCAGACTCCAGTTGTCCTTGTCATGGCGGGTGATAATGTGTACCTCACCGTGGGCGGGAGTATATTTGATGGCATTTGAAATCAGATTTTTTGTGATCGAGTCCATCTTTTCTTTGTCGAACCATACATTTTGATATTCAAAGTTGCTTTTGTAGTCGAGTTTGATCTGTTTGGCTTCTGCATAACTATAAAAGGCATGGTATATTCCTTCCATATAGGTATTAAGTTCGTGTTCCGATATACGAAGGGAGGATGAGTACACATTGGCTTTGCTGAAGTTTATCAGATTGGTGGTGAGGCGTATCAAAGTGTCCACGTTCTTCATGGCTGTAAGCATATTGGCCTGACTTTCTTCACTTAAATTTTCTTTTTGTTGAATTTCTTCCAAAGGTGCCTTTATCAGTGTCAGCGGAGTACGGATATCATGCGCTGTATTGATAAAGAACCGAGTTCTTTCATCCGAGGCCTTTTTTTCTCTGCGCATGGAATGAAGGCGGAAAATGACGTATGTTGCTAAAATGATAGTCAGGACATAAATACAAATAGCCCAAAAACTGAGCCACACGGGATGTGCTACAGTTATTTTCAATATCCGCTCCTGCAACACGTGTTTATTATCCTCTTTGGAAACAGAACGTACACGCAGTGTATAGGTGCCGGGAGCAACATTAGTAAATCGGATAGTTCCTTCGTCACTGGGAGTAGTCCAGCCATCGTAGAATCCTTCCAACTGCCAGGTATATAGTATGTCCGACGGATAATCGTAATTGATAGAGGATACTCGGATGGAAAATGTATTTTGCATATATTTCAGATTCAATTTCTCTATTTGGTCGATATCTTTAGTCAGAGGAGAGTTTGGATCATTGGGATATACAGTTTGGTAGAAAATACGGAAATCGCTGAATATCATATGTGAATCTCCTGTTTTGGGCATCTCTATGTTTGGGGGGAATTCCAGTGCACCGTCTGTACTTCCGAATACGGTGTTCCCATTGGCACGTAGTACGCCGGAGCCGGCATTGAAACAGGTGGACATCAACCCTTGTCCGCGAGTCCAGTTGCGGAACTGGCGGTTGGTAGGCGAGAAAATACTGATACCATTTTCGGTACTCATCAAGATATTCCCGTCTTTTGTGGGTAGAATAACATAAATGCTGTTTGATACTAACGGGCTGTTTCCTGTATGGTAATGGGCGCTGATTGATTCTTTTACCGGATCATAAGTAAATAGTCCGGAACCACTGGTGCCAATGTAGAGTAAACCATTGTCTTCTTGGTGTAACGTATAAATGTAGGTTGCTCCACCGGGCAGAGGTATTTCATGGTATTTGCCCGAATTCCGGTCTAGTAGAAAAAGATTGGTGGAGGTACCTATCCACATAGATGTACTGTCCTTTTCTTCAATGGCAGTAACAGAACCTAGTCCGGGATAAAGACGTCCTTGGCGTGTCTTCAGATTAAAGCATTTCAGATTATAATATCCTCCGGACCATATACACCCGTATCTGTCCTTTTTAATGTCGCGTATGTATTTGTCGGCACGTACATTCAGATGGAAGGATTGGGCAGGGGTGAGGTATTCTATGTTTCCGTTTTTCTTGGTAATCTGGAAAATGCCCGATGCATATCCTCCCGCCCATATAATACCCGGAGAGACTTCGCATAAAGTAATAAAAATGCGGTTCTGATCTTTTAGTCCGTGATTGAAAGAGCTTAGGAAAGAACGCCATTGCTTTTGCTTTGAATCGTATAAGCTGATGCCGTTGCTTGTTCCAAACCACAGATCCCCGTCACTGTCTTCTATAATGGAGTTTACTTGGTTGTTTACTAGTGACTGCCGGTTGCCAATAGAGTGCTTTATCCAGTTGTAGTTGGTATATTGGTTATTGCGGACGGTAATTCCCGTAGGATAGTTGGACAGCCAGATACGCTGCTCGTTGTCTACATATACATCATTGATAATGTTTCCGTCCATTTCGTTGTAACTACCATAGTTCGCAATGATATAAGGATCTGTTTCATAGGTGTCTATGTTTAACTTGTGTACTCCTGCTCCTTCAGTGGCTACTAATAATTCCTTTGTGTTCAAAGGACTGATCCGTGTAATATTCACATCTGTCAGTTCTACTTCGGGACGTACAATTTTCTGGCTGTTCAAGTCATATATATAGACTCCCTTTTCAAAAGTGCCTATAAATAGTTTGTTGGCTGTACGGTGTAGATATAATTCATGTACGTGCATATCCATCATTCCCAGTTTGCCGCAGGAGAGCTCTTTTAAATTCCCGTTTTCCAGTTTTGCCAGATAGATTCTTTTGTCTGTACCTATAAAGAAATGTTCACTGTTTATCTGTTCTATGCAGGTGATATTTCCCAGTCGGTTAGAGATTTGTTGCTTTTGTCCGGATTCTATGTTAAAAAGGTGGATAGCCGATTTGCCGCACAGCCATACGTTATCCTCCTGGTCTATGTAACTATATCTCACGAAAGCATGGTAGTCCTTATTCCAGTAATTGTACATATTGTATATCTGTACAAAACGGTCGTGGCCTGAATCATAACGAAAAATTCTGCCTTGTTTTCCTGTTACCAGTAGTGTACCTGTTTTATCTAAAAAAGTCCAGTTTATATTCAATAACGGGTCTAGTTCCCTGTTACCTTCTCTTAATTTATAATGTTTTATTTCTTTTCCGTTATATTGGTCTATCCCCACATGAGTAAGGAACCACATATATCCACGAGCATCTTTCTGAATTTTGTATATTTTCTGATTGCTTAGTCCTTCTTCTATGCCAATGTATTTATAAGTCTGCGATGAGACGGTTAATGACAGTAGTAAAAAAATGAGAC
>ENA-UEOO01000745-UEOO01000745.1-human-gut-metagenome-genome-assembly--contig:-NODE-745-length-10361-cov-3.352684_pt1 | contig 10361 bp, 7 predicted proteins | sample MGYA00242888_ERZ507892 | MGnify/ENA primary metagenome ERZ507892 (study PRJEB26167, sample SAMN06115415) | human gut metagenome | host: Homo sapiens | place: China:Sichuan | collected 2015-02-04...
AGTGCTACTGAATATCTGCATAAGTAATCGTGTATCCCGCAGGGTTGAATGTCCAATCCTGAGAATACTCCGTACCGGTATAAGTTACAGTTGCGCCAAATGCACCTTCTGCGATCTTCTGGAATACAGGCAGCGGATTGACATTCGATGCCTTACGGACGTTAAACATCATAATACCGCCGTAGTTGCCGCTGGCAGCCTGCGAGGAGCGGGTCTTGATCTGATTCAGGTAAATTGCATTGTACGATTGTCCCATCTGGATAGCCTGCGGGCACCAGCGGTCGTTCGTTACGCCGGCAAATGCGCTGGAAGTCTGGAAAACATTCGGGCCAAACGCTCCGTGGTCGGCCAAATCGATCTCCGCACCTGCCGCTGCGGAAATGTTAGACGCATAATTCCACTGGAACATCTGGATGATTTTGCGTTCGCCGGGGAATTCAGCATTGAATTTCTCACGCAGTTTGAGAACGAGTTTGCTGGCCGAAGTGGGATCAATGGGAGTCGAATAGTCGGCATATTCATCGTCGAATCCGATTCCGTCCAGGCCGTATTCCTTCACGATGTAGGTGAGAATAGCGGCGAACTTCTCGATCTGGTCATCCGTCAGGTTCGAGATGCCGATCCCTTTGTGGTCGCCCAGAACGTTCAGAATCACCTTGATTCCGGCATTCTGCAACGGCTCGATATAGGTCGCCTTCGCAGCCATCACCGGAGCCAGCTTGTCGTTGAAGAAAATGCAGGGATCACCATTCGCGTCTTTCTGGATATTCGAAGCGAAAAGCTGTACGAGATCGATGAATTTCTTGCCGTTCATCTCATACGACAACGCGTTGAGCGGATTGGTGTCGTTGATCTCGTAATACACCTCGATCAGCGGTGTTTTGTCGCCGTAGGCCCGCGTTACCTGAGCCGTTTCTTCCGGTTGTGCCTGCATGTCGGGATTTTCCACGTCTTTGTTGCAGGATGTAAACATTGCACCCGCGGAAAGGAGCAGAGTCGTAATAAATAAAGTCTTTTTCATAGTTAATAATTTTAAAATGGTGATTGTAATTTGTGATTGCACGATGCAAATCCGTATTTTATCGTTTTTACCAGTCTTTCGCCAACTCTCCGTAGTGTAAACCTCCCTGATCGTTATTTACGAGGACATTATACATATACGTTCCATCCATAGCTTCATCGCCGAATATGGCCCATAACATACCCGGAACCATGCCCCAAGACATTTCATACTCATTTTGTTGATTGGAGATAAGGTCGGCCCATACGATCGTATTGTTCGGCGCATAGCCCATCATATCCCAGATGGCCACATTCATAAAACCTTGTGCCGTCATCAGGAAATCGCTTGCCGCCGGATACCACGGCACAGCGAAGTATCCGAAATTTTCGGGTGAAAGTCCGGCGATCGGCCGGCGCGGATGGTTCGTCGTCGGGAGCATCATGCCCAAATCGGCCGCATCGCCCGGTGTGAGGTCGATTACTTCCCACGGATCGAGCAACTGGATATCCTCGCTCTCCGACATATATCCCGACCATGCATAATCGAGGTACTGTCCGACCTCGATGCCGCCCGTCGCCTCGGTGTCCCCGAAATATTCGGTCGGCTCTTCGTAATCGGCCAGCGTCAGCAGTTTGTCGGGCATGGCTTCGCGCATGGCCTTTATCAGCTTGGGATAGGAAGTCGTGTTCATCTCCGGCATTCCTTCCACCTGACCGTAACCGGCATTGCGGTCGAAGAAATTCACGCCATCCAGATCATACAACTCCAGACAGGCTTTCACCTGCGCCGTGAAGTCGGCGATCTGGCTGTCGGTCAGGTTGCAGAATCCGAGTCCCGAGCCATTTCCCTCCAGCGAAAGACAGACCTTGCGCCCCTTGTCCTGCAACGGACGGATATACTTGTCCGCATGTTCCAGCACATAGCGTATGTCAGAGTTAAGCACCAACAAGGCACGCTCCGTATCGGCCTCGTAACCTATCTGCACGATGCGCAGATTGACGATATTGCCGTAAGTCCGCTCCCAGAGCGTATTGAACGGCGGCATGGCTTCGGTTTTCTGCAATATCCAAATGTCGGCCAACAGCGGCTGGTATTCGGTCGTGTTCAGATAGAATACGTTCAGGTAATCCGTATCCAGTTCGTAGTCGCCTATATCAATCCCACGGACTTTCACGCCGTAATAGACCGCCTTGCCTCCGTCCGTAAGAGCCGCATCATTCGATGAGATCGCAATCGGCAGCAGGTATGTTCCGGCAGCCAGTCCGTCCGACTTGAACGATACCTGAATTTTGTCGGAGATACGCTCTCCCGCCGCTACGGCAATCGTACCGTTCCCGGCAATGGTAACATTCCCTGCCGGGAACGGGAGTAAATCCGTACCGTACTCCTCGTTACAGGCTTCGACCAGCGATTCGTCCACGGCAGCTGTGATAGTCATCGCTCTCTCTGCCGGGCGGGTCAGCCGGCAGTAATTCGATCTTCTGTTACTGTTGTTCCCTCCGACAGATTGACGACGGCAAATTCAGTCGGGGATTTGATGCTGCGGATTTTGACATAGGTATTCTCCAACAAATCTTTGTCGGGAAGTTCTCCGCGCTGCGATTTCACGGGATCGGTCTCGCAGGCCGTAAGGCCCGCGATGACCGCCGCGAAAAGAAGCGTCACTACTCCCTTCTTTACATTATTTATCCTTGTTTTCATAGTTTACTCCTCCGTTTCGTTAATTTTCGGAATCTCCACACCGTCGGGCCATACCAGATCGTACTCGGCTTCTCCGTCGTTATGGTAGCGCGAATAGTCCTTGATCGTATTGCCGGCTCCCTCGTTGAACTTCCAATAACCGACGAGCGTCGGGTCGCTTTCGGGATCGGCGATTTCGTACATGTTCTCCCGGATCTGCTCTTGCGTGCGGGCTACCGACCAGACACGGGCCTCGGCGATTTTGCCGTTCAGCGGGCGGTAGGCGTCGTAGGAATAGCTGATGAAGAATTGGCGGGCATCGGCCCAACCGCCGTATTTTTCTTCGTTCTCCGGCGTCGGATTATTGAGGTAACGATCGTAGAAAGCACGCATGGCCAGATTGATGCGCGTGTCGTCGCTCATCGACGCAAGCCCCATATCCTTGCCCTCGCTCTGCAACTCGCCATTGACGAAAATCCGTACCGTGCGCGTCGCCTGGTCATAAGTGCATGCGATATGGTACCATACGCCTTCGTTCAGGATTTTGCCGGCATCACGCCCCGGGAACTTGCCGAAGGCCGAACCGCTGCCCGAACCGTCGAACTGCAGCTGCTGGCGCTCGAAATTCGTGTCGCCGATACGCAGAAGTAGGTAGTCCTCGACACCCATGATGGTGGAGATGCTGACGGGGTTGGCGACACCGGCCGAGTTCAGAGCCGAGGTGGCGAACTTGTCGATATAGATCAACGCCTCGTAGGTCACGGCCGTCAAGTTGTTGAGGGCCATCGCCTGCTCCGTATCCTTGTCGAGTGTCGGGAAATTGATCCAGTTGTCGGTAAGCTGCGCTGCCGTAGTGATGTTCGACGATCGTTTGATAACATACCAGACGGTCGAAGAACTGTCCAGCGTCGGAACGGACGCATTCGTGATCGTCACGGGCAGCAGATAGGTAGCATCGAGGGTCAGCGCACCTGTCTGGTCTTCGCCCTCGCCCAGCAACTCCTGCAGATGGAGCGTCACGGCATCCGAAGCGGTCTTGCCGGCCGGGATGGTTACCCGCTCGTCGGAAAGCGAATAGTATTTCGCATCGAGCATCGGCCACGAGGTGTTGTGACGGGCGTTGTAGGTATCGACGAGCGATGGATCGACTGCAATGGAGACCGTGACGTCGCCACCGGACGGATAAGCCAGCGTTGCGGAGAATGTCCGATCGAGTTCATCGAGCGTGTTTTTGATCGTTGCCGTCTGCACGTCAGTCGTTTCCGCCACGTCGAGGTAGACCACATTACCGAACTTGTGGTCGTCGGCATCATAGGACTGACAGGAGCAGAAAGCGGCCGAAGCGATCAGCCATAAGTATTTATTAATTCTTCTCATTGCTCACTATTTTGAGGGGTTCAACGTCTGGATGGCATTGCGAACAAGTTTATAGTTCATGTCCAGATCATAATAGTCATTATAAATGTCGTAGGTTCCCAGTCCGGCCAGCGGCCCGAGCGATACAACCCGCTCGGCCATTTCCGTGATAGCGGCATGTTCCTCGACATTCTCGTCATAGAGAGGAGCGCCTGCGGCAGCGGCCAGCAGCAACTTCGTAGCCGGAACGCCGGCATACCCCGTAGCGTTGAGTACCTGCATCTTCAGGTCGGTCACATTCTCCGTAGCCTCGGTGTCGAGCACGACATAATCGACCTTTGACAGAGCGTCCGCCGTCAGGAAAAGCGGATTACCTTCGAAAACGAGCAGTTGTCCTTCGGTCTTTGCCGCGGAAAGTCGTTCGACGATAAGTGTAGCCGCCGCTGCGGTCGCTGCGTCGCCCGCATTGGGGATACCCGTAAACGAGTAACCGTCCAGTCCATTCTTCTCGACCGCGGCGATGACTTTATCGAGGTAAGCGCCGAGTTTTGTTTCATCGGTCAGTTCCCCGCTGCGGCCTGCATAATCGACCTGATAGAGCACTTTCGTACCTTTCTCACGCATAGCCGGCATATCTTCCGCATCGTACTTCGAGAAGTTGTCGGCATTGGTCAGCGACACGATATCGAGCGAGTCGGGCAGGCAACGCATGAAATCCTTTTCACTGGTACCCGGCTGGGGAGAGTTGAACAGACGGGCATAGACGATAAAATGTTCCGACTGCTTGTAGTCGCGCAACGCCGCCGTATATTCCGCCCACAATTCTGGATTTTGATCCTCCGGGCGTTCGACTTTTTGTTTGACGGCTTCCGTTTCGTTCCAGTCTTCACACGAAGCGAACGTCGCGGCCAGCAGGCATAAGGAGAGAAGCCCGATCAATTTATTTCGTTTCATATCCATACTAATTTAAGTTTTTGCGATCCCACCATACTCGGGTTCCCTGCGTATCGCCCGCTCCGTTTACCGACTCACCGTTCAGTGCGGAAACGGCGGCTTGCAGGTTCGTCGGGTTCTCGGTGTACTCTTCGACCGGATAAGGCAGACGGCGTGCGCCCAGCGCCACGTTCACGGCGCCACCGCTGTTATCCACCACGGCTGGCAGCAGACGGGGATAACCCGTACGGCGGTGTTCTGTCCACGCCTCGGTTCCCAGCGGGAAAATGGCAATCCATTTCTGGGTAATGATCCGTTCGAGGTTGGTTTCGAAATCCGCCGCGGCGTTCCATGCCACGGTGATCGTGCTCTGCGGAGAAGCCATGGAGTGCTTGTTCAACGGATCTTTGTAGGCTGCCGGAGTACTTGTCGCATCGGAAAGATAGCCCTTCACGTTATCGGCACCACGCTCCTCGAACGAGAGCGTGACAGCCTGCTCATAGAGTGCTCCGGCAGTTTCGGCCGAGCCCCAGCGCAGTTCGTATTCGGCACGTAGGAACGTCGCTTCAGCGGCGTTCATCCACAGATAGGGATCCGTACCCGTAACGCGCATGTTCGAGTAGGACGACACGGCCTGCGCCTTACTCGTCACGTTGATACCAATGCGAATACCCGCATATCCCTGTATTTCTTGTCCGTTCTCCACAAGGGTTACAGTCGTAAACATCTTCTCGCGGCGCGGATCGTTGTAGCCGTTCATGTAATTGATGATGTCGGCACCAATACGATGGTCGCCCCAGTCGTTGTAAATGAGCGTCGTTCGGTTGTCCGAGGTGTGCATCATGGCATTGTCTGCGTTGGTCGTGATGACCCCGGCGGCAATGGCTTCGGCAGCTTTCGACTTCGCCAGATCGGGCTTAACCTCCGTTAGACGCATGGCCATACGTAACTTGAGCGAATTGGCGAATTTGAGCCACTGCGAGATATTACCCGAATAAACACCGTCGTAACGGCCGAAGGCATCCGAGGGTAGTGAAAGGTTGTCCTGAAGCGAAGCGATCACGTCGTCTAATTCTGTAAACATCGCCGTGTAGACCTCTTCCTGTGTATCGTAGGCTACCTCCAGCGATTCGGTCTTACTGGCCATGACCTGCGTATAGGGAATCGGGCCGTAGCTATCCGTGACGCGCTGCATGATGGCAATGCGGAACAATTTGGCCAATGCCTGCGCCACTACGTCCTCCGTACCGTTGATAATCGCACGATAGGCCGGATAGGTATCGGAGATCATATCCACGAACGGAACTTTCCGCCAGTCAGCCGAGGGATTGTAGTTTTCGAATGTCGCCTGCCAGGTATCGACGGTCTTACCGTTGTAGCCAGCGTAAGGGCATCCGACGATGCTCTCGACGAATTGAAACCGGTGCTCTTCCGTCGGAACGACCAGGCCCTGAAGGGTCTTGAGGTTCGTACCGATCTTATAGTTGTTAGCCTGCAACTGTTCGTCGGTCACTTCATTCGGATTACGATTGATGTCCGCGAAATCGCCCGTACAGGCAGTCGTACCGAGCAGCACCACCGAAAGCAGCAGTAGCTGCATTTTGTTGTTTGTCTTTTTCATGGTTTTGCTGTTCTTTAGAATTGGAATTTTACATTGAAGCCCAGATTACGCATCGAAGGCATCATAAAGTAGTCGATACCCTGATAGTTCATGCCTGTCGAAGCTACGGCTTCGGGGTCGAACGGCGCCTTGCAGTAGATCATCCACAGGTTACGCCCTACGAACGAGACGGTCATGCGCATCTTGTCGCGGAACCATTTTGTCGGCAGGGTGTAACCCAGCGAAAGCTCTTGCAAACGGACGTTCGTCGCCGAATAGAGATAATATTGCGGCAGACCGGACTGCGAGCCGATGGCTTGGTACCACTTCTGCGCATCAACCATCTCACGGCCGTTAATCAGCACGCCGCCGGCATCACGTGCAGCGGCCGAAGCCTCCGAAACGCCGTACAGATCCAAATTGGCCTGCGTCGCGGAGTAGCAGACACCGCCCAGACGGGCTGTGAACAGCACGCCGAGATTGATGCCCTTCCAACTGAAATCGTTACGCCATGCGAGATTGGCATCCGGGAACACCGAACCTAAATAGATATCCTCACCCTCATCGGTAACCTGTAAGTTACCGGCATTGTCCACTTCGACATAGCCGTTTTCATTATACCGCAGATTGGACGTCGTATAAAGGTCTCCCAACGTACCGCCTTCTTTAAGAATATATTTCGCCTTGCCTAATCCCTTGATGTCGAGCTTGGTGAGATTCAGAGATTCGCCCGTCACGGGGTTTACGGCATTAGCCGCAAGTTCGCGGATTTCGTTCTTGTTCCACGAATAAGTGAAGTTCGTCGTCCAGCGAAAGTCACGCCATTGGTTATCGTACCCGAGCGAGAGTTCGACACCCGTATTGCGGACATGGCCGGTTTGCAGGTAGATGGTCGTATAGGACGACGAGGGCGGCAGCGACGGGTCGAAGGTCTGATTTTTCGTATCGGCCCGGTACCACGAAGCCGAAAGATTGATGTGTTGCCACAGACGGGCATCCAGACCCACCTCGTAGGTGATGGTGCGCTCGGGTTTCAGGTCGCCGATGGGATAGTGCGTCTTGTCTTTCCACACCTTGTTCGTGGCGTCGTATTCGTAGGTCGGAACCGTCAGGTGACGCGGGAACGGCATACCTACCGAGGCGATCGAACCGCGGATCTTCAGATAGCTGATCGCATCCGGCATGTTGAATGTCGCCGTCGGAACCCACGAAAGGCCCACCGACGGGTAGAAGAACGACGACTCGGGCGAATTGGCCAGTTGCGAAGCCCAGTCGTTACGCCCCGTCACCGTGAGGTAAAGCATCTGTTTCCAACCTACTTCGACCGAGGCGAAAATCGACTGCGTCTGGTCGTGCCAGCCGACCTTTTCGGCACGTTTTTTCGTGTCATCCAGATCGAAAACATTGAATATGTTGGGAAGTCCGTTCTCCTGAATCGGCCCACGGTATGACAACTCATCGGTCTTGATATTGTTGATCGAGGCGCCGATATTCGCGTTCAGAGACCAATCCTCGCCGAAAGTCTTGTTAATGTTTACCATCAGATCGGCGTAGGTCTGCGTGTCGTAAGCACGGGCTTCGGTATAGTGGCCGTTTTTGCCGCCTTCCGTAATCGTGGTGTTCGACGAGGCATAGAGTTTTTGCGTGTAGAGCGAATTCGAATTATCAATGCGGACACGTCCGGCAACATTAAGCCACGGAAGAATGTCGTAGCTGGCCGAGAACGACAGCATATAACGCTTCTTGTCCGTATTGCGCAGGTTGCGGTAGTTGATCCAGTAGGGATTCTGCATGCGCAAATCACCGCCTTCCATATCCGCACTCCAGAATTGCTCCATGAGTTTCGTCCCTTCGTTGTAACGCTCGAAGCGACGGTAAAGGTCGAAATTCTCACCCCGCGGGAACAGGTAGGCCGGAACCAGCGGGTTCGAATAGACTCCCTGATTGGTCATGTTCTGGTCTTTCTGATAGATGTAGCTGGCGCTCGCATCGAGCTTGAGCCGGTCTTTCAGAAAGTACGAAGTGTTGCGGAACGTGAAATTGTAACGGTCGTACTCGTTGTTGGGGATGATTCCGTCCGAGTTGACCGAAGCTGCCGAAAAATAGGTCTGGTTCTTATCCGTACCGCCCGAAACCGTAACGGCGTTGGTATAGACATGCCCCGTCTCGAAATAGTCGTTCGGCGTATAACCGTAGCGGGCCGCCGGGAGCAGCTTCTCGCCCCAGCTGTAAATCCCCGAGCCGCTGCGGGTGCCGTTCAGGCCCGTGCCGTAGCGATTCTGGAACTCGGGCAGCACGAAAGGATTCAGGAATTCCGTATTGCTCGAAAGCGTAACCTTCAGCGCTCCAGCCTGCCCCTTCTTCGTCGTAATCATCACGGCTCCGTTCGCGGCTTCCGAACCGTAGAGAGCCGCAGCTGCGGCGCCCGTCAGCACCGACATCGACTCAATATCCTCGGGGTTGAGGTCTGCGATGGATTCCGTAGCACCGCGCGAATCGAACTCCGTACCGCCACCACCACCGAAGTTGTACATCGGAATGCCGTCGATAACGTAAAGGGCGTTCGAAGACTGCGAAATGGACTTGTTGCCGCGCAGTACGACCTTCGAGGCACCGCCGACACCTGACGATGAGGCGTTGATCGTGACACCGGCCACTTTACCCGTCAACGAGTTGATGAAGTTGGCATCCTTGACGGTTGTGATGTCTTCGGCCTTGATCTGCTGAACATTGTAGGCTACGGCCTTTTCCGAACGCTTAATACCAAGAGCAGTGACCACGACTTGTTCGATCTCGGCGGACGACTCCTGAAGCGTAAGGTCGAAAGCAGTACGGTTACCCACATCGACCACCAGAGTCTCATAGCCCAAATAGCTGACTTCCAATTGCCGGGAGGCAGCGGGGGGGGGTATCTGAAGCGAGAAAGAGCCATCGGAACCGCTGCTGATGCCGATTGAGGTGCCCCGGATAACAATGGTCGCTCCGACGATCGGGGAGCCATTGATATCGCGGATAGTTCCGGAAATGTCAACAGGGAGCTTTGCCTGTTTTTTTGAGAGAATGATGTTGGAACTACTGATCTGATAGGTGATGTCCGTCCCTTTGACCATTTGGTCGAGGGCTGCTTGCAAGGATTGGTTCGTCACATTTACCGTAACGAGCCTGTTAACATCTACATCATCATTGATTCCGAAAAGAAATTTTGTCTGTCTTTCAATCTCATTCATTACCTGCTTCATACGCACGTTTTCCATCTTGATGGAAACCTTCTGCGTCTGTGCCTGCACCCCAGTAACAGGGATACAGACGAGCGTAAGAACTAAAAGAAAAGACAGGCAGATTTGCTGAATAATCTTTTTATTCATACATTTGTCAAGTTTGGTTCAATGGTTGGGAATTGGTTAATATTCCTGATTGAACTATACGCCGGTGAGTGTTCGCCCACTCATCGGTTCTTCATATCAGGAAGCAAATGTTCAGAGTTGATAGTTCGTGGTTTACATCATAGGCATCTAAAGAATTTGAGATAAGTTAATAATTGGATGGACTATTTAATGATGATTACATCGGTAACAGCATCGTGTTCAAAGGTGAAATCCGAGGCGAGTTGTAGCATATGCAAAGCGTGGTCTATACCGTCCGAAACACGGATTTTCAAACTTTTGTATTTTACGACGGGCATGGTTTCGCGCCGAATCTCTATCTTCACGTTATAACTACGCTCCAACTTGCTCATCAGCTGCTCAAACGGCATTCCGTACACTGAAATAATACCATCCATCCACAGAT
>ENA-UEOO01000751-UEOO01000751.1-human-gut-metagenome-genome-assembly--contig:-NODE-751-length-10324-cov-2.939299_pt1 | contig 10324 bp, 13 predicted proteins | sample MGYA00242888_ERZ507892 | MGnify/ENA primary metagenome ERZ507892 (study PRJEB26167, sample SAMN06115415) | human gut metagenome | host: Homo sapiens | place: China:Sichuan | collected 2015-02-04...
CGGATTTCCAGCTCAGCAGCCTGCGCTGCCGGGGCGTGGCAAAGGGCGCTGCCCGGAGCCTCTGCGTCATCAACGAGACGCTTTATTATCTCTCGCCCGACGGCGTGATGGCCTGGGACGGCAGCATCCCCACCAAAGTCTCGACGGCCCTCGACCCGGCCCGGCTGCGGAACGTGAAGTCGGCGCTGGGCGGCGCGCTGGACGGGCGGTATTATCTGCACCTCGTGCGGGGCAGCGGCGAAGCCCAGGCCGTGCGGCTGCTGGTCTACGACACCGAACGGGGGCTCTGGCAGGAGGAAGATGTCTGCTCCTACGAGATGGCCGGAAGCGGCGGGCAGCTCTATCTCTGGGACGGAAAGGCCATCTGGGCCGCAGATGCAGACCGGGAGGAGAACTGGCAGCAGGCGGGCGGCATCGAGGACGGCGTGAGCTTCGAGCTCGTCAGCGGGAACATCGGGCTGGACGGCCCGGAAGAGCTGTATCTCTCCCGGCTGACGCTCCGGCTCGAGGCCGAGGTGAAGAGCCGCATCGAGGTGGCTGTGAGTTACGACAGCGGAGCGTGGGAGACACTGGCCCAGCTGACCGCCGATGGGCGGCGCTGCTTCGATGTTCCGTTTGTGCCGAGGCGGTGCGGGAGCCTGCGGTTCCGGCTGAAGGGCAGAGGTCAGCTCACCCTGCGCAGCCTGACCCGGACGAGCGCCGCCGCGAAGGGCGGCATTCTGGCACAGGAGGTGAACTGAACATGGCAAGTGTCACGGGACTTTCGAAGATCGGACTGCCCCATCTGAGCGAGAACATGGACGCGGAGGATGCCCGCGCCATCCGTAACTACTTATACCAGATGCAGGAACAATTACAATATGTGCTCTGCAATCTGGACACGGAGAATTTCTCGGAGGAGCTGCGGGGCAGCCAACGACTATCTAGACCGGGAGGTGGACGTGTCCCTCTCCGGCGGCGAGGTCAAGCGCATTGAGATCGCCTCCATTCTGGCCCGGAACGCCGACCTGATGATCTTCGACGAGCCGGAGGCAGGCATCGACCTGTGGTCCTTCGCCCGGCTGACGGAGACCTTCGAGCAGATCCACAGTCAGGGCAGCGCCACCATGATCATCATTTCCCATCAGGAGCGTATTATTTCCTTGGCGGATGAAGTCATCGTGGTGGGTGACGGCACCCTCCGCCACCGGGGCACTCCGAAGGAGATCCTGCCCCGGATCCTGACCGACACGCTGGGCGGCTGCCCGGTACTGAACAAGGAGGTACACGCCTTATGATGGAATCTCAGGTAGATCGGGAGCTGCTGGAAAAAATCGCGGACCTGATCGGCAAGCCGGTAGGCGCCTTCAACATTCGCAAGGACACCGGCTGCGACGGCCGGCAGTCCACGGAGAACATCCAGATCACCGGCAAGACCGACGGCAAATCCGGCATTGACATCCGCATCAAGGATGGGACCAAGGGCGAACAGTGCCACATTCCCGTCATCATCACCAAGCCCGGTATTCAGGAGTTGGTTTATAATGACTTCTACATCGGTGAAAACTGCGATGTGGACATCGTGGCCGGCTGCGGCATCCACAACTGCGGCGGAGAGGACAGCCGTCATGACGGTATCCACACCTTCTATGTAGGTAAGCACTCCCATGTAAAATACACGGAAAAGCACTACGGTGACGGCGACGGCACCGGCGGCCGCATCATGAACCCCCAGACCGTTGTCTATCTGGAAGAGGGCGCCACCATCCAGATGGAGACCGTCCAGATCCGGGGCATCGACTCCACCAAGCGGGAAACCAAGATCGTCTGCGGCAAGGACGCGGAAGCGGTGGTCACCGAGCGGCTCATGACCCACGGCGACCAGACGGCCGAGAGCGACATGGAGATCGTGCTGGACGGCGAAGGCTCCCGCGGCCGGGTGATCTCCCGGTCGGTGGCCAAGAATACCTCTCACCAGACCTTCTATCCCAAAATGGTGGGCAACGCCGCCTGCTTCGGCCATGTGCAGTGCGACTCCATCATCATGGACGAGGCCCATATCCAGTCCATCCCCGCCATCGTGGCCAACTGCACCGAAGCCCAGCTGATCCACGAGGCCGCCATCGGCAAGATCGCCGGCGAGCAGCTCAACAAGCTCATGACCCTCGGCCTGACCGAAAAGGAAGCCGAGGAGCAGATCATCAGCGGTTTCCTGAAGTGAGGTGCGCGGCGTGATCGAGATCCTCTGTTTCGGCGACAGCAACACCTATGGCTTTACGCCCGGCTGGAAGCACCGCTACGGGCGCGATATCCGCTACCCCGGCGTGCTGCAGGCCCTGCTCGGCGCCGGGTATTACGTCGCGGAGGACGGCCTGGTCGGCCGCACGGCGGCGTTTCCGGACGATAACCGCGCGGGCCGCTCCGCGCTCGAGACGCTGCCGCTGAGCATCGAGAGCCACGGCCCGGTGCAGTACATCGTGCTCATGCTCGGCACGAACGACTGCAAGATCGACAAGACCCGCTCCGCCGAGGACGTGGGCGCCGGCATGGACAAGCTCGTGCGGCTCGTCATCGGCATGCTGCCCGCGTGGACGAAGATCCTGCTCGTGGCCCCGCCGCCGCTCGGCCCGTCCGCGCCGCAGCGCGACCCGGAGTACGACGCGCAGTCGCTCGCCGTTTCGCAGGGCGTGGCGGCGCAGTATCAGATGATCGCCGAGGCGTATGGTCTGCGCTTTCTGGACGCCGGCACGGTCGCGCAGATGAGCGCGCTCGACGGCGAGCATCTCGATCCCGACGGCCACAAGAAGCTGGCCTCCGCCCATTCTACATTGGTCAAATAGCTGCTTTCGATATAGCCGTGAAAAGCAGGGTCACTTTTTACTTTGTCGTTATTGATGGTTCTGCGAAAAGCAACCAGGTAATCGTTTACTTTTCGTGCAAATTTTTCTGCGGAAGGCAAAGCCACAATCTGCACACGTTCATCATCTATATAGTGATAAATGGTTCCTGCCGCATTGCTTCCTCCTCCTACACAAGCCATCAAGTAATCGGGATATTCCCTTCCTTCCTGTTCTTTCAGCTGCTTTTTGATTTCTTCGCTGATAACGGATTGCAGACGTGCCACCATATCAGGGTAGGGATGAGGACCTACGGTAGAGCCGATGACATAGTAAGTATCGGCAGGGTGGCAACACCAGTCGCGGATGGCTTCGTTTGTAGCATCTTTCAGTGTCATGTTGCCGGAAGTGACCGGGCGGACTTCGGCTCCCAGCATTTTCATCTTTTCTACATTGATATGCTGGCGTTCTACATCGGTCTTGCCCATGTAAACAATGCATTGCATGTTCATCAAAGCGCATACCGTAGCGGTGGCCACCCCATGCTGTCCAGCTCCGGTTTCTGCAATGATACGTTTTTTCCCCATACGTTTTGCCAGTAACACCTGTCCGATGGCATTATTGATTTTATGTGCTCCGGTGTGGTTTAAATCTTCACGTTTCAGGTAGATCTTACAGCCATATTTCTTGCTTAGCCGGTTTGCCAGGTAAAGAGGTGAAGGGCGTCCTACATAGTCGCGTAGTAACTGGTGGAATTCTTGTTTGAATCCTTCACTTTCCAATACTTTGGAATAGGCATTCTGCAATTCTTCCACACAGCGGTGAAGGATTTCGGGAATATACGCCCCTCCAAATTCGCCATAATAACCTTCTTTGTTTACCTGATAAGTTTTCATTGTCGTTCTATATTTTAATGTTAATTGCACTAACGAAAAAAGGCCTGTCGTAAGTACGACAGGCCTTCAGTTTGAATATCCTTTTAGAATGTCAGGTATATATACATGGTCTGGTTCCCTTACGACTTGTTTAGTTGTAAGAAACGCCACCAATATGTATTTACCATGATTCTATTCATAAAATCTGTTTTTATTTTGGGGCAAATGTAAGCGTTTTGTTTTAAACTCCAAAGAAAAACTTACTTTTTTTTTATTTATTTGCAGCTTCGTGTATTTTCCCTTTCACTTCTTCCACTTTCTCACCTACTTTTCCGGCTACTTCACTGCTTACTTGTTCTGCTTTATGTTTTGCATGATGAGCCAGGTCTTTTGCATCTTCTTGTAAGTCCTGAATGGCATCATACACGTCTCTTCTCAATTTGCGACCTCTGTTGCTGTGCGCAAAACAACTTAATGCACTGCCGACCAGCGCTCCTAGTGCCAGTCCGGCAAAGAATTTTCCATTATTCATAATCTTATTACTTTAAATTGGTTTTATAAATGAACATTTCGGGTGGCGGAATGGTTTTAATACATCAGTTAATAAATCATTAAAATGAAGTGTATGAAACGTAAACTTTGGATAAGAATAGGTGCCGTGTTGTTGGCAGGATTGCTGTTATGGTGGCTCTTTTGGGCTATTTTGATCGATGAGGACGAGAATGAACAAAGTCTGCCTGAAACAGAACAGATAGAGTGATTTGTCATAAGACAAAAGGATGATCTTCAGGCATGGGTACGAAAGAATAGATTGGAATAGTCGGTATAACATTCTGTTTGCTAAAGTCTATAGAACAATAGAATTAGTTCTAAGCTTATGGCAGGAAAATTTGTTTTGGCTTTCTTTTTTTGTTCTTTTGTTCTTCTGTCTGAAAATTAATATCCATTTTGCATCTGTCTTCTCAGAAATAATCAGTATATTCGCTTCATTAACCAATTAGACATGATTGAATATGAAAACAATGAATTATTCTATAATCAGATGTATCTGTGCGTTGGTCATCGGTGTGTTGCTGGTGGCATGGCCTGAGGCTGCCATTCTTTATCTGGTTATTACAATCGGTGTGTTGTTTCTAGTACCGGGACTCTTTTCTTTATCCGGGTATTTGATTCGTGGCAAGCAGGATGGCAGTCGTTTTCCTATTGCCGGGCTTGGCAGCCTTTTGTTCGGATTATGGCTGATGATTATGCCGGCATTTTTTGTCGGTATCCTGATGTATGTGCTGGGTGCTGTTTTGGTACTGGCGGGAATCAGTCAGATTGTGAATTTATCTGCTGCGCGTAGTTGGACGGTGGTACCGGGAGGTTTCTTTGTGATACCTGTGTTGGTGCTGATTGCAGGTATTGTGGTATTATTTAATCCATTTACGGCTGCTGCTGTTCCATTCATCATTCTGGGAGTGAGCAGCATTGTATACGGACTGTCCGATTTGATAAACATCATCCGCTTCCGTCAGAAGAAAGAACCGGGGATGCCTGAAATAGAGGATATTACTCCTATAGAAGAGATAAAAGACTAATCCGATTGATATGAAAACACGAGGAAGCTATATTTTATATCTTTTGATTTTATGTGTGGTTGTAGGTTGTAAGGGAACTTCTTCACCTTCCACCGCGTCCGAAACGGATGAGTATGCCGGAACATGTGAGGGGGAAAAAGCGAAAGCTATTTTGTGGGTGGATTATAAAAGAGGACGTAAGATAACGGACGGGACTCCGATAAGAACGGTAAAGGTTTATGCGGATGTTCATGCCGATGGAAGTCTGAAAGTGCTTTCCTGGTGTAAAAAGCAGCCGATGAAGGTAGAAAATTACTTATTGAAAAGAGTGGAAGTTTACCGGATCAGGAAAGAAATATTCGAAGGGGGATATCTGAAACCGGGGGAACAGTATTTGCAGTTACGCTATCTGCCGGGAGAGGTGAAATAATATGTTGTAGGAAGCATTGAAAATCGTAGGAAAAGGTTTTTGTTTCTTTTATATTTCGTATCTTTGTGTAACACAAATTGTTAGAAATATGAAGAAACAAATCTTATTGTCTTGTGCACTTGCCTGGGCTGTGATGGCAGGTGCTGAAACGATTGACATTACTACTTTCCGTTATGCCGGCCCCTACGTTGTACAGGCCCCTTTTCAGGTGGACAGCGTGGATGTGAATTCAAAGACTTTTGTATCCGGACGTCTGTTGGATACTCATCTTTCTGTGGACGTATTGCAACAGGGAACTTTATTTACAGGCGGGGTTTTGCCGGGAAGTGACTCGGGATATGCCTTGCACATGATGGGTTTTGTGTTGGAGAATACTCGTTATGCCACAGCCAAGCTGAAGATTGACGGGCTGAAAAGATACCAGCTTTATGTAGATGGAAAGAAGCAGGAAGGAACTGAACTCGCTTTGGAGCCGGCCACCCATTCTGTAGTTATTAAATATCTTTCTGAAGTAGGGAAAACAGATTCCTTGAAAGTGAGTGTGGATACGGATCAAGAGGGAAGCATTTCACTTAAGCAAGATAACAAAAAGCTATATACTTTGGCGGATGTGTTGCATGGAACTCGTTTTGCCGGAGTAGGGCTTTCCCCTGATGGCAGATATTTGATTACCAATTATCGTACGACTTATGTAGGTGGTCGGTCGGCCGGTAGTACGCGCATTACTGAACTTGCCAGCGGTAAGGTTTTGGCGGAGCGTACTGAAAATATGCAATGGATGCCTCGTTCTAACCGCTATTATTATACCCGTACAGGGGTGGATGGCAGGCAGCTGATAGTTGTGGATCCGCTTACCGGAATGGAAACTGTGTTGGTGAATAAATTACCTGACGGGTATTTCCAGTTCGCACCTACGGAAGACTACCTGCTTTTCACCATGACCCAGGAAGGTCCGAAAGAACGTAAAGAAATTTATGAGGTTCTGGAACCGGATGACCGCCAGCCGGGATGGCGTAACCGTTCTTATCTGGCTAAGTATGATTTGAAGACCGGTTTGTTGCAGCCACTGACTTTCGGTTATCACAATGTCTGGGCTGCCGATATTTCCAATGACGGCCGGTATCTTTTGATGATGACCAGTCAGAGCCGTCTGACCAAGCGTCCTACTACTTTATTCTCACTATATCGGTTGGATATGCAGACTTTACAGGCGGAACTGCTGATAGATAAAGATGGTTTTATCAGTGGAGCCCGTTTTTCACCTACGGAACGCAGGTATTGGTATCCGGCTCGCCTGAATCGCTGGGTGGAATAGGGAAAAATGTAAAGGAGGGGCAGACTCCGAGTATGACGGACGGTCAGCTTTATTTGCTGAATATAGCTGATAAGAGAGTCACTCCGCTGACGAAAGATTTTAATCCCAGCGTACAGCGTGCCGTGTGGAATAAGGCCGACGGGCAAATATATTTCACGGCCGAGAACCGTGACTGTTACAGTTTGTACCGGATGAATCCCGCTGATGGGAAAATTCAGCAACTGGAGGTTTCAGAAGATTTGGTCAACTCATTCTCATTGGCGCAAAATGCTCCGGTTATGGCCTATTATGGACAGAGCGCCTCAAATTCCGACTGTTTATACACCATGAATACCAAAAAGATGAAATCATCTTTGTTGGAAGACTTAAGTAAAGACATATTGAAAGATGTGGAGCTGGGCGAATGCAAGGCATGGAGTTTTACCAATTCTCGTGGTGATACCATTTATGGCCGTTATTACCTGCCGCCTCATTTTGACGCCAACCGGAAATATCCTATGATTGTGAATTATTATGGTGGGTGCAGTCCGGTCAGCCGTAATTTCGAAAGCCGTTATCCGCATCATGCATACGCGGCATTGGGCTATGTGGTGTATGTGATAGAACCTAGCGGTGCTACCGGTTTCGGACAGGAATTTTCTGCCCGCCACGTCAATACAGCTGGGGAAGGGGTGGCACAGGATATCATAGAAGGTACAAAGCAGTTTTGTAAAGAACATGCTTTTGTCAATGACAAGAAAATAGGCTGTATAGGTGCATCCTATGGCGGCTTCATGACACAATACCTGCAAACACAGACCGATATTTTTGCAGCGGCCATCTCTCATGCCGGTATCAGTGATCATACCAGTTATTGGGGGGAAGGATATTGGGGATATTCGTACAGTGAAGTTTCCATGGCGAATAGTTATCCGTGGAGCAATCCTGATCTTTTTGTAAAACAAAGCCCGTTGTTCAATGCGGACAAGATACATACGCCTTTGCTGTTCTTGCACGGTGATGCGGATGTGAATGTACCGGTGGGAGAGAGTATTCAGATGTTTACAGCACTGAAGTTACTGGGGCGCGAAACGGCTTTTGTGGCTGTAACGGGACAAGATCATCATATTGTAGATTATGGCAAGAGGATTCAGTGGCAGAATACGATCTTTGCCTGGTTTGCCAAATGGTTGCAGGATGATGCGACTTGGTGGAACGCTATTTATAAGCCGAAAAACTTATAACTTTTATATAGGTGTAAGAGACTTTGGAATGTTAGTATGTATAAGCTTATACGTTAGTATGTGTAGGCTTATACGTACTAACGTCTGACCTTACACATACTAACGTGGGCTGAGTCTGTTTTCACTATCCGTTTTCCCTATACTGTTTCGGTGACATTCCTGTATATCTTTTAAAGTATTTCCCAAAGAATGAGATGTCTGGGAAATTAAGTGAATAGGCTATTTCCTGAATGGTAAAGTCTGTGGATTTTAGTTTGGCTTCCGCATCTGTTATCACTAGTTTGGCGATGATATCTGTAACAGTTTTTCCCGTAATCTTATTGACAGTAGTGCTGAGGTGCTGAGGGGATATATGAAGCAGGTCGGCATAAAAAGCTACACTCCGTTCTTTCGTATAATGTTTGATGATATATTGGACTAGGCGTCTCACAATTTCTTCTCCACGGTTGAAAGTACGTGTGGTTACATTGGTGTTCTGATGAATGCTGCCTACACCGTGCAATATAGTGAGCAGCATGGTGCTGATTAACTCTTTATTGGGCTTGGCTCCCATACGTTTCATTTTTATCAGCAACCGGAAATAGTCTTGAAACAACTCGGTTATTTCGGGACGCAGAGGGATAATGGGTGTGTCAAATTAGTAACTGAATGAGTAGAAGAAGATAAAGTAAAATTATGGTCTATCCTACACTTTGCTTATTCTATAAGAGACACACGGATGGAACGATTGTCGGTGATTTCGACAACAAAATCACTGTTCGTTTCATCTGTGGCAAAGAGAGAGTATTAAATACTGTGATGAAGTAATTTTTACAATTTTACAACATAGAAACCATGACACAGATAGCAATGAAATTCGTCCAATGGGATGTGCCCGAATTGGAAAAACTGAAAGATAGCAAGGTTTACAAATTACGGGAACGTCTTGATAATGGCGACAAGTTGAGTCGGGAAGAAAAGAACTGGCTCACCCGCAATGTGAAAGAGTGCTGCCATTTCAAAAGAGGTATCGCTTTAATGGGCTACCGTTTTGACTTCTCCGATGTTCTCAAACGGTATTTCGTGAAACAACACGGACATATTGCTGAATATTATGCCATTGACAAAACCGCACTACGTTCTGTCCTATATGGTCGAATTGAAGATATAATCGAAGTACAATAAAAATCAAAAGAAGCATGAAAGTAACAATTGAACACAGCTTTTGCCCCTATTGTGACGAGGTAACTGAACTTTATTTCCGAATCATTAACACGATTCTTTTTTCTGGCAATGAGGCGGAATTGCGTGAAAGCATGAGACAGTTGGAGAAAAAAACTCCACTTGATGAATATTTCACATACGGTTACGGTGCACGACACCTTTGGGTTTGCCAGCGACGTCCCAGCGACAAAACCAAAATATTCGAGCATCGTATTATGATGGTTGAATTTCAATGACACCTTGGACAAATATCATCGACTGGCTGGAATGGAATCACCCATTTCAGCCTTACTTCCATTTTCCTTTTATAACTTTTTCTTTTGGCTGCGCCACTCCCTTTTGTAGAAACCAGCCATTCGCACAAAGCGAATTGGAAACCACTTTGTGAAAAGTCTGGTTCTTCCTGCCGTTTTTCCTTCCAGTTCCATTTTTTTTCGATGCGGATATCACTATCCTCCAAGGATGGGCTACCTACGCTTCTGTCCACTCTTGGCTGACACATTCCTTATGCAGTGGCCTTTTTTCTGATTGGATGGTATTCTGTTTGTTACAGTCTCAATTCAAGCCAGGCATGTCTCGCTTTGGCTTTGCTATTCTTCACTGACTTTCGGACGGATGTCTCGCCTTTGTGCCGACATTTGGATTTGCTCTTTTTCCTTATCATTACCGGTTTACTTGTTTCCCATTTTCCATAATCGCTTTTTATCGAAGCAATCATCATTTTTCCTCTGCAAAGATAGTATGCCGACGGGAACGACATGGTTGTCTTGACCAATGGCGTAGCCGCTTCAATCTTCCTTTATCGAGCCTTCGATTTTACCTGTGGCTAAAAATAAAGCGTATTGACGCGCTATCCTTGGTGCATCCCTTAAACGACATCTACTTTTTAGGCACAGGTAAAAT
>ENA-UEOO01000755-UEOO01000755.1-human-gut-metagenome-genome-assembly--contig:-NODE-755-length-10291-cov-5.303897_pt1 | contig 10291 bp, 10 predicted proteins | sample MGYA00242888_ERZ507892 | MGnify/ENA primary metagenome ERZ507892 (study PRJEB26167, sample SAMN06115415) | human gut metagenome | host: Homo sapiens | place: China:Sichuan | collected 2015-02-04...
CGACAAGAAATTCTATAAGAAATTCAAAAAATACCAAAAAATTAAAATTGGGGCTTGTTCTTGTGTAGCAGGTCTTCCCTTCCAGGGCAAGGTTAAAGGCCTCTCCTCAAGGAGGGGCTTTTTTGATGCACGAAAGCGGCCGTGACTCCGCTCAGATTTCGCGAGAAACGCAAAAATCGGGGTCTCAGAGCGATTTGCAGAGATTGCGCGGGAAGAAGGTCGAAGGCCGCCTTAAACCTGCTGAAGCGGACAGGGCGCTTGATGGATACAGCCTTTCCTCAGATGTCGGGCTGGCTGCCCCCCGACGGAGGGAAGTGGCGCCGTCAGGCGACGAAAGGGGGGTAGGAGGGATTTACGAAAGGTTTCAGACAAATAAGAACTGAGCTTTTTCTTTTATTCCGCATGAAGCTGTCTCCGTTAGGAGAAAGTGGACCGTATACTGATTGACTCTATATTAATATCGGTACTGGCTCAATGGTCCTGTACGGGCCGAAAGAGGTGCATTTTCTACGAGTATTAGCGAGCACTCGCCTTCCCTGACAGTAAAGCACTTCCTCTTGCGCCGAAAGTGTTTCGATTCCACAAGCCTTGCCCCTGTTTTCCTGGTTTCAGATAACGCCGGGCACCTATGCCGGAATCCCCGTGCTGAATGCTTCCTGAAGGAGGGACTGTAAACATGACTGCATTTGCAGCTTCCTTGACGCAGAGGCGCGGCCCCACTCAGATTTCGCGAAAAACGCAAAATTTAGGGACTCAGAGCGATTTGCTGATATTGCGCGGGAAGAAGGACGACGAAATGGAAACGCGCTTTAGAGGCGCTCTCAGGGGCAAAAATGAAAGAAAGCATGAAAGCGGATGAAATCCGTCGATATCCGAAGCGATTCATGATGAAAAATGATGGAAATCTGTTATGAAAGATAGGAATTGCCTGCCATTCGCAACAAAAATAAGGAAAAATCGGAAAAATCTTTTATAAAATAAATCTATTGGTAATTATAGAGAAACCATAAAATGAGCGGATTTTTCCAAGAAGTATCGTATACAAACTATTCTTTGTTTAGGGCTGACAAAAGTTAACGGCCAAAAGATGTTTTCCTATTAGAAATGAGAGATTTTTGCATGAAAAAGCTATTAATCGGGCGTATAGGTTAGATTTTAAGTTATGTATCAAATAAATTGATAAGTGAGTGAAAGTCATCGAGCCGAAAATATCCGTTGAGATTCAGCGAGATAAACGAAGATAAAATGCATAAACATAGTACACATACCTAAAAAACGGTAAAAGTACTATGTTTTTTTGTAAATTCCTTGCTTTTCTTGTATTATTAACTCAGACGCTTCACAGGGGAGCGTACTTCAAGGCGGACCCGGCCGGGAACCCGGGACGTAGAAAAAGGAGGATAGCAGTCCGGTTGGATTCCAGAATTATGAGGGGGCTCATCAAGATCCGCGTTCTGCAATATTAATTTCTTAAATCAGTTACTTAATGAGTTAGATGGATTTAGAGCATGGACCTTTTCACTTTTCTGGAAAATACTCTTGGCCGCAAAAAGCGGCAGGCATTCTTTGAAAACAAGAATAACAATAAGAAAGGTGGTTTTTATGGATCCAGCGATTATCACACTATGTGTGCTTGCGGTTGCAGCATTCCTGTTCGTCACCGAACTGATTCCGCTGGCTGTCACAGCTATGGCAGCTTGTACCGCACTGGGCATTCTGGGAGTACTTCCGTCTAAACAGGTATATGCGGGACTCTCAAACTCCACAGTCGTACTCTTCGGCGGCATGTTCGTCATCGGCGCGGCTATGTTCAAGACAGGCCTTGCCGAAGCAATCGGCGTAGCCGTCGTCAAGAAGGCAGGAACGAATGAGATTCCGCTCATGGCAGCTATCATGCTCGTCACCATCGTACTGTCCGCCGTATCGTCCAACACCGGTACAGTTGCTTGCTTGATGCCAGTTATCATCGGTATCTGCCAGGCAGCTAAAATCCCGGCATCCAAAGAACTCATGCCTCTGGCTATCGCTGCTAACGTCGGCGGTACCATCACCATGATCGGTACCCCGCCAAACGTCATCGTTACCGGCGCTCTGGCTGCAGCAGGACTCCCGACATTCGGATTCTTCGAATTCGCTAAGATCGGTATTCCGCTGTCCATCATCATCCTTCTCTACACACTCTTCGTAGGCTGTCACTTTCTGCCGGAAAAATCCGCAGGCCAGATGGACGAAGAAGCAGTGAAGGCTGCTAAGGAAGAGGCAGGCGCAGGCGGAGATGCTCCGAAGAGCAAAACAAAGATGTGGATTTCCGGCCTGATCCTGATCGGCGTCGTTCTGGCTATGGCTCTTGGTCTCAAGAACCTGCCGCTCCACACCGCTGCCGTTACCGGCGCTATTCTCTGCGTCATTACCGGATGCCTCAAGGAAAAAGAAGCATATGCAGGTATTGACTGGGTAACCATTTTCCTGTTCGCAGGCATGCTTTCCGTTGCAACCGCAATGGACAAGACCGGCGCAGGCAAACTGATTGCTGATACCGTCGTAGGTATGATGGGCGCAAATTCGAACCCGTATGTCCTGACAACAGTACTGTTCCTGATTTCCAACATTCTCACGCAGTTCATGTCCAACACCGCATCCGCAGCGCTCCTCGCTCCGATCGGCATTTCCATTGCACAGTCCATCGGCGTCGATCCGAAACCGGTTCTGATGGCACTCGGCATTGCGGCATCCTGCGCATTCGCCACACCAATGGCTACTCCGCCAAACACCCTCGTCCTCGGACCTGGCGGATTCTCCTTCAATGACTACGTCAAAGTCGGCGTTCCGATGTGCGTGCTGTCTCTTGTAGTCAGCGTTATCATCATCCCGATCATGTGGCCATTTCATTAATTGTGAATCGTCCTTGAAGGGCAAGATGCTTCTGCATCTGACGAAGGAGGGGTCCGGATTTTCCCGAATCCCTCCTTCCTTGTTTTAAGCGGCTCTGCCGCGGGCATCCTTAGATGCCTTATCGTAGAAAGGTGGATTAATACATGGCAACTCCAAGCCCACTTTCAATTTGTATTACCAACATGGTTATTGTATTTGCCGTACTGATTTTCCTGGCATTCGTTATTCAGCTCATCCACGTTGTGGATCCGACCAAGAATAAGAAAAAATAATTCAATAACTCAATAATTAGGAGGATACAAACATGGATGGCTTTATGAGAGCACTCGTTTCCGTATGGACAGACTCCGGCTTTGCCGCTCTGACCTGGGAAAACGTGGTTATGATTCTGGTAGGACTTGTCCTGCTGTACCTGGCAATCGCAAAAGAATATGAACCTCTTCTGCTTCTGCCAATCGCATTCGGCGATATTATGGCTAACTTCCCGAACACCGGCTTTGAAACCGATATGGGCGTTATGATGGCCATTGGATTTGGTATTAAGTATGAAATTTTCCCGCCGCTGATTTTCATGGGCGTAGGTGCCATGACGGACTTTGGTCCGCTTATCGCTAACCCGAAGACGGTTCTTCTGGGCGCAGCTGCTCAGATCGGCGTATTCGTCGCTCTGGCCGGCGCTATGATGCTCGGCTTCAACGTTCAGGAAGCAGCTTCCATCGGTATCATCGGTGGTGCTGACGGCCCGACCGCTATTTACCTGACAACTAAACTGGCTCCACATCTGCTGGGTGCTATCGCAGTTGCCGCTTACTCTTACATGTCCCTGGTTCCGCTGATTCAGCCGCCAATCATGAAGCTCTGCACCACAAAAGCACAGCGCTCCATTAAGATGGTCAACCTTCGTCCTGTAACTCACTTCGAAAAGGTTGCTTTCCCGATCGTCGTAGCAATCGTCGTTTCCCTGCTTCTGCCGCCAGTAGCAGCCCTGATGGGATGCCTCTGCCTTGGCAACCTGTTTGAAGTTTCCGGTGTTACCGCTCGTCTGTCCGATACCGCTCAGAACGCACTGTGCAACATCGTTACCATTTTCCTTGCAACCGGCACAGGCCTGACCATGACCGGCGACAAGTTCCTTCGTCTCCAGACCATCGAAATCATCGTTCTCGGCCTGATCGCATTCGCAGCTGGCACCGCTGGCGGCGTACTGTTCGGCCAGATCATGAGAATCGCATCTGGCAACAAGGTAAACCCGCTGATCGGTTCCGCGGGCGTATCTGCAGTTCCAATGGCAGCTCGTGTTTCCCAGGTTGTAGGTCTGAAGGATAACCCGTCCAACTACCTGCTGATGCAGGCAATGGGCCCGAACGTAGCAGGCGTTATCGGTACTGCAGTTGCTGCAGGCACCATGCTCGCACAGTTCGGATCCTGATCATAAGATCAGAACGAATGATAAAAACGCATCTCTCCGGAGGTGCGTTTTTTGTTTGCGATCCGGGGCTTACGGCAGGGAAAAAAGGAAATAAAGAGGACAGGATAAGGCCAGGAAAGGGAAGTATATCAAAATGCGAAAAATGGAACAAATAGTATACCTTCTATAAGAAAGAAAGCTGTAAATAATGACAGGCAAGTGCAGATTCAGGAACATGAATAAAATCGGTAAATACAGGGATTTCCTGAGATATCACCGCTATATAAACAACGCTTATAAGCCTTTATCGTAAATGTTGATAGGCATTCATTTAGATATGCATACTGTGTAATAGTTAAATGGTACTTAAAATTACATAGTATACATAATGAATTTGCAGAAATACCGTTGCAAAATATCCGTAAATATAAAGATAGTATACTATGTAATTCGAGAATGACGGGATTTCTGGCCAATAACGGCATTTTGCATTTAGTCAGGATGTAAAAGCAAATAGAAATACTGCGCAAATAAGGAAGTGTGACAAAATATGTCATAATCAATTTTAAAATGCAAAATAAACGCGGTAAATACAGGGGTTTCTAGGTTTTGTATACAGCTTGAAAAAAGGGTATCCCGTGCTTAGAATTATCCATAGGTGCCTATGGATTGCAACTGAAAATCCATAGATAAGGGTTCGACCCCGGGACCATTTTAGAAAGGAGGATAGCAGGTTCTTCAGGGGAGTCGTTTTCCGGAAATTATTTCGGGATTCATTCGATTCAAGCTATTTTTATCAAACAATTTTATATGAGTCTCCAAAAATCTTCCGGAAACATTCTTTGACGAGCATCCTCCCGCACCGGTTGGGAAGCCGGTCAAAGAATCATCACTAAGGAAGGTGAAAATTATGGATCCAGCCATTATCACACTGTGTGTCCTGGCGGTTGCAGCATTCCTGTTCGTTACCGAACTGATTCCGCTGGCAGTCACAGCTATGGCAGCTTGTACCGTTCTCGGTATTCTGGGCGTTCTTCCTGCTAAACAGGTATATGCAGGTCTGTCCAACTCCACCGTCGTTCTGTTCGGCGGTATGTTCGTCATCGGTGCTGCTATGTTCAGAACCGGCCTTGCAGAAGCAATCGGCGTTGCCGTTGTTAAGAAAGCAGGAACAAGCGAAATCCGTCTGATGACCGCTATTATGCTTGTAACCATCGCTATGTCCTCTGTTTCTTCCAACACCGGTACCGTTGCCTGCCTGATGCCAGTCGTTATTGGTATCTGCCAGGCAGCAAAAGTTCCGGCTTCCAAGGAATTAATGCCACTGGCTATCGCTGCTAACGTCGGCGGCACCATCACCATGATCGGTACCCCGCCAAACGTTATCGTTACCGGCGCACTGTCCGCTGCAGGACTCCCGACCTTCGGTTTCTTCGAATTCGCATACATCGGCATTCCGCTGTCCATCATCATTCTGGTTTGGATGGTAACCATTGGCCGCCATATGCTCCCGGCTCACAATGCTGGCGAAATGGACGAAGAAGCAGTTCAGGCTGCTAAGGAAGAAGCAGGTGCTTCTGACGATAAGGCTCCAAAGAGCAAGACAAAGATGTGGATTTCTGGTCTGATCATGCTGGGCGTTGTAGTCTGCATGGCTCTTGAACTCCCGACCGTTCCGCTGCAGACCGCAGCAGTAACCGGCGCAATCCTCTGCGTCATCACCGGCTGCCTCAAAGAAAAAGAAGCATATGCTGGTATCGACTGGGTAACAATCTTCCTGTTCGCTGGTATGCTTTCCGTTGCAACCGCTATGGAAAAGACCGGCGCAGGCAAACTGATTGCTGACACCGTCGTAGGTATGATGGGTGCAAACCCAAGCCCGTACCTCCTGACCGCTGTTCTGTTCCTGATTTCCAACGTTCTGACACAGTTCATGTCCAACACCGCATCCGCAGCACTTCTTGCTCCGATCGGTATCTCCATCGCTCAGACAATCGGATGTGATCCGAAACCTGTACTGATGGCACTTGGTATCGCAGCTTCCATGGCATTCGCAACACCAATGGCTACTCCGCCAAACACACTCGTCCTCGGACCTGGTAACTTTACATTCAACGATTATGTAAAAGTTGGTGTTCCGCTCTGCCTGATTTCCTGGGTTGCCTGCGTTATCATCATCCCGATCTTCTGGCCATTCCATTAATTTGAAATGTCCTTGAAGGATGAAACAATCTGAGTTTTACCAGAAGGGCGCTTCCGGCCCCCGGCCGGAAGCCGTCCTTATTATTAACCCCGATGCGGATTTGCCGCAGGGAGGTGCTCCGGCGCCTCTTCAATAGAAAGGTGGATTATTACATGGAAACTCCAGGCCCACTTTCGATTTGTATCGTCAACATGGTTATTGTATTTGCTGTACTGATCGTTCTTGCATTCATCATTCAGCTGATTCACGTTGTGGATCCAACCAAGAACAGCGTAGCAAAGAAGAAATAATTCAATAACTGGAAAATAGGAGGATACGAACATGGATGGCTTTATAAGAGCACTTGTTTCCGTATGGACAGACTCTGGCTTTGCCTCTCTGACAATCGAAAACATCATTATGATTCTGGTAGGACTTGTCCTGCTGTACCTGGCAATTGCAAAAGAATATGAACCTCTTCTGCTTCTGCCAATCGCATTTGGTTGTATTATGGCTAACTTCCCGAATACCGGTTTCGAAACCGATATGGGCGTTATGATGGCCATTGGTTTTGGTATTAAGTACGAAATTTTCCCGCCGCTGATTTTCATGGGCGTAGGCGCAATGACAGACTTTGGTCCATTGATTGCAAACCCGATGACCATGCTCCTGGGCGCAGCTGCTCAGATCGGCGTATTCGTAGCACTGGCTGGTGCTATGGCTCTTGGCTTCAATGTTCAGGAAGCAGCTTCCATCGGTATCATCGGTGGTGCTGACGGCCCGACCGCTATTTACCTGACAACTAAACTGGCTCCACATCTGCTGGGTGCTATCGCAGTTGCCGCTTACTCTTACATGTCCCTGGTTCCGCTGATTCAGCCGCCAATCATGAAGCTCTGCACCACAAAAGCACAGCGCTCCATTAAGATGGTCAACCTTCGTCCTGTAACTCACTTCGAAAAGGTTGCTTTCCCGATCGTCGTAGCAATCGTCGTTTCCCTGCTTCTGCCGCCAGTAGCAGCCCTGATGGGATGCCTCTGCCTTGGCAACCTGTTTGAAGTTTCCGGTGTTACCGCTCGTCTGTCCGATACCGCTCAGAACGCACTGTGCAACATCGTTACCATTTTCCTTGCAACCGGCACAGGCCTGACCATGACCGGCGACAAGTTCCTTCGTCTCCAGACCATCGAAATCATCGTTCTCGGCCTGATCGCATTCGCAGCTGGCACCGCTGGCGGCGTACTGTTCGGCCAGATCATGAGAATCGCATCTGGCAACAAGGTAAACCCGCTGATCGGTTCCGCGGGCGTATCTGCAGTTCCAATGGCAGCTCGTGTTTCCCAGGTTGTAGGTCTGAAGGATAACCCGTCCAACTACCTGCTGATGCAGGCAATGGGCCCGAACGTAGCAGGCGTTATCGGTACTGCAGTTGCTGCAGGCACCATGCTGGCTCAGTTCGGAGGCTGATCGTAAGATCATCCCGAGCAATAAAAACGCATCTCTTCGGAGGTGCGTTTTTTGTTTGCCTTTTTGTCTGCGCTGATGAATGGCTGACCGGCAGGAGAGGAAAAGAAAAGTGGAAAAAGGATCCGGAAGGGAAAAGGCGTGAAAGGGAATGAAAAGGATCCGATTTTGGAAAAATGCTGCGAGTGGTCATGGTTTTGCATTAAGGAAGTCCGGTATTATCGGACAAAGTGCACTGCTGATGGCAGATATAACCAGTCTAATGGGAATGGATATAATGAACCTTTATAGCATACTATATAAAAAATCTGATACGTAATTCTTAGGAAGATCTTAAAACTGACTGAAAAAATCTCGAAATAATACATAGCATACATATCTAACACATGGATTTGATTCACAAATGCAATAAATTCGAAAAACAAATAGATAACGATGCTATCTATTTGCAGGTACATTTTTTAAGAAAAGTTTATGTTTGCATTTGCAGACGAAAAGGGCCCGTTTTTGGAGCTCTTTTTTTTGCGTTTTTAATGCACTTGCAACCGAATATCATTTAAAATTTCAAAAATCGAAGAGGGAAATTATGTTCCGGGTGGCCGAAAAGCGTTTGAAAATTCAAACCTTGGCCGTTACAATAGGCAACAGGTGCTCACGAAATGCAAGTATCTTGCAATATCCGACAGCAGGTGTCAGATTTCATGGACTTGTATTTGTGCGATAGTGATCCCCTCCCCGGGGGATATCCGAAAGGAGGATAGCAGGTTGACCAAAGGGGAGATGTTCCGGATGGATTTCGGGGCTCATTCAGTGTCAAGCATTTATCTTTCAATCACAATTTCATATGAGTCTTTTAATCTTTCCGGAATGAAACCGGACGACATGACTTCCACCTGAGCCGCGTCTTCCGGGGAAAACATTTTAGGAAGGTGAACATTTATGGATCCAGCTATTATCACACTGTGCGTGCTGGCAGTCGCTGCTTTCCTGTTTGTTACCGAACTGATTCCGCTGGCTGTTACCGCAATGGCAGCCTGCACCATGCTCGGTATTCTGGGAGTTCTCCCGGCAAAACAGGTTTACGCAGGTCTTTCCAACTCCACAGTCGTACTCTTCGGCGGCATGTTCGTTATCGGCGCTGCTATGTTCAAGACTGGCCTTGCTGAAGCAATCGGCATCGCAGTCGTTAAGAAGGCAGGCACAGGAGAAATCCGTCTGATGGGCGCTATCATGCTCGTTACGATCATCCTGTCTTCCGTTTCCTCCAACACCGGTACTGTTGCGTGCCTGATGCCAGTTATCGTCGGCATCTGCCAGGCAGCTAAAATCCCGGCTTCCAAGGAATTGATGCCTCTGGCAATTGCTGCTAACGTCGGCGGCACCATCACCATGATCGGTACCCCGCCAAACGTCATCGTTACCGGCGCACTGTCCGCAGCAGGACTTCCGACCTTCGGATTCTTCGAATTCGCATACATCGGCATTCCGCTGTCCGCTATCATTTTCTTCTGGACACTCTTCGTAGGCCGTCACTTCCTGCCAGACAAATCTGCAGGTGCTCTGGACGAAGAAGCAGTCAAGGCTGCTAAAGAAGAAGCAGGCGCAGGCGATGACAATGCTCCAAAGAGCAAAACAAAAATGTGGATTTCCGGTCTCATCCTGATTGGCGTCGTACTCGCTATGGCTCTCGAAATCCCGACACTTCCGCTGCAGACTGCTGCCGTTACCGGCGCAATCCTCTGCGTCATCACTGGATGCCTCAAGGAAAAAGAAGCTTACGCTGGTATTGACTGGGTAACAATCTTCCTGTTCGCTGGTATGCTTTCCGTTGCAACCGCTATGGAAAAGACCGGCGCAGGCAAGCTGATCGCTGACACCGTTGTCAACATGATGGGTGACAATCCGAACCCGTACGTCCTGACCGCTGTACTGTTCCTGATCTCCAACGTTCTGACACAGTTCATGTCCAACACTGCATCCGCAGCACTGCTTGCACCAATCGGTATTTCCATCGCTCAGTCTATCGGCTGCGATCCGAAACCGGTTCTGATGGCTCTTGGTATTGCAGCTTCCATGGCATTCGCAACACCAATGGCTACTCCGCCAAACACTCTGGTCCTCGGACCTGGCGGATTCTCCTTCAACGATTATGTCAAAGTCGGCGTTCCGATGTGCCTGATCTCCTGGATCGCGTGCGTCATCATTATCCCGATTTTCTGGCCATTCCATTAATCCGGAATCATCGTGAAGGGTCAGCGTATCTGACACGAAGAAAGGATCCGGGGCTTCCCGGGTCCGGACTTCACTTATTTTCAAGCGGCTTTGCCGCAGGCATCTTTGATGCC
>ENA-UEOO01000757-UEOO01000757.1-human-gut-metagenome-genome-assembly--contig:-NODE-757-length-10276-cov-3.250221_pt1 | contig 10276 bp, 10 predicted proteins | sample MGYA00242888_ERZ507892 | MGnify/ENA primary metagenome ERZ507892 (study PRJEB26167, sample SAMN06115415) | human gut metagenome | host: Homo sapiens | place: China:Sichuan | collected 2015-02-04...
ATCTCCGTCTGGCGCCACGATAAGAAGACGACGCATGTCGGCGTATACCGGCTGAAAGGGAAGTTCCGGTAGTGCGGAAACCCGCTCCGCTCAATACCCGGATGCAGGAGCGTACAGTGTGACCGCATCCCGGCGTCTCCCATATGGAGATGGGATGTCCCGCCCCGGATAATTTTCCCAAAGTACGGCCCTGCGGGAACGGAACGGCTGTTCAGAACAGCGACCCCTGTTCGGGCAGGGTGGGGGCGTAGAACCGCATCCGGGTTTCGAGCCCCAGTTTCGCGCACAGGTTCCGGAACGTGTCGTTCAACTTCCGGTAACTGGGGCTGAAGCATTCGTAGCGGTTGCCGAAACAGGCTTCGTAGCGTGCTTTCAGCCCGGGGAATTCCCGGTCGAGGGTTGCGTGGAAATGCTCTCGCGACCCGCTGCGGAGCGTTACGCCGAACATCGGGAGGATATACGATGCCCCCGCGTCCTTGGCCCGGCGGACGATGGCTTCGACATTTTCCCGCGTGTCGTTGATCAGCGGCAGCAGCGGCATCATCGTGACACCCGTATAAATGCCCTTGGCAGCCAATACCGCCATTGCGCGGAACCGCTCCGAAGAGGCCGGGGCGCCGGGTTCCGTGCGGACGCTGAGCGCGTCGTCGGCACAGGTCACGGTGAAACTCACCGCCGCGTAGGTGGCGGAAATTTCCTGCAGGATGTCGGCATCGCGCTCCGCCAGGGAGCTCTTGGTGATGACATGCACCGGGAAGCGCTCGTCGGCGATCATGCCCAGTGCCCGGCGGGTTAGCCGCAGCTCGCGCTCGACGGGCATGTAAGGGTCGTTCATCGACCCCGTGCCGATCGTGGCGCGTTTTTTCCGCCGGGCACGCAGCTCGGCGGGCAGCAATTCCAGCGCGTTGCGCTTCACGGCGATCTGCGCGATGTCCCCGATTCCGTAGTAGTCGCTGCGCGTGTCGCAGTAGATGCATCCGTGCTGGCATCCCCGGTAGAGGTTCATGTTGTAGGCGATGCCGAACCACCGATCGGCCGTCCGCAGCTTCGAGAGGATCGTTTTGGTTTCGATATACCGCATGGGCGGGTCAGTAGAGCTCGATGAATTCGTAGGTGTTGCCTACGGCCGCCAGGTAACGCAGGAATTCCTCACGGGAGATCACCACCGTCGCCCGGTTGTCGTTAGGGTGGAACGAGTAGGCCGGCAGCCGTTGCAGGCTGGCGTCGAGGAACAGGTGCACGTGCCTGGCCGGGTCGTTGATCAGCCCGAAGGGCGACACCGAACCGGGACGCAGCCCCAGCCAGTGCTCCATGCGCTGCTCCGAAGCGAACGACAGTTTGCCCTGCCTCAGGCGGTGTTCCAGGTCATGGATGGCCAGGTTCCGTTCGCAGTCGAAACATACGAGGTAGTGGCGGTTGCCTTTGTGGTTGCGGAAAAAGAGGTTCTTGCAGTGCTTCGACCCGTCGTCGCGCCAGTAGCGGCGTGCGGCCTCGATGGTCGGTGCCTCGGGGTGTTCGTACCACGTGTAGGCGATGCCGCGGGCGTCGAGCCAGCCGAAAACCCGCTGCCGGCGTTCGTCCGGCGTCGGGGCGGTCGTTGCGGCGCCGGGGCTTGCCGGTTCCATTCCTTCCATGGCTATCGGGCCTTGCAGAATTCTTCGATATTCTCCGCGATGCAGCCTACCAGCACGTCGACGGCTTCGCGCGGCGACCATGCGTTGTGGGGCGAGAGCAGCAGCCGGTCGGGTTCGCGGATGCCCAGCAGCGGGTTGTCTGCGGCCAGCGGCTCGCGCGAGAATACGTCGAGCGCGGCGCCTGCGACCGATCCCCGGTCGAGGGCTTCGGCCAGTGCCGCCTCGTCGACGATTCCGCCGCGGGCGACGTTCACGAGGATGGCCGATTGCTTCATCACGGCCAGCTCCGGGGCGCCGATCAGCCCCCGCGTGTGGTCGTTCAGCGGCGCGTGCACCGAGACCGTGTCCGCCCAGCCCAGCAGTTCGGGAAGCGACACGGCGGGGTAGGGCTCTTCGCGCACGGCGCCCGAGGTCGAGGTGTAGCGTACCTCGCAGCCGAAGGCCGCGGCGAGCCGCGCCACTTCGTGCCCGATGGCGCCGAGCCCCACGATGCCCCACTTCGAGCCGTAGAGCTGGTGCGTGGGTTTGGCGAAGTGGAACTGCTGCCCGGCGGCCGAGTAAGCGCCGCTCTTGACATAGCGGTCGTAGTAGACGATGTGCCGCCGCAGGGCGATGGCCGCCCCGAGGGTGGTTTCGGCTACGGAGTGCGTCGAGTAGCCCGCGGCGTTCCTGACGGCGATGTCCAGCTCGGCCGCGGCGTCGAGGTCGATGTTGTTCATGCCCGTGGCGGCTATGCAGATCAGGCGCAGCCCGGGGAGTGCGGCGAGCGTCTCGCGGCGCATCACGACTTTGTTGGTGATGACGATTTCGGCATCGCGGCAGCGATCCGCGACCTCGTCCGGCGCGGTCGTGCTGTAACCCGTGTACCGGCCCAGCTCGTGCAGGCGGGTCAGGTCGGCACCCCCGAGGGTGTACTCGTCCAGAAATACGATGTTAGGTTTCATTGGCGTATGTGTTTATGGTTTTGTTGTCAGTCCATTTCCCCGATCAGCGTGCGGATCGCCACCGAGGCGCAGCCGATGCCGAACAGCGCCGGGATGTAGGAGATCGTGCCGACGTTCGACTTCTTGTTCTGCTCGTCGCAGAGGATCATCGCCCCCTCGCGCATCGCTTCGGGCGAGAATAACGCCTTGAAGCCGCTGCGGACGCCCAGTTTGTGCAGCCGCTTGCGGAGCATGTGCGCCAGGGGGCAGTGGTGGGTCTTCGAGATGTCGGCGATCTCCATCTTCGTGGGGTCGGTCTTGGCGCCGGCGCCCATCGAGCTGACCAGCGGCAGCGAACGGTCGAGGGCACCCTTTATCAGCGCCAGCTTGGGCGAGAGGGTGTCGATGGCGTCCACCACGAAATCGTATGCGGCGGCGTCGAGCAGCGTGTAGGTCTCCTCGTCCCGGATGTAGCGGTTGACGATGGTCAGCCCGATCGCGGGGTTGATGTCCCGCAGCCGGTCGGCGAGCACCTCGGCCTTCTGCCGGCCTACGGTCGAATGCAGGGCCACCAGCTGGCGGTTGATGTTGCTCGGCGCCACGGTGTCGGCGTCGGCGATGGTCATGCGTCCCACGCCCGCCCGGGCGATCATTTCGGCGGCATAGGCGCCTACGCCGCCCAGTCCCACGACGAGCACGTGCGCCTGCCGGAGCAGGTCGAGTTTTTCCTTGCCGAGCAGCAGCTCGGTGCGTTCAAGCCAGTTATCCATTTTGCGGGGCGAATATCCGTTCGTAATTTTCGGTCGTCGCCCGTTTCAGGGCTTCGACGGTGGTGCCTCTCACCGCTGCCGCGTGCGCGTAGACCTCCTCGATGCCGGTGTCGCTGTCGTCGGTTTCGAGGAAGAGCTGCCCGGGGGGCGTTTCGCGCAGCGCTTCCAGGGTCTTGGGCGACGAGAACGTCCGCACGCCGAACGAGAGGTAGTAGCCTTTCTCCAGTGCGCGGCGTGCCTGCTCGGGCGAGCCGATGAACCCGTGGAATATGACGGCACGGGGCTCGCGGGCGGCCAGTTCCAGCATGACGGGCTCGAAGGCCCTGACGCAGTGCAGCACTACGGGCAGTTGCCGGTCGCGCGCCAGTGCCAGCTGGGCGCGGAAGGCGGCCAGTTGCTGCTGGCGCCCGGCGCCGCGGGCATAGTCGAGCCCCGTCTCGCCGATGGCCTGTACGTCCGCCGGGAGCGTGCCGAGTGCGGCGATGTCCTCTTTGTCTGCATCCCACGGGTGGATGCCGGCGGTGCGGAGCTCGATGCCCCGGCCTGTCGGGCGGTGGGTGTGTATGTTGACGAATTGGGAGGTCATTGCGACAAAAGTACAAATTTTAAGTAAATTAAAAAATAATAGATAATGCATACGGATTTTTCGGAAAAAATTCGTACTTTCGCACGCGAATTATGCTGTTAGCAGGCTAACAACAAAAACCGGCCCGAAATTTAACCCAAAAATATCCAAACATAACAATCAAAATCTTTAACCATGTCGAAAATCATTACACTACGCAAGGGTCTCGACATCAATCTCCGGGGAAAGGCCCAGGAGTCTCTGGCCGACGCGCCGCAGGCTTCGGAGTATGCCCTCTCGCCGCTCGATTTCGAAGGCGTGACTCCCAAGTTGCTGGTTAAGGTAGGCGATGAGGTGAAAGCCGGTACGCCGCTGTTCTTCAACAAGTACAGCGAGCGTGTCCTCTTCACGTCGCCTGTCAGCGGGACGGTTGCTGCCGTCAACCGCGGGGAGAAGCGCAAGGTGCTCTCCGTAACCGTAACGCCGGATGCCACGCAGAGCTACGAGGAGTTCGCCAAGCCCGACCTCCAGAAAGCGTCCCGCGAGGAGATTGTCGAACTGCTGCTCCGTTCGGGCCTTTGGCCGATGATCGTGCAGCGGCCCTACGGCATCATCGCCGACCCGAACGACACGCCGAAGGCCGTTTTCGTTTCCGCCTTCGACTCCGCGCCGCTGGCCCCGGATTACAACTTCGTGCTCCGCAACGAGCAGAAGAACCTCCAGGCCGGCATCGAGGTGATGCGCCGCCTCACGCCGGGCAAAGTGCACCTTTCGGTGCGTGCCAAGGCCGAGGGGCAGATGCCCATGCTCAAGGGTGCCGAGCTGCACACCTTCGCGGGCAAGCATCCCGCGGGCAACGTCGGCATCCAGATCCACCACATCGACCCCGTGAACAAGGGCGACGTCGTGTGGACAGTCAATATCCAGGATCTGGCCATCATCGGCCGCCTGTTCAACGAAGGCCGCGTCGACATGACGAAGATCATCGCCGTAGCCGGCTCTGAGATCGAAAAACCGCAGTACTGCCGCGTCGTCGCGGGCGCCAGGGTCGATTCGATCCTCCGGGGCAACGTGAAACCCCAAAAGGAGGGCGACCATGTACGCATCATCTCGGGCAACGTGCTCACCGGCACGAAGACCCCGGCCGACGGCTTCCTCGGTTTCTATGCCAATCAGCTTACGGTGATCCCCGAGGGCGACAAGTACGAGCTGCTGGGCTGGGCGATGCCCCGTTTCAACAAGTTCTCCGTATCGCGCTCCTATTTCTCGTGGCTCTGCCCGAAGAAGGCCTACGACCTCGACACCAACATGAACGGCGGCGAGCGCCCGTTCGTCGTGACGGGGCTCTACGAGCAGTACCTGCCGATGGACATTTACCCGATGTACCTGCTGAAGGCCTGCCTTGCCGGCGACATCGACAAGATGGAGAACCTCGGCATCTACGAGGTCGTAGAGGAGGATTTCGCCCTGTGCGAATTCGTAGACCCCTCGAAGATCGAGATACAGCAGATCATCCGCGACGGTATTAACTTAATGATTAAGGAGGCATAACGATGAGCGCATTACGCAATTTGGTAGATAAGATCAAGCCCACGTTCACCAAGGGTGGCAAGCTGGGCTTCCTGGAGTCGACGTTCGATGCGTTCGAGACATTCCTGTTCGTACCGAACACCACGACGCAGAAGGGCGCGCACATACGCGACTGCAACGACATGAAGCGTACGATGATCATGGTGGTCGTCGCCCTGATGCCGGCGCTCCTGTTCGGGTTCTATAACACGGGTTACCTGCATTTCCTCTCGCAGGGCGTACAGCCCGAATTCTGGGCTTCGCTCTGGTTCGGGTTCCTGAAGGTGCTGCCCATCATCGTCGTTTCGTACGTCGTCGGCCTGGGCATCGAGTTCGCCTTCGCACAGGCCCGCGGCCACGAGGTCAACGAAGGTTTCCTCGTGACGGGTCTGCTGATCCCGATGATCATGCCGGTGGACATCCCGCTGTGGATGGTGGCGCTGGCCACGGCCTTCTCGGTCATCTTCGGCAAGGAGGTGTTCGGCGGTACGGGTATGAACGTCTTCAACCCCGCGCTGCTGGCCCGCGCCTTCGCGTTCTTCGCCTATACGCCCTCGATGTCGGGCGCTACGGTGTGGATCGCAGGGCTCTCCTCGGGCGAGGGCGTGGTGGACGGCTTCTCGGGCGCCACGGCACTCGAAAACCTGAGCACCACGGGCCAGATGGGCTACTCGGCCATGGATGCCTTCCTCGGTTTCATTCCGGGGTGTATCGGCGAGACCTCGACGCTGGCGATCCTCCTGGGCGCCGCGATCCTCTTGTTCACGGGCGTCGCTTCGTGGCGCACGATGGTTTCGGTATTCGTCGGCGGGCTGGCGATGGGCTATTTCTTCCAGGCGATCGGTGTGACGACCTATCCGGCATGGTACCACCTGATCATCGGCGGTTTCGCATTCGGTGCCGTCTTCATGGCCACCGACCCCGTGACCTCGGCCCAGACCAATACGGGCAAGTATATCGTGGGGCTGCTGACCGGTGCGCTGGCAGTGCTGATCCGCGTGGTCAACCCGGCCTATCCCGAGGGCATGATGCTGTCGATCCTCTTTATGAATGCGCTGGCTCCGCTGGTGGACTACTACGTGGTCGAGGCGAACATCTCGCGCAGAAAGAAACGTGTTAAACTGGCGAAATAGGGGAGATATATGGCAACGAAAAAATTCAAATGCACAGTCTGCGGCTATATCCACGAAGGGAAGGCCGCTCCCGAAACGTGCCCCGTTTGCGCGGCTCCCGCTTCGGCGTTCGTCGAGATCGAGGACGCGAAGAAGAAGGGGATGCTGAGCGACAAGAACGGCAACGCATATATTATAATGTATTCGACCGTGATGGTCGTGATCGTGGCGACGCTGCTCGCCGTGGCGGCACTCTCGCTCCAGAAGCGCCAGTATGCCAACGAGCTGAACGAAAAGAAATCCTCGATCCTCTCGTCGCTCTCGGCGCAGGATCAGGATTACGATACCTTCATCGACGCCTACGTCGTCGACGCCCGGGGCGAGAAGGTCGAGGGACAGGACGTATTCGAACTACTTAAGGACTTGCAGGGCGCTTTCGACGACGGCAAATTCCCCGTGTTCGAGGCCAAGGACGGCCGTGTGGTGATCCCGGTTACGGGTACCGGTCTCTGGGGCCCAGTCTGGGGCTATGTGGCGCTCGAAAAGGATATGGACACGATGGCCGGTATCATCATGGCCCACAAGGGCGAGACCCCGGGCCTGGGTGCCGAGATCGCCACGCCGAAATACCAGGCGCTGTTCGTCGGCAAGAAAATCTTCAAGGGCGACGAGTTCGTTTCCGTGAAGCTGCGTAAGGGCGGCGCACAGGATCCCGAGCACGAAGTGGACGCCATTTCGGGCGGTACGAAGACTTCGGACGGCGTGACGGCGATGCTTTACAACAGCCTGCACCACTACCTGCCGTTGCTCGAAGCCAAGCGCAAGGCCGCAATCGAGGCGATCGTATTTGCCCCCGTGCGGGAAGAGTCTAACCAAGAAAACGTAGAAAACAATGAGTAAGCAAGAAAAAGAGCCTTTGTTTTCGGCTAAGAACAGGAAGTTCCTGACGGGGCCGTTCTCCGCGAACAACCCGGTCATCGTGCAGATCCTGGGTATCTGTTCGGCGCTGGCCGTCACCGTGCAGCTCAAGCCCGCTATCGTCATGGCGCTTTCGGTGACCGTCGTCACGGGTTTCTCGAATCTGGTGATGTCGCTGCTGCGCAACGGCGTGCCTTCGCGCATCCGCATCATCGTGCAGCTGGTGGTCATCGCCGCGCTGGTAATCCTGGTCGACCAGGTGCTCAAAGCCTATGTCTACGAGGTGTCGAAGCAGTTGTCGGTCTATGTCGGCCTTATCATCACCAACTGTATCGTCATGGGACGTATCGAGGCTTTTGCACTGGCCAACAAACCGTGGGCGTCGCTGCTCGACGGTATCGGCAACGGCCTGGGGTACGGCCTGATCCTGGTGATCGTGGCTTTCTTCCGCGAGCTTTTCGGCTCGGGCACCCTGATGGGTTTCCGTATCGTTCCCGAGAGCTGGTATGCGGCCGAGGGCGGCTGGTACTACAACAACGGGCTGATGCTCTTCCCGCCGATGGCGCTGATCATCGTGGGCTGCATCATCTGGGTGCACCGTTCGCGCAATAAGGATTTACAGGAAAAATAGGAGGGTAACGTATGGAATCATTGAATATCTTTATCCGGTCGATCTTTATCGACAACATGGTCTTCGCGTTCTTCTTCGGCATGTGTTCCTACATCGCCGTTTCGAAGAGCGTAAAAACGGCCCTCGGCCTCGGCGCCGCCGTTACGTTCGTGATGGTGATGACCGTGCCGCTGAACTACCTCCTGTATGAATTCGTACTCAAGGCAGGTGCCCTTTCGTGGGCCGGGCTGCCCGATGTGAACCTGGACTTCCTGACGTTTATCGTCTTTATCGCCACCATCGCCGCTTTCGTGCAGCTGGTGGAGATGGCCGTCGAGAAGTTCTCGCCGACGCTTTACAGCCAGCTGGGTATCTTCCTGCCGCTGATCGCCGTGAACTGCGCCATCATGGGCGGCTCGCTTTTCATGCAGCAGAAGGTCGATGCGCTGGAGCTGACGTCGCTGTGGCAGTCGATCGTCTACGGCCTTGGCTCCGGCCTGGGCTGGTGGCTCGCCATCGTCATGATGGCCGCCATCCGCGAGAAGACGACCTACTCGCAGATCCCCGCGGCGCTCAAGGGCCCCGGTATCGCGTTTATCATCACCGGCCTGATGGGTATCGCCTTCATGATCTTCTCGGGTATTCAGTTCTAACCTTAAAAGAGATTCGGAAAAAATGGAATTGACTATTATAGTTGCAATCATTGCCTTTCTGGCGGTAACCCTCCTGTTGGTAGGGCTGCTTCTCTTTGCAAAGGCCAAACTGACCTCGTCGGGCGAAGTTACGATCGACATCAACGGCGGCGAGAAGGTCATTACGACCGAAAGCGGCTCGACGCTGCTCGCAACGTTGGCCAACAACAAGGTCTTCCTGCCTTCGGCCTGCGGCGGCGGCGGTTCGTGCGGCATGTGCAAATGCCAGGTGATCGAGGGCGGCGGCGACATCCTGCCCACCGAGACCGGCTTCATCACGCGCAAGATGGCCAAGGAGCACTGGCGCCTGGGATGCCAGGTCAAGGTGAAGGAGAACCTCAAGATACAGGTTCCCGAAGCCGTGCTCGGCGTCAAGAAGTGGGAGTGCACCGTGGTCTCGAACCGCAATATCTCGACCTTCCTCAAGGAGTTCGTCGTCAAGCTGCCCGAAGGCGAGAACCTCAAATTCCGCAGCGGCGGCTACATCCAGATCGACATCCCGAAATACGATGCCATCAAGTTCTCGGACATGGACGTCGACGAGGCCTACCGTGCCGACTGGGACAAGTTCAAGATGTGGGATCTGGTTACGACCAACCCCGAGGCTACGTTCCGTGCCTACTCGATGGCCAACCATCCGGCCGAAGGAAACATCATCATGCTCAACATCCGTATCGCCACGCCGCCGTTCGACAACGCTACGGGCGGGTTCATGAAGGTGCACCCGGGTATCTGCACGTCGTACATCTTCTCCCGCAAGCCGGGCGACAAGGTGACGATCTCGGGCCCCTACGGCGAGTTCTTCCTGCCGGACAACCTGCCCGACACGCAGGAGCTGATCTTCATCGGCGGCGGTGCCGGTATGGCCCCGATGCGCAGCCACCTGATGCATCTGTTCAAGACCGAAAAGACCAAGCGCCCCGTGTCGTTCTGGTACGGTGCCCGTGCGCTGAAGGAGGCTCCCTATGTGGACGAGTTCCATGCCATCGAAAAGGAGTTCCCCAATTTCAAGTTCAACCTGGCGCTCGACCGTCCCGATCCCGAGGCGGATGCCGCGGGCGTGAAATACACCCCGGGCTTCGTGCATAACGTGCTCTATGAGAATTACCTCAAGAACCACCAGGCGCCCGAGGACTGCATCTACCTCATGTGCGGCCCCCCGATGATGATCGCGTCGGTGGTCAAGATGTTGGACGACCTCGGAGTGCCGTCGGAGAATATCCTCTACGACAACTTCGGCTCGTAGCGGTGCGGTGATCCGCTGAACGCCGCAGGCGCATAAACGGGAAGGGGCGAAGATTCGAAGTGTTTCGAAGGCTTCGCTCCTTTCCGTTTTTCGTTGCCTCAGGGCGGGGGGGGAGTGCGGAGCTGCCGGGATTTTTTGTGCTGTATATCGGCCCGTCCGGGAAAGTACAGTATCGGGATAAATTATTATATTTGTATTAATAACCGATTCGACAAACTCTAAAAACCTTAATTCTAT
>ENA-UEOO01000759-UEOO01000759.1-human-gut-metagenome-genome-assembly--contig:-NODE-759-length-10272-cov-3.533006_pt1 | contig 10272 bp, 8 predicted proteins | sample MGYA00242888_ERZ507892 | MGnify/ENA primary metagenome ERZ507892 (study PRJEB26167, sample SAMN06115415) | human gut metagenome | host: Homo sapiens | place: China:Sichuan | collected 2015-02-04...
CGAGGATGGTTTCTTCGTTTCATCTCAGATCAATGAACTGATGCGCCAGAACAATGATGAAGATTATCTGCACGGATACCAACCAGACGGTCAGTTATTTTAAATAATATATAGGTCATTACAGCACTGAATACGATTGATATGACTGTTGCTATGATTTGTATCCACAACTGATGCCAGTCACCGTACAAGGCTCCTTTTACTCCACCTTCTCCGGAGATGAACTGAGTGGCAAATACACCGGTAAGAATGGATCCTACTATACCTCCGATGCCATGTACTCCGAAAGCATCCAGTGTGTCATCATATTTGAATCTGGGTTTGATGACTGCTACCATGTAGAAACAGATAAGCGGGGTAATTAAGCCGATAAAGAAAGCTCCGACGATATCTACAGTTCCGGCTGCCGGAGTGATTGCTACCAGACCTGATACAGCACCGGTACATGCCCCTACGGTTGTCGGCTTTTTATTGTGTATCCAGTCGACTGCCATCCATGTAAGTGCTGCTACGCAAGTGGCCAGATGGGTAACAAGGAATGCGTTAGCTGCTATACCGTCGGCATTCAGTCCACTTCCAGCATTGAATCCGAACCATCCCAGCCATAGAAAAGCTGTTCCTAGGAATACAAATGTGATGTTGTGTGGAGTCATAGGGTGCCCAATCTTGTAGTCACTTCTTTTTCCTGCCATAATGGCCATGACAAGAGCTGAAATACCTGCGTTGATGTGTACTACCGTTCCTCCTGCAAAATCTATTGCACCCATCTGCTGGAGAAATCCTCCTCCCCATACCCAATGTGCCATAGGTATATATACCAGTATGCTCCATAATACGGTGAACAGCAGGAAGCCCGAAAATTTAATGCGCTCGGCAAAAGCTCCTAAAATAAGGGCAGGGGTGATAATTGCGAACATGCACTGGAACAGGACAAATATCAGTTCCGGAATGTTACCGGCGGAAAGACTACCTGTTGTAATGCCATTTAGCAGAACTTTGTCGAATCCTCCTATCAGGAATCCCCAGCGACTGCCGCTTTCCATCAGATCTGTTCCAAAAACAAAACTGTAACCAAAGGCGATCCATATGATAGTGACGGCACATACGATAAGCATACATTGCATAATAATGCTTAGTACATTTTTCTGTCGAACCAATCCTCCGTAAAATAAAGCAATACCGGGAATTGTCATTAGCAGTACGAGTAAGGTGGCAACAATCATCCATGCTGTGTTTCCTGTGTCGAGTATATAGTAGGTATCCATAATTATTCTTGTTTAGTTTTGTATTTTGTATCGTTTCGTTTGTTTATTTCTCCTGTTCTGCATTGTATAATGCTATGTCACCACGCTCTCCGGTTCGGATCCGGATAGAATCTTCTACAGGGATGATAAAAATACGTCCGTCTCCGATTTCTCCCGTGCGGGCAGCTTGCATGACAGCTTGTACTGTCTTTTCTACATTCTTATCGCGTACGACAATTGATATAAGTATTCTTTCTATCGAACTGGTGTCGTATACGATTCCTCGGTAAATGCGACCTTCGCGTGTCTTACCTACTCCTCTTACATCGTAGTAAGAGAACCATTCGATATCAGCTGCCAATAAAGCTTCTTTGACATCTTCAAACCGTGTTCTGCGAATAATTGCCTCAATTTTTTTCATAAGCGTTGTATTTGTATTTTGTAATGTATAAACGTTATCCTGTCTTTTTAACCTTAATATCAAAACTATACCTAAATTTTCTCTCTCTCTTAGAAATTAATGCCAAATACAAAGTAAGCTCCTTCTGTTGCCGGATTCCATATGGCTTTAGCCGATACCGGTAATGAATACGATTCTGTTATATCTAGTGTTTTTGTTGCTGCCAGACTTATATTTGCTATTTCAAAGCCATTAGCTCCAAAGTCATCGCTTCCGGATTTGTTGTAGAAGCTTGTAGCCCATGGAGTAGCTCCCACTTCAGCGCACCAGTCCAAACCTCCCAGCTTGAAAGGAGCGGCTAGGGAAAAATAAGATGAATAAGCTCGTTCTCCTTTCTTGTTAAGTCCGTCATTTCCGGCAAAGTTGGTGTACCAGTTGACTGCTATGAAGTCGAAATCATATCCTATTTGTGCTTCGAATACATGCGATGTATTTCTTGCGCCATAGTGGAAATAACCGGCTCCTCCGTCAAACCAATAATCTGTGATTGAAGCGCTAAAGCCTTTAATGCTATATCCTACTGTCAAATCGAACTCTTTGGTATCATCTTTATCAAATCCTACCGTTCCCCATCCTGATAACCATATTCCTTTGTAGCTGATGGAAGCGGAGGGCTGAATACTGATATTTCCCAAGTCCTGTCCTCGCCAAATATATCCACTGACGATGTCGGCTCCGATATCAGCTTCGATATGTTCTTGTGCCGATAAGGCTGCAGGTAGCATTGCTATTATTGCTGCTGCTAGTTTGTGTTGAATCGTTGTTTTCATTGCTTTTGCTTTTTAAATTAGTGTATTTGTATCTATTTGTATTGTGTTTTGTTTATTTTGTGTTTAAATTATATATAATATTTTGTATTTGTTTCTTTTTGTTTTTCTGTATTGCAAAATTATATCTTTTTGCTTTTGTGTGGAACATTGAAGGAGCAAATTGTTTCTTATAAAATCATATATGTTTTATTTTGAAACTAAAATCTTGTATTGTATTTTAAATTGAAACTTAAATTGTTTTATATATGATAAATTGATACAAATATCGTTCTTTATGAATCTTTTTGTATTCGATTTGGATGAAGAGATAACTTAACATTGCTTTTTTCCAGGTATAGATAACTTATTGTTTACAAATAACGTCAGCAGAGGGCATATAATTTTTGTACAAAAATTTTAGAAACATCGAGAAGTTTTTTTTAAAACATCAGCATATTTTCGGAGAGAGGTGAGTATACTATTTATAAGCAGGTTTATAGCCATAAAAAAGGCCGTCGTTACCACTTGATAAACAAGAAGTAATCGACGGCCTCCCTTTTTATTATATTTTATATCCAGTTCTGTAAGCGCTGCATGGCTTCCTGACATTCTTCACGTTGTCCGAAGGCTGTGAGGCGTAAATAGCCTTCACCGCTGGGACCGAAACCAACTCCCGGAGTACTTACGATGTTTACCTCGTATAGTAACTGGTCGAAGAATTTCCATGAAGTCATACCTTCCGGAACTTTCAGCCAGATATATGGAGCATTTATACCTCCGTAAACACTGAATCCTGCTTTTTTCAGACCTTCGCGCATGATACGGGCATTCTCCATGTAATAGTTTATTGTTTCTTTTATCTGTTTCTGCCCGTCGGGGGTATAGATTGCTTCTGCGCCGCGCTGGGTAATGTAGCTTGTTCCATTGAATTTTGTACATTGACGGCGGTTCCATAGCGGATTAAGCGGAATACGCTGTCCGTCCAGGCTGGCTGCTGTTACCTCTTTGGGGATGACAGTATACCCGCAACGTACACCGGTGAATCCATCTGTTTTCTATAAACTGCGGATTTCGATTGCCACCTTTTTTGCTCCTCGTATTTCGTAGATGGAGTGGGGCACGTTAGGTTCCTGAATGAAGGCTTCGTATGCTGCATCGAATATAATCAGTGTATCATTCGAGAGTGCATAATCTACCCATTTCTTTAACTGTTCGTGGGTTAGGGTGGTGCCTGTCGGATTGTTAGGATAGCACAGATATATCAGGTCGACTCTGTGCTTAGGCAGCTCGGGTATGAAATTGTTTTCTTCTGTGCATGGAAGATAAGTTACATTACTCCATTTTCCGTTTTCATCCAGTGTTCCTGAACGTCCGCACATGATGTTGCTGTCTACATAAACAGGATATACCGGATCAGTAATTCCCATGCTGTTGTCCCAGCGAAGCAGTTCACCGATGTTGCCGGTATCACTTTTGGCTCCATCGCTGATGAATATTTCCGATGGGCTGAGGCTGATGCCACGTGAGGCAAAATCATGTTTGATAATTGCTTCTATCAGAAAGTCGTATCCTTGTTCCGGTCCGTATCCGCGGAAAGTCTTGGCGTTTGCCATTTCATCTACGGCACGGTGCATGGCTTCTATGCAGACGGGAGGAAGTGGGCGCGTGACGTCACCTATTCCCAAGCGAATTAAATTTTTTCCAGGATGAGTAACTTTAAATGCATTGACTTTTTTAGCAATGTCCGAGAATAAGTAGCTTCCCGGCAGCTTCAGAAAATGTTCGTTTACTAATGCCATAATGTATAATTATATTTCTATTTTACCATCAAATACTTTAGTAGCAGGTCCTGTCATATAAATATGATTATCGCCTGCCCATTCTATTTCAAGTGTTCCTCCATCCATTACGATGGAACTTTTTCTGCCACATCGGTCTGTAAAAACTGAGGCTACAGCTGTGGCGCATGCTCCTGTGCCGCATGCCTGAGTGATTCCAGAGCCTCGTTCCCATACTCTCATCCGGACTTTGCTGTCGGTAAGAACCTGAACAAATTCTACATTTACCCGGTCGGGGAACAAAGGATGATTCTCTAGGGCAGGACCTACTTCTTCCAGCTTTATTTTGTTAATCTCGTCAACAAAGATTACCAGATGGGGGTTACCCATTGATACGGCGATGCCTTTGGAGGCGATATAACCTTCACCCAAAGCTACTTCGTGAATATCTGTCGGAATACCCATATCGACCGTTACGCTTTCTACTGTGTTTTTATCGTTGAGGTGCAGGTGTAAAATCTTGATGCCCGACAATGTTTCGAGCTGGATGTCTGTCTTGTTGGTAAGACCTTCTTCGTATAAATATTTGCCGATGCAACGGCTGGCGTTTCCGCACATGCGAGCTTCGGAGCCGTCGGCATTGAATATACGCATTTTAAAGTCGGCCTGGTCTGAAGGGCAGATAAGAACCAGTCCGTCGGAACCAATACCTGTATGGTAGCGGCTCCATTCGACTGACAGTTCTTCCGGATTATCTATCGGATAGCGCAGGGTGTTGACATAAATATAGTCATTTCCTGCGCCATGCATTTTTGTAAATTCAATTTCCATATCAGTTTATTGTTGGTTGAATGGCAATGCAGTATTATTGCTTTTTTAGTAAGCAGCCTCGTGTACTCCGGCTACTGCGCGGCACTCGGATCGTTCAGGTTTTTGAAACTTGCGTCCCATGCCAGTGCTTCGGCTGTAGAACATGCGACACTTGGTACACTCGGTACGCTTTTGACTGCCGACGCACTGGGAAAGTGTTCTTCGAAAATACAACGGTAGTAATATTCTTCTTTGTTCTGTGGCGGGTTGATCGGGAAACGTTCTGCTGCATGTTGCATTTCCTCGTCGCTGACAGCGGCTGCTGTAATTGCTTTCAGGGTGTCAATCCACGAATATCCCACTCCGTCGGAGAACTGCTCTTTCTGTCGCCATGCTACACTCTCTGGCAGAAGAGAAGCAAAGGCCTCACGTACGATACGTTTTTCGATGGTATGTCCCGGACACATTTTTACAGCCGGGTTCAGGCGCATGGCTACATCCAGAAACTCTTTGTCGAGGAACGGCACACGACCTTCTACACCCCATGCAGAAAGTGATTTGTTGGCACGCAGGCAGTCGTACAAGTGGAGTTTGGAGAGCTTGCGGACAGTTTCTTCGTGAAAGGCTTCCGCTGTAGGGGCTTTATGGAAGTAAAGGTAACCTCCGAATACTTCATCGGCTCCTTCACCACTTAGTACCATTTTGATACCCATCGACTTGATGACTCGAGCCAGCAGATACATCGGAGTAGAGGCACGGACGGTTGTCACGTCGTATGTTTCGATGTAATATATAACGTCGCGTATGGCATCCAGACCCTCCTGAATCGTATAATTGATCTCATGATGTACAGTACCGATATGTTCGGCTACCAGCCGGGCTTTTTCCAGATCGGGAGCACCTTTCAGACCTACGGCAAAGGAGTGCAGCTGAGGCCACCAGGCAGGAGCTTTCCCATCAGTTTCGATACGTTTGTCGGCGTAAATCTTTGCTATGGCGGAAATAACCGAAGAGTCTAATCCTCCTGACAAAAGCACTCCATAAGGAACATCGCTCATCAGCTGACGGCGTACGGCTGCTTCGAGAGCTGTGCGTACCTCGTTTACCTGAGTGGTATATGCTTCTGCTTCAGGCAATGAAGTATAATGCTCTTTTACGGCCTGATATTCCATCCAGTCACGTTTGTACCATCGCTCCATTTTACCTTCTCTGCTCCAGTAATAGTGTCCGGGAAGGAACGGTTCATACTCTTCGCAGAATCCTTCCAGAGCTTTCAGTTCACTGGCACAGTATACGGTTCCGTCTGCATCATGTCCTATATATAAAGGTATAACGCCTATCGGGTCACGGGCAATCAGAAATTCATCACGCTCTTCGTCATAGAGGGCAAATGCAAAAATGCCGCTCAAGTCTTCCAGAAAATGTATGCCTTTTTCCTGATAAAGTGCCAGAATCACTTCGCAGTCACTGCCTGTCTGAAAATTATATTTGCCGGCATACTGCGCACGTATGTCGCGGTGATTATAGATTTCGCCGTTTACGGCAAGTACTTTTTTTCCGTCGCTTGAGTAGAGGGGTTGCCCTCCTGATTGCGGATCGACGATGGAAAGACGTTCGTGTGCCAGTATGGCGCTTCCACCGCAGTAAATGCCACTCCAGTCCGGACCGCGGTGGCGTATCTTTTTCGCCATCGACAAGGCTTTCTGCCTGAGTTCTGGCGTTTGTTGTTTGATATTGAAAATGCAGGCTATTCCACACATAATGTTTCTGTTTTTAAATGTTCTTTAATGGCTGCCCTTTTGCAGCATAGCATCAATTTCAGCGGCTGCCCGGCGTCCTGCTGCTATACATTTTACTACCAGGCTCGGACCTGTAGCAGCATCTCCGGCTACTACCGCGTTTTGAGGAAGCTCGGGTAATTGTGGTTTGAGGAATCCCATGGCAAGCAATACTAAATCTGCTTCTATGATTTCTTTTTTGCCAGTAGGACGCATTTGAGGGCGTCCGCCGTCTGCTGCGGGAATCCATTCCACCTCTTCAACTTCTACGCCGCATACACGCCCGTCTTCAGTTCCTAGAAAACGGTTTGAAGTAAGACTCCAACGGCGTGTACATCCTTCCTCATGACTTGAACTGGTCTTCAGAACTACGGGCCATTGTGGCCAGGGGGTTGCGGGATTATGACCAACAGGAGGTTTAGGCATGATTTCTATCTGGCATACACTGATAGCTCCCTGACGATTGGCTGTTCCGATACAATCGCTTCCTGTATCACCTCCTCCGATTACGAGAACTTTCTTGTTCTTTGCCGTGATACGTTCTTCGTCGCTGAATGTCTGTCCGGCTAGAACTCTGTTTTGCTGTGCCAGTATTTCCATGGCAAAATGAATGCCGCGAAGTTCACGTCCGGGGATGTTCAAGTTGCGTGCCTCTGGTGTTCCTGTACAGATAGCGTATGCATCAAATCCTTCGGGTAAATGTTCCAAGTCGATTGTTGAGTTTGTCTTGAAGCAAATACCTTCGTCTTCCATAATCTTCAGTCGGCGGTCGATTACTGGTTTATGCAGTTTAAAGTTCGGTATACCGAAACGTAATAAACCTCCTATATATTCGTCTTTTTCGAATACAGTAACCTGATATCCCCGACGGTTTAATTGATTGGCAGCAGCCAGTCCGGCAGGTCCGGAGCCGATGACAGCAACTTTTAATCCGTTTCTTTTGTATTGTTTTGCTGTAATATATCCTTCTCTGAATGCTGCTTCGATGATAGCAGCTTCGTCTTCTCGGATAGTAACCGGTGAGTCAATACTCAGCTTGAGCACACATGACTTCTCGCATAGTGCGGGGCAAACCCTTCCGGTAAACTCCGGAAAATCGTTTGTACGGGTTAATATTTCATAAGCTTCACGCCATTTACCATTACTTAATGCATCCTGAAATTCGGGAGGACGGTTGCCCAGCGGGCATGCCCAGTGACAGAAAGGTACACCGCAGTCCATGCAGCGTGATGCCTGCAACTTGCGTTCGCTTGAGTTCAGTGTTTGTTCTACTTCTCCAAAGTCAGAGATGCGTTCGTGGATGGGGCGATAGCCTGCCTCCTGGCGAGGTATATTTAGAAATGCTTTAGGATTTCCCATGTCAATAGTTTTATTAGTTGTTCTTTAGTAATCTCTTTGTACTTCTGCTATTTTCTGCTGAAGCTTTTTCATTTGTTCTTCTGCCAGCACGCGCTTGTATTCGATAGGAGTGACTTGAATAAACTCGTCTACATGTTGCTGCCAGCTATCGAGCAGTGTACGTGCTAACTTGGAACCTGTATATTTCCAGTGAGATTCTATCAGTTCGCGAAGTTCTTTACGTGCAGCAGAGTCTTCCAACAGGCTGAGTTCCACCATTTCCATATTGCAGAAATAATCGAATGTGCGTTCCGGATCCCATACATATGCGATACCGCCACTCATTCCGGCAGCGAAATTTCGTCCGGTATGTCCTAAGACAACAACTCGTCCGCCTGTCATATACTCGCAGCAGTGGTCGCCTACGCCTTCTACTACAGCAATGGCTCCTGAGTTTCTGACAGCAAAGCGCTCACCTACACATCCGTTTATATATACTTCTCCGGTTGTAGCCCCATACATTAGGGTGTTGCCGGCAATTGTATTTTTTGAAGCATCAAAGCAAGATCCCATTGGAGGAAGTACAGCTATACGTCCGCCGCTTAAACCTTTACCGACATAATCGTTTGCTTCACCTTCCAGACGGAAACTGATACCCCGTGTAAGGAATGCGCCGAAACTTTGACCTGCGGAGCCTTTGAATTTGACATTAATAGTTCCATCGGGTAGTCCTTTGTGTCCATATCTGGTGGCAACTTCTCCAGCAAGCATAGTTCCTACTGAACGGTCTGTATTCGAAATGGTATATTCCAACTCTACCTGTTTCCCTTTTTCCAGCGCTTCGTGTGCCGCAGCAATGATTGATCGGTCTTTTACCTCAGAAAGATCGGTAGGATGGTCGGCCGTATGGTGGATATCTGTTCCGTTATCTACCTGATGGAGAATACGGCTGAAGTCTAATCCTCCTATTTTTCCAGCATTATCATGCGGAATAATCTCGATAAGGTCTGTTCTGCCAATAATGTCTTCCAGATGTGTGAAGCCCATATCAGCCAGATACTCTCGTACTTCCTGAGCAAGGAATTCGAAGTAGTTGATCAGGTAGCGATAGTGTCCGCGGAAATGTTCACGCAATTTTTCGTCTTGGGTAGCGACTCCTACCGGACATAAGTTGGTGTGGCATTTACGCATCATTACACATCCCAACACAATCAGAGCAGCTGTACCAAAAGCGTATTCATCGGCTCCCAGCAATGCCATGCTGATGATGTCACGACCCGTTTTTAATTGTCCGTCTGTTTGCAGGCGAACTTGTCCGCGCAGTCCGTTAAGTACGAGTGTTTGCTGTGTTTCACTCAATCCTATTTCAGGTGGAATACCCGCATATCTCATCGAAGAAGCTGGTGATGCGCCTGTTCCTCCTTCTGCTCCAGAAATAACAATTAAATCAGCTTTGGCTTTCGCTACTCCGGCTGCAATTGTTCCTACACCGCTTTCTGCTACCAGTTTCACACTGATAGTTGCACGTGGATTTACATTTTTCAGATCGAAAATAAGTTGTGCCAAATCTTCGATACTGTAAATGTCGTGATGAGGTGGAGGAGAAATGAGGGAAATGCCAGGGATGGAGTGACGTGTACGTGCTATCACTTCATTGACCTTGAATCCTGGTAACTGACCGCCTTCTCCCGGTTTTGCTCCCTGGGCTACTTTGATTTGGATTTCTTCTGCATTGACCAGATATTCAGTTGTGACTCCGAAGCGTCCTGAAGCGATCTGCTTGGTCTTACTGCATAAACTGATGTCTTCATTGTCACTGTCGGAATGATATACGGCGCTGAATCGTGCACTGTCTTCTCCACCTTCTCCGGTATTGCTTCGTGCGCCCAGTTTGTTCATGGCAAGCGCCATGGCTTCATGAGCTTCTTTACTGATGGCGCCGAATGACATTGCACCGGTTACGAAATGTCTGACAATGTTTTCTACCGGTTCGACAGAGTTTATGTCTATCGGATTACTCCGGAAACTGAAAAAGTCACGAAGGAATACAGGAGCTGACTTCTCGTTTGCTTTTTGTGTGAACTCCTTAAACTTCTTGTAGCTTCCGGTACGAGT
>ENA-UEOO01000765-UEOO01000765.1-human-gut-metagenome-genome-assembly--contig:-NODE-765-length-10207-cov-26.352616_pt1 | contig 10207 bp, 8 predicted proteins | sample MGYA00242888_ERZ507892 | MGnify/ENA primary metagenome ERZ507892 (study PRJEB26167, sample SAMN06115415) | human gut metagenome | host: Homo sapiens | place: China:Sichuan | collected 2015-02-04...
GCACACGTTTAACGATGACTCCCTGGCTTGTCTCAAGTACATAGATAGTACCCCACTGGAAGAAGCGGATGTCTGTGATTTTGCGACAAGCGAGGAGGTCGCCACTATAATATAGCGGCACCATAGAGTCGCCAGACACCCGGATAAGGAAGTTTGCCCCTTTGTTCTCGAACTCCGGTATGACATAGCGCTCGCAGTCCTCCAGGCGTACACCACCGCCACTTTCGGCAGGGAAACCGGCGACTGCATCGAGCGGTATGAGTGGAATGCCCTCGCTGCTGCCATGGGGAACCTGGCGGGCTATCTCAACAGTGTGCTTAGAAGTCGGCGCATTATTATTTTCTGTTTTCTGAAGCATTGCTCCCTCACCAGTGAGCAGCCATGAGGAATCAACATATCTACACTTTGCGTATATAAGTTCAGCATCAAACGTATTACGAGCAATCCATGCACTTATTGTTTGGGCAGATACGCCCAAAAGCTTTGCAAATTGGGCTTTATTGCCTTTTGTATAATGCCTTATCAGCCCCTCTAACATCTTTGTTTTATCCATAATCTGTATATAAATCTACGCTTTGTGGATAAAAATATCCCCAAAAGTTTTGTTAGTATCTACATTTTGTTTATCTTTGCAGCGTGTTTAAGATTAAACGCGCGGTCAAAGATAGTGAAAAAGGCCGAGAATTACAAATTTTAGCATTTAAAGAATATGAACGATAAGGAATTTGCATTGAATGCGGCGATGAACAGAATGCGCAAGAAGTTGAACCACCTGACGGGTGACATTGAAAATTGGAAAGAGGACATGGTGAATGACTATGCAGAGTTTTTCCGCTGGCACGCCGACGATCTGTATGAAGCAATGGCCGCAAAGGCGATACTGGAGCCTGTGTATGAGACGGCCAAGGGACTTGGTCTTGCGGCACTTGAGGAGTCTTTGCGTCACAATATAGAACACCTGACAGACGACCTGGTGTATGGTGATTTGGAGCGTCAGAGCACAGGCAAGATGAGCAACATGGCATACGGACTGGAGCTGAAGGCGAAACAGAAGATGATACAGTTCTTCAGTGCAGTTCAGACGGTAATAGCCGAGGGTAAGAAGATTGAAGGATAACACGGAAGTCCCAAAGGCTGCACTGGATAGTCAGCCGCCGCACTGGATAGTCGGCAGGGGCGGCCTCGGATGACGGCGGGAAAGACCGCAGGAGTGGCAGGTTTGCCATGCGCTGGATAGCCATGTGGGGTTCGACTCCCCTACACTCCACGAACAAAAGTAATAACGAACTAAAAACAGAGGACAATGAAAAGAGTGATAACAGTAACCCGCTCCCAGCGGGAGTTTTTGGCAAAGGCCTTCGGCGTGACGAAGGAGATGGTGAGCTACGCATTGAACTTTCACCCGGTGAAGGGTCAGAGCGACCTGGCAAAGAAGATACGCTGCCTTGCTGTTCAGCGTGGCGGTTTTGAGTTGGTGACGGTTCCTGCGAGCGAGGTGGTGCATGACGCAGACAATATGATGCGCCAGCACTTCGAGCCAGCCACGATGACGTCCCATTTGGAAGAGTCTGTAAGTGCCTTGGGCTTGTTGTCAAAGAAACAGTATGCCCCTAATGCAGAAATAATATTTATGATGAAATTCGCAACAGACCTGTGACGTGAATGTACTATCTGAGCCGTATTTTTCAACAGGTCATTAATCGTTTCAATGATGTATCTTTTGCGTAGCATCATCTTGTCATAGAACGGCATTAGTTTGTTCTTCATGTTCACTCTCAGGCCTGTTACCAACTGGATGCCTTCCTCAAAAAGCGAATCGAAGAGTTTTTGTGAGATATAGCCTTTATCTGCAAACAGCTTACCATACAGACGTTTAGCCAACACATCGAATACCGTTGGATCTTTGTCGCTAACGTTTGCACCAGTGAGAACAAAAGCAATTATCTCACCTCTATCATTACAAGCCAGATGTAGCTTGAACCCATGACACCATCCCATTGTTCCCTTTCCGTTTGTGGCAATGCCTTTGAACACTTTGTTGGCATAACGCCTGAGATTGTGGCATATTGGTATCATGGTTGAATCAACAAAGGTTATACCTGTACATCTGCCAAAAGCACGGAGATTCAGGAAGAACATGAGAGGGAAGAATACGCGACTTTCAAGTTCTACAAAACGGTTATAAGACACCGCATTTGGAAAATATGACTTCAAAGTTCCTCTAATAAAGAATAGGTAATAATGCTTGAAGTTTCGGAACGAGCCGAAATGGAAATACAGCAAAATCGTCATGATTTCACTATCAGATAAAGAGGCTTTACGTCGTCTGCGCTTTACTCCATCTTCACCCAAAAGCAATTTTCCTGCATTTTCAGCATCAAAAACTTTGTAAAATTCATCAATAATACAAAATAATTCTGTAACTTTGTCCTTGGTAATCTCCATAATGATATCTTTTTATGTTTGTAACTAATTGGATTTCAACTACAAAGATACAAAAAATATCGGAGATTACCAACTTTTTTAGGCACTATTTCTTATCCCGAACTGAGGTAAAAAATAAATCTTTCTTATGCGAAGCATTAGTCACGTATTAATTTCAAAGAGAGAAGGATATTATTTATTTTAAGTGATGTCCTTCTCTCTTTGAAAGCATGATTATCTGCTTCTGTTCTGCCTTTTTTTGAAATCTTTTATGCTAAAAGGCTAGACCTTTTTCAAATTTCAAAAGTAAAATTAATGTTGTTGTATAAATTTGTTGTAAAAAGTACCTGCTATTCTACTAAGATAAAATAGGGGATCGTTATGAGTAAGATTCCTCAAGTACATGCCTGTATATTTGGAACTTTGAGACAGAAATTCATATATCTTGGTCACGATGCTGATTTTATGTCTTCCTGCAGAATTATTTCTCTTTCTGATGTAGTATATGCAACTAGGTGCGGCTACTTTCACGTGTTTGACCTTCCAGGATATTCCATACATAAATATGGAGTCTTCACCACGTTTGATATTTGTGTCGAAACGTTGTCCGTTAATACATTCTTTAGGAAGCAGCTTGCAACATGCAGATGAGAAAAAACAGCGATTGGAATAGCGGCTTGATTCCTTCTCCGGTTGATAGTTTCTGTAAGCACGACTCAGAAAATGCTGTTCATATTCTTCTCCTGTTTCCTTATCCACTGCTTTTACATTGGCTTCAATAATTCCGTCGTCACATGCTTTAGAAAGCAACTCCGTCAGATAGTTGTCTGATACCCAGTCGTCATCATCAATGAAACAGATATAGCAACCTTGTGCTTTATCCATTCCAAGATTTCTAGCTCTAGACACTCCTTTAAGTGTTGAGTAAAGCAGTGTGCAGGTAAAGGAGTATTCTGGCAGTTTCTTACGAATCAAGCTTTCATAAGGTTCTCTTTCACCATTGAGTACGAGGATTACCTCAAATTCATCCTTTGATAAAGTTTGATTCTCAAGACTTCCTAAACACTCCCAAAGATAGTCCTTGGGAGCGTATGTTGGTATAATAACACTTATTTTAGTTGCCATAACTGTTACCTATTTTGCATATTCAACTTCAATACCTCCTATCTCTGCAGCGATTTGTGAATAAGAAGAACCTACGCTTCCTATAATCTTATTGGTCTTGCTAAGACAGAATAAGTCTAACACTGCAAATTTCATTCCTTCCAAGGAATTGCGGTCTGTATCATCCATCAGGGTAATGATGCGGTTCGGATACTTTGATTTCAGACTTTCCTTTACTTCATCATCATCGCTGGCTACATAGAACTTGGTATTGGCTTTCTTCTTGATTTCCGCATTCATCATGTTGGTAAAGTGCTCTAATGGAGAGGATTGAATGGAAACCACATTGTCTGTTCTGCGGATATGTACACCGATAGTTCGCTCAGAAAAGCCAGCCACTACCTCGTCTATTCTGCGCTGGATATCATCCTGTGGGATGAACATCCCCTGGATGGTATACTTTGTACACATCGGATAGCACGAGATGAGAAGGAGCGAGCGTGAATAGCTCATTTTCAATTTGCTGTATATCTCGCCATCTCGGTAGATACTGAAGTTGAATACGATTTTCTCAAACATTGTTTTCAGCAGGGGCCATCTTACCAGGTAGTCCTTGTTGCCATTGATGTTGTATAGCCATTGCTTGTTCTCTACCAGTTTCACGTCTTCTTGTGGAATTGGTTTGAAAAGTTCACAATAATCAGCTTTCAAGCCTAGGCTGTTATTCCAGTAAATAACAGAAGGACAATGATAGCTTTTTGCCACAGCCACTCCTGTGGCTATGGCACGTAAGCGATTACAAAGTCCTCCTGTTGGTATGATTTTAACTTCCATGTTTCGTTATCGATGTAGTTATTCTTTTATTTCTTAATTGTATTTCTGATGGCATCCAGAAAACCATGACCATACTTGGTGTCTGGTTCCACATAGTTGCCTTCACCCCATTCGTTCCATGAGCGGAGGAAGAGAATCTTTCTCTGCTCTGGCTTGTTCTTGATGAGCTGCAGTGCATCTTCTATATGATGCTCGAAGTTTTCAGGAGTTGCATTCACGTAGATGCCTTCATGCTTACCGGCTCTTGGTGTACGGTCCCACTGTGGGAAAAGGGTAGGGAACACGTTGTCCCAATTGTCTTCTGGTGAAAAGAAATGCTTCATCACCTTAGGATAATCATACTTCAGTGCCGGCATGAAAGGGAATGCCTTCTGCATCGCTTTTCTTGCAATACGCCAATACTTTCCCTGATACATCATCTCGGCTCTACCTTTTCCCATCGGGTTGATGCCATCGAAACCTAATTCCAGGAATGAGTTATAGATGTCTGCACTGCTTTCAAGGTTTGGCATCACACGTCTGATGGTGCCATCTTCGTTTCTCTTGACCGTTGTTGTGGAAGCACACATAGCAACAAAGAAGATGCCTTTCAACCCATTCTCCTTTGCCATCTTTCTCCAGAGTTCCATGAAGTGGCGAACATCCTTGAAATGATATGGATCGAAAATCAAAAACAGTGGCTTACCATCTACGGTGATGTAACGGTGGTCTTTAAATGCCTTGAGCACATAGTTGAAATGGGCGATGTAATCTTCATCGCCAGGATACAATTGCTCACAGATCATCTGGTTGCCACCTTTGTTCTTCCAAGTGTTGGTTTTCCAATCATGGTTTGCCCATGCTAGGCAGAATGGAAAATCTGGCTTGCCGGAATTAAGAACCTCATCGAATGGACGCTGCAATAAACGCTTGCCGTTACCCATCCAGTAATGCCAGTAGCAGAATCCTTCTACACCAGCTTCGGATGCCAACTGCGCCTGCTGTTCGCGTGTTTCTGGTAGACGAAGATCATAGAAGCCCAAATCGGCTGGTATTTTTGGCTGATAGTGACCATGGAATACAGGACGGGCTTTGGCTACGTTGGTCCATTCAGTAAATCCAGGTCCCCACACATTGTCATTTTCAGGGATTGGATGAAACTGTGGTAAATAATATGCTATAACTCTTGCTTCCATTTAATATGTTTAATTATTATTATTGTTGTTGCTTAATTGGGTATGATCATCATTCCCAATCCATAATGCGGTATGCTTACATAGAGCAGAAGGAGAGAGATGACGACTACCATGCTGATACCTATCCACTTCTGTTTGAAAGTGTATATGATATAGGTATAGAGCAGTATATTCACGATGCAATACAACTGGCTGGTTCGCAATGCCAAAACTGGCAAAAAAGCAAGCGCCGAATACAGGGATAATCCGATAGCAGACGTCTTGAGCAGTATCGGGAAATCATCGCATAGTTTCGTCAGTGAATCCTTAAAGAGGAAGAGGTAATAAAATAGCATAATCGACATGATATGCAGAGGATCAAATATATTGATGCCTACAGTCATTTTACCCTTTTCCACTGCTGCCTGGTAGATAGCTAGTTTGTTTCCTATGAATGGAAGTGACGGGTTCATCAGAATGCTACCTCCTGCATAATATACGACATATCCCAACGGAATGGCACAAAGAAACAGAATGGTTGTCTTTTTATTGAATGACTTATTGCTGAGAAACAGAACTGGAAGGAGCGTCAAAGATGAATAATGTATCAAAGATCCTCCAAGCAATAGCAGGAAGGCAATTTTCTTTTTGTTCTCTGTGATGAGATGGAGAGCGATAAGTAAGATTCCTGATACCACTCCCGCTCTTATCTGGGTAAGATCGTGCAGTACATAGTAGAAACTGATATAGCACAGCAATGGAACAAAATAGAATTCGCTCAATTTCCTGAAGGCAAACATCTTTAGTGACACTCCGAACAAAGCATAAAGCAAGAACAGAACGTGTACATTGTCAGTAAAGAATCCCAAAATGTAAGATATGAGCAGAAAGGATGGCTCAACCATCTCATCTGTTCCGTTCTTGAAATAATGCTGGAATGTATATTCGTAATTTTCCGAATCAGGATCCAAGCCTATTTCTCGAAAGCCTGCCACAAAAATCAGCACAAGCCCTATTAGGAAGAATAGTGCCTTCTGATACTTCCTAATATAGTCTTCCAAGTAACAAAGTATAGCAATGATTAGAAATATTGCCGATAAAATGTAACCCATATAGCTTTATTTTTTAATTTTTCTATTTACTAAATCTTTGATGAGACTCCGTTCTTTTTTCGAAATTCCAACTGTATATAGTAGGATTGATATGCTTATTGCAGAAACGACAAATGACAAGAATAGCTGAAGAATCCTTTTTGTATGCAATCCTTCTACGCAATACACTATCAGCGTAGTTGTCGAAATAATCAGAATGCCCGGTAACACCAGTCTCACTAGATATTTACTGACGGTTAAATCTGAAATACTTGTTTGCAGCATCAGTAATCTGATGATATGTGCCAGAACGCAAAGTCCAATCATTGTGACGAATACATAGTAGGATGGCATACCTAACTTGAATAAGCCCCAACTGACAGGCAGGCATAGTATCGTCATGCTTTCAACATACATGCTGTATTTGCGAATGTTGCCTGTTGCCTGTATAATAGTCGTTATTGGATTATGTAACGCCAGACATATTGTGTAAACCGCATAGAGCCGGGCAAACAAGATCATGGTAGGTGTACATTCTCCTAACCAAAGTGTGAGCAACGTCTCTGCTTCGAAGATGAATGGGATGAGAACCATCGACAGCAAATAGAGTATTGCCTTGCTGCTAGCAAAAAAAAGCAGCTCTAGATATCCATTCTCGTTCGATGAATATGCTTTGATCATCGCAGGTCGGAAAGCAATGACCACACTATTGGTAAGCGTGTTGATGGCATTGTAAATCTGATTGGCGATTCCAAAGGCTGCATTGATGATTGGTCCGAAGAACACATTCAGAATAATGGTGCTTCCCTGAGTCATGCCTACTCCTGCCAAAGCTCCATAGAATGACCAGCCGGAGAAAGAGAAAAGCTCCTTGTATAGAGTCTTCTTCTTTACGAAGGTATGTTTACATTCAGGATACTTCCTTTTGGCAATGATAACGTAAAGCATCATAACCATAAATGCTTCGAGCATTAATGCTGCTCCATAATACACTAAATCATCTCCACCAGTTATGCCGATGCAGTAGGCAATAAGGAGTTTCACAATGCAGTCGATAGTAGAAATCAGAGCATAGTATCCCATATTCTCATTGGCAAAGACTGCACCGATGAATGGTATCTGCAGGAGGGTGAATATGAAAGAAAACAGGGAAAACTGAAGAATCCATTGTGCCGCTTCCATACGTTCCACAGGAATGGTGAGTTGTGTAGATATCAACCAGGGACCAACAATCTCAAATAGGACTAACAGAATGAGAGCTATCATCACGACTATGTTGAGGCTCACGGAGAAAATCTCCTTTAATCTGTCTGATTCTCCTTTACCCATTGCGAAAGAATAAAAGCGTTGGGTGGATAGGGCAAGTACACTGCTGATGCATGTGCTTGCTGTCACCACGCCTGCCACGGCATTGAAGATACCATAGTCTTCTGTGCCAAGTCCTGCCAATACCCAACGTACCGTATAGAGATTGACGAAGGTGATAATAAGCATTCTAGCGAATAGCACCAATGTATTGGATGCTATTCGCTTAGAACGGTTTTGTATGTCTTTGCAATTTGCATACATATTTAATCGATTTCTCCAAATATAACTTTTCTAATAGAAAAAAATGTAATAATCATGAAGGTCAAAAAAGTCATTCCAATTACAAACAACATTCTTTTTGGACCTGCGGGTTTTAAAGGTACGGAGGCACTTTGTAGCGTTGTAAAAGCTGGTGTTTGAAGTGTTAATTTTGCACGAGCTTGCTGAACTTGAGCTTGTAATGCAGTATAATTATTATAGAGTAACTGCATTTCATTTTCCAAGTCATTTTCTTTCAATTTATAGGATTCCAATATGATGTCATTGTTGGCATCAGCATAGCTACCATATGTCTGTCTAACCTTTTCATATTTGCTTTTTGCTTCAGAGCAGAGTTTCTGATAGTACTCTAAATCTTTGCGTGCTTTACTTGTACGGTAATCTGTGATAAATTGTTGTAATCTAGCTTGTACCGTATCAGTTAAAGTTGCGCAAATAAGGGGATCTTGTGCTTCTACAGATATGGAAATCACATAGTTCTTCTTATCTACTGTACATGAAACTTTATCTGCTATGCTCCTTGCTATTTGATCCTGTCTTTTGGTTAGTCTGAAAGGATTTATTGTACTACTAGTGCTACTTGTCGTATCTTTTGTTGTAAACAATATTTTTATACTATTAATCGTTTTAGTCCACCATGGATATTTTTGTTTTGTTGCAAGATAGTCATAGTAGGTGGTGTTGATGGTCCCGTCAAGTGACTTGACTTTGACATCAAATAAGCTTGTAAGGAAATCATTAGATTCAATCAAGTCTGGATACAATTCAGGGAAAATGGCATCTTCGTTAGAAGAAGAAGCACCGATGTCGAAACCAAAAGAAGAGGCAAGTTCCCCCAAGGAACCAGTACTAAAACTTGATAACTCAGGAGCAAGTTTAGCTGTGCTTTTGTAATGTCTAGGCACGCACATGATAATTAGGATAGATAAAATGAATGAGACAGGTAAGCCTATAAAATAAGCTTTCCTGTTTTTTATCATTGCTTTTATGATGGCTGTTACATCAATTTGTTTAACTGAATTATTATCCATTTTCTTCGTTATTCTTTTGTTTACTTACTTATATTAGCAATCGTAGCAATCATGGTGATGCTGCTAACTTATCTCTGCTTCCAACTCTCAACTCCTCTTGTCTTGCTGGAGAAGTTGATGCCAAGCTTGACAACTGTTCGCTTATCCATAGCGAAAGGAGCTGCATAGTTTTTGACTTCTATCTGTTGCAGAGCTTCTTCGGCGCTTCCATCTAATTTGCATTCGATGATGTAGTTGTAGTCGGAAGTTTGAATGAGAACGTCCATCCTGCCTTCACTTGTCGGTATTTCTACCTGTGTGTGGAATCCCATAATCTTAAAAATGAGATATAGGGCATTTTGGAAGTAAAGTTCTGCTTCGCCTGCTACCTGATAGCTGTTGTCTGCAAAGAATGCGGTAAGCCGATTCATAAATTGTTCAACATGTCCTGCTTCAACATCCTTCACAAACTCATCGACCATAAAGGCGGAACGATCACCTGCAGAACAGTATAACGGTAGGAGGAAGTTAAGGAAACCTTCTTCCACTTCTTTGTTAGGGAAGCCTAGCAGATATTTCTTAAACCTTTCGTCATAGCCTTTGATAGTGAGATAACCACTTTGGTATATCACAGGTATCGGATTGGTTGACAGCGAATCCACGCTGTTGATTACATCGTCTGATACCCTTTCCTTTGTCATGTCTGGCAAACGATAGTTGTGCATTTTCAGCAAGTCAACGAGAAAAGTGGGTGTGCCAGTCTCAAACCAGTAGTCTTTATAGCGAAGTCTTGATAAAGTGTTCAGTACGCTGAATGGGTTATAGATGCCTACTGTATTTTCCTCGAAATGATATCCGTCGTATCTTGCCTTCAGTTTTGCTATTGTGGCTTCTTCTGTATCGCCATTGGCTTCGGCAAGTTCGCTGATACCTTCCTTGAAATTCGTAAGCAGTTCCTTCTCTGTCATTCCGCAGATGCTAATATAGCGGTGGTCCATCGAGA
>ENA-UEOO01000769-UEOO01000769.1-human-gut-metagenome-genome-assembly--contig:-NODE-769-length-10158-cov-3.983236_pt1 | contig 10158 bp, 5 predicted proteins | sample MGYA00242888_ERZ507892 | MGnify/ENA primary metagenome ERZ507892 (study PRJEB26167, sample SAMN06115415) | human gut metagenome | host: Homo sapiens | place: China:Sichuan | collected 2015-02-04...
GTTTCGAGAAGACCAGTAGAGGAGGATACAAGAACAAGAGTTTCCAGTTGATTCACTATACCTTTATCTTCTTGCCGGCACGTATGTTGCTGCCCTTTATACCGTTGAGCTTGCGCAGCTTGCCCACGGCGGGCTGCAGCGATAGCGTGCAGATAGTCGGTCATGGCGTTGGGGTTCTCTACCTTGTCAAGAGTCTTGGCAGCGGCTGCATAGTTCTTGTTAAGGATCTGTGCCAGAGCAGCAGTGTTGCTTGCTGTCTTGCCGAAGTCGCTTTCAGCCTGAGCGTAGTTGCCCTTAGCGATGTTGAGAGCGCCAAGAGCTGCCTTCACGTTCTCAGAGTTTGCACCCTTAGAGATAGCGCGCTCAGCGTCCTGAACGTTGCCGTTGATGAGCGAGATAAGGCCGAGGTTGGCCTGAGCCTCAGGAGTATCGCTGCCCAGCTGAGCTGCCTTGGCAGCATACTTCTGTGCCGACTCCTTGTCGCCCTTGGCAAGAGCCAGAGCTGCGAGGTTGTTGTATGCGCGGTAATCGTTAGGATAAGTCTCGACAGTCTTCTTGTAGATTTCCTCCTGCTTGGCTGGAGTCTCGTCGAGAGTAGCCGAATAAAGCAGCTCGTCGATGTTTGTCTTGCGCATTATGTTGCCCCACTTCGTCTTTCGTGGGTCGTTCTTTGTGGCCTGCAGCGTGTCGGCATCCTTGTTCACCTTCATGCTGCGGAACTTCAGGCAGTAGAACTCCTTGCCGTTAAGTCCGGTGCGCTTCTGTCGGAAGAACAACGGTCCTGGCATTGTTGTCTTCGTAACGATAGCCACAACAGCGAGTATGATGGGGAAGAGCGTGCAGAGGAATGTCAGCGACACCACGAAGTCGAACGTGCGCTTTATCAAGCGGTTCTCGATGAGGCTCAGCGGCTCGTTGTAGAGACTCAAGTAAGGTACGTCGCCCAGCACTTTGAGGTGCATACGATGGTGTAGATAGTTGCTGACGTTGGGCATCGAATAGAAGTGGATGAAGTGATGCTCGCAGTAGCGTATCACTTCAAGGATTTCCTCGCTGAAGCGTGAGGGCAGACAGCAGTACAATTCGTGTACGTTGCTGTGCTCCTTCAGCACCTCTGGCATATCCTGCGGTGTGCCGAGATATGTGCATAGCTCGGAGAATATTGCGTTGGGTTGGTAGTCGAAGTAGCCCAGCACGTTGAAACCTAAGTCGTTTGGTGTGGTCATCTGGCGAAACATGTTGCGCACGTTGCTGTTGCTTCCTACGAACACCACGTTATGGGCGTGCTTCGGCATACGTCGCCAGGCTGCAACAACATGACGTGTTATGATGCGGAAGATAGAAACACCGACGAATGCAGTCAGCCAAAACTCTATCATTCTGAATAACGACATGTGTTGGAAGTCGCCGATGGCGAACATGATAACGCAACCGATTGCACCTACGAAGAAGTTCTGCATCACACGCATGATAATCTGGTGGTTGCTCACCTTGCGATGATGCAGCACGACACCATTCTCCATTGTGCAAGCTAAATATACGATAGAGCCTACCACCATCGTTTGGCGCATTGCGTCGATGTTGGTGTCATATTTTAAAACGCAACAAAACAGCCAGTACAATAGATTGATGATGATGATATCACCAAGCAATACTGACATCTTCAATAGTTTGTTCTCGTGTGGGCTATGTATTGTGTTACTCATTATTCTTCATTTTGGGGTTATATGAATACTAATTTATAATTACTCTCTCACTCTCTAAATATTATCGTTGTTGTAAGTATGCGTTTGATATGTCTTTGTTTTTTGTGTGTATGCATAACGCAAACGTTGCAAAGTTAGTCTAAATAGTTTAGATTATTGATACAAATGGACACAAAAGTGTTAATTAGTGTAAAAAAAAAAAACGCTAAAAGACCAAAATTTCTTTCGGAAGCAACGCCACGGGCGTGCTTCCGAAGGAAATATGGCGGATTGCATCCGCTGCGTAATTGCGCAAGATATATGGAGCTTGGCGTGCGAAACTCAATAATTTTAAGTAACTTTGCACTTCGTATTTAATCTTAAAAACAGAAACAAATGATAGTCTGCATAGCCGAGAAACCAAGCGTAGCCAAAGATATAGCTCGCATATTGGGTGCCACAACCTCCCACAACGGATACATGGAGGGCAATGGCTTCCAAGTGACGTGGACCTTCGGTCACCTCTGCACGCTGAAAGAGCCCAACGACTACACCGAGCATTGGAAGCACTGGAGTCTCTCGGCGTTGCCGATGATACCGCCGCGCTTCGGCATAAAGCTCATCGACGACGACGGCATCAAGCGCCAGTTCAGCGTTATCGAACGTCTCATGCAGGCTGCCGACTGCATCGTCAACTGTGGAGACGCCGGCCAGGAGGGTGAGCTGATACAGCGTTGGGTGATGCAGAAGGCACAGGCGAAGTGTCCGGTGAAGCGTCTTTGGATATCGTCGATGACCGACGAGGCTATCCGCGAGGGCTTCAACTCGCTGAAAGACCAGAGTGAGTACCAGCCGCTGTACGTAGCCGGACTGAGCCGTGCCATCGGCGACTGGCTGCTGGGCATGAACGCTACGCGCCTCTACACGCTCAAGTACGGACAGAACCGACAGGTGCTCAGCATCGGTCGTGTGCAGACACCTACGCTCGCGCTCATCGTCAACCGCCAGAAGGAGATAGACTCGTTCGTGCCCGAGCCTTATTGGGTGCTCTCCACCATCTATCGCGACACACTCTTCATAGCCACCAAGGGCAAGTTCACGACGAAGGAGGAGGGCGAGCAGGCGTTCGCCACCATCGCCGACAAGCCGTTCGAGGTGACGGGCGTGTCGAAGAAGAACGGCAACGAGGCTCCTCCACGCCTCTTCGACCTCACCTCGCTGCAGGTGGAGTGCAACCGCAAGTTCTCATACAGTGCCGAGACCACGCTCAACCTCATACAGTCGCTCTATGAGCGCAAGCTCACCACCTATCCTCGTGTCGACACGCAGTTCCTGAGCGACGACATCTACCCGAAGTGTGCCGGCATACTCACCGGTATGCGCGGTTACGAGCAGTACATACAGCCGCTTGCCGGCAAGAAACTGCCCAAGTCGAAGCGTGTCTTCGACACATCTAAGGTGACCGACCACCACGCCATCATCCCGACCGGCGTTCCTGCGTCTGCACTCAGCGACATGGAGCGCAACGTCTACGACCTCATTGCGCGTCGCTTCATCGCCGTGTTCTATCCCGACTGCAAGTTCTCTACCACCACCGTGCTCGGCAAGGTGGAGGATGTGGAGTTCAAGGTGAGCGGAAAGGAGATATTAGAGCCAGGATGGCGCACAATATACGCCCAGCAACCATCTCACCCCAACAACCCCTCAACCCCTCAATCCCTCAACCCACAACCGTCGTCAGACGATGACGACAAGCAGGACGAGGAGCGCACTCTGCCCACATTCGTAAAGGGCGAGAGCGGACCGCACACGCCTACGCTCACCGAGAAGTGGACCACACCGCCGAAGTACTACACCGAGGCTACGCTGCTGCGTGCCATGGAGACCGCCGGCAAGTTCGTCGACGATGAGACGCTGCGTGCTGCGCTGAAGGAGAACGGCATCGGACGACCGTCTTCGCGTGCCGGCATCATCGAGACGCTCTTCAAGCGCCACTACATTCGCCGCGAGCGCAAGAACCTCATCGCTACGGCTACTGGCATAGAGCTTATCGACATCATTCACGAGGAACTGCTCAAGAGTTGCGAGCTGACCGGCATCTGGGAGAAGAAGCTCCGCGATATAGAGCACAAGAAGTACGAGGCTGCCGACTTCATCAACGAGCTGAAGCAGCAGGTGACGGAGATTGTGTACGACGTGCTGCGCGACAACAGCAACCGCCGCGTCACCATCACCACCGACGAGGACCTGAAGAAGGCAAAAAAGAAAAAGACTGCTGCGCCGAAGAAAGCCGCAGCAAAGTCTGCTGCAACGTCGTCGACTGCATCAACAAAAAATGCTGCCGCCTCACCGCAGCCCGCAACAAGCGAGCTGTCGGCAGACGACAGCATAATCGGCACCACTTGCCCCGTTTGCGGCAAGGGTACAATCATAAAAGGTAAGACGGCTTACGGCTGCAGCAACTGGAAGAACGGCTGCACCTACCGTGTCGCGTTCAAATAGTTTAGAACTTCACCACGCGCGAACCGTCTGCAGTCTCTTCGATAGTAACCTTCGTTGCGTCCTCGGGCAGCAGGTCCTCTATCAGCTCGGGCCACTCGAGGAAGCACAGCGAACCGCTGTAGAAGTAGTCCTCGTAGCCCATGTCGTACACCTCTTCGAGCTTCTTTATGCGGTAGAAGTCGAAGTGGTATATCGCGTCGCCGGTTGTGGCGGATGTGTATTCGTTCACGATGGCGAACGTCGGCGAAGTGATTACGTCGTCTACGCCCAAGCACTCGCAGACAGCCTTCACGAAAGTAGTCTTGCCTGCGCCCATCTTGCCGTAGAAGGCGAACACCTTGCCGTCGCCCATATTCTCGACAAATGTTTTGGCAGCCTCGTTGATGTCTGCCAGAGAGTTGATTTTTATTTCCATAGTTTTTTCGTTTTTCTATTATAACAGTAAGCTGCTTGCAGCTTTTTTATTTTCTTCCCTTTAGTGTTATCAGCGGTATGAGCATCTCTTCGAGCGAGATGCCGCCGTGCTGGAACGTGTCCTTGTAGTACGACACGTAGTAGTTGTAGTTGTTGGGGTAGGCGAAGAATGTGCTGCCGGTGGCGAACATGTACGATGTACTGATGTTCGGTGCGGGCAGCTGCGCCTCCTGTGGGTTCTTGATGACGAACACTTCCTTCGACTGGCAGTTGAGGTTCTTGCCCAGCTTGTAGCGCAGGTTGGTGTTCGTGTTGCGGTCGCCGATTATCTTCACCGGCTTCGACGCACGTATACTGCCGTGGTCGGTGGTGATGATGATGCGGCAGTCGATCTGCGAGAGTGCGCTGAGCAGGTCTGCCATGACCGAATGGCGGAACCACGAGAGCGTTATCGAGCGGTAAGCCGACTCGTTGTTGGCGAGTTCGCGTACCATTTTCGACTCCGTTCTTGCGTGCGAGAGCATATCGATGAAGTTGACCACGATGACGTTCAGGTCGTTCTTTGTCAGCTCGTTGAGGCGTGCAAGCAGTTTGTCGGCACCCGTCGAGTCGTTCACCTTGTGATACGAGAACGAGTCGCGGCGGCGGTAGCGTTCTATCTGCGTGCGTATGAGCGGTTCCTCGTTGAGATTCTTGCCCTCGTCTTCGTCCTCGTCCACCCACAGCTCGGGGAACATCTTCTCAATTTGCACGGGCATCAAGCCCGAGAAGATGGCGTTGCGGGCGTACTGCGTAGCCGTCGGCAGGATGCTGGTGTACATGTCCTCCTCTATGTCGAACATGTTTCCAATCTCCTTCGACAGCACGCGCCACTGGTCGTAGCGGAAGTTGTCGATAACGATGAGGAACACCTTCTCGCCCTCGTTTATTGCTGGGAACACCTTGCGCTTGAAGATGTCCGGGCTCATCAGTGGGCGTTCGGTTACGCCCGGTGCCACCCACGACAAGTAGTGCTTCTTTATGAACTTGGCGAAGCCGTTGTTTGCTTCCTCCTTCTGCATCTGCAGCATCTCGGTCATGTTGCTGTCCGTAGAGCTAAGCTCCAGTTCCCAGTGTACCAGTCGGCGGTACGCATCCTTCCAGTCGTCTATCGTGTTGCAGTTCATTATCTGCATCGATATGTCCTGGAAGTTCTGCTGATAGCCCGTCTGCGTCACCTCCGACACAATCTGCTTGCGGTGTATGTTCTTCTTCAGCGTGAGCAGGATCTGGTTGGGGTTCACAGGCTTTATCAGATAGTCGGCTATCTTCGAGCCGATAGCCTGATCCATGATGTTCTCCTCCTCGCTCTTCGTCACCATCACTACGGGTGTGGCAGGCGACAGCTCCTTTATCTGTTGCAGCGTTTCGAGTCCGCTGATGCCGGGCATCATCTCGTCGAGCAGCACCAGGTCGAACTTGTGCTGCTTGCACTCTTCGATGGCATCTGTTCCGTTGCTCACGGTCACCACCTCGTATCCTTTGCTCTGAAGGAAGATGATGTGGGCGCGCAAGAGTTCAATCTCGTCGTCTACCCACAGTAAATATCCGTTGCTCATAATGCTCTTTCTTTTTTTGTTAAAAACCGTCGAGGTCGTAATACTCATCGTCGTCGAAGTTGTCTTTCTGGGTCTTGCTGCCCTGCTTCTTCGATGTGCTCTGCTGAGGCTGCGGGTCCTCGCCGAAGTAGAAGTCGTCCTCCAACTGCTTGGGTTCTTCCTTTACTATCGGCTTGGGCTCTTTCTTAACCTCCGGCTTCGGTTCCTCTACGACAGTCGTTGCAGACTCCTCCTTAACCTCCGGCTTCGGTTCCTCTACAACAGTCGTTGCAGACTCTTCCTTGACCTCCGGCTTCGGTTCCTCTACAACAGTCGTTGCAGACTCTTCCTTGACCTCCGGCTTCGGTTCCTCCTTAACCACAGTTTCGGTAGCAGACTCCTGAGGTTGTTCTTCCTCGATGTTCACCACGCCCCCCTCAGTCGACGTCTCTTCCGCAGGTTGAGGCTCTTCGTCGAAGAATGTGTTCGTAGTGTTCTGGTTGTTCGCAGGCTCCTCCTCGAAGTCGTCGCGCTGCTTTGTCGTCTTCTGTTCGTCTGGCTCAACGACTGGTTCTTCCGGAATGTCGAGCAGATCCTCCGTCGCTATCTTAAGCGGAGCGAAGTTCTTCTCGTAGAACTTGGCGTAGTCGGCGTAGCTGAACTGCTTGCCGAGCAGCGGCAGGTTCACGTCGCTGATTACTATCTGTCGACTCTTGCCCACGAGCTTCATCAGCTGCTTCTGCTTCTGTAGCTGGCGTGCGTACTGCAGTGCCTCGTCGTAGTTGCGGAAACCCTTCACGAGCATACGGTTCAGTCCGTCCGCCTGCTCCACCTCTATGTCGAAGTTGCGCACCATGAACGATGTGAAGTTGTAGCGAGCCAACTCGAAGAGCATACGGTTGGCATCTATCGAGTCGGGGCGGTACGCAATCATGTATATGAACGCAGCGTTGCGGTCGTTAGAGAACTCGCGCACCGCCGTCGAGTCGCTTTCGTTGAGCACCTGCGAGCGTCGCTCCCAGATGTTCTCGAGGTCGAACTTGCCGCCTTGCAGCTGTCGTCCCTCGTTCACGCCCTTCACTATCATGCCTGCCATTACGGCTATAGAGCTTTGCGGATACTTCTTCACCACCGTGTTCAGGTCGTTGATGCAACCCTCGTAGTCGCCGTCGTTCAGCTTGCCGAGTCCGCCGATGAAGAGGAACTTGTCGCGGTTGGCACCCAACGGGAACCGCTGTTCAGATACGCTGACATTGCCGCGCACCTCCTTGTAGCGCGCCGCCTTGAACGCATCGTATGTAGCGGCGTACAGCGAGTCCTCAAGATGCACGCCGAGACGCGCGTTCTCCACGAAGTTGGGGTCGGTGAGCAGTGTTGTCCACTCGCTCTCGGGGTACTCCTGCTTGAGTCGTGCCACGTACGAATCGGCGGTCTGTCGGTCGCCCTTGCGCATATATAATAGGTAGAGGTGATAGTAAGCCTCCGCCTTCTTCTCAAAGTTGGGATAGTCGCCGCCGATGAGTCGCATGAACTGCTTCTCGCTTCGTGGCAGGTTGTCGAGCTTGTCCTTGAAGATAACGCCCGAGTTGTAGAGTCCTTCGGCGATGATGCCGTTGCTCACCGCTATCTGCTCCTCCGTGAATGGTATCTGCGCCATGTAGTACTCGCGTTTGTGTGGGTCGTTCTGTGCGCTGTCAGCGATGAGCGCGAGCGAGTCGGCAATGGCTTCCGCTTGCGCTATGGAGTCCTGCTGCTCCTCGGTGAGTTCCGGCTCGTCGGTCTGGAACGCCACCACCGTCTTGTTCACGCGCTGCCAGTCGTCCACATTCTCGCGCTTGCCCCATTGCTTCTGGAACGCCGCCTTACCCTGGCTCACCGCCATCTGGTTGTAGAAGTACCACTGCGCGTTGCGCTGGTTCTGCTGGTTCTGTTGGTTCTGCATCGTCGTGTTGTTGCCGAACTGGTTGTTCTGCGCCATGTCGTTGCCGCCGTTCATCTGGTTCTGCGCGTCCTGCTCTGCCTGCAGTCGGCGTTCCTCCTTCTCCTTCTTCTTCAGTGCCTCGATGGTGCGGTCGATGGCAGCGTTGCGGTCGCTCTCGCTCATCTTGGCGAGCGACTGCAGCGAGTCCTGCAGGTGTATGGCATCGGTGTATGGCACGAGGTCGTCCAGAATCTTCGAGCGGTTCGACAGCTCCTCGTAGTCCTTGCGCTCCTTGTCGAGCATACCGATGGCTTGACCGTAGCAGCGTTGCGCGTCGTTGTAGCGCTCCTTGTCCCAGTAGATGTCGCCGAGCTTCAGCAGCAGCACGCCCTTCTCTATGCCCGAGCGCGTGGCTTTAGCCGCTCCGCGCTCGTAGGCGTTGATGGCTTGTGCGGTGTCGCTCTGTGCGAGGTATATGTTGCCGATGGCGTAGTACACCTGGTCGAGATATTCCTTGTTCTTGTCCGAGCGTGCCATACGCTTCAGGCGGCCTATCATCTTCTTCGACTGACCCACGGACATCACCTCCGTCATGCTGATGCGTGCGTTGAACTCCAGCTCGTAGGGTGGGTTGAGCTTCGTCACGTGCTTGAACGCCTTCATCGCCTCCACGTTGTTGCCCAACGCTGCCTGCATCTGTCCCATGAGGAACCATTCGCGTGCGCGCTGCTTGCGTCGCATCTCGTGCTTGATGACGTTGCGTAGGTGGGGTATAGCTTTCTCGTATTCGCCCGTGTGCACGTAGTAGTCGGCGTAGGTGTAGTCCCACTCCTTGCGTGCCGACCAGTGGATGGAGTCGCGCTGCATATTGCGTATCACGTCCTCGGCATCGTAGAGCCAACCCTCCTCGATGTAGCACTTGGCGAGCCACGCCCTCGACTTGGCGTAGATGGCTGGCTGCGTCTGGTACAGTCGGCTCATGTAGTTGAACGTAGCAGCTGCCTCGTCGAACGCTCCCTTGTAGAACTGCGAGCGTCCCATGAGCAACCACGCCTTCCAAAGGAACGGGTTGTACTCGCGACGCGAGAGCCACTCCAAGTCCTTCGCCGTCTTCTTGCGCTGCTTCGTCCACTGCGGTCGGCGTTTTATGCTGTGCAGCTTGATGGTCTTCTGACACTTCTCGATGGCGCGGTCGTAGTTCGACTTGCCTATCTCTCGGCTGTTCTTGTTGCTCACGGTGTAGAGCGGGATAAGCTCGGTGAAGTTGTCCTTGTTGCCTTCCTCCTTCTCTAATGAGGCATCGATATACGCCAACGAGCCGTTATAATAAGTGTTATAACGCGCCTTGAACGAGTGCCACCAGCGTGTGCGCGCGGTGTTTTTCTGCGTAGAGCATCCTGTCGCAACCACCAATACAGCTGCGAGAAGGATGGGTACAATATGTCTTGTCTTAAATAGTTTCACGTATAAATAACTCTGTTTGTGGCGTTTTATTGCCTTAACCCTCCCTGAGCATGAATGTTTCGTCCTTTATCTGGTCGGGCAGGTTGATACCGCGCAGTGTCAGACTGCGGCACCAGTCGGCTATCTCCTCGTGGCGCATGGTGTAGAGCACCTCGCTGAACTGCTCCACCTCCTCGTCGGTGTAGCTGTCCGACGGTCGTCCGCTGAACGCGTCGAGCTCCTCGTCGTCGTAGTAGACGATGTCCTTCGTGGCGGCCTCCATCATGCAGTCCTGCTCGCACTTGTCGTTAGTGCCGTTGCATGTGGCGCATGTCTCCACCACGGTTATCTTCTCCTCGCCGTCGTGCTTGCTAAGCTTGGCGATCAGTGCGGCGATGATGCCGAGCACAATTATCGAAATCACTAATATTATCATATTCTCTTCAAAGTTTTATTAGGTGTCCTCCCACGGATTTCTCCTTAGGAGGGTATGGCATCTTGCCATACCCACGCCACCTGCTATGGGATATTCTCCCACAGAATACGCCGAATTCACAGAACCTCCTACTGAGATGTCCTCTCACAGATTTCACAGATTTACACAGATTTTTGACCT
>ENA-UEOO01000772-UEOO01000772.1-human-gut-metagenome-genome-assembly--contig:-NODE-772-length-10139-cov-3.389783_pt1 | contig 10139 bp, 7 predicted proteins | sample MGYA00242888_ERZ507892 | MGnify/ENA primary metagenome ERZ507892 (study PRJEB26167, sample SAMN06115415) | human gut metagenome | host: Homo sapiens | place: China:Sichuan | collected 2015-02-04...
ATGCTCGCCGTGAACGCCGTGCTGAACGGCAGATTCGACGACAACTACGCAACGATAGCCAAGACAAGCACACGCAACGAAGTGGTGATGCTGCTCGCCATGAAACGCAACGACGAGGCTCTGAAACTCAGCAAGCAGCTTCCCGACGAGGATGCCACAACACACTATCTGCGTGCCATCTGCCTGAACAGGACCAACGACCCGGCTGAGGCATACAAAGAACTGAAAAAGTCGTTCGACATGGATCCATCGCTGAAAGAAACGGCAAAGGTGGACGGCGACGTGAACGACCTCTTGTCTATGGATAAATAAAAGGACATAAACATGAAAAGAAAAAACATCATCATAATATGCGCACTGATGGCAGTTGGCGCACCACTCAGCTCCTACGCACAGCTGGACAGCAGTGCGCTGAACTATATGCTGCAGAGACCACAGGTGGCGAAATCATACAAGAACAAGAAGTTCATGGACCACATGTTCATGGAATTCGGATTTGGTGGCAACCTCATGGGACGCCACAACGTAGCACTGGGACCTACGGCAGAACTGGGCATCGGTGACTGGATATCACCAGAACACGGACTGCGTGAAACAAGCTGGTGGGGCGATAAGTCTCTTCACCGTAGGTTTGCAGCAGGATGTGACCCTCGGTCCGGTGAATTGGGAGAGCGTTGTTACGTTCCAGAAATCGTCTAATGAGGCAGTGCTGCCTGTGCCCACTTTGAACGTCTACACCAATCTGTACTTGCGCTTTATGATAGCGCGCGTGTTGAAGTGTGACCTTGGTGCCGATGCGCGTTACTTCACCAGCTACTACGCACCCGACTATAGTCCGGCTCTCGGACAATATGCCGTGCAGGATGGTCCAAGCAAGACGAAGGTAGGCAACTATCCGCTTGTGAATGTCTACGCCAATTTCCATTTGAAGCAGGCACGCTTCTTTGTGATGATGAGCCATGTGAACGCCGGCAGCGGCAACCGTTCATATTTCTTCACGCCTCATTATCCGCTAAACCAGCGTGTGTTGCGTTTTGGCGTTAGCTGGAATTTCTTTAACTAAACTTTATTATTGCAGAGACTTTCTGCACTCCATACAAAAACACCCAAGTAGGTTTGGTTCTTTCGCCTAAAACCTACTTGGGTGTTGTCTTTTACACTAACAAAAGTCATCGTTCTCCGTACGCAATCTGATTGGGTTGCGTACGGAATCTGATTGGGTTGCGTACGGAATCTGATTGGGTTGCGTTCGGAATCTGATTGGGTTGCGTTCGGAATCTGACTGGGTTGCGTACGGAGAACGATGACTTTTCTGCTACATAATGCTTATTTCATCAACAAAGAGGAACGCCGGCTTTCCCTTTCCGCTATGCCATTCAGGCATGTTGCGCTCCGATGTAGCCTTGATCTTCACGTAGCGTGCCTTTGTAGGCTGGAAGTCGAGCTTGTGGGTGTAGACCTTGTCGGCTGCATCCTCGCCAAGTGTCGGCAACTGCTTCGTAGCCACCTGCTTGAATGTTTTGCCGTCTTGCGAGACGCTCACTTCGATGTCGCGTGCGTCGAGAATCCATGAGCCTTTATCCACGCAGGTGTTGAACTCTACGTGCGAGATTACAGAAGGTCTCTGCATGTCTATAACAGCCTCAAGGTCGTTCTCGCAGAAGCCGAGCCAACGGCCTGTGCCGAAGCCCGTGTCGCCAAGCTGTCCGTCAGTAAGCGTAGCTGCACCATTGTAGGTGTAGTTCTTGTGTGTGGGCTGCAGCAATGTGACGGGGCAAGCCGTCGCCTTGTTGAAGTTTATCTCCTGACGGCTAACGCTGCTTCTCTTGCCGTCGCGGAAGGCAGCTGCGCAGATGTTGGCAGACTTCTGCAGGGTGATGGCACCAACGTATAGCGGACTATTGGCTGTAGGCTCCGTGCCGTCGAGTGTGTAGCGTATCTCAGCGTCACCGGTTGTGGTGAGATGTACTACAATCTCTTGCCACTTCGTGTCGGCATCAACGTGTATGTTCACGTTGAAGAGATGCTTGGCGTAGTTGTAACCCAGGTGATCGTAGAGATGTGTGAACTTAACGAGACGACTTGTGAAGTCGGCGTAGTTTTTCAGCTCGGGCTGGCTCCACTGCACCTCGCTCAGCGCCGCCATACGCGGCAGAGCCATGTACTGCATCTGCTTGAATGTAGGCATATACTCTGTCCAGATATTCGCCTGCACACCGATGATGTGGCGTGCCTCGTCGGCAGTCAATTCTTTAGGCATCGGCTCGTAAGAGTAGACGCGCTCCAACGGCAGGTAGCCGCCGATAGCCTCTGGCTCGTTAGCTATGTCGAGCGACTGGTAGTAGTCGAAGTAGAGGTAGCTGTTCGGTGTCATCACCACGTCGTGATGCTGTTTAGCAGCCGCGATGCCGCCAGTCTCTCCGCGCCACGACATAACGGTGGCACCCTCAGCGAGTCCGCCCTCAAGAATTTCGTCCCAACCGATGGTGTTGCGGCCTAACGACTTGAGATAGTTGGAAGCGTGAGTGATGACGTAGCTCTGCAGACGCTCCTCGGCTGTGTGTCCGTCCTTAGCCTCAAGATGCAGTGCCTTGATGCGTGCCTGGCACTTCGGACACTTCTGCCACTGGGTCTTCGGACACTCGTCGCCACCAACATGTATGTACTTAGACGGGAAGAGAGCCACAACCTCCTTCAGCACGTCGTCGACAAACTTCATTGTTTTGTCGTTGCCTGCGCAGAGCACGTTGTCCGATACGCCCCACATCTCCCATACCTTATACGGACCGCCCGTGCAGCCCAGTTCGGGATAAGCAGCAAGAGCAGCCTGCATGTGTCCAGGCAGGTCTATCTCTGGAACGATAGTAATGTAGCGATCGGCAGCGTACTTCACGATGTCGCGTATCTGCTGCTGTGTGTAGAAGCCGTCGTAGGGTATGCCGTCGTACTTGCCTGTGTTATGATCGATAACGGTCTGCTCGCGCTTGGCGCCAATCTTGGTGAGCAACGGATATTTCTTTATCTCGATGCGCCATCCCTGGTCGTCAGTAAGGTGCCAATGGAAGCGGTTGATGTTGTGCAGCGCGAGCATGTCGATGAACTGGCGCACGGAGTCGGCAGTTACGAAGTGGCGTGATACGTCGAGATGGGTGCCACGATAGGCAAAGCGTGGTGCGTCAGCGATGTGAACGGCTGGAATGCTTACCTTCGATGCCTTGCCGTTAACGAGAGGCAGCGACTTGCGCAGAGTCTGGATGCCATAGAAAACGCCTGCTGCCGATGCACCTGCGATGCGTATCTGCTTTGCGTCAGCGTCCAGCTTGTATCCCTCAGCATTGTCGATGGTCTTGTCGATGGTGAGGACGATGGCAGTGCCGTTCTTGCTCTTGCCGACAGCGGGGCGGATGCCGGTTGCCTGCTCGATGTAAGAAGCGAGCATATTGGCGTTACGCTTCATGTTCTGGCTGTTGGTGCCAAGGCTGATGACGGTCTTTGCGCTCAGTGTGAACGGTGCGTCATTGCTGACGTTCACCTGCTGTGGACGCGGAATGATGTTGAAGTCCGCAGTCTGTCCCGCTGCGGTAGAGGGTAGGAGGAAGGCCATTGCAGCCAAAGCTCCTGTCAGTAGTTTTTTATTCATAGTTTGTTTTTTTAGTATATTGCTATTCTTTGATAGCCATTCTTTTCCACTTCATATATCCCATTACGGCTATAATGACATACATACCGTAAAGTCCAGCCTTGAAGGGGATGCCCTTTATTATATAAAGGTAACAGCTGATGGCGTCCACGGCAATCCAGAACACCCATTGCTCCACGTACTTACGGGCAAGTGCCCAAAGTCCTACGAAGCTCATGGCGTTGGTGAATGCGTCGAGCATCGGCACCGTACTTCCCGTATACTCCTTCAGCACGTAATACGTGGCTCCCCAAGCGAGGAAGAATGAGGCTGTGGTCTTAAGGATGAGGCGTTTCGGGAAGTGCGTTATAGGCATCTCGCTTTCGTCTTTCCCTTTGCTCTTGCGTCCGAACTTCCATACAGCGTAGCCGTAAATGGCGGCAACTGTGTAGTAAACCGCCATTCCGGCATCGCCGTAAAGTCCATGACTCCAATATAAATAGATGTCCATGGCTGGCATCACTATGCCGATAATCCACAGCAGAATGCTCGCCCTGTACTCCAGTACGATGTAGGCGATGCCGAGGATGGTGGTGGTGATGTCGAGCCAATGGATGGAGAGATATTCTGTCATACTTAGAATTTAAGAGTCAGATGTCCCATGCAGTTGAATCCTGCCATTGGTATATAGGCGAGTGTTGATGTGCGCTTGCCCTGATAATACCAGTCGTAGTATACGTAGCCTGATGCTGCGTAGTGACGATCGAAGACGTTGTTGAAGTCAGCACCGAGCACCACCTGCTTCAGACCGAGCACGCGCTTGCCGAAATTGAATGTGTAGCTGGCGTTGATGTTGGTCTGTGAGTAGCTGGGAAGCTGGCGGTCAGCGCTCTCTGAATTGTCGAGATACTGCTTGCTTACGTAGTTGGTGTGCCATGTGGCACGGAAACCAGCGAAGTGGATATCCACGAATCCGTTGAGGATGGCAGACGGCGAGTAAGCGAGAGTAGACTTGTCGTAATGGTTCCATGTAGATCCGTTGTCCCAGTCTTCCACGCATTCGTCGAAGTTCTTCAGCTTGTTCTGGCTGAGAGCGGCATTGCCTTCGAACGACAACCATGACAGCGGGTTCCATCCTGCTGATATCTCAGCACCGAGACGATAGCTGTTCTTGATGTTGGTGGTCAGCGATTCGCCGATGTCGCTCTTCTCTCCTGTCATCACAAACTGGTTGACATAGTTCATATAGTAGAAGTTGATGCCTGCAAACCAGTTCTTGCCCTGATACTGATAGCCCCATTCGAGGTCGAGGAGGCGTTCCGGGCTTGGTGCGCCGTAGCTGCCGTTGTTTGTGAAGTTGTTGCGTTCCGGCTCGCGGTTGGCGTATGCGAGTGATGCGTATGCCTTGTGTCCGTTGTGCGTGTAGCTGATACCTGTCTTCGGATTGACGAAGAAATAGTTCTCCTTGATGTCGAGGTTCTGGTTTGTGTACTTACCGTTGGCGTCGCTTACAAAGCGGTCGTTGATGCCGTCCGTAGTGTAGTTGACGTAGCGCATCTGCAAGTCTACGAAGTAATTCCATCCGGTGCCGAACTTATAGTTGGCCTTAATGAATGCGCTCCAGTCGTTCTTGTTGGCGTCCGAGTCGTAATACTTATACTTTCCGTTTCCGAGATACTTCTTCTCTATAGCCTCGTCGGCGATGTATGTCAGGTATCCCCAGTGGTTGCAGCGGAAGAGTTGCATGCTGGCACCTCCGACAACGTCCCATGCACCGTCAGTGTAAGATACGTTATAGAGTGCGCCGTAATTGTTCTGTGTAAGACCCTTCTGACGGATAGCGTCAGACTTGGTATACTTGGTCTTGCCGCTGTCGTTGATGTATGTCTCGTTGATACCAAACTTTGAAGCCAGTGTGGTGTTCTGCTTGAACTCCTTATAGTAGCCGTAACCGTAAGTATAGTGGAGTGTTACGCTATGCTTCCAGTGCTCTGAAGGCGTCCAGGCAAAGTTCAGGATGTTGTGGTTCTGATAGAAGTTGTCCGTGGTCTTGTCCCAATAGCTACCGTCGCGCATCTGATAGCGCTTGGTGGTGAACTTTCCGTCCTTGGTGTCAGGGAATATGAGCTCCTCATAGAGCGAGTTAAACTTGCCCAATCCGTGCTCATACATATCAGTATAGTTTTGCATGCCGTAGTCGCGCAGACTTGTGTCGCCGTCATAGTTGCATGCAGCCACTCCGTTCCATGCCTGTCCTGTCTTCTCGAAGTTGCCTATATTCTTATAGCTGATCTTGTATTTGTTGCCGAGCCATGTCAGTCCGCCGTAGTAAGATCCTGAGCGACCTGCAGTACCGTGGATAAATCCGTCCGTGCTTGTTTCGTGATAAGCGCCGTCGAAGATGAGATGATTCCAGAGAAGTCCTGTTGAGAAGCTTGCTCCAGCGTTCATTGTATTGAACGAACCGTACGATCCGGTAAGCTCCATAGCAGGTGTTTCTGCCGGTGTGGCAGTCGCAAGCGAGATGCTTCCGCCGAAAGCACCGTCACCGTTAGTGGACGTTCCGATACCGCGCTGAATCTGTGCGCTTCCCAAGAGTGAAGCGTAGCTGTTCATGTTGGCCCAGAATACGCACTGGTCTTCAGGCGAATTGAGAGGCACACCGTCAATAGTTACGTTGATGCGGCTGTCAGCAGCGCCACGCAGACGCATGTATGTTGTACCGGTTCCCACGCCGTTCTCGCTCCATGAGAGCACACCCGGAGTGCGTGCGAAGAGGAACGGAAGCTCCTTTCCGCTCTTGGCGAAATCCTGAAGCTGCTGTTTCTGTACGTTAGTGATGGCGAATGGTGCGCTCTGAGGAGCGCGAACAGCCTTAACCACTACCTCGCTGATGTTTTGCACGTTAGTGGTGTCGAGCTTTGTCTGTGTGTTCTCTGCCTGTGACGGCACAACACATGCTGCAGCCATAGCTGCGCTGATGATTTTCTTCATCTTTTTAAATGTTTTAATAGTTCTCCTGAATCTTAGCAATCTATACCTAAGACTATATAAATACACAAAAAGGGGTTATGGCTTTTTATGTCTTGTTCGTACCTTTTTTCGCTACGCCGGTATTGTCCGGATCAGCTCAGAGGGTATTATCTCAGACGGAAATGTTCCGCCACCCCTTGGCTTACGCTTCGTAAACCATTGCAAAGGTATATCTTTTTTTTCTAATAATATAATAATTTAGGGTGCAAACCTTCCCTACCGTGACTTTTGCCACGGTTACGGAGGGGTTTACTAATGTAGTTGTAGCGTTATGCGTTGCTTACAACGGTCTCAAAATCATTGATGTTGTAGATGTCGTTCATCTCATAGCCTTTGTCGCGCTTCATGTTGGCAAGGGCGCGGCAGAGTCCGTTCTCTGTAGGGTATGCCGACTCATCAAGTTCCCAAAGGCACTGGTTGTTAAGGCATCTTTCCAGAAAACGTGGTGATACGTAGGTCTTTACTTGCAAGACCGTCTGTGTGTTTCCTTCTGTGTCCTTGAAGATGATTGCAGAAACGAGTGCCTTTGCGCTTGGCTGTGAAGCCTTTTGCAGCTCGCGTTCGTGTTCGATGCGTCTTTGTATTTCCATCTTCAGTTTTTTGATTGCTGCGACGAGTTTCTTGTTCACGCAGTTCACCATAATCTCATTCTTATCGTTCTTTGCAGTTTCCATAATTACACGTTTTTATATTTTACAATTAGCGATTCTCTTTTTATATCGTAGTTAAGTCTTTAAACGTGTAGTGTGTTTTGTAGCAGTGCGTAATCTTAATGTACAGTTTGTACTCTTTGTCTATATATATATTATAATGTTGGGATGTGGGGTTTTTATTTCGTATCCTTTCCTTTAACAGGAAATTATGAGAGATTATCTTGAGTCCCAACGATGTCGCTATATCCAATAGCCTTTATAGGTCATGGTTTGTGTGGCATCGTTGGGACCACAAGTGTTTTTATGCGTCAGTAGTCATTACTTGCAGTTGGGGCACCAGGGCTTAAGCTGCTGGAAGAAGTCGTTGCCCTTGTCGTCCACGAGGATGAATGCGGGGAAGTCCTCCACCGTAATCTTCCAAATGGCCTCCATGCCGAGCTCCGGATACTCCACGCACTCGATGCTCTTGATGCTGCTCTGTGAGAGAACAGCGGCTACGCCACCGATGGTGCCGAGATAGAAACCGCCGTGCTTCTGGCATGCGTCGGTGACCACCTGTCCGCGGTTGCCCTTGGCAATCATCACGAGCGATGCTCCGTGTGACTGGAACTCGTCTACGTATGGGTCCATGCGGTTGGCAGTGGTAGGTCCCATAGATCCGCAAGGATATCCCTCCGGAGTCTTTGCCGGTCCGGCGTAAAGGATAGGATGATCCTTGAAGTATGCCGGCATCTCCTCTCCTGCGTCGAGACGCGCCTTGAGCTTGGCATGGGCGATGTCGCGCGCCACGATGATGGTGCCCTTCAGGTTGACGCGGGTGCTGACAGGATATTTCGTGAGTTCGGCGCGCACTGCGTCGATACCCTTGTCGAGGTCAATCTCGATACCCTTAGCTCCCTCGCCCGGCTTGCGGTATTCCTCAGGAATCAGCTCCGACGGGTTGCTGTCCATCTTCTCGATCCAGATACCGTCGGCATTGATCTTCGCCTTGATGTTGCGGTCAGCCGAGCAGCTCACTCCCATACCGATTGGGCAGCTTGCGCCGTGGCGTGGCAGACGGATTACGCGGATGTCGTGAGCAAGATACTTGCCGCCGAACTGTGCGCCGAGACCGATCTTGTGAGCCTCCTTGAGGAGCTTCTCTTCGAGGTCGATGTCGCGGAAAGCGCGTCCGGTCTCGTCGCCTGTTGTAGGCAGCGAGTCGTAATACTTGATAGAAGCGAGCTTCACTGTGAGCAGGTTCTTCTCAGCCGATGTACCGCCGATAACGAATGCAATGTGGTACGGAGGACAAGCCGCTGTACCGAGGCTCTTCATCTTCTCTACGAGGAACGGCAGCAGTGTGCCCTCGTTCTGGATGGTAGCCTTAGTCATAGGGTAGAAGTAGGTCTTGTTAGCCGAACCGCCACCCTTAGCTACCATTACGAAGCGATACTCGTCGCCCTCTACAGCCTCGATGTCAATCTGTGCGGGGAGGTTGCAGCGTGTGTTCACCTCGTCGTACATGTTCAGCGGAGCGTTCTGCGAGTAGCGCAGGTTGTCCTCGGTGAAGGTGTTGTACACACCGCGTGAGAGAGCCTCTTCGTCCTCGAAGTCGGTCCATACGCGCTGTCCCTTCTCGCCGTGGATGATAGCGGTGCCGGTGTCCTGGCAGAAAGGCAGGATGCCCTTGGCAGCAGTCTCGGCGTTGCGGAGGAACTGCAGAGCTACGTACTTGTCGTTCTCCGATGCCTCAGGGTCGGAGAGAATCTGAGCCACCTGCAGGTTGTGCTCGCGACGGAGCATGAACTCTACATCGTGGAACGCCTGCTGAGAGAGCAGTGTGAGCGCTTCCTTCGAAACCTTAAGGATTGTCTTACCCTCGAACTCGCCTGTGCTTACGCCCTCGGTGGTAAGCAGGCGATACTCGGTAGTGTCCTTGCCCATCTGGAACATAGGAGCATACTTGAAATCTGGTGTTGTTGCCATAGTGTTATTTGGTTTAAAAAGTGAATATTTCTTCTGTAGCGACGCGCTTGACGGGCGCAATCTTCTCGAGCGACTTCATGTCGAGGTTATTCTCGTCGCCGAGGATGATGTAGAGCCACGGCTTGTTAGCCATGTTGTCGTGCTCGAACTTCACGATGTCCTCGAGTGTGAGTTTCGGCATGGCAGCGTAGATGTCGCGACGCAAGTCGTAGTTGATGCCGATGCGCTTGTTGCCAAGGTAAGAGAAGATGATATTAGCCTTGGTGATGCGCTGCGAAGCGATGCGCTTGACGGCAGCCTGCTGCGCCAGTTCGAACGCCGCCTGCGACTGCGGCATGGTGTCGAGGATGTTGTTGAACACGCGGATGCAGTCCATCATCTTGTCGTTCTGCGAGATGATGTATGTATAAGCATAGTTGGTCTGATGCTCCTTGCGCTTCGTTGTGCTGTAGTCGGCGAATGCGCTGTAGGCGAGTCCGCGGCTCTCGCGCAGCTCCTGGAACACGATGCCGTTCATGCCGCCACCGAAGTACTCGTTGAACACCGAAATCTTAGCCTCGTCCTCCGGAGTCCACTTCTGGTCGACGTTGTGCAGCTGCATCATGTAGATGTTCTTTGCGTCGTATGGTGCGAGAAGTATCTCGTTCTTCGGAGTCTCCACCATCTTGTACGGCTTGTTCTCGGGCGCATCCTGCAGAGTCTTCGCTGTGATGTGGTTCTTGTTGACGGTAGCAAGCAGCTGCTTCATGGCGAGCGGACCGTAGTAGACCACGTCGTGCTTGTAGTTCTTCAGCGCAGCGATCATATTGATAACATCCTGCGGACGGGTTGTTACGAGCTCTGTGCTGTCGGGCACGTTGCGTGTG
>ENA-UEOO01000800-UEOO01000800.1-human-gut-metagenome-genome-assembly--contig:-NODE-800-length-9848-cov-2.315014_pt1 | contig 9848 bp, 7 predicted proteins | sample MGYA00242888_ERZ507892 | MGnify/ENA primary metagenome ERZ507892 (study PRJEB26167, sample SAMN06115415) | human gut metagenome | host: Homo sapiens | place: China:Sichuan | collected 2015-02-04 | study...
TAATAACTGCACAGAAGATCCGAAGAGGGCGACTTTGTACGTCAGTCTGGAGCCCTGCTCTCACTACGGGAAGACGCCGCCGTGTGCGGATCTCATTATCCAAAAAGACATCGACCGCGTTGTCACGGCAATGGTCGATCCCAATCCGCTCGTAGCAGGAAAGGGAATCAGGAAATTAAGGGATGCGGGCATTTTTGTTACTGTCGGCGTCATGGAAAAAGAAGCAAAAGAGCTCAATGAAGTTTTCCTGAAGTACATCCAGAAGCATAAACCTTTTGTCCTTTACAAAGCGGCCATGTCCCTGGATGGAAAAACAGCCTGCCATACCGGTGAATCCAAGTGGATTTCTTCCGAAGATTCACGCGAGGAGGTTCACGTTCTCCGCGGCTGCTATGCAGGAATTATGGCGGGAGCCGGCACTATACTGGCCGATAATCCGCTTTTGACATCCCGCACGGAAGGGATGATCGATCCGGTAAGAATTATCGTAGATGGCAATCTATCCGTTCCGCTAAAGGCAAAGGTATTCCAGGAACCGGGAAAGGCCATCGTCCTTACGACCACCTCGGCCGATGAGACAAAGCGTGATGCCCTGATTAAAAACGGCATTGATGTCATTATCGCAGACGGCGATATCAAGGGAAAGGTAGACCTTTCCGCTGCTATGACAGGACTTGCCTTGAAAGGAATCGACGGCATCCTTCTGGAAGGCGGCGCAACCCTTGCTTCAGATGCATTTGAGGCAGGAATCGTTGATAAGGTAAGAATCTATGCAGCTCCTATCCTGATTGGCGGAAAAGATGCACCGGGCCTCCTTGGAGGAAAAGGCGCAGATACCATACCGGAAGCAGTCAGGCTGAAAAATATTACGACATTGATGTCAGGCTCCGATCTCATCATTGAAGGTTATGTAGATCACAAAGAGGAATCTCCTAAAGAAGAACCTGAGAAATCAGAAGAAGCTCATGATGAACCTGCATCAGATCTCCCTATCGAAAAAGGAGAGGATGAAAAGGGTGAATAAGAATGTTTACCGGGATTGTTGAGGAAATCGGCCATATCAGGCAGATCAGAAGATCCGGACACAGCTGCACGCTGACTATATCCTGCAGGACTGTACTGGAAGGGACCAAGCTTGGCGACAGCATTGCGGTCAATGGCGCCTGTCTCACCGTTACAAGGATGGATCAGGATTCTTTTGACGCTGATGTTACGCCTGAAACTTTGAGAAGAACATCCTTCTCTATTTGCCGGCCGGGATCACCGGTTAATCTTGAAAGAGCACTCAGGCTCTGCGACCGCCTGGGCGGACACATCATGCTTGGCCATGTCGATGGACAGGGAAAGATCCTTTCATTCAGGAAACTGGATAATTCCATCGAAGTTGCCATAACATTAGACAAAGCGCTGATGAGATATATTGTTGAAAAGGGTTCTGTCGCCATAGACGGCATCAGCCTTACCGTGGCGGAAAGAACAGATACGGGTTTCACCATTTCTCTTATCCCTCATACGGGAGAGAAGACGATATTGATGGACAAAAAACCAGGGGATCCGGTCAATATCGAATGTGATTATATAGGAAAGTACATCGAGCAGCTCATGAAAGACAAACCGGGCGAGGGGTTGACGCTGGGGATGCTTCAGTGCCTTGGGCATGGAGGAAGTTATGGATTATAAATTTGACAGTATTGAAGAAATCATTGAAGAAATCCGTGCAGGACACATTGTCATCATGCAGGATCCGGAGTCCAGAGAAAATGAAGGCGATTATATTTGCGCCGCAGAATTTGCTACTCCGGAAAATGTGAACCGCATGGCTTCGGAAGCAAAAGGCGTCATCTGCATGCCGATGTCTGAAGAAATCGCTGATTCCCTGTACCTGGGACCGATGATCCGCCATAATACGGATAATCACCAGACAGCATTCCTGGAATCGATCGATTATAAAGATTCCGGTACGGGAGTTTCCGCTTATGCCCGCTCCATGACAGCGCTTGAAGCAATCAAGGACGGAGCAAAACCGGAAGATTTCAGAAGACCCGGCCATCTTTTCCCGCTGAAGGCAAGAAAATGGGGCGTTCTTGAACGTCAGGGCCACACGGAAGCAACTGTCGATCTTGCAAGACTTGCAGGATTGAAACCGGCAGGCCTTTGCTGTGAAATCATGAATGATGACGGAACAATGGCAAGAAGGGACGACCTCTTCAAGCTTGCCAGAGAAAAGAATATGAAGATTGGCAATATTCAGGAGCTCATCGAATACAGGAAAAAGCACGAAGTACTGGTAGATGAAGTTTCTCATGCCAAGCTTCCGACAAAGTATGGCGAATTTGAAATTTACGGATTTGTGAATAAGATGAACGGGGAACACCACGTAGCCCTTTCCATGGGCAATGTTTCTGACGGTAAGCCGGTCCTTTGCCGCATTCATTCTGAATGTCTGACAGGAGACTGCTTCGGTTCCCTTCGCTGTGACTGCGGCCAGCAGCTTGCGCAGGCTATGCGCCAGATTGCCCGTGAAGGACGCGGCGTTCTTGTTTACCTTCGCCAGGAAGGAAGAGGAATCGGCCTGATCAACAAGATCAGAGCCTATGCTCTTCAGGATGAAGGATATGATACCGTTGAAGCAAACCTGAAGCTTGGATTTGCGGCTGACATTCGTGAATACATGACAGGCGCGCAGATTCTTAAGGCATTGGGCGTAAACAGCATCCGTCTTCTGACCAATAATCCGCAGAAAATCGGAGATGTCTGTGAATACGGCATCACCATTGCATCAAGAGAACCAATTGAAATGGCTCCTACCCGCGAAGACGAATTCTATCTGAAAACGAAGCAGGAAAAAATGGGCCATATGTTAAAGCTTGATAAAGATATTGAAGAACCAAAAGAGTAAGCACAGGAGGCATTCAAAGTGAATATTATTTCCGGACTTTTTAATGAAAGTGAAATCAGAGTAGGAATCGTAGCATCCCGTTTCAATGAAGTCATCGTCAGCAAGCTCATTGACGGAGCCGTAGACGGACTTACCCGGCATGGGTGCCAGGCGCTTTCGAAATCCCGCTGGCTTCCAAGAAAATGGCTGAATCAGGAAAATATGATGCTGTCATCTGCCTTGGCGCAGTCATCCGCGGTGAAACAGATCATTATGAACATGTAGCAACCGAAGTGACAAAGGGTGTTGCTATGGCATCGCTTTCGAGCGGCATTCCTGTTCTCTACGGCGTATTGACCACCGATACGATTGAACAGGCTGTCAACAGAGCAGGGCTCAAGTCCGGCAACAAGGGCTTTGAATGCGCTATGGATGCTCTTGAAATGGCAAGCCTTTTCAAGAAGCTTGGAAAGTAAGCAGAAACCCATAAAAGGGCTGTGACAAAATGTGCAATTCATTTTGCCGCAGCTCCTTTTTGCGTGGTGGAAATTAGATTATATGAAAGGAATATCCTGTATATGGTATAATATTATAATTGATTTAACATAATACAGGAGGATTGCCGTGGATAAGGAGCAGCTCTCGATGGGGAAAAAATATTATACGATTACATATGGATGCCAGATGAATGAATCTGACACAGAACGTATTAACGGACAGCTGGAAGAACTGGGATATCGGCCGGCTGAAGAAATGGAAGACGCAGACATCGTCATCATGAATACATGCAGCGTCCGACAGAATGCGGAAGAAAAAGTGTATGGGAAAATCGGTGAAATCAAGAAGCTGAAGGACAAGAACCCGGACATGCTTCTGGGAATCGCCGGCTGCATGGCGCAGGAAAACAAGGGCAAGCTGATTGAAAGAATGCCGATCATTGATTTTGTTATCGGACCATACCATATTCATGATCTGAAAGATATCGTTTCCAAGGAAAATGCACGCGGCGGCCATGTCGTCAAGACAGAAAGAAATCCACACAGCGTTGAAGATTACAGCGAATTGAAGTCTGTCAGAAAGTCTAAGATTTTCGCATGGGTTCCGATCATGCAGGGATGCAATAAGTTCTGTACTTACTGCATCGTTCCCTATGTTAGAGGCCGTGAAATCAGCCGTACGATTGATGACATTTCCAATGAAATCCAGACTCTTGCCGATGAAGGATATAAGGAAGTTACACTTCTCGGGCAGAATGTCAATTCTTACGGGCTCGATTTCAGGAACGGAACCGATTTCGGCGACTTGATCCGTGCTATCGATAAAATTGATGACATTGAAAGAGTACGCTACATGACATCCCATCCAAGAGATATGACATTCGAAATGATTGATGCCATGGCAGAATCGTCGAAGGTTGTCCGTCATATGCATCTTCCTGTCCAGCACGGATCCAATGAAATGCTGAAGAAGATGAACCGCGGCTATACGATTGAACATTTCAAGGAACTCCTTTCCTACGTAAGAAGCAAAATGCCTGATATTGTCGTAACAACAGATCTTATTACAGGCTTCCCGGGGGAAACGGAAGAAATGCATCAGGAAACGCTGGCCCTCTTGAAGGAAGTCCGTTTCGATTCCGCTTATACATTTATTTATTCTCCAAGAACCGGAACGCCTGCAGCAAGAATGGAAGACCAGATCGATTCTGATACCAAGCACAGACGTCTGCAGGAACTGATGGATGTGGAAAATGAAATCAGCCTTGAACTCAATAAGGAAATGGAAGGAAAGACATATTCCATTATCGTAGAAGGCCCTTCCAAGCAGGATCCGATGAACTGGTATGGAAGAACTTCAGGAAACAAAATGATCTTATTCCCGTACAAGGAAGGAATTTCCGTCGGAGATACTGTTGACGTTAAAGTTGACACAGCGCAGACCTGGGTTCTCAAGGGAGAACTGATCTGAATTCTGTCTTGTCATTTGATCGAGAGGTGATTGAGATTGGCTAAAACGCCATTAATGGATCAATACAAAGAGATAAAAGAGGGATACAAGGACTGCCTGCTCTTTTACCGTCTGGGTGATTTTTACGAATTGTTTTATGATGACGCGTACACGGCTTCTCATGAACTGGAATTGACCCTGACAGGGAAGAATGCAGGTGCAGAAGGCCGCGTTCCTATGTGCGGCGTGCCGTACCATGCGGCCGAGGTTTATATTTACCGTTTGATTCAAAAGGGGTATAAAGTAGCCATCTGCGAACAGCTTGAAGATCCTAAGAAGGCAAAGGGACTCGTTAAGCGCGATGTCATCTGCGTCATTACGCCGGGAACCATTCTCTTTGAAAATGCCATTGCGGATAAATCCAACAACTATCTGGCCTGTCTGCTTGAGAAAGACAAGAAGATCCATATGGTCCTCTGTGATATTTCAACAGGCGAAAGCTGGTGGGGGATCTGGAATCTGAAAAAGGAGCAGGACGATTTCCTGGATGTCCTTTCTGTATATAATCCGGCAGAACTCGTATGCGGCGTATCTGATGATTTCTACCGCCAGCTGACATCCTTCTGTTCATCACGCCTTGGAAGCTGTCTTGTCACGAGAATGCCTGAAACGGATGAAACGTGCAAGGCACCTTCAATCGCGGAATCGATTGAGGATGAAAATGTACGCATGGCCTTTGGATACCTGGCGGATTACCTGCAGAATGTCATGAGAGACAACCTGCCGGAATTCCATTCCGTGCAGCCGATCAGGGAAGATCATACGCTGATTCTTTCCGACCAGTGCATCAGGAATCTTGAAATCACCAGGAATATGAGGGACGGCGGAAGAAGAGGGACACTTCTTGAGCTTCTTGACCACACGCATACGGCAATGGGGGCAAGACTTTTGCGCCGCTGGCTTGAAAGGCCTCTGGTGGATGTGAATGGAATCATCCTTCGTCAGGACGGGATTGAAGAACTTACGAATCATGCCATGGAATTGACACAGCTCGAGGAGCTGCTTTCTCAGGTTTTTGACTTTGAAAGAATCCTTGGCCGTATCGAAGCCAATGTCACCTCGCCGAAGGATTTGCTGGCACTCAAAGCAACGCTCAAGATTGTGCCGCAGATCAAGAATCTCCTTGCATCTTCCAGTTCAGTCATCCTGAAAAAGCTGAACGGACAGATGAAAGTGCATGAAGCCGTTTTTGACCTTCTGGATCGTGCGATGAATGAAAACGGCACAGGGAATATCAAGGACGGCAAGTACATAAAGAAGGGCTTTTCCGAGGAACTTGACGAAATCCGCTCTTTGTCGGAAGACAGCCAGGAATATATAGCAAAGCTGGAAGAAGAGGAAAAAGAGAAGACGGGCATCAAGCTGAAGATTGGCTTCAATAATGTCTTTGGCTATTACTTTGAAATCTCCAATGCCAATAAGATTCCTGTTCCCGAGTATTATGTGAGAAAACAGACGCTGGTCAATGCGGAAAGATATATTACCCCCGAGCTGAAGGAATTCGAGGCTAAAGCGCTCTCCGCCAAGGAAAAGACCGAAGAGCTCGAACTTAAGATCTACCAGATGGTCAAAGCGGAAATACGCCCGGAAATTCCGGACATGCAGAGAACAGCTTCTGCTCTGGCGGGTATTGACTGCATAGCAAGCCTTGCAAGGGCAGCTCTGAAGGACCGTTATGTAAGACCGCAGATCCTCCCGCAGAAGGAAGGCCGCATTTCCATTTCTGATGGAAGGCATCCGATGGTAGAACATGCACTCAATCATGAAATGTTTGTACCAAACGATACAGAACTGAATCATGATAATCAGGAAATCCTGGTTATCACAGGGCCCAACATGGCGGGCAAGTCGACAAACATGCGTCAGGTGGCGGTTGTGACGATTATGGCGCAGATCGGATCCTTCATACCGGCAAAAAGCGGTATGTTTTCTCCTGTCGACCGCATATTCACAAGGATCGGAGCCACGGATGATATATCGACCGGGCAGAGTACGTTCATGGTGGAAATGCAGGAAGTATCGTATATTCTCCGCAATGCTACCAGAAACAGCCTGATTCTTCTTGATGAAATCGGGAGAGGCACGAGCACATATGACGGCATGAGCATTGCAAGAGCCGTTGTCGAATACATTGACAAAAAGATTCATGGCTTTACTTTGTTTGCTACGCACTATCATGAATTATCAGATATGTCAGATGGCAGCAGCAAGATCAAGAATTATACGGTAACAGTGAAGGAGCGCGGAAAGGATGTCGTGTTCCTCCGCCGCATCGTTCCAGGCTGCGCAGACAGAAGCTACGGTATCCATGTCGCAAGACTTGCCGGGCTTCCCGAATCTCTCCTGAAAAGAGCCGACGATATTCTTGAAGGACTGGAGGAATCGGATGGCAAGGGATACCATGCGCCTTCTGCTCCTTCTAATGAAGCAAGAGAAACCGGCCTTGATCTTTTTGCATCGCCCATCATCAATGAACTGGCAGACCTTGATGTCATGAGCAAGACACCGATTGAAGCCATGGAGATTTTATTCCGCCTGAGTAAGGAAGCAAAGGAGAGCCGATAATGGGATTAATTCATGTTCTTGATGAAGTTACGGCGAATCAGATTGCTGCAGGAGAAGTCGTCGAGCGTCCGGTCAATGTCGTCAAAGAGCTGGTGGAAAATTCTGTCGATGCAGGCGCTCATGAAGTGGAAATAGAAATTGCAGACGGCGGTATGACTTACATCCGTGTGACGGATAACGGCTCTGGAATGACTGCAGAAGATGCCAAGATGTCCATTATCCGCCACGCCACAAGCAAAATTTCCAATGTGGATAACATTTATCACATTGCCTCCCTGGGATTCCGCGGGGAAGCGCTTCCAAGCATTATGTCCGTTTCAAGATCATCCATCACGACAAGAAGACCGGAAGATGTTGAAGGAACGGTTATTGATATCAAGGGCGGCGTTGTTGAAGATGTGCATGCCGCCGGAACGCCAGCCGGCACAACGGTTGAGGTCAGGGAGCTTTTCTATAACGTTCCGGCGAGGAAGAAATTCCTGAAATCAGAAAGAACGGAATCGGCTAGAATCAATACGATGGTGGGAAAACTGGCCCTTGCCAATCCAGATGTTGCTTTCCGCCTGATCAATAATGGAAGAGTCGTCATTGAAACACCGGGCAACGGAAGACTTCTAGACGTTGTCTCTGCTTTATACGGTGTAAAGACAGCCGGTGAAATGCTTGAAGTCAAAGAAGAAGGGGAAAATATCTTCCTTAACGGACTGATTTCGAAACCATCACTCTTAAAGAGCAGCCGCCAGTTCCAGACGCTGATCATCAATCGGAGAGTTATTGAAAGTTCTGTCATTTCAAAAGCCGTGGACAATGCATACCATTCACTTCTTCCAAAGAATGGCTATCCGCTTCTTGTCCTTTCTTTTGATGTGCCGCCGGAAAGCATCGATGTCAATGTGCATCCTCAGAAAAGGGAAATCAAGTTTTCTGATGAACAGATGGCATTCCGCACGGTCTACCATGCCGTTTTAAGGACGCTCACATCCCAGTCGGATGCAGACAGCATTGCCCGCGAGATGATCAAGGATCCGGGCCATCAGGTCCTTGGTGAAATGGATGTAAATCCGGTCAATGTGAAAGTGGAAGACCAGAAACCTCTTCACGACATCGGGCTTGCTATGGAGACAGGAGAGGCAAAGACTCCCTCTGTACCTGATTCATGGAGAGCACATCTTGAAGAATACAGCCAGCAGCAGAAGGGATCTTCTTCTTCCGGCACTGGAAAAAACTATGAAACGATGCGGGAGACATTCCAGCCATCAGTAGGAAGCCGTGAAATCCTGTCGGATAAGCCATTCTTCAAGAGAGAAGATCAGGAAGATCATCAGGAGTCGGAAGATCAGAAAACGATTTCTGAAGGCGTCTTATTTGAATCAGAAAAAGAAGAAGCAGAAACGGTTATCCCTTTAGGACAGGTGGCAGACTGCTTCATTCTCTGCCAGCATGGGAAGGATCTTTTCATCATTGACCAGCATGCAGCGCATGAACGCGTTCGTTATGATAAGCTTGCAGAAAGAGCGGAAGGAATTCCTGTCCAGAAACTCCTGATTCCTCATCTGATCCATGTGGAGCCGGATGATATTCTGATTTTGCAGGATCATGAAAATGAACTGCTCAAGCTGGGCATTACATTTGAGCAGGCAGGACCTGATGTCATACGCGTGACCGGAGCGCCGGAGGATTTTGCAGATGATGAACTCCTTCGCGTCATAAGGGATATTTTAGTCGCCTATCACGATGAAGATATGGTTTCACCTGAAACGCTCCGCCACCGCATGATGGCCTATGCAGCATGCCGCGGCGCCATCAAGAGGGGAGATCCCTTGAATATCCGCCAGATGAAGGAACTGATTACAGATCTCTTCCACACGTCTCGCCCGTTTGTATGTCCGCATGGGAGACCGACGATTGTAAGATTCACACCCGAAGAACTGGGAAGGCTGTTCAAAAGGCCATGAAGATTGCTGCAACAACAATCTCGGATGCTCCGGGACTGATCCGAGAAAAGGCAAAAGAGCGTGCAAAAGCTTTGGCTATCCCTTACCTTGAGAGAGAAGACAAGCTTGAAGAGATGGCAGAGAAGTACAAGGCAGAAGGTTTCCTGATTTATGGCAGGCGCCTTCCTTCGTTTAAGACGAAAGACGGGGAATACCATTTTCATTTAGGGACATCCGTCCTCCGCACGCGCCAGATTCTTGCGGGGAATGAGGACCGCTTATGCAGGCTGCTTCCAAAGGAAGGACCCTGCCGCGTCCTTGACTGTACCTTTGGCCATGCGAATGATTCCACGACGATTTCCTGGTTCTTAGGGGACAGGGGAAGCGTCACAGCCTTGGAGAAAAGCACTGCGCTTTATGAAATACTGCAATCCTACAAAAAGAAGCGTAAAGGCAATAAGGAG
>ENA-UEOO01000801-UEOO01000801.1-human-gut-metagenome-genome-assembly--contig:-NODE-801-length-9844-cov-20.790929_pt1 | contig 9844 bp, 6 predicted proteins | sample MGYA00242888_ERZ507892 | MGnify/ENA primary metagenome ERZ507892 (study PRJEB26167, sample SAMN06115415) | human gut metagenome | host: Homo sapiens | place: China:Sichuan | collected 2015-02-04 | study...
CTTTTGCCTATCGGCAGCTAACGCCCAACTGCTAAGAACAACGGTGGAGCAAGGAGAAATCCATACTCTATCTCGACGAGATACACAACATCATCGGCGCCGGCAGAGGCAGCGACGGTGGTCCCGACGCCTCCAACATCCTCAAGCCTTATCTTGAGAGCGGCGCAATATGCTTCGTGGGTGCCACCACGCATGAGGAATACAACCGCAAGATGCTCAAGGACGGTGCAGTGACGCGCCGTTTCCAGACCATCGACATCAAGGAGCCTTCGGTTGAGGAGGCGATAAAGATAGTAACCGGCCTGCAGCCGAGCCTGCAGAAATACCACAAGGTGTCGTATCGCAAGGAGGCTCTGGAATATGCCGTGACAGCCAGTGCGAAGCATATATCAGGACGCTGCCTGCCCGACAAGGCAATCGACCTTCTCGACGAGGCGGGGGCTTATCTGGAGGTACACCCAGTGGAGAACCGCCGCCGGTCGTGGGTGACGAAAAGCCTCATCGACGACATCCTCGTCAAGGTGTGCAAGATTCAGGCTACGGCTCTCAAGGAGGAGGACAACGGGGCGCTGATGACCCTGCGCGAGAGGATGCTCGAAAGCATCTACGGACAGGACAAGGCGATTGACGAAGTGACGGAGGCGGTGATGATGGCTAAGGCAGGTCTCACCGAAGACGACAAACCGCTCGCCTCGCTGCTCTTCGTCGGTCCTACGGGAGTGGGAAAGACGGAGGTGGCACGTATGCTCTCAAAAGTGCTCGGAGTGGAGCTCGTGCGCTTCGACATGTCGGAATACACGGAGAAACACGCCGTGGCGAAACTTATCGGTTCGCCGGCGGGATACGTGGGATATGAGGACGGCGGTCTGCTCACCGACGCCATCAGGAAGACTCCAAACTGCGTGCTGCTGCTCGACGAGATTGAGAAAGCTCACAGCGACATATACAACATACTGCTGCAGGCGAGGTCGCCGTAACCCATGTCGTCACACAATATAAATATAATGTTGGGCTGCTTCGGCTGCACACGCTTCTGCGGTGCCTTTGCTGCCACGAGCGAGGGCACTACAGAGAGTGCGGCGCCCGCTAAAAGAATGTTCTTGTTCATCGCGAAATTTGTTGTTTTAGAGTAATCGATTTGTTTTCAATGTATAAAATTACTGCAAATAATCCGAACACCAAAATCATTTCGCAACAAACATATAAATTCAGCCTGATTTACTCCGTTTTTCAAAAAATAAACATTACTTTTGCATATAGATTTTGTACACGGTACACATCTTTATTAACCTGAAACACTATAAACAACAAATGAGAGAAAAAATTGACTGCTTTCTGCCCTGCAACGATGTAGCCGAGATTGCCGACTCGATACAGACGCTGAGCCAAAGCAAGACGACACAGCATATTAACCTGCTCGTGAGCGACACAAGCGACATCTGCGCGTGCAGCGACACGGACAGCATCAGCAACTGCACCGTGATAACCATCGACGGGCTCACTTCGACAAAGACACTACTCACCATCGAGGAGCATACGGATGCCGAATACGTGCTGTTAAGCCTGAAGCACACACCGGTGAGTCTCGGACTGCACGCTCTCGAACGACTGCTGCGCGTGGCTACCGACAGCAACGCCGGAATGGTGTACGCTGACAGCTACATACAGAAGGACGGCGTGCTGGAGAAGCATCCCACCATCGACTATCAGACGGGTAGCATACGCGACGACTTCGACTTCGGACAGCTCGTGCTAATACGCGCGTCGCTACTGCACGAGTACGCAGCAAAGCAACAACTGACCGACTACAAGTGGGCTGGTTTCTACGACTTGCGCCTGTACATCAGTCGCAAGGCGCAGATATTTCATCTGAACGAATATCTGTACACACAGGTGGAGACCGACTCACGCAAGAGCGGCGAGCGACAGTTCGACTACGTCAATCCGCGCAACCGCGAGGTGCAGATAGAGATGGAACAGGCTGCCACAAAGCACCTGGACAAGATTGGTGCTACGGTAGACACATCGAAGTACACCAAGCCCGACTACAGCGAGCAAGACTTCACGTTCGAGGCATCGGTCATCATACCCGTGTTCAACCGCGCGAAAACCATCGCCGACGCAGTCAGTTCGGCTCTCGCACAGAAGACCACATTCAAATATAACGTCATCGTGGTGGACAACCACTCCACCGACGGCACTTCCGCAATACTCGAAGCTGCGGCTGCTGAGGACAAACGACTCATACACATCGTTCCGGAACGCACCGACCTCGGCATCGGCGGCTGCTGGAACGTAGCTATCGACGACGCACGCTGCGGACGTTTCGCCGTGCAGCTCGACAGCGACGACCTCTACTCGTCGCCGCAGACCTTACAGCGTATCGTCGACGAGTTTCACAAGCAGGGGGCTGCAATGATTGTGGGCTCTTATCGCATGTGCAACTTCCAACTCAAAACGCTCCCACCCGGACTTATCGACCACAAGGAGTGGACCGACCAGAACGGACCGAACAACGCGCTGCGCATCAACGGACTCGGCGCACCACGCGCCTTCTTCACGCCTATCCTGCGACAGATACAGTTCCCGAACACTTCATACGGCGAGGACTATGCCCTCGGACTTGCCTTCAGCCGCAAGTATCGCATCGGCAGAATCTTCGACGAGTTGTACCTGTGCCGCCGTTGGGACGGAAACAGCGACGCCGCACTGAGCATTGAGCGACAGAACGCCAACAACCTGTACAAGGATCGTCTGCGCACACTCGAGATTGCGGCTCGTCAGCAGCTCTCCGAAGGTACTGCGGATGCTTCGGCAGACAGTTCGCTGCAACGTTTCTTCAACCGTCAGTTGGAGGTGTGGGAGGATGCACGCCAGCACTTCCACGACCTGCGCAACGTGAAGACGCGCGAGTTGGCGTGCGGAGAGATTACGCTGAAACTGCAGTTCAACCCTGCACGCATCGTGTCTACGGGCGCGAACATCGACCGCAAGACAATCGCCGAGCGTCCGTGCTTCCTCTGCGAGCAGAACCGACCGAAGGAGCAGATGCAGAAACAGGTGGACAAGAACTTCACGCTGCTCATCAACCCATTCCCTATCATGCCGCAACACTATACTATACCGCTGCGCACACACCGCCCGCAGAGCATCGGCATGAACTATGGCGAGATTTACCGCCTACTCAACGCCTACCCCACACTCACCGTGTTCTACAACGGACCGAAGTGCGGTGCATCGGCTCCCGACCACATGCACTTCCAGGCAATCTGCTCGGGTATGCTGCCGCTGCAAACCAACTGGCCTCGACTGAGCCGGGGCAGCGAGGTGCTGCTGAGCAAGGACGAGCGTGGTGCAGTGGCTGCCGTGCGTGACTTCGCCGTGCCCGTATTCTCTATACGCACCACCGACCAGCACACGGGCGAGCAGCTCTTCCGCAAGCTCTATTCGGCGCTGCCGATGCACGGCGGCGAGACCGAACCGATGATGAACATCATAGCATGGCGCGACGGCGACGACTATCAGGTGGTGGTGATACCACGCACGAAGCATCGCCCCGACTGCTACTTTGCTGACGGCGAGGAGAAGCGTCTCGTCAGTCCGGGCTCGCTCGACATGGCGGGCTTCATCGTCACACCACGCCCCGAAGACTTCGAGACGCTGACCGCAGAAGAGGCTATAGCTATACTGCAGGAGTGTGGCATGAGCGAAGCTGCCTTCAACGAGGCGGTGGAGAAATTGCACACACTGGCAGCCGAAGCCCCGTCCGCCAACACCCACTTCGCTGGCAAGCAGCCGATGGTGTCGGTGGGCATCGTGAGCGGTGCGAAGATTTCGTTCTCGCTCAATAAGCCGTACATGGCTAAGGGTAACCTGATTGAGGGCGAGCAGGTGGTTGAGTTCCATGAGGGAGGCATCCTGTGGAACGGCAACCAGTATCGTGAACTAACCTTCCATCCGCAGCAGAACGATGCCTCGTTCTCACTGCACGACGTAACAATCGGCGTGAATTTCCACTGGGAACGTCAGGAGACGCAGACCTTCCTGGGCACGCTGCGCCTCGTGGTAGACTCCGACTGCGTATGTGCTATCAACGAATTGCCAGTGGAGTCGTATCTGGAGAGCGTCATATCAAGCGAGATGAGTGCCACATCAAGCCTCGAACTACTCAAGGCACACGCCGTCATCTCGCGCAGTTGGCTGCTGGCACAGATTGAGCAACGCCACAAGCAGCAGACGGGTGCCGGTGGCAGTGGCTTCTTCTCGTTCATACGCAAGGACGACGAGCTGATAAAATGGTACGACCGCGAGGATCATACCATCTTCGACGTTTGCGCCGACGACCACTGCCAGCGCTATCAGGGCATTACGAAGGCTACGAGCAAGCATGTGGCGGAGGCTATTCGTGCCACACGCGGACAGATACTGATGGACAACGACGAGATATGCGACGCACGCTTCAGCAAGTGCTGCGGTGGTGCTACGGAGGAATTCCAGTACTGTTGGGAGAACGTGAAGAAGCCATACCTCATGGCTGTACGCGACACGGCTGACGCAAGCTCTTGCGGATGCAACAACACCGTAGCAGCCGAACTGCCCGACCTTACCATTGAGAAGAACGCTGAACGCTGGATACGCACCGCACCGGAGTCGTTCTGCAACACCGACGACAAGAAAATCCTCTCGGAGGTGCTCAACGACTACGACCAGGAGACTACCGACTTCTATCGCTGGCACGTGACATACACACAGGAGGAACTGAAGAGCCTCATCACAGAGAAACTGAAGATGGAGTTCGGCGATATCCTCGACCTCGTGCCGATGGAGCGCGGACGCAGCGGACGCATCTGCCGTCTGAAAATTGTGGGTTCGGAGCGCACATTCACCATCGGCAAGGAGCTGGAGATACGTCGCACACTGAGCGACACGCACCTCTACAGCAGTGCGTTCGTCGTAGACAAGGAGGATGTCAAGAACGGCGTGCCACAGACTTTCCGCCTCACAGGTGCAGGCTGGGGACACGGCGTAGGACTCTGCCAGATTGGTGCCGCAGTAATGGGTGCCAAGGGCTATAACTACGACCAAATCCTGCTGCACTACTACCGCGGAGCGGAGATAAAGAGGATATATAAGTAATGGTGAGGTAGTGAAAGGATGTTGTGGTGTTGAGATATGTACTTACTAATCTCACCATCTCAACACCTCAACATCTCAACACTACAACACCACAACATTTTCAGAATGAAAAAGACAAATCCGTGGGCATGGATCCCCACATTATATTTCGCAGAAGGTCTGCCCAACGTTGTCGTTACAGCCCTGTCGGTAGTCATGCTGATGCAGATGGGACTGAGCGATGCCGAGGTAGGACTCTACACGGGCTGGTTGGCTCTGCCTTGGGTGGTGAAGCCATTATGGAGTCCGTTCATCGACCTGCTGAAGACAAAGCGCTGGTGGGTGCTCACGATGCAGCTGCTCATGGGCAGTGCGCTGGCAGGCATAGCCTTCACGCTGCCCACGTCGTTCTGGTTCCAGGGCACGATGTTCTTCCTCTTCGCAATGGCGTTCGCCAGTGCTACGCACGACATCTCTGCCGACGGCTTCTACATGATAGAGCTCGACGAGCACAACCAGGCGAAGTACGTCGGACTGCGCAATACGTTCTACCGACTCGCCGTCATCTTCGTGAACGGCGCACTCGTGTCGCTCGCCGGCATATTAGAACATCAACTGAATATGTCGGTGGTCTACACCTGGACACTCATCTTCTACGCGCTCGCGGCGCTCTTCATCGGCATCTGGCTCTACCACTGCCGTATGATGCCGCGTCCTGCCGACGATGTTAGTTCGGAGAAGAGCGTGAAGGAAGTGGCACACGAACTGAAGACGATGCTCGCCACTTTCTTCTGCAAGTTCGGTGCGAAGGAGACGGTGTTCGTGATGCTCTTCCTGCTGTTCTACCGCTTTCCCGAGGCACTGCTGAACACGATGACTAAGACATTCCTCATGCGCCCGACAGCTGAAGGCGGAATGGCTCTGACACCCGAAGAGTACGGCTTGGCGCAGGGCACGGTGGGACTCATCGGTCTGCTCTTGGGCGGAATCATCGGCGGCGTGCTCGTCAGTCGCGACGGCATGAAACGCTGGCTGTGGCCGCTCGTTTGCGCCATTACGCTGCCCGACGTAGTGTACATATACCTCAGCTACACGCTCGACTCTAATCTGTGGGTCATATCGTCGTGCCTTTTCGTGGAGCAGTTCGGCTATGGCTTGGGCTTCACCGTATTGACGCTCTACATGCTGTTCTACAGTCAGGGTAAATTCCGCACCTCACATTATTCTATATGCACCGGCATCTCATACCTCGGACTGATGCTGCCGGGCATGGTGTCGGGCTACGTTAAGGACATCATGGGCTACAAGATGTTCTTCATCTTCGTGATGGCGTGCTGCCTGATCACGTTCCTCGTGACAGCATTCCTGAAGATAGACCCCGAGTTCGGAAAGAAGAAAATTGACCTCGAGTTCGGAAAGAAGAAATAATGACAGACAAGCAACCAAAAACAACCTACCACCCACACCGCAGAGGTACAAAGACTCGCTGGTTGTGGCTTCCGTCGCTGATGTTCGGCGACGGAGTGGCTGTGTCTGTGCTTGTACTGACCATGGTAATGCTGCGCCGTATGGGGCTCGACACCGCTGACACCGCACTCGCTATCGCCCTACTCTCACTACCGGTATTGCTGCGTCCATTGTTCGAGATGGTAGTGACCCACTTTTGGGGCACCACAAAGGTGTGGATACTATCTACACAGTTCATCTCCGCTCTCTCGCTCGCTGCCGTAGCCTTTACGCTGCATACGAGCAGTTGGCTGTTAGGCACGGTGTGCTTCATGCCGTTCTTCGTGTGCTCATCAGTGTTCTACAACATCGCCCTGCACCGCTTCTATATCGATACCTCTCAGGGGGCGCACTTGTCTCAGGGGGTGCACTTGTCTCAAGTGCACCAACAAAACCCAACGCCTCAACAAGATACGATGGTGAGATGGTGTGATGGTGAGATGGTGACATTACATTCATCAACACCTCAACACCACAACACCACAACATCAATTATGGCCCTCCTCTTCGGCTGCGGAGTGATGATGATGATAGCTGGCAACATGGAAGTTGTGACGCGCAACATACGCTATTCGTGGAGCCTTGTGTTCTACGTTATGGCAGGCGTGGAGCTATTCTTGTGGCTCTGGCACACCATATTCCTACCCGGTGGCACGCATGGTTACGCCAAGCCAAAGCCGACAATGGGACTGCATCGCGGTGAGTTCAGAATATCCTTGCGTCGTATGCTGAATCGCAAGGACGACATCACCGCCTTGACATTCTTCATCCTCTTCCTCCTGCCCGAGACATTGCTCGCTCTCACCGCCCCACTCTTCCTCATCGCAAAGCCACATAATGGCGGACTGGGCTTATCGCCACAGGAGTTCGCCTTCACACAGGGCACCATCGCCGTCATTGCTATCGCATTAGGCTACACACTCGGCGGTAAGGCGATAAAGAAACACGGACTGCGTCGTTGGCTGCTGCCTTCAGCCCTGCTGCTCGCCGTTCCGGGTGCCGCACTGCTATTCCTCAGCTACAACACGGCAGCGCCACTCAGCATCGTAGCTGCAGCGCAGGCTGCGGGTCACGCTGCTTTTGGCTTCGCTCTTAGCATGGTGAAGCAGGTGGTGGTGCGCTTCACGCGCAATATGCCCGACAACACTTTGCGCCACGCCATAGCGCGCACGCTCATTGCCACGCCGTTCGTCATCGTTGGCTCATTAGCCAGCCTCATGCTCACCATCGCCGACTATCAGCGCATCTTTCAGCTCGCCACGGAGCTTGCCGTAGTGCCACTGATTGTCAGCGTGTTCCACCTTTATATCACACGCAGACAGCCGCAGGCGGAGTGAAACGATTTCCCAGCTTTCTTCTTCACCTTCTCGCCAAAAATGTGTATCTTTGCATTCTGTATAATACCAGTTGCAACTAACGAAAAAGATAGATAATCATGAGCAATAACAAGCAACTATATATCGACTTCGAAGCCTACGAACGTATGGCAGAGCCGCATAAACAAGAAAAGGCTTCTGCATGGCGTACAGCAATCGGTCTGCAGGATGTGGATGGACTGAAGGTGTCCGACTATCTAAGAGAGACTGCTGTACGCCATATTGAAGGCGATATCACCATTGATGATGTTAGGGAGCGGCTGAAATCTTATTACATCAACAAGACCACACATGACAAGGACGATGAAGAAAAGGAAGAAGCGGACCGAGTTGCAGCCAATATTGCAAAACTGCTGAACGAAAAGTCGTTCTCGTTTACAGCATTGGAATTTCTGAATATCCACAGACACCTGTTTGAAGGTGTGTTCAAACACGCAGGCGAGGTACGCACTTACGACATTAGCAAGAAAGAATGGGTGCTTCAAGACGACTCCGTTGTATATGGACGTGCAGCAGACATCATGATGGCATTGAGGTATGATATACAGCAAGAGAAAGAGTTCAATTACAAAGGACTAACCACTGATGAAATAATAGAACATATCGTTGATTTCGTCACGTTGCTTTGGCAGAACCACCCATTCCGCGAAGGCAACACAAGAACAACGGCGGTATTCGTCATCAAGTATCTGCGATCTATCGGATTCAAGGTGAACAATGATTTGTTTGCAAACAATTCGTGGTACTTCCGTAACGCATTAGTACGTGCCAACTATCGCAATCCATTAAAAGGAATAGAGCCGAACAAGTCTTTTCTAATCAAGTTTTTCCGCAATTTGATATTGGAGGAAGAAAACGAATTGAAAAACCGCTATATGCTGATTGGCTACCAAGATGATTGCGATACCCATACAAGTACCCATACAAGTACCCATACAAGTACCCATACAAGTACCCGTACAAGTACAAACAATTCCGTAAGCTCATTGAGCGAAAATGTAAAGCGTTTGGTTATAGTAATCGGTACTGAAGAAAAAGGTATAAAAGAAATGATGGATGCTGTAGGATTGAGAAACCGCCCCAACTTTATCGAATACTCTCTTACTCCTGCCATCAACGGAGGACTTGTCACAATGAAATATCCCGACTCCCCACGCCATCCGCGTCAAAAATACCTCCTGACAGTAAAAGGTCTGGCTGTGTATAACGAGTTTAAAGAAATGGGAAAATAAAGTCTCGGGCTGCCACATCTGCAAGCCTTCAATCTTCTTTCCGCCCTTCACGATGGTATCGGTCCAGACAACCTTCTGCATCGATTCAGCAGGGAGGACAAGCGGATTGCCAGGCAGGACATGGATGCCCATATCAAAATCGAGAGAGTCGGCTAGCTGGAAGGAATAATCCATCATCTTCCAGAACTCAGGCGACAGCTGTGCCACCCCGTCCTGAAATTCCAGACGCTCGCCGGCTTCACGTACCGGTATCAGCCAGATACCGCCCATACCTACATTCTTCATACCCGTCAGATCGGCATGAATACCCGGTCTGGAAACGGAGCTATACTTCCAGTTCCAGAAGGTCCAAGGCTTAGCCTCGTCATTATATGCCATTGCCGACACAACCAGAAGCGCCAGCAAAGCTATCACCATATATCTTTTCTTACTATTCATGAAAGTTTTAATCTTATTCGGTGCGAAGGTACGAAGAAAAATCAATATAAACAAATAAAAAAGCCACAATTGCGGAAAAAAAGAGTTAAACATTTTGGCAGTTTTGCCATAATGTTGTACTTTTGCATCATTATGAATAGTATTTTAGACCAAGACATCATGTTCCTGCCAGGGGTA
>ENA-UEOO01000804-UEOO01000804.1-human-gut-metagenome-genome-assembly--contig:-NODE-804-length-9815-cov-8.842884_pt1 | contig 9815 bp, 6 predicted proteins | sample MGYA00242888_ERZ507892 | MGnify/ENA primary metagenome ERZ507892 (study PRJEB26167, sample SAMN06115415) | human gut metagenome | host: Homo sapiens | place: China:Sichuan | collected 2015-02-04 | study...
GTGGAAGGCGGCGTAGAGATGGGCTTCAAGGCTAAGGATGCCCAGAAGATTGTCTTGCAGACCATCAAGGGTGCCGTGGAGTTGCTCCAGGCAACAGGCGAACACCCAGAGGCAGCCATTGATAAGGTTACTACTCCTGGCGGCTGCACCATCAAGGGCCTCAACACCATGGAACAGGGCGGCGATGAGCGTCCAGCCGAACAGTATCTTGATGCTCTGCGCCATGAATCCCTGGGTGATGCTCTCCATCATAGCCGGGAAGTCGGCATGACGTGCCGACATCCTCACGCTGTCGATATAGCCGGAGCAGCGTGCAAAGCCGTCACCAACATAGTATTTCATCCCTCGGGCATGGAGCGAAGCTCCCACGAGTCCTCCCACGAACATATGGAGGACATTGAACACGGCTAGCGCCTGGAAGAAATGCTCGAACGACATTATTTCATGCAGACACCACATGAAGGCTATACACAACACGGCATAGCTGAACCCGCGCCACACCAGTGGCAGGCGGAGCTGTTCGCCCATGAAATTCTCCGACGCCACGAGAGCCACCTTTGGCATCATCTCGCTCTTGGCGAGCTTCAGCTGCTGGTCTGATGCCTGCATCTCGAGCGCCGACTGGCGTATGACGGGCGACTGCATGGCTGCGGTGTTCTGCAGGTCTGCCTCCTTGATGCCGGCATCGCCAATTCTGTCGAGGTCCACCTCCGGCTCCACCATCACGCCTTCGAGACCGAGGGTATTGCAGAGCTGATGGTTCAGGATCCTCTTCTGGTCTTCGAGTTTCCTCTTGCCGAGTTTCAGCTGCTCCATCTGCAGTTCGTAGCGCGTCACGTCGTTCTTCAGCGCCATGCCCTGCTGCTGTTTGGTATTTATGTCGGCAATGAGTTTTCCTCCTCTGTTCTCTATAGCGATTGCTGACGAGAAAATATCATTGTCGCTTTTCTTGAACACGACAGCAGCAAACGACAACCCTACTCTACGAAGGATATTCTCGACATATGCTTTCAGTTCATAGAACGATGTGTCTTCTTCGGGATGAGCCCAACTGCCACTCACCCTATTACCGGTAAGCCAAAGGCCAAGATGATATTCCTCCTTGTAAGCAGCCTGTGGATTATCCACTGTATGCTTTTCTGCACTGTAATCATAGACATTGCCAAACTCGAAGAAACGAAGATTAGGATTCTTGCGTTTTATATTATATTCAAGACTCTCCAATCCGCCAAACAACAATGTCTCACGCATCACATTAAGATCGGAATCACTAATTCTCATGAACTCGTATAAACTGAAAGCCAATCTATTTCTATGACTGAACGCCATAGAATAATTTGCATTCGCTTTGATGTAATAATAATCTTCCTTGACAAGTGAACGAAAAGACACATTATCATCGTTATAGAGACGGTCATAATCGTTTCGAGAATAATATCCATCAAAAACATAATCCAACGATTTTGTGTTAGAAAATGTGTGCAATCCGTAAAAATAGACACTTGGACGATAAGATTTGTTTCTAGTGTTAATGTCCAAAATGCTACCGTTCTTGATTGCAGCAGCAGTTTTCCAATACTCCGTCATTCCATTATTGACACCGTTTTTTGAGGCATTCCATGCCATACCACCTCTAAGCATCCAAATATATTTTCTTCCTCGGTTGCTGATTGATGCCTGTACATATTCTTCCGTTTTCCTATTGTCAGCATTATTGTAATGCTGCAGTCTATTCAGTTGATAATCAGGGAAAATAAAAGTCTCATTCTCTTCCATAGACGATTTTGGATTTTCCAAAGAATATCCAGCCCAAAGGTTAAAACTTTTGGTTCCTGTGACAAATTTCGAAATAAGATTGTAATCACCATAGAGATAGCCTACATTCTGAGACGCATCAAGTTGCGTGTAGCCACCATTGTTGAGTGGTTTCATTATTATGTTTATAGCATATGCATCTTTTGCATATTTACCATTCGGCACATCAAAATATTCCACACGAGAAACGTCCTTTGGTCTTAAAGACTGTACCTCTCGAAAATCAACTTCACGCCCATCTATATAGAGAGTCGCAGCCCCATTGGGAGTTGTCACACTTCCAGTCGAACGCTCGACAGACACTCCCGGAATCATGAGATTGCTCAACAGATCATAACCAGTTACAGCATGTTTACGTTGCTCTTTTTAGGGGATGGCGTGGCAGTGTTCGAAACATATATCCATGAAAACTGCACAGTGCCATATACCTTTGCACCAGCGCATGTGAACAAACAGCGTGCGGGAGCAGTGGCAGCACTTGGAGAGATCTATTATACAGAGGGAAAAACAGAGACAGCGGAGGAACACAAACCTGATTATTTAAGACTTTCCCAGGCAGAGAGAGAAAGAGAAGAAAGGTTAAAGAATGTGGAATCGGCTTTTAAGATGTTCTGGAATTCATCGATGACAAGAACCCTTTTTCCGCTTCCCGCATGTTGTATAGAATAAAAAATATCTTCGTAGGAAAGGCATCCGCCACTTACGCCGTAGTAAGCCTTCAGCTCCTCTCCCCACCGGTAAATCTGTTCCCGTTCCGAGCAGGACCTTGCCAGATAATAAACATGAGGCTTATCCTGGACAAACTCCCGGATTAAAGAGGTTTTGCCAATGCCCTTCTGTCCGTAAACCACCACCATGCCGCTTCCCGGGCGGTTATAATACTGATTTAATTGTGCAGCTTCCATACTCCTGTTAAGCAGCATAGATTATTTACCCTCTCGTTTTGCCATTTCCTGTAACAGCTTTTCCAGATCATCCCCGGGCATGGGTTTTCCCAGATAATAGCCCTGGATAATATGGCAGCCGATTTCTTTCATGTAATTAAGCTGTTCTTCTTCCTCCACACCCTCTGCGATGGTCTCGTAGCCTAACTTGTTTACCATGGTAATCACGGACTCCATGATAATGCGGGTGGAACGGTCCGTCATGACTCTGTCCACAAAGCTCTTGTCGATTTTCAAAGTGTCTATGGGCAGACCGTTTAAGTAAGACAGGGAAGAATAACCGGTTCCGAAATCATCCAGGGAAATACGGATACCATATTCCCTGAGCTGCATGAGTTTTCCCTTTACATCGGCGAAATCGTCAATCAGGATGCTCTCCGTGATTTCAATTTCGATTTCCTTCGGGTCCACTCCGTACGTGTGAATGATTTCCATCAGTTTATTTACAAAATCCTTGCGTTTATACTGTACCGCAGATATATTGATGGACATAATCATGGAAACGCCGTACTCGGCTCTCCACTTTGCATACTGCCGTATACTTTCTTCAATAACCCAGCCGCCAATGGGTATAATGGCGCCGTTCTTTTCCGCAATGGGAATAAAAACGGACGGGCTGATCATTTTATTTTCCTGATTTCTCCAGCGGATAAGTGCTTCCACGCCGCGGAGCTTTTCTCCGTTCGTGTAATACTGCGGCTGGAAATACAGACAGAAATTATTGTTGAATATAGCTTCCTTTAACTGGTTTTCAATGCTTGCCTTCTGTAAAAAGTCCTGCAGAATGGGGGCATCAAAATACTGGATGGAGGATTTGCCGCCGGATTTTGCCTTGAACATAACAATTTCCGCACAGTTAATCAGCTCTAAAACGGACTGGGAGGCTTCCGGATACTCTGCCACACCAATACTGACGGTCAGATGAATGTCCGTGCCGTCACTAAGTACAAAGCCCTTTGCCATCCTCTCCTGAATTTTATGATAAATACTCTCTACACTTCTGTCCCCCACAGGATCATAGACAGCCATACAGAAAATATCACTGTTCATGTGGCAGGTAATGCATTTATCACTGGAAAACATCCCTAAGAACTGTCCGCACTGCTGGATAACTTCGTCGCCTACCAGCATGCCGAGACCGTCGTTGATTTTCCTAAAGTCGTCAATGTCCACAATCAGAACACTGACAATCACCTGTTCCTCTTCCGCTTTTTTTACCATGTCGCCCAGAAGCTTTACAAAATAGTTGCGGTTGAAAAGAGCGGTCTGGTTGTCGTAATAGGACAGGTATTCCAGTTCTTCCTGCTGGTTTTTAAAACGGGTAATATCCTTTACGCAGATCATTTTATCCACCGGATTTTTTTCTTTGTCGTAAAGGACCCGGCTCTCAAAGGAAAGCCAGGTTCTGCCGTTGTTTAAGCGGCATTCCACAAAGTCGCGTTCTTCTCCGTTGTCTTCCACCTCTATGCGGAAATGGGTTCCATTCTCCAGCAGGCGGCAGGACAAGCGTACATAATCCTCGGTATATTTCAAGGCGTTGGTCATCAGATTGCTGATAACCTTGGTAATGGCCTCCTGGTCAATCATCGCCACGAGCTCATCGGCTGGATAATCAACATCAAAACGGATGCTTTTCTGCTCGAAGGTAGGAGCGAAGCGTTCTGCCACAGCATGCATCAGCTTCGAAATGTTGTTCAAATGGAAATGAACCTGCATGCCCTTCTGCTGCACTTTGTTGAAATCGAGCAGCTGATTGACGAGCAAGAGCAAACGCTGGGCGTTACGGTCGATAACAGAAAGCGTCTGCGTGATAGTCTCACCATCGGTAAGTTTTCCGGAAACCTGTTTCCAATGCTCTTTCAGACTCTCCAAAGGTCCGATGATAAGCGTTACCGGCGTACGGATTTCATGGGCTATCATCGTGAAGAACTGCAGGCGGGCATCTCTCATTTCCTGGTCCTGCTTGCGCTCCAACTGGTCGAGTTCTTCCTGATGGCGGCGCTTCTCACGTTTCAACCTGCTCTGCATGACAACCATGAACCGCATGGTGGAGGAACAGCGCACCCAGATTGGTGTATTGAAGGCACTGGGGTACAGTGACGGAAAGATTATGGGAAAATACCTGTTTTATTCAGGCAGCGCCGCTATCAGCGGCTGCTTGATCGGTTACTTCGGCGGCACATATCTGTTCCCCAAGGTAATTTACTGGGCGTATGGCATTATGTATCATTTCGGACCCATGCAGTATTGCTTCGATAAAAATCTGTTGTTGATATCCGTGCTGGCATCCATGTTCTGCTCCATGGGTGTTACCTTCCTTTCCTGCCGCAGCGAGCTTAGGGAAGTAGCGGCGGGGCTGATGCGGCCCAAGGCACCGAAAGCCGGAAAACGGGTATTTTTAGAGTACATTCCCTTTATCTGGAAACGGCTGAAGTTTTTGCAGAAGGTTTCCGTACGCAACATTCTGCGCTATAAAAAACGCTTTTTTATGATGATTGTGGGCATCAGCGGCTGTACGGCACTGCTGATTACCGGTTTCGGTATCCGTGATTCTGTTGTTAAAGTTGCGGACATGCAGTACGAAGAAATACAGGTGTTTGATCTGAAAGCAACCTTCAAAGAGTCCTTCATCGGGATTTACCGTCTGCTCAGGCAGGTGGAAAAATCCGACGGCGCCGCAATCGGAAAGCTGGTGGATACCGGAGCGGAGGTTTCTTTTAAGAACCTGCTGAGCGCCGTGCGTACAGGACATGTAAAAGGTATCAATGTAAAGATAAACAGTGAATTCGGCGGTCTTGTCGAAGCCATTCAGAAGAGTGTTTCCATTGACAGCCAGATAGACAGTGCTTACAATCAGGAAATTTTGCAGAAAATAAGGGAATGGGGCAGTAAAGAAACCGGGATTCCCGAAATACTGGAGCAACTAAAAGAGCCGGTTACCATTCAGAATATCACGGCGCTGCAGGAAATAAACCGGGACGGAATGGCGCCCTTTAAGAAAATTCAGGCAGTCAGGGAAAAATTTACTTCCGGAACGGACGGCGGGGAAAGCCCGGAGGCAGAGGTATATTTCTTAGTGGGTGGTACACAGACCAATCAGGTAATTATCAGCACAATGTTAAAGCCTTATGAAGGCGTTATTTCCGCAGACACCGGTCATGTGAATGCACATGAAGCAGGCGCCATTGAATATACGGGACATAAGGTACTCGCCCTTCCGGCGGTAAACGGCAAGCTGGAGGCGAAGACGGTTGCCGGGTATATTCAGAGCTTTTATGAGGATGAAAGTCATGAGCACATGGTATTTCCGGGAATGGTGTACCTGTCCTTTCCTACGGAATACGGTACTCTATACAGTAAGGCAGAGCTGGAAGCTCTTTACAGGGTGTGCCGGGAAGCGGACATTCCGTTATTTATAGACGGAGCCAGATTGGGATACGGACTGGCAAGTCCTGAAAATGACATTTCCCTGCCGGAACTGGCATCACTCTGTGATGTTTTCTACATAGGAGGAACCAAGGTGGGAGCTCTGTGCGGAGAAGCAGTTGTTTTTCCGAAGCACAATGCGCCTGCTCATTTTGAAACACAGATAAAGCAGCACGGTGCCATGCTTGCCAAAGGAAGACTTTTGGGAATACAGTTTGATACCCTGTTTACGGACAATTTATACGGAAAAATAAGCAGCCATGCAATTTCCATGGCGCAAAAGCTGAAAAAACTCTTTACGGGAAAGGGATATGAGTTTTATATAGACTCCCCCACCAATCAGCAGTTTATAATTCTTTCCAACGATAAAATGGAAGAGCTTTCTAAGCGGGTGGTATTCAGCTTCTGGGAAAAGATGGGCGAGGATAAGACCGTGGTCCGTTTTGCGACAAGCTGGTCTACTACGGACGAGGATATGGAGGAGCTTGCCGTACTTTTTGCCAACGATAAGGGAAAAGAAGAGGTGGCGGAAAAGCGACTCCGTGCCGCTATTACCATCAGCGAAAATCCTCCTGCACCTAAGCGCATGATTAAGGGAATTGTGGAATAAATAAGGAATGACGCCGGCACGGCTTTCATATACTGTAGCATGAAGACTACCAGGAAAACCAACAAAAAATCAGGAAGAGAGCTGCTTACGGACTCACTGAAGCTGCCGCGGGACATGGTTCTCGGAGAATTTAAGCTGTCCATGACCGGCAACCGGGAGCTTTTTATTGAAAATTACAGGGGCATTGCGGATGTTTCAGCCTGAAAAACGGGCGTCCGTTCCAGCAATTTGAACGCACACTTCCAAAAAACAAAAGTACGGTTTCAAAAAGCCGCGTTTTTTCCTGTCGGAGGGTCCGGAATCCTGATACAAGTTCTGCCGGATCCTGCACCAAGTTCTGTGAAATCTTGTGCCAAGTTCTGCTTCACGCTCTCACTATTTCAGTCAAAAGATTCAATATTTACTTTCAGAAATAGTGAAGAAAAAATATAGAAAAAGACCTAACATCCAAAGTCTTTATGACTTTGAGCAACCTATAAAACACGACAAGGTATAAAAAGACACAATACAAACATTGCATATTGTACTATCAGAAACCTATTTGAGACATCGCCCAAAGTTCATTGACAGAAACACTCTTTTCATAACTAAAATGCGCATAATTCAGCATGATACGCGTTTTCGGCGTTATATAATAAGCGCCTCCCACTGTATAAATCATTTCTGAATCAGATACTGCCGTATCAGCTTCATAGCGTTCCAATTTTGCCACAACCGCCAATCGGGAGGGAATGGCAAACCAATATCCTAAAGCATAAAAAACTCTGCGGTTGATACTACCATCTTTTCCCCACAAATATTCCCCCCCCCTGCAAGTCAACCGATGGGTCTGATAACAGGTACTCAGCGCCATGCGGTTACGTTTCATATTTGTATTATAAATGGTTTCTTCCCCCGTTTCATCATTTACCACCGTATAATCATCATTCAATTTTCCGATATAGGCAGACGCACCCATCTTCAATCCTTTGACAGGCTGCACAGTGAACCATGCGGCAAAATCCTTTGCATCATTATGATCTTTCATGCTGAGTCCGGAACCATTGTATACACCTACCCGATATTCCAGAAAATAATCGTCGACAGAGGTCTTGAACAACTCACCACCCACCTGCAAACCCATATCACGGCCACCCTGGTTCCCACATACATCTCCACTGAAACCTGCCAGACGCTCAATGACACGACTGAAGTTTACCGTTTCATAAACCGAAGATGACATCTGGTTCTCTAATGTAAAACAGGTCTTCATCCGACCTATCTTGACCTGAAAAAAAGAATACGGTTTGTAACAAGCATAGAGTTCCAGCAGCTGTGAAGTAAACAGTTCATACTGAACCATCCACGACAGTTTATCCGTGATATCTCCCGAAAGGATCAGCATCCCCAGCCTTCCAAAAAACTGATTGTCCGCCTGACTCACATCCAAGTCTTTCCTGTCCGTATAGCTATAACCGAACTGACCGTAGGCAGTCAGCTTCACATGTTTACTCAAAAAGCCGTTCACTTGCCCCAATACGGATGAATCTTCCTTTTTCCCTTGTGAATACCCCTGAGGTAAAACCAAGAACAACATCCAAATAACAAATAATAAACGTGTGTTTTTCATGATCTATTTCTCATTACCAATGTATAACTACGTTCTAAAAGCTAACAAGCCGCCAAGCTATTCAAAAAGTTTAATTATCACTTATTATCCGTACACTTTATCCATATTTCCACTTATCTTTTATACAAGATGAATATTCACTCATTTTTATCCATCCGAAGAGTCATAAAAAGGCCGGTTGCCCCATTACATGAAGCAACCAGCCCTCCATTATCCTGTCACCAAGTTAATTATCAGAACTTATAAGCTGCTTTACGCAATTCTTTCACTGAACCGAATGGTTTATTGGGCTTCAGGTAACGCCCCATGAACTTATAAATGTCCAGACGAATCTTGCTTGACTCATAAGTATCTAACCGATCAAAACTATGCGCACCGGGAGCACGCTCAAATATCTTATATTCAAATTTTTTGCCTTCTGCTTTCAAGGCACGGATCATTGATTCCACCTCGACTACATTCACATCATCATCACTGGTATTAGTATAGATAAGTAACGGATCTTTCAACTTCTCCGCATGCCACACAGGAGAGCGCCGTTTGTATTCCGCAATATTGTCCTTGGCAGTCTGCCCGATATGATTCTTGGCCGAGAAGATTTTGCGATAACTGTCGCTGGCATATCCCATACGCATGATTACATCCGAAACCGGAACGCCTGCAAAACCACATTTATATTGTCCCGGATAATTGAAAAGGTTCATCAGTGTAATCATACCACCATGACTCCATCCCATGATACCCACACGACTACCATCCACAATATCGAAATTATCCACCATATAGTTACGGCTGATGTACACGTCTTCGTTTTCCAATCCACCATAATCTATATTATTGTATGTTCCCGCTCCGTATCCGGTGCTTCCCCGGTAGTCCGCTGCCACCACGATGTATTCCTGCGCTATCAGCTCACGGATGATATGGGCATAATAGGTGTCCATATCGGCATGTACCCCACTGTGAGGAAATACGATCAACGGATATTTCTTGTTTTCCTTCACACTTTTGGGAATAAAAATGTATGCTCTGAATTTAAGTTCGTTACCAGCACTCATCGAAGTGGGATTGGACTCCTTCCAACGCGGTGGTCCACATAATATCACCTTATCTACATGGGCAATATCACCCACTTTCTCGTACCACAGGACATCATCAATCTTTTTCATTAACTGGTCAAACTGATGAACAGACAACTGCGCCCGTACTATTCCCGGCATAGTCCATAAGCAACACACAAATACCACAAATATTACTATTCTGTTTTTCATACGTATATATTTAAATAATGATTAATAGCATGTTAATTCTTGGGATATCCCGGATTCTGTTCCATCTCAGGACTAAAGATAAACTGGTCTTCAGGTATCGGCAGCACACACTTGTAAAAATCCCAATCCACCTCTTCGTC
>ENA-UEOO01000818-UEOO01000818.1-human-gut-metagenome-genome-assembly--contig:-NODE-818-length-9765-cov-7.124587_pt1 | contig 9765 bp, 10 predicted proteins | sample MGYA00242888_ERZ507892 | MGnify/ENA primary metagenome ERZ507892 (study PRJEB26167, sample SAMN06115415) | human gut metagenome | host: Homo sapiens | place: China:Sichuan | collected 2015-02-04 | study...
ACGGAGTTTCTGTCCGGCATGGGCAGTCAGTTTCATCTCTACATAGCCTGCCATATTCTGCCCGAAATCCAGAACCGTTTCTCCATTGGGTGTGCGGAACAGCCTGCCCGCAAAGGCTTCCTGTTCCCGGATGGGCACGGTGTTCATGCCAATGAGGGGGAGCGTGTTGGGCGCAGTCCTCACGCCGTGCCAGCCGGTCAGTTTTCCTTCCCGCCGGGCATCGTACACTTCGCCCTGCTGCAGATCGTTCTGGCGGACGGGGCCGCACTGGGTTGCTTCCATGGCATCATCCGAAACGCAGACCGCCTTTCCATCCACTTCCAGCTGGAACAGGACAGCCAGTTCCTTGCCGAACAGGTCGCGGTCACCATCCACGCCGGAAGTGCTGCGGTACCAGCCATCGCCCAGCGCGATGAGCAGCTCATTCTCGCCGGGATGAACAAGCGCTGTCACATCGTAGGTCTGTACCCCAAGGTGCTTGTCTGCGGTAAAGCTGCCGGGAGCAAGCACCATATCGCCGACCCGCTTGCCGTTCAGCCATGCCGTATACAGACCCTTGGCGGTAATATACAGCCGCTTGCCTTCTCCTGCCGGGGCGGTGAACGCCTTGCGCAGATAGCTTGCCGGACGGTGGGGCTGATACGGCTGCGCCGTGCCTTTGCCGGAGGCTTCCAGCGCCGCCTGCTTCTGCTCCCAGTTGGGCTTTGCAAAGGCGTTGATTGCATCGGTGCAGTCGATATCCGGTTCTTCCGTTTCCGGGCAGACCCACACGCCCTGCCAGTCGGCAAAGGGCAGACCCGTTTCAAAGACGGCTTCGCTCCACGCACCGGGCTGGTCGTTTTCATCCCACAGCCGGATGCACCACTGTCCCTGCGTCTTGGGCGGCACAGGGGTGGGCGTTTCGGTGTGCATCACACTGCTCAAGATCTTTCCGCTTGCCCACAGCGTTTCAGCTCCGGCGGTCACTTCGATTTCGTAGGCGGTCTGGCGCACGCCTTCGGCGCACTGCCACGATAAAAACAGCGTCCCGGCATCTATGCCGAGAGGCTGGGTCAGATGATTCGTTTTCAGGTTTGTTGCTTGCATCATCCGCATCTCCTTTTTCCGTTTGATTTCTGTTCTTATTATAAAGAGAATCCCACGGAATAAGGGTGCAAAAATTTGTGTTGTCGGTCAAAAAGTCGTGCTATTTATGATAATCCAAAAAATTCATCTTGCTTCACGATTTTTCATCCGTACTGTCTGCGGCTTCTCCTGCTGCTGTTGCTGGCGGGCGTCCTTCGGGTTGGTCTGACCTTTCTGCAACGGCTCTCTCAGATTCTTTGTAGCCTCGTTGGTCTTGCCATCGTTGTTCACCGCCACCTGCGTGCGGCTCTCGTTGGACGGAGCAACCTGCTGTGCATTGTCAGGGTTCGTGTCGTAGCGGTACGGGCGTCCCTTCTCCGGGTTGAACTTGATATACATCGTGGCATGGAAGCCCTGCTTGTCGGTCACGTTCTCCAGCTTCACGGCTTTACCCGCCACATAGTCGGCTTTCTGCTGGTCGGTGAAGCTCACGCCGCTCCATTTGCTGATGGGGCGGATGCTGCCGTCCTCGTTCGTCCACGTGTTGCGGCGTTGCTCCTTCTTGGTCTGGTCGGCATTTTCCCCGCCTTGCGCCTGATTTTTCGAGGTGTCGCCTTTGGTTTCCTGCGTCTGTGCGGTACGGGGTGACTTGCCGGTTCCCGGCACGAACTCCACGCCGCGCTGCTCCACGTTCACTTGCAGGGTGGTGACGAACTTCCTGCCATCGTTGCGCTCGATGAGCTTGTCGCGCACGGGCAGTCCGGCGCGGAGCATGTCCCGTTCCTGCGCGGTGATTTCCGTCTTGCCGATGCGCTCCGGGATGCGCACCTTGCTCGCCGGAATGTCCGTGATTTCATTCGTCTTGCGGTCGATGCTGATGTAGGAGGGGATGATTTCGCCCGTTTCCCTGTCCACAATGTCCACGACCCTGCCGAGGTTGCCCGTTTCGCGCAGGTTCTTCCGGTCATCGTCGGAGAATTTGTGTTCCTTGTACTCATCTAACTTCTGCTCCTTGCGGATGAAGTGCGGCACGAGGCTGACATTTCCCTCGCCGTCCTTCTTGAAGGAGAGGCGGGCGTCCAGCTCGAATGATTCGCCGCCGAAGGTGGGCTTGACCTTTACCAAGTCGGACTTGCCGTAGTGGAGCATCTTCGTAAGGTCTCCGGACTTTTCAAGGTCGTCACGCTTCACGCCCCATCTGTCCTCCAGCTCCTGCCAGTTGATTTTGCTCTCGTTGATGGGTTGGTAGCCCTGTCTGCCCTGCGTCTGTTGCGGGCTTTCCTGCTGTTCTTTCTGTTGTTCCATGTTTTCCTGTTTTTGAGGTTCTTGTTTCTCTGTCTTTTGTGCCGCCATCTCTTCCTGCACCTGCTGTTGATAAGGGAAGGTGTCGATTTTGTGCGGTGCAAGGATTTGTTTGTTCTGGTACGGATGCTGAAGCAGGTCTTTCATCACGCCAAGCATGGAATCCACTTGGTCTGCCGCGATGCGGTAGAAACCGAAGCGGCTGGGTTCCTTGCACTGCCGGAAGAAGTTCTTGAAGAAGTTGTCCAGCACGTCGCCGTGTCGGTCGAATTGCAGGAAACTCTGCGCGTTCTCAGCTTTCGCAGGGGTACGCTTGGGTGTGTCGTCTGCATTCAGCCCGGCTACCACGCTGATCTCGCCCGTCTTCTCGTCACGGACTACCAGCACGTCCTTTTCGTCTTTTTTCTTTGCCATCTGAAAAATGTTTTAATGGTTATTTTTGAAAGAAATTATGGATACGAGCCTTGTAGAAGGCTATGTCTTCCTTGCGGAAATCCTTTACATGTTCGGAGAGGAACGTCAGCACGTCCGCCTCGCTGTAATAGGTCTTTTTGCCGAGCGTCTTGTAGGGCAGCGCGCCGATGCTGCGGTAGCGTTGCAGGGTGCGCTTGCTGATCTGGAGCAGTATGCACAGGTCTTGGTTGTCGAAAAGCCTGATCCCGTCCATCGGGTTCGGGGCTTTGCCGGACGGCTGCATGGAGAGCAGCATCTCGTCCTGACGGTCGAGCCGTTCCATCACCTTCTGCATCCAGTTCTCGAAATTGTTGCGGGTAAGCAGTTCCATGTCTTACGTCCTCCTTCCTTTGGGTCTGCCGCCCGTGCGCAGCGTGTGGTTGCGTTTCAACTGTTCCGGTGTCGCGGCTTCGCCCGTAACGGTGCTGTCTTCGAGCAGGCGGTCGATTTCCGACTGCCGGTAGCGGCACTTGCCGCGCAGCACGACATAGGCGATGCGCTGTTCGCTGCGCATGCGCTGGAGGGTGCGGCAACTCACGTTCAGCAGGTGCGCCGCCTCGCGGGTGGTGAGCAACCTGTCGGGAGCTTCTTCCTTCCTACCGCCGGAAACGGCACGCACGTGTGCCGCTATCTCGGCTATCTGTTCCGTCAATGCGGTGAAGGCGGAACTTTCCATCGTTATCACTTTCATATTCAGTTCTTTCTTTTGGTTTATTTGCATGAACATAGGCTGCGCCTCGGCATACCGTTCAAGCGGGCTTGACGTTCTGCGCTCGGCTTGCGCTATGTTTCTGCGACAAAATTCGGCAATAAACCAAATGGGCTTTAACAGCTCACTACGTGGCTCACGTAAGATTTTTACGGATAATGGCTCCGTAACCCGGACAGACGGCGCAACAAGCTGCCTTTTAGCGGGAAACGGTACGTGTTCAAGGCGGCTTCGTTACCTTTGCGGCAAACTCTGAAATGTTTTGCTTATGGAAATAGTATCTATCGAGAAAAAGACCTTCGAGATGATGGTGGCGTCCTTCAACGCCCTCGCGGAGAAGGTAGCCGCCCTGAGGCGCAGGAGCGACGGCGGGCGGATGGAAAGGTGGCTCACGGGCGAGGAGGTCTGCGGGCAGTTGAGGATCAGCCCGCGCACGTTGCAGACTTTGCGTGACAGGCGGCTTATCGGCTACTCGCAGATAAACCGCAGGTTCTATTACAAGCCGGAGGAGGTCAAAAGGCTCATTCCGCTTGTCGGCACGCTCTATCCCGGCGGAAAATGATTTGATTTTTATTATTCACAACCCACTGAATCCGAAGTTATGATGAACGAGAACAATGAAGTGTTTACGATGGAGGACGAGCCGCTTGCCACCGTCGTGCAGAACATGCGCAAAGGCTCGAAATGGCTCTCCGCCTTTCTGGAAAGTTACCGCCCGCCGTTGGACGGGGAGCGTTACCTGACGGACAGGGAGGTGGCGGAACTGCTCCGTGTCAGCCGCCGCACCTTGCAGGAGTACCGCAACAACAGGGTGCTGCCCTTTATACTTTTGGGAGGGAAGGTGCTTTACCCCGAATCGGGGTTGCGTGAACTATTGGAGGCGAACTACCGCAAGCCGATGGAATAAGGCGGCTGCATGAAAAAAGGAAACGGGCAACTCCATACGGGCTGTCCGTTTCCTTTTTCTTTTTTCTTTTTATGCGTGTTTAGCAATACCCGGCTTTTCCGTTCTGTATGAACATCACGTATGCCTGCCGCTTTTCCTTCGAGAGTGCCTTGCCCACCAGCCACGTGCGGAACACGTGTGCATGGTAGGTGTTCAGCCGGAAGGCGATGGGGATGATGATTTCCAGCGAATACACGTCGGCTGAAAGCCCGTTTTCAAGCCGCATGTAGCGACACACCTCGTAGTCGTTCAGCACGTCCGGCTTGCGGACGGCTCTGATGGCGGCGTTCACTGCCGGGACGCCCGTGTGGAACAGTCCGGCGATTTCTGTGGAGGTCATCCATATCTCGTTACCGGTTACGCTGACCGCCTTGTCCTCTATGATGATTATGTCACGTTTCATGGCTTTTCTTTTTAGATGGTGCAACCTGCAAATTCCTCGATGCCGTTCAACCTTGCGGCAAGGTTCTCCATGTCTTGGTTGAGCTTTTCTTTGGTGATTTTCGCGTATATCTGCGTCGTTTTTATGCTCTTGTGTCCCAGCATGGAACTGACCGTTTCGATGGGTACGCCGTTGGAGAGGAACACCGTCGTGGCTGCCGTGTGTCGGCTCTGATGCCACGTGATGTGCTTGGTGATGCCGCAACGCTTGGCGACGGAACGGATTCCGGCAAGGCACGTGTTGTAGTGGGGAACGGGGAAAATCCTGCCGTTCCCGCACAGACCCCGGTATTTGTCGATGATGCGCTTTGCGATGTCGAGCAGGCGGATATTGGACACCACGCCCGTCTTCTGGCGGTTGATGTTTATCCACTCGTGTTCGTCGAAGTAGGTATGGATGTTCTCTTCCGTCAGGTTGCGCATGTCGGCGAACGACAGGCCCGTGAAGGCGCAGAACAGGTAGAGGTCGCGGTAAAGCTCCTGCTTGGCGTTTTTCAGCCTGCCCTCCATCAGCAGCCGGATTTCCTCTTTCGTCAGGAAACTGCGTGTCGTTTCCTCCTTCTTGATTTCATACTCCCGGAATGGGTCGCGTGTGAGCCACTCGTTGTTGATGGCGATGAACACCATCGTCCGCAAGGGGCAGACATACAGCCACACGGTGTTGGTGCAGCAGTGCTTGTCCGTGCGCAGGAACATCTCGAAGTCGGAGATGAAGGCGGGCGTAAGCTCTTTCAGCGCGATGTCCTTCACGCGGTAGCGGATGGTGAGGAACTCTTGCAGGTGCTTGTAAACGGTCCTGTACTTCAGGAGCGTGCCTTTGGCTTTCATGCCAGCATCCACCTGTTTCTCGTAGTCTTCGTTGTGCTGCCGGAACACCTGCATCAGCGTGTGATAGCGATGTTCCAGTCCGAGAAAGGCGTTCTTGACCTTCTCCGCCGTGACGAAGTTGTCACGCTCCATGATTTCCTGATAGTGTTTGTTGATGCGCACACGCATCTTGTCGAGCATGCGGTTCGTTTCGAGTGCCGCCGAGCTTCTGCCCGTGACACGTCCCCCTTTGGTGTCCCACAGCTTGGGATCGACGGTCAGTTTGCAGCTGAACTGCGTTTGGCTGCCGTCCACCGTAATGCGTCCCATGACGGGTACTGTCCCGTCCTTTTTCACTACCTGACGTTTGAGGTAGTAGATTACTGAAAATGTACTCTTCATCGTCCTTATTTTTTTAGGTTCAAAATTAGTTGGTGAAGAGTCCGTCGCCGGTACGCAAAACGGGGAGGAACGGCGCAATCTTTTTCCGTAACCGGATTTGTTGCGTGAGTTGTCAGTAACTCACTAATCCTTAACGCCTTGTTTCGTTATCCGTGTCCGTTTGTCGCCATTCCGTGCATGGTTACGGACAAGTAACGTAGCGGCGTCCTGATTTGGCTTCAGCGGTGATTGCGATGGCTTCACGAATAATCGGAAGCACGACTGAAACCCTTGTAACTCAATTCTATCACTATATCTTTCCGCATTTCTCTTTTTTGTAGTAACTTTGTCTTATGAAACTGGAAATATCTGATTGGAAAACCGTTCCCTACGCCGAGGCGTGGGACAGGCAGACGGCGTGTTTCGATGCGCTTGTGCATGCCAAGCAGGCAGGAGAGGAGTATGTGAACCGTATCGTACTCTGCGAGCATCCGCATGTATATACATTGGGACGCAGCGGTAAGGAAACCAATATGCTGCTGGGCGAAGAGCAGTTGCGTGCCATAGGCGCTTCGCTCTATCACATAGACCGGGGCGGCGACATCACTTATCACGGGCCGGGGCAGCTTGTGTGCTATCCTATCCTGAACCTGGAGGAGTTCTCTCTGGGCTTGAAAGAATATGTGCATCTGCTGGAAGAAGCCGTAATCCGCGTATGCGCTTCCTACGGGATAACCGCCGGACGTGTGGAGAAAGCCACCGGCGTATGGCTGGACGGAGATTCGCCGCGTGCCCGCAAAATCTGCGCTATCGGTGTGCGCAGCAGCCATTATGTTACGATGCATGGCCTGGCGCTCAATGTCAATACGGATTTACGCTATTTCAGCTACATCCACCCTTGCGGGTTCATAGACAAGGGGGTGACTTCGCTTCAAAAGGAGCTGGGACGGGAAGTGCCGGCAGACGAAGTGAAACAGCGGCTTTGCCTTGAACTGAAAGGCATGCTTGAAGGCAGGCGGTAAACCGAAGAATTTCCACCAAATGTTTTGCCAATACAAAAAACTGCCATATCTTTGCATTCATTAATCGGGAATGTCCGGAAATGTATCTGTTTCATCCGTTTGCGGCTTCCCGAAGGCTTATTGATCACATAACTGTTTCAACGTTCTCTTTCTGTGATAGTGGGGAGCTTTGGGATAATATGGATGCAGACTAAACTATTGACTATAATTGCATTACATGAATTGACCGGAAAGAGTGCTCTTGAACCGGTGTCCCCAAAGAACGTCCTTTTCACAAGGTGGTATTTTCCTCAAACTCTTGCAATCCGTATTTTGTAATGCCCGGTCCGTCAGACAATAATCAAGCAGAATTGCAGCATGCCCCTGTGTGTCAGTCCCACAAGGATTGCCAGTTGCACTGGTATGCCGTCCGCGTAACATACAGCCGCGAATTGTCCTTGAAGGACTATCTCGACAAGGAAAATATAGAGAATTTCATCCCCATGCGCTACGAGTATGTCATAAGGAACGAACGCCGCGTCCGCAAGCTCGTTCCCGCCATACACAACCTGGTATTTCTCCGTTCCACCCGTTCCCGTATCGATGAAATCAAAAACAATCCGGTTCTGAACATACCGGTACGCTATATCATGAACCGTGAGACCCATCAGCCGGTTATTATTCCGGATGCGCAGATGCGCAGCTTCATACTGGTTGCAGGCACGTACGACGAGGCCGTCATCTACGTGGAGCCGGAAGAACTGAAACTGGTGAAAGGAACCAAAGTACGCATCACGGGCGGAGTTTTCGAAGGAGCCGTGGGCGAGTTTGTCCGTCTGCGCCACGACCGCCGTGTGGTGGTAAACATAGAAGGCGTCATGGCAGTAGCCACTACATTTATTCACTCTTCGCTTATAGAACCGATAGGTGTAATCTGAAACACTTGTAATTCAATAATTTATTTATCAGTATAAAAATGAACGAACACGTTTCATCTTTGTACGTCCGTGCCCATGAACTCTTGAATCTGGGCATGGACGGCAGTCCCATTTACAGCGATCACTTTGCCCGTCTGAATCGCGAAGTTTACGAGCAAGCACTTGATTTGTACAACACCTTGGAAGGCAACACGCCGGAAGAGGAAGCCGAACTTTGCCTCTCCATTCTCGTAGCCCTGAATGCCACATTCTACGACAATGGCCGCAAGCAGCAGTATATCCAGCGCCTGCTCGACCGTTGCCTGAATGTTCTCGACAAGCTTCCGGATTCGCTTCTGAAAGTGCGTCTTCTAACCTGCTGCTACGGCGAGGTATACGAAGAAAAACTTGCCGCTGAGGCCCATTCCATTATCAATACCTGGGATATGGCTTCTTTGACACCGGAACAGAAGGAAATCATCAGCGAGTTAAAGAATATGGAAGAGAATCAATACCCTTTCGAGATTATAGATTGATTCTGCCTGACAATTTTCCTCTCTCTCCCAGTCAGTAAGCGTTTATGTTTTTCAGCTATCAACCGCTAATTAATAAACAACAGTTATTGCCGTGAACTTCATTTTTATTATTCTTACCTTTCTGATATCGGCTGTTATTGCCCGTATCCTGATACCGCGTATCCTATTGATATCCCTGCGCAAAAAACTTTTTGACATACCGGATGACCGTAAGATACATAAGAGAGCTATCCCGCGGTTGGGGGGCGTATCATTTTTCCCCACCACCCTGTTTGCTTTCTGCCTTGTCTATGCTTTCCGCCTGCTGGACGGCGACAGTATTTCCACGCTCTATGCCAGCTATCTGCTTCCGGAGCTTTTGCTGTTTGCCTGCGGCATGACGCTGCTCTATCTGACGGGCATTGCCGACGACCTTGTCGGTGTGCGCTACCGCCAGAAGTTCGCCATCCAAATCTTCTGTGCCTGCCTTTTCCCCTTGTCGGGACTTTGGATAAACGATTTGTACGGCCTGTTCGGCATACACGAGCTTTCGGCTTATGTCGGCATACCTTTCACTGTGCTTACGGTGGTCTTCATCACCAACGCCATCAACCTGATAGACGGCATCGACGGTCTTGCCTCAGGCTTGAGCAGTGTGGCATTGCTGGTTTTCACCTTCCTGTTCATCAGCAAGGGCCTGTGGAGTTATGCCATGCTTTCGGCCGGTACTTTCGGCGTGCTTGTGCCGTTCTTCTATTACAACGTGTTCGGCAGTGTGGAGCGTGCCCGCAAGATTTTCATGGGCGATACGGGAAGCCTTACCTTGGGCTATACCCTCAGTTTCCTTGCCATAAAGTACAGCCAGCACAACACGGATATCATGCCTTACACCGAAGGCGCCTTTCTCATAGCTTTCAGCACCATGATTATTCCGGCGTTCGATGTGGTGCGTGTCGTCTTGGTCCGCATCCGCGAGGGACACAGTCCTTTCGAGCCGGACAAGAACCATATCCATCATAAACTGCTGGCGATAGGGCTGTCGCCGAGAAGGGCGATGCTGAGCCTGCTCTCCATGTCCTGCGCTTTCAGTGCAGCCAATATCCTGCTGGTTCCTTACATAAACAATACGGTGCTGCTGATTGCCGATATTGTGATTTGGGTAGGATTGAATCTGTGGTGGGATTATTTGAGAGATAGGAAACGATAGATGATTGCAAATACAGTGAAG
>ENA-UEOO01000819-UEOO01000819.1-human-gut-metagenome-genome-assembly--contig:-NODE-819-length-9763-cov-3.901404_pt1 | contig 9763 bp, 10 predicted proteins | sample MGYA00242888_ERZ507892 | MGnify/ENA primary metagenome ERZ507892 (study PRJEB26167, sample SAMN06115415) | human gut metagenome | host: Homo sapiens | place: China:Sichuan | collected 2015-02-04 | study...
GCCGACTTTGCCGTTACTCTCGCTCTCGTCAACATCTTCGGCATGTGGTACGGGTATGCTACGTTCATCGGCGCTGTCAGCGGGGGAATGGTAAACTGCGCCATCAACTATCGATGGGTGTTCCACGCCTTCGGAATGAAGAAGAAATACATTGCCCTGCGCTATATGTTCGTATGGGGAGTGAGCATTGCCCTCAATACGCTCGGCACGTGCCAGGTGACGGAAATGACAGGACTCAACTATGTCATCTCCAAGGCCATCGTTGCCGTACTTGTGGCTGTTCTGTGGAACTATCAGATGCAGCGCATCTTCGTCTTTCATGAAGGCAGAAGGTCGGTACAGAAAACAGAATAATAAAACAAATAAAAAAGAAATATGAATTATCGCGATTTTCTACAGAAGGTGATTTACGCCATTATCAATCCTCTCATCAAAGGCATGATAAAGGTGGGCATCACTCCTAACTTCATCACCACCACGGGCTTCGTCCTCAATCTCGTAGCCATGGCGATGTTCATCTATGCCGCAGAACTGCCCGAATGCGAGGCTTATGCCTGGATAGGGTGGAGCGGTGGCGTCATCCTCTTTGCCGGACTGTTTGATATGATGGACGGTCGTTTGGCTCGTATGGGTGGAATGTCGTCAACGTTCGGTGCCCTCTGGGACTCCACACTCGACCGTTACAGCGAGCTTTGCACACTCTTCGGCATCTGCTATTATCTCCTTATGCACGGCTCATGGGACTGGGCTGGCGTCGTTACGTTCGCCGCTATGGTGGGCTCAGTGATGGTGAGCTACGTACGTGCACGTGCCGAAGGACTCGACATCGAGTGCAAGGTGGGACTGATGCAGCGTCCCGAGCGCGTCGTAGTGACTGCTGTCGGCGCTCTCTTCTGTGGTGTATGCGCCAATCTTTGGGTGCTGGTGGTGCCGATGATCATCATCGCCGTCCTCGCCAATCTCACCGCTTTCTGGCGTGTGGCCCATTGCTACCGCGAGCTCGGCAAGCGTGACAAAGGCGAGAAGTAATTTTTTTCTTTAAACGACATTATCAAAGTGTTCAGCATTAACCTCATTATTTTCTGGCTGGTGCTTCTCGCCGTGCGCCCCACACGCAAGATAGCACTGGCTCTGGCGCCGTGGCTGGCGTTCGCCGTCAGCTACGACTCGATGCGATTCTTCCCCAACTATGAGTTTCGTCCGATAGACATACGTGGGCTTTTCGAGGCGGAGCGTTCCCTCTTCGGCATCACCACAGCCACGGGCACGCTCATTCCAGGCGAATGGTTTAACATCCACAACTGTGCCTTCGCTGACTTCATGGCAGGCTTCTTCTATCTTTGTTGGGTGCCCGTGCCCCTGGGATTCGCCATCTACCTTTATCTGAAAGGCAAGCGTGAGGCATATCTCCGCTTCTCCATAGCCTTCCTGTTTGTCAACCTCGTGGGTTTCGTGGGTTATTACATCCATCCCGCCGCCCCACCATGGTATGCCATCCATTATGGTTTTGAGCCAATTCTCAACACTCCGGGCAACGTGGCAGGACTCGACCGCTTCGACACGCTCGTCGGTTTCCCCGTCTTCCACTCCATCTACTGCAACAACTCCAACGTGTTCGCAGCCGTGCCTTCGCTGCACGCCGCCTACATGCTCGTCACCACCATCTATGCCGTGAAGAGTCGTGAGCATCTTCTCACAGTCTGTGTCTTCGCTTTCATCTGCATGGGCATCTGGTGGACCGCAGTATATTCCACCCATCACTACATCATAGACGTTCTTCTCGGTATCCTCACCACCATCATTGCCGTAGGATTGCTGGAAGGCGTAATCTTCCGCATAGGATGTGTGAAGAGAGGAATGGAAAGGTATATTAAGTCAATTAAAAATCAATAAAAACACAAGAGTGGCACTTTGGAAACGCCAAAGTGCCACTCTTGTGTTATAAATGAGCCTCTTTTATAATCTTACTCCGAAACCTACTGTAAACGGATGCCATTCAGGAGCGTATTTTGTGCGCAGCAGTGGGGTTAGGGCTGTTCTTGCATATAGCATGAAGAAGCCGCAGCCGAGACGCGCCTCGAGGTTTATTCCTACGGGATTTATGTTTACATCTTTTGTCAGCGTGTGTCTCTTGCCGAGCTTATAGCGTGAACGCTCGTTGGCACGAAACTCAATGGACGGACCGAAGGCTGCGTAGATGTCATCCGAACCGATGCGGTTTGACCATTCCAGCATTATCGGGATGCGGAAAGCCCAATAGCTTAGGTAGCTTTTCGACGGACGCTCGTCATTCTTGTTGTCTCCAACGGCGAAAGGCTGAATGCTTGTTATACCGTCAACGGTAGTGAGCATATAGTCGGTCTTGAAGTGATGGCTGACGTGAGCCGACGAAATTGCTGCCGTCACAGCCCACGAACTGCTTATCGGACACTCGAGCGCACAACCCGTAAATCCCCATTCACCCGACTTGCTGTCGCACATTTCCTTGCCTTCTGACTTGACGCCGAAAGCTGAACCAGCGAGAATGTTGGCACCAAAGAAGAAAAACGGATAGTGGCTGTATGCCTGACTGCGGCGCTTGTATGTCTTTCTTGGGATGAAGGGCGACGTGATGTAAACCTGCTCCACCTCCTGCCCGTCAAGAAACTCGGTCTCCTTCACCTTCTTCATCTCCGAACCGTTCTTCTTATACACTCTGACATCCGTACGCTCACCTTTCTGACTGATGTCAAACTTCTGACGGTTGAATACAAAAGTGGTGTCGTATGCGCTGGTCACTTCGGTTGTCTTCTGGGTGTATGTGGTGTCGTTTGTGGTGGCTTTCTGTGCGAAAGCTACGGCGGGCACTAACGCTGCCGCCATTACCAATGTTCTGATATTCATATTTTACGGTTGTTAAGTTATCAATAATCTTTTTCTTTTATTATCACCATCTCTTAGTATAACATATCGACATGATGTCCTCCGGCGACAGGTCGCCTTCGATGTATATCACAGCTCCCTTGTTATGGTCGGTATTGCTGAAGAGGATGTAGCGGTTATTGCCCGACTGGAGTGGTGCCATCATATAATAGCCGCTGGCTATCCGTCCGTTGTCCACCACCTCTCGTATCTTCTTTGCAGCCCGTCGGTCTGTCTTCAGGATATTGTTGATGCTTGTGGCATACTTATTATTATATGTAAGGCTCTTGTATACGGCAAGCCGATAGCCTCGAAGCTTGGTGTTCTGCATCACCACCATCTTGCATCCCTTCGAATGACCGTACTGCAGGAAGATGCTGTTCACGGCAAGTCCTTCCTGTGCATGGCTCGGAAGCGTCACGAACAGCGTCATTACAGCGATCAGAACCGTCCTGACCGTAAGCAACGGAGGCTTGTGTATGATATCCAATAGTTTATGCATAGTGTATGTTGTTTAAATGTTGTCAAAGTTATTGCATGAGGTCGAGGGCGCTGAACGGATCGTCGTCTTCTACAGACACGGTCTGCAAGGCATCGTCCACCTGCTCGTTTATAACCTTCTGACTGGTGTATACCTTTCCGTCGATGACTGCATAGTTTTGCTGTGTGTGGGTGACGGCATTGTCGGTTGGTGGCACAAGCATCACGAGGGCGACGGCTGCTGCAGCCACCGCTGACGAAATCCAGATGCGTGGGCGGTGCAGAGCACGCAGCAATGCGGCGCGGCGCTGTGGCGGTATGAGAGTGGGGGACACGGTCTCGGCGTCGTCAGTCTCCCTCGTTTCCCGTTCCTCGTCCACAAAGCTGAACAAGGCTCTGAGCGGTCGCCATTCCTCCGGCATGTCATCTCCTGCCAGTCGGAACCACGTGCGCAGCGTCGTCTCCTCCTCATTGGTGGTGTCGCCCGACATATAGCGGTCTATGAGCGTGCGTATGTCGGCCTCGTGCGGTTTGGGTGTTATGTCTTTTGTCATTTTATGGTTCCTTTCATCATTATCTTAATGTAAGTCTCGCGTATCTTTGTTCTTGCCCTTGAGAGGTTTCGCCTGAGATTGTCAGCGGTGCATCCCGTTATCTGCATAATCTCCTCGGCTGTGTAACCCTCTATCTCCTTCATGCGGAAAATCTGTTGTTGGAGAGGAGGTAACTGTGCGACGATGTCACGGATAATCCTTGTTTCGTCACGAAGTTCCGCCCGCCGGTCGTCCACGGCAATGTCCACATTGTCCGGCATCGCCGCCGAATGGCTTTCATGGCGTTGCTGGTCCAAAAACATATTGCGGACCATCGTCATGGCGAGCGACTTGAGTCTGCCTTCGGATCTAAGTCGCTCGCGCATGTCCCACAGCCGCAGCATCACCTCCTGCACAAGGTCCTCGGCATTGTCCTCAGACCTTGTGACACTCCGCGCATAGCCTAACAGCTCGTCGCGCATGGGCAGGATGATATGGTTAAATTCGCTTGGTTTCATAACTGTTACATATATATAACGTATAAGCGGAAAAAATCGGACATGAGGTTTGTGATTTTTTTTAATTCTATAAAAAGAAAATGGAGGATATGTCGGTGTGACATACCCTCCATTTTCTATTATATGCATATAGACTGTTATTCGGCTGAGAAGTCGGCCACCATCTTGCGGTACATGCTGTAGGCACGTGTGCGTGAGATGTAGCCAGTGAGGTGTCCGGCGTTGTTGACGACGGGAAGATAACGGGTGCCCTTAAGGTCGAACTTTCGCATCACTTCCTCCATCGAGTCGTTGACACCAACCTTTGCAGCGACAGGCTGCATGAGTTGTCTTACGGTCAGCTTGTTGTAGAGTTCGGCGCGGAACATCACGTGTCTTATCTTAGTGATGTCAATCTCGCCGAGTATGCTACCGGCATTGTCGAGCACGGGGATGAAGCTGGTGTGGCTCTTCGATATGGCGTTAACCAGTTTGCCGAGCGGCATGTCGGGCTGAACGGACGTGAACTCGTGCTCCACTACGCTTTCCATGCTCATCAGCGTGAGCACCGAACGGTCAGTATGGTGGGTGAGGAGCTTTCCCTCGCGAGCCAGTCGCATGGCGTAAATGCTGTGCGGCTCGAAGATGCTTATGGTCATAACGGAGCAGATGCTCACAATCATGAGCGGCATGAAGAGATTATATCCGTTGGTGATTTCGGCTATAAGGAAGATGCCCGTGAGCGGGGCGTGCATCACTCCTGCCATCACTCCTGCCATGCCAAGCAGCGTGAAGTTCTTCTCGGGGATGTATACGCCCACCTGATAGATGTTCCAAAGACGTGCGAAGAGGAATCCGCTGAACGCTCCCACGAAGAGTGAGGGCGCGAACGTACCACCGCAACCGCCTCCGCCGTTGGTGGCAGCCGTGGCGAATGTCTTGGTGAAAACCACAAGGGCGATGTAGAGGATGAGCAGATGGCCGTGACCATAGAAGAGCGAGTTCTTGAGCAGCTCTTCCCAGTCGGCTTCGCTGACGCCGTTGAGCAGGATGTTTATGGCGGAATAGCCTTCGCCGTAAAGCACGGGGAAGACGAAGATGAGCGAGCTGAGCAGCACGCCTCCCAAAGCTAACTTGGCGTAACGCTTATCCTTCAGACGTGCGAAGAGTCCTTCACAGGCTCCCATGGAGCGGATGAAGTAGAGGCTGACGAGTCCGCAAGTCACGCCGAGTGCGATGCTTGCCGGTACGCGTTCGATAATCCACTCGCCGTCAAGATGGAAATTGAAGAGTGAGTCGCTTCCCATAAACATATACGTGAAGCACGTGGCGGTGACCGCTGCGGTAAGGATGGGCAGAAGCGACGCCATGCTGAGGTCCACCATCAGCACCTCCAGCGTGAACACCAGTCCGGCTATCGGCGCCTTGAAGATGCCGGCAATGGCAGCTGCCGCACCGCATCCCACAAGCAGCATCAGCGTCTTCTTGTCCATACGGAAGTACTGTCCAAGATTGGAACCGATGGCTGAACCGGTAAGCACGATAGGCGCCTCGGCTCCTACTGATCCGCCGAATCCGATGGTTATGGCAGATGCCACCACTGACGTCCAGCAGTTATGGCGCTTCAGTCGCGACTGCTTGGAGGAGATGGCATACAGGATGCGCGTTATACCGTGCGATATGTTGTCCTTCACCACGTATTTGACGAATAAGGAAGTAAGATAGACGCCAATGATAGGGAAGATGAGGAACGTCCAGTTGAACGAGTCGGACGTGATGCCCGTTCTGAGCAGCGTCTGTATCTCGTGTATCAAGGAGTGGAGCAGGAAGGCAGCCACCGACGCGAGAAATCCGATTAGGAAAGCCAGTATGATGGTAGACTGCCGTTCGGACAGGTGCGTGGTGCGCCATTTATAGAGTCGGTCTGCCAGCGTCTCCTTAGGCTCGTTTATTAAGACTTCGGATTCCATGTCATTTTCTGATGATGGTTACTTGTCCGTCTCGTGTGAGCTTAATGATGCTGCTCGGTGTGTGAGGCTTGTGCTCCTGACGTCTTGTCCAGCAGACATAGTCGACAGCTTCGAGCAGTTCGGGCGCGATGTCGCCGTAGTTCTGTGCGGCAGGTTCGCCGCTTATGTTGGCGCTGGTGCTTACGATGGGCTTCTGGAAGCGGTAGCACAGCTCCTTGGAGAACGGCTCGTTGGTAATGCGCATTCCGATGCTTCCGTCCTCGGCTATGAGGTTAGGCGCGAGGTTTACGGCGCCGTCCAGTATCACGGTGGTGGGTTTCTCCGCCAGCTCCATGATGTCCCATGCCACATCGGGCACGTCCCTAACGTAGCGTTGCACGCGGTCAACGGAGTCGGCGAGGCATATCAGCGCCTTCGAGTCGTCGCGGTGCTTTATGGCATATACCTTTGCTACGGCTTCGGCGTTGGTGGCGTCGCAGCCAATTCCCCATACGGTGTCGGTGGGATAGAGTATCACTCCACCCTTGCGCATTGTCTCTACAGCGTTCTTGATGTCTTCTTTCTGTGTCATATCTGATATAGTGTTTTTTTATGTTGTTACTTCTAAAGGAATGTAAATACAAAGTTACGTTTTTTTTCGTTTTGTGAAAAATAATAAGGCAACGTTTATTTCCCGCCCTTGATTTTTCGTACCTTTGTACGAAAGAATAGATATAAAACAAGATGGAAAAGAAAGATTTGCGTATCGTCTTCATGGGAACTCCCGACTTTGCCGTCGGCTCATTGAAGCGACTTGTGGAAAACGGATATAACGTTGTGGCTGTGGTCACTCAGCCTGATAAGCCCGTAGGACGTCACGGTTCGGTGCTGCGTGCATCGGCTGTGAAGGAATATGCCCTGGAGCACGGGTTGCCTGTTCTACAGCCGGTGAAGATGAAGGATGAGGCTTTCCTTGAGGAGCTGCGTGGCTATGATGCCGACCTGCAGGTGGTGGTGGCTTTCAGAATGCTGCCTGAGGTGGTGTGGGCAATGCCCCGCTTCGGCACCTTCAATGTGCATGCCGCCCTTCTGCCGCAGTATCGCGGTGCTGCCCCGATAAACTGGGCTGTCATCAACGGCGAGACAACGACTGGCGTTACGACGTTCTTCCTCGATCATGACATCGATACTGGTAAGATAATCATGCAGCGTGAGTTTGCCATCCCAGACGACGCTGACGTGGAGTATGTGTATGACGGTCTGATGGAGCTTGGTGCCGGTATCTGCCAGGACACCGTTGACCTCGTTATTGAGAAGGACGGCGACGTTCCTGCACAACCGCAGCGTGAGGACCTGCCCTTGCATGCGGCGCCGAAGATATTCAAGGAGACTTGTGAGATAGACTGGACGTTGCCAGCCAAGCGTGTGTACGACTTCGTGCGCGGTCTGAGTCCGTATCCCGGCACGTGGACAACGCTCTCGCCCCGTGGTGAGGCGGAAGGAAAAAATGCTGCGTCTGTATTGAAGGTCTTCCGCACGGCAAAGACGAATGTTGCTACTGGAGGAGCCGCTCCCGGCACGTTAAAGGCAGAACACGGACGTCTGCTCGTTGCCACAGGAGACGAATGGCTTGAGATAGTTGAGCTGCAGGCTGCAGGAAAGAAGCGTATGGCTGCCCGCGACTTCCTCAACGGATTTAAGAATGTGGAAGAATATAGGGTGAATTAGGAATTTTGAGTTTTGAATTTTGAATTGTCGGCTTTGCCGATTTTGAGTTGTACAGTTTTGAATTGTGAATTGAATAAATCAAAATTGAACAATTCCTAATCGCAGGCGAAGCCGAGAACAATTCAAAATTCAAAACTCCTAACTCCTAATTGCATAAAACACAAAAGCGGAATCCCCAAAGCCGGGATTCCGCTTTTGTGTTTTATGCTTAGAAGTTTACTCCTAAGCTGAGTGTCCAGCATCTATTGTGTGATGCGTCGAACTCGTCGTGAGTAATGTTGGAAAGTCCGATGTCGTAGCCGAGATCCAAGTAGAACATGTCGTATGCGGCACCGCAACCGATGCGCAGACCACCGTCAAAGCGCTGGAAATACTTGTGTGAGAACGAGCTTTCGGAAAGGCGGTCGCCATAGTTCTTGATCTTTCCTCCGACGCCACAGGCAAGGTAGCCGCCGAAGAAAGGCTGTACGGAGAAGTCGCCGTCAATGTCGATGACATACTTTGCCACGATAGGAATCTGGAGATAGTTGAGGTCGTACGTCATCTTCTTGCCCTCATAGACGTTCTTTCCGCCCTTCTCAACGTAGAAGAGTCCGGTTTCGAGGAAAAGGGGAGTGGTGTCGGACAGTCCGAATCCTATCACGGCTCCGAGGTTAAGACCCGTCTGCGAGTCGCCTCCGTCGAGAGCCTGGTCGTCTGAGTTGACCGTAGAGAAGGCAGGTCCGAGACGCAGTCCGTAATAGACGTCGCCCGTGCCGATTACGCCGTCATGATGATGATAGGTATACTCCAGTCTGCCGGTGCTATTGTTGTAATAGCGGCTGTCGCGATAGGCTTGTGCCTGTGCTGACAGGGTGAGGGTGATAATCGCCATTGCGATTAGGAAAATCTTTTTCATAAGCGTGTTTTTGTTTGTGGGAATGTTTATACATCTCTCTTTGAGCTGCAAAATTAGTATTTATCCTTTAGCCAGCAAAAGGATATGCCCTAAAAAACGGGGGAAAATCCCTATATACCATTTCTTTGGATTTTTATACGACGATTATTTTATGCAATCTCCGTCAATAGCTCCTCCTAAGCCATAGGTTCATAAAGAGGTCGTAAACGACGTATCCCTCAGGCTTACGATATACCAGTTCTTTCTCTTCGAGCACTTTCAGCGCCGCCTTTGCGCTGCTTGCTCCGCTAAGCCCGTGCGCCTTAATGAACTTTCCTGACGTGGGCTGCGAAACCATTCCTTCTTTGGCAATAGCCTTGAGCAGGGCAAACTGATTCTCCGTGAAGAACTGCACCATGCTTTCGTATTGCGCTTCGCGTCCGGCAAGAGCCGCAAGGATGGCGCTGTTGGCTTGCTGTATGCTGTCCACCTCCGTCTCGTTCTCGTACAGACGGTTCATAATGGTCTGCACATACCAGGTGTGTCCCTCAAACTCGTCATATATATACATAAACACTTCCTCGCTGAGCGCTCCTCCCTTCTTCACGAAGAAGTTGCGGCAGAAGTCGTAATAGACGTCACTCTTAAGAGGCTTCAGCCCCATCATCTCCGTGCTTTGATAGAAAGGATGTTTGGGCGAGCCGAATATTTCTGCCATAAGGTGATGTTTGCTGCCTGAGAAGATGAAGTGGACATGCTGCGCAAACTGGATGTAGGAGCGCAGCATTGCTTCGGAGC
>ENA-UEOO01000822-UEOO01000822.1-human-gut-metagenome-genome-assembly--contig:-NODE-822-length-9731-cov-164.343899_pt1 | contig 9731 bp, 10 predicted proteins | sample MGYA00242888_ERZ507892 | MGnify/ENA primary metagenome ERZ507892 (study PRJEB26167, sample SAMN06115415) | human gut metagenome | host: Homo sapiens | place: China:Sichuan | collected 2015-02-04...
TACATATCCTTATGGCTCTGTGCCAGGAGGCTTCCCCATGTACCGAGGTCACTCCATCCAAAGTCGGCAGGCATCACGAAGATTTCCTCCGCTTTCTCCATGATAGCATAGTCAACAGAGATATTCTCGCATTCAGGATAACGCAGATCAATTTCAGCCTGCTCCTTGTCTGTACCATAAATACTGCGCATGCTCTCGAAAATCTTGGCAATGCTTGGCTGGTAAACACGGAAGGCATTGACGATGGTTGCGGCACTCATCACGAAGATACCGGCATTCCAGAAGAAACTCTTATCTTGAACATATTGAGTAGCTGTCTCCAAATTTGGTTTCTCCTTGAAATGGTCAACACGGAAGATTTCCTTGTTACGGGCTGAAGGGGTACGGAGATCTGCCTGAATATAGCCATAACCTGTCTCTGGGCGAGTAGGCTTCATGCCCAAAGTAACAATGCTGTCAGTCTCACCAGTAAACTTCAAGGCAGATGTTACCACTCTTCTGAATTCGTTGGCATTGGTAACGATATGATCAGAAGGAGATACAACAATATTTGCATGAGGATCCTTTTCCTTGATTCGCCAACTGATATAGGCAATGCAAGGAGCTGTGTTTCTTCTGCATGGTTCCTGCAGAATATTACCCTCAGGAATCTCAGGCAACTGCTCGTGAACCAAGGCTGCATACTTTTTATTGGTTACTACCCAAACATTCTCCGGGTCACAGACACCCTCAAAACGATCGAATGTAAGCTGTAAAAGTGTACGACCTGTTCCTAAGACATCAATAAACTGCTTAGGCTTGTCCACGGTACTCATAGGCCAGAATCTACTGCCTACTCCACCTGCCATAATTACCAAATGATTATTTTTATGAGCCATATTTATACCTTTTTATATAATATTCCGCAAAAGTAATAAAAATAATTGGTTTAAACAAATAAAGGATGGAAAATTATTCCATCCTTTACCATATTTTGAAAAAACTCGTGTTATTCGAGCACTTCCCGTATCCCAGTATCAATGCAAAACTTAGAGCTTTCCAAGTTCAGCCTTCCAGTCAGCATAAGCCTCAAGATAAGCACTGCGGTTTGCCTCATCAGGCTCAATGACCGCCAATTTCTTAAGAGATGCAAATGCCTCATCGTGATCCTTATAGATACCGGCTCCGATACCAGCTCCCTTGGCAGCACCAGCACTACCATCGGTCTCGTAAAGTTCGATGGTTGCACCACTCACACCTGCCAGGGTATCACGGAACAGAGGACTGAGGAACATGTTTGCCTTTCCAGCATGAACCTTCTTGATATCCATACCCATCTGCTGCATGATCTCCATACCATAGCAGAAACTGAACACGATACCTTCCTGTGCTGCTCTTACGATATGGGCACGATTATGCTTGGTAAAGCTCAAGCCACGGATAGAACAGCCCACTTCACGATTTTCCAATACGCGCTCTGCTCCATTTCCAAAAGGAATAATCTTCACACCGTCGCTGCCAATAGGTACACCGGCTGCCATATCGTTCATATCTGCATAGCTTACATCTGGCGTGATGTTACGATGTACCCAAGCATTCAGGATACCAGTACCATTTATACAGAGCAACACTCCCAGACGGTCGAGTTCCGTTGTATAGTTGACATGTGCAAAGGTATTGACACGACTCTTTGGATCGTAGTTGACATCACCGAGTACACCATAGACAACTCCGGAAGTTCCTGCGGTGCTGGCAATCTCACCAGGATTGAACACATTCAGGCTGACAGCATTATTCGGCTGGTCACCTGCACGGTAAGAGATAGGAGTTCCCTCCTTCAGACCCAGTTCCTCGGCAGCAGCCTTGCAGACTACGCTCTGTACAGAGAAGGTAGGAACAATATCTGCGAGCATACTCTCATCGAATCCGAAATAATCAAGCAGGAACTTGGCTGGTTTCTTTGCCTTGAAGTCCCACATCATACCTTCAGAAAGTCCGCTGATAGTAGTCTGAGCCTCACCGGATAGTTTCATCGCCAGATAATCACCAGGGAGCATAATCTTATCTATCTTATCGAAAAGCTCAGGCTCGTTCTCCTTAACCCACGCCAGTTTGGAAGCGGTAAAGTTACCTGGAGAATTGAGCAGATTACGCAAGCAGAGATCCTCTCCTAAATCATGGAATGCTTTCTCGCCATAAGGAACTGCACGGGAATCGCACCAGATGATAGATGGACGCAAAACCTGCTGGTTCTTATCCACACAAACCAGACCATGCATCTGATAGGAAATACCAATAGCAAGAATATCCTCACCCTTGGCACCACACTCCGCCATAATCTTCTTGAGAGCCAACTTGGCATTGTCCCACCACATTTGCGGATCCTGTTCAGCCCATCCTGCCTTTACTGCCATGATAGGTGCTTCATGATCAGGATAGAATGCAGAAGCAACAATCTCACCACTATCTACATCTGTAAGAGATGCCTTTACAGAACTTGAACCCACATCAAAACCTAATAAATATCTTCTAGCCATTTGTCCGTTATTTAAAATTGTTTGTTATTACTAAACCTAAAGTATAGAAATGCATTTGATAGAAATGCTCATTCCATAATTCATCATACAATTATAATACGAACAAACTGACAGATTCCCCCCAATAAAAAAGCAATCAAATAAGTTGGTGCCCAACAGGTGTGTTCCACTCGCACATCAGCTGTTGTGCAACCGCATATCAGCTGTTATGCAACCGCACAACAGCTGTTGTGCGGTTGGAAAAGCCTACGAACCCGAAAACAAGAATTAATTCTTCAGACAACTTCCATTGCTTCTTCAGACAACTTCTATTGCTTCTTTCGATAACTTACATAGCTTCGTTAGACCACGCAACTAACTTCATTAGACAACGTAACTAACTTCATTAGCCAACGCAACTAACTTCGTTAGATAACTTACCTTACTTCTATCAATTACCAAAGAGATCAAGTTCCTGCGATTGCTTGCTGTTCTCGCTGTCATCCTCCTCTTTCTGTATAGAGGCAGAAGAGAAATCAAGCATCAGCTGCTGCATAGCCGAACTCTTATAGTTGATACGATAAACTCCATATCCCTTGCCTTTCTCTATGAGAGAACTTGGATTCTTGGAATTCTTAATGAGATACTGAGAAACAAAACCATACACATATCTATAATCTAGAGGGGTAAAAATCGAATTACAAGAATTATAAACATGACGGACAATCTTCTCTAACTTGAGACCTTGACTGCCGGCTTGTACCAAAACGTTGAATATTTCTTGTTCTAATTTCATATAAATTATGCTAGATGGTTATGATGAAAAGAAAGTTGAATAAAGACAGAGAAGAGTGAATAGAAAGAAGAGTAAACAGGAAGAAAAGTGAATAAAAAACAGAAAAGCCGCAGTTTCTTCCACTAAGTTAAGAAACTGCGGCTCTTAAGGTTCTTATTTAAGCGAGAGCTACCTTGTTGTCCTCTTCCTTAATCTTACCCTCTTTGAAGAGCCATCCGATACCAAGGATAGCATCCTCAACACTAATCTTTGCCTGCTTTGCAATCTCCTCCAAAGAGAGAGACTTTTCTGCTGCAGCCAATGCCTGGTAAACATCACCAGCACGGAAACCTGCGTTCTCAGCAGTCAAATAGATAACTTCCTTCTTAGCTGTAGAAGTCTTCTTTGTAGCTGTAGCAGTCTTAGCTGCTGTAGCCTTCTTAGTAGCTGTCTTCTTGGCAGCTGTCTTAGTTGTTGCTTTCTTTTCTACCATGTCTTTAGTAATAATTTGTTCTGAGAAATGTTTGTTTCGTAAGCATTTCCTTAATTATTCTGTTGCAAAATTAAAAAAAATAATTTAAATTTTAGCATTTTAAAGCAGAAAAGTGCTTGTACACAAGAAGTTGCACCGCATTTTTTGACTTACATCAAGATAAATGCGGTGCAATTGATAATTAATCCTTCAAATCAAGCTTAATCTCCAGCTCATCAAGCTGCTTTGGGTCCAGCTCTGAAGGAGCATCAAGCATCACGTCGCGACCTGAATTGTTCTTTGGGAATGCGATGCAGTCGCGGATACTGTCGAGACCAGCCATAATGCTCACGAAGCGGTCAAGACCGAAAGCAAGACCTGCGTGAGGTGGTGCTCCATACTTGAAGGCGTTCATCAGGAAGCCGAACTGAGCCTCAGCACGCTCTGGCGTGAAACCGAGAACCTCGAACATCTTCTCCTGCAACTGAGTATCGTGGATACGGAGAGAACCTCCACCCACTTCAATACCATTGCAGACGAAGTCGTATGCCTTGGCACGAACCTGCTCTGGATGCTCGTCGAGCAATGGGATATCATCAGGATTTGGCATGGTGAATGGATGATGGGTTGCCATCAGGCGCTGCTCCTCATCACTCCACTCGAAGAGAGGGAAGTCAATAATCCAAAGACACTTGAACACGTTCTTGTCACGCAAGCCCAGACGATCACCCATCTCAAGACGGAGAGAGCAAAGCTGGATACGAGTCTTATTGGCATTGTCGCCGCTCAGAATCAAAACGAGGTCGCCATCATTGGCACCCATCACAGTCTTGATTTCTGCAAGCTCCTCTGGAGAGTAGAACTTATCGATGCTACTCTTCACTGTACCATCTGCATTATACTTGATATATACCAAACCCTTGGCACCTACCTGTGGACGCTTTACAAAGTCGGTCAACTCGTTCAACTGCTTGCGGCTATAGTCCGCACAACCAGGAACGCAGATACCACCAATATACTTAGCCTCATCGAATACAGAGAAGTTACCCTTGCCTGTGAAAGCATCCTTCAACTCTACAAACTCCATACCGAAGCGAAGGTCTGGCTTATCACTACCGAAACGGCGCATAGCCTCATGCCATGTCATCTGCTCCAGCTTAGGAAGCTCTACACCACGAATCTCCTTGAAGAGATGGCGAGCCATTTCCTCGAAAAGATCGATAACATCATCCTGATCTACGAAGCTCATCTCGCAGTCAATCTGAGTAAACTCAGGCTGACGGTCTGCACGGAGGTCCTCATCACGGAAGCACTTTGCAATCTGGAAGTAGCGGTCGAAACCTGCTACCATCAGGAGCTGCTTCAAAGTCTGAGGGCTCTGTGGAAGAGCATAGAACTGACCAGGATTCATACGAGAAGGAACAACGAAGTCGCGAGCACCCTCTGGTGTACTACCGATGAGGATAGGAGTTTCAACCTCCATGAAGTTCTGTGAATCGAGGAAGTTGCGAATCAAGATACACATACGATGACGCAACTCCAAATTCTTGCGAACCGCAGGACGGCGCAAATCGAGATAGCGATACTTCATGCGAATATCATCACCGCCATCAGTATTATCTTCGATAGTGAAAGGAGGAGTCTGACTCTGAGAGAGCACATTCAGTTCCTTTACCAGGATTTCAATATCACCAGTATCCATTTTAGGATTCTTGCTCTGTCGCTCACTAACTATACCCTTGATCTGGATGCAATATTCACGACCCAGCTTATTGGCAGCATCACACAAGGCCTTATCATCTGCCTCGTTGAAAACCAACTGTGTGATACCATAACGGTCGCGCAAGTCAACGAATGTCATACCACCCATCTTTCTTGAGCGCTGTACCCATCCGGCAAGTGTAACTTCCTTGCCAGCATCAGAGAGACGAAGCTCTCCACAAGTTTGTGTTCTGTACATACCTTATTATATTATATATTTTTGTTTCTGATGTGCAAAGTTACTATAATTTGGGGAAACAACAAAATAAAATCGCAAAAATGTTACTATAAATAACACCTTTGCGACTTTATACATTATCTTTTCACATGCTTAGGGTGATTTTGGTGCCACTGTCTGGCTCTCTTGAACGCCTGACGATGGAACTTCTCTTCTGCCTTGATGATCTTAAGCACCTTGCTGGCAGGCAGGATATACATAAACCGGTTATGATATTCCTGCTGCAACTGCTTCATCTCAATATCCAACTCATCCTGGCGGCGGATAGCCTCAGCACAACCATTCTCGTCTGCCGGATTAACGAAATGATACCTACGCATCTCATCAAAACAAGAACGCATCTTCTTCATCATCTGGCGGTAAACCGGGAAGAACTTACTTGCTTCCTGCGGAGTGAGACTCGCATGGGTTGTAATGTACTGCTCCAATTCTGCCTCAAAACGCTTCGGGTCAAATGGCGGACGCTGACCTTGAGAATTCTCGGCATGACAGGTCAGCCCCATCATGGTCATCACAAGAACTGACATAATAATCTGGATTAAATGTCTTGTTCTATGCATGCTGTTATTATCTTCTTTCATCTATAAGTCTTTTTTTATCTATTCTACATCAATTCTCCGCAACAAGTTGAGCATAGAAATCCTGACTATCCATCATCGTATAATCAGCCATCTGCTCAAAGGCTGCATCATCCCCATCTGTGACGTGTGAACTCTCAATGGCTGGAGCTTCGTTATGCGCCATTGCATGATGCTTCTTCTCTGCCTGTTGAAGCTGGTAAAGCACACCGCCACCCAACATAGCAGTCACTGCTAAAACGGCAGCAATCTTTCTGAGAGGCAAACGTCTCCAGAGGCTTAAATGCACGAACTTAGCCTTATTCTCCTGACAATCCTTATCAGTTTCTTCAGGAGAATCAAATTCCTGCATAGGAATCTTTGCCATCATCTGTTCTGCAAAGTTATCGAAATAACCTTCAGGAACCTTGAAATGGTTTTCCTTGCCGAAAATATCATTTATTTTTTTCTCTTCGTTCATCATATTGCAATATCCTTTCTTCTTTTATTTGAATAGACGATAAACATCTCATAAGGTTTAATCAAACAGATGCAAATATTCTGTTATTTTTTTCACTGCCAGATGATAAGAAGCTTTCAGTGCACCTTCACTGGTATTGAGAATCTGACTCATCTCAGAATACTTCATTTCCTCAAAATATTTAAGATTAAAAACCGTTCTCTGCACTTCAGGCAATCTTGCCACCGCTTCCTGTAACCTGGCCTGCACTTCATCACCATCAAAATATTCGTCGCTCATCAACCTGGATGCCACGGAAACATCTTCATCAGCACTTACTCTATCTAACAGTTTCTGTTTTCTCAGAAAATCGAGTGATTCATTGACAGCAATACGATAAAGCCAGGTAGAAAGCGAAGACTTTCCCTGAAAATTCTGCAGATTACTCCATACCTTGATGAATACATTCTGAAGAACATCATTAGCATCTTCATGACTGAGCACGATACGACGCACCTTCCAGTATAGTTTATCACTATACTGCTTAACCAGCACTGCGAATCCTTCTCGCCGGGTGCGTGGTTCCCGAAGCATCTCTACCAGTTCAGAATCACTGAGTATCATGAAGTTTTCTAATTTAATAAAGCTAATTCTTTAATTCTTATTACTTGCCTACTTTCCGGCTATAGATATTTTTTTAATTTCTCAAATATCACGCCATCAAATCCATAGACATCGGGATAGCTTACCACACCCTTGGCAAATGGATAAAGCGTGTAATACGTGATGAAGAGCGGAATCTGCGGTTCCACCTTTACCGACCCAACCACTAATTTCTTAATCTTCAGAGAATCGGCAGTCATCGAATATCTGATTCGCTGGATAAGCTTTTCGCTTTTCTCATGAAGCAGGAATTTAGCGAGTTCGAAAGGCTTCTCTACCCTTATGCATCCATGCGAAACGTCTCTGTCTTCCCGGCTGAAAACAGCCTGGCTCGATGTGTCGTGCAGATAGACAGAGAAGTTATTATCGAAACGGAAAATGATTCTTCCCAACGAATTTCCTTTTCCACCACGCTGAACCACACCATACTTGCCGGAAAGCAGCATGGCTCTTGTAACCTGAGCCGGATCTACCTCCTTGCCCGTTGACCGATCAGAGATATAGTAATTGCGCGCATTGAAGTAAGCCGGATTCCCTGCATGATGCACCATATCCTTGATCATGATGCTGCGAGGCACAAACCACTTCGGATTCAGATCCATCCGCTTGATATAACTGTTCAGTATCGGAGTCTTGGTCTTGGTAGAGCCACATCCAATCTTCATCGCAAGCGTATCCTGCTCATCTATGGCATAAAGATGAAAAGAAGGAATGTTAACCAGCACATATTTCTTATGCTTGGCAGGATAATCTGCTTCCCTCCACCGGCATCTCTCCATGTTCACGAGAATCTTCATTCTCTGATTTCTGTCAAGACCTTCCGACTTCAATTTTTCCTGCAACGTATAATAGAAAGGAGACTTTGGCTGAACATCCTTCAAGAATGCCGCCAATCTGCTTTTCTCAGTTTCTTCGCCATCAACATCCACCTTACTTCTCAACTGCTGAAGAGCAAGATGAAAAAAAGCATCACTGGCATGCTGCATCTTCACATCAAAAAGACCACGGTATCTCACAGGCCGCTTGATGGAATCGTATGGATTGGGATCGATGCTGTCCAGACGATTCAAGACGAATGAAGGATTGACGAATCCAAATCTCTGACCGCCAACATATCTCAAATACGACTTGGTAAGCCTGTATTCCAGACGAGCCATCACATGGTTGATATCCTCGTTGCCTTCCCCCAGATTCAAGCTGTGGAGTCTTTCTAGATCTTGAGTAATCTGATTCACATAGAAATGCTTAGTCTTGAATCCCATTTCATCCACCTTCTGCAGATAGGTCAGCAGCGTATCCGCACGATGATCTATTCCATGACGGTCAACCCAAAGGAATCCTCCATGATTGCGATAATATCTCTTGGCATGCAAGTCGGCAACAGTAGAACCCGAATCATTATTCATCAAGCTATCCATCAATCTCCTTACCTTTTTAGAATTGATTGCATAGTTTGGGTTCACCATCTCCTGATAGTATTCTAACGTCAAGTTTTGATTTTCATTAGGTTTATGCTGCTTACACGACAGAATGACCCAACAGAGCAGGAATGGCAAAATTCTAAGTATTTTCACGAAATGTATATGAATGATAAAAGAAGTCAACAGTTAACGCCTAACCAGAATCTTTCTCGTAAAGGAGGTTCCTACCTTGATGATATAGACACCATCAGAGAGAGAAAGGCTAAAGCGCTTGTCCTGTCCCTCTACCCTGAAAGACTTCACGGCGACACCAGCCAGATTGTAGATGGTAACTATCTGACTATTGGCTCCGGTGATATGCATCACGCCTCCGGAATAAGTCAAGGAAATCTTCTGCACTTCCATGTCTATCATTTCCTCAGCACCTGTCCGTGCCGAAGAAACCATAGGCACAGCAAACATCATGCATGGCATCATCAATATGGTAAGTAAACTTTTCTTCATACTCCTGCTCTTTTACGTTAAAAAATACTTTCCTGCAAAGATATAAAAAAAGAAGGAACCTGCCATCATTCCAGATGCCAAGTTCCTTCTTTTTATATATATTTAACCGTAATTACATAATTCCGTCGGCACGGAGCTTCTGCTGCCACTTCCAGGCAGAAGCCAAGACATCTTCAAGCTTAGCCTCAGCCTTCCAGCCAAGTACTTCGTTAGCCTTGGTGCAATCGCCCCAAATCTTCTCGATATCACCCTCACGACGTGGACCGTACTTCCAGTTCAACTTCACGCCGGTAGCCTTCTCGAAAGTCTCAACAATTTCGAGAGTAGAGTTACCGTTACCTGTACCGATATTGAAGTACTCAATTGGTTCTGTCTCCTTGTCGAG
>ENA-UEOO01000841-UEOO01000841.1-human-gut-metagenome-genome-assembly--contig:-NODE-841-length-9652-cov-1.933473_pt1 | contig 9652 bp, 6 predicted proteins | sample MGYA00242888_ERZ507892 | MGnify/ENA primary metagenome ERZ507892 (study PRJEB26167, sample SAMN06115415) | human gut metagenome | host: Homo sapiens | place: China:Sichuan | collected 2015-02-04 | study...
ACGGCACCGAAGACCGTTATTCGGCACGAGTGATGGCAGCACACTTCAACTCAAAGATGAGAGTGATGGGCTTTGGCTCGGCTAACAACGTAAACGACCGTGGATTTGGCGGTCGTGGCGGTTGGGGCGGCAACAACGGCTTGAACTCAAGCAAGATGCTCGGAGGAAACTTCAACTACGAGATAAAAGACAAATTTAAGTTTAATGGTAGCTTGAGATGATCCACGAGCCAACGTGCCCATTGAAATGTTAAACAAATCAAAAAAAGGAGACAATACGTATGAAATTCCATTTGAACCATGACCCCGCGAACAAGACCCTTACCATTCCCCGCGCCGCGCTGCAGCTCTCCGTCCTTGCCGAAACCAGCGATCTGGCGATCCATACCGAAAACGGCTGTGTTCTGCTACTGCCGGAAAAGCTGTCCGTCGCGCAAACGCTGAAAACTTTCCAGCTGCTGACGGCGATCAACGCGGAGCTTCTGTTCCGACTGGCAAAAAGCAGTGCTCTGGCCCACGGCAGCGAAAATGATTCGTGCGATGGATGCCATTGGGAAAAAGAGTGTTTTCAGGATGTCCTGCCGCTGTGTATGCTGGCAGAGGCCGGCATCGACCCGGAGGAAGGCGATTTCGAATGTGCAGTGAAGGACGGTACGCTGGTGCTGCGGTCCGGCGCTGATACAAATGTATATGAAATGATGAAGAGTCTGGATGATGACTTCCGCGAGCTGCTGAAAAGCGCGGGCGTTTCGTTGTCCGGGCTCTTCCTGCTTTTGAAGGAGGAACTGGATCATGACGAATGACACCTATCTCTACCCCTATTCCTCCGCCGAGGCGAGAGAGCGGGACGAGCTTCCTCTCTGGCGGGAGAGCCACAAGGCGAACATCGCCTGCCGCAACGCCATCGAGGACGCCATCCGTCAGAGCTTCGACGGAATGCATCTGGACAAGAACTGTATCACGCCGGTGCTGGAGGAATACGGCTACAAGCGCACCGCGTGGGTGCTTGCCAACACCTTGCACGAACTCAAGTGGGACGGGCGCTTCGGCCATGCCAACAAGCAGTGGGTGGAGTGCGCCTGCATCCCCAAAGACATCAACCACAACAGCGACTTTGTTGTCCGAAGCCATCCGGCCGTGCTGGATGGCTTCGTCACTTTCTACCGTAAGGCAGTGCAGGCGCTGGATCTGTTCGGCGCGGAGCATTGCGTTGGTGACCGCGCGGAGCAGGACTTCACCGGCAAGGTGCTGGTGCTGTCGCCGGAGGCGCTGCGGGAGCAGTATTGGGGGCAGGAAAACCAGCTCTGGTATGCTCGGAGCGGTTTTGGATGTGAGCCGCATTCCAGTGGTCGCGCAGTCTTTGCCACCTGCCTCTCGGACGGCGAAACAGCCAGATGGAACCGGGAGGATTTCATCGGCGTACTGGATGACAAGTTCCTGCCCGACTGGGCACGGAAAAAGCTGTCGGAGTTGATGACACAGGAACAGACGGACGCCCCCACAATGGGCGGCATGAAAATGAAGTGAGGAGGATACTTGCATGAGCATGACCTATTACACCGTGGACGATCTTCGGCCCGGAAGATCCGGCTGGGGTGTGAAGCGTTTTTCTACGTTGAATGACGCGATCTCCCATTACCGGTCGCTCCCTATGGATGGGGCCCGCGTCCTCGGCATGGCGGATGATGCCCACGCCTATGAGCTCATCCGCTGTGTGCGTCTTTTCCCCGGCGATGCCCAGGGTGAGGATGTTCTGGCGGCAGATCACTGGCGCGGCGGCTTGGTGAAAAAGAACGCTGCCCTGAAAGACGCGCTGGAGGTTTGCATGGAAAGCCTGCGGCCCCGTTTTCTTCTGGAGCCGGAGCGCCTGATCCCCGTTCCCCAGCGCAAGAAGCTGCGGAAAGAACTGCGGGAGGCCCTTCTCTGGCAGGGCTATGAAGAAAACTATGATTCCGCCATTCGCGCTGTTTTTGTAGAAGGCGCTGGCTGGCTCTCGCCCCAGGACGTGAAAAAGCAGCGGCATCTCCCACTTGTGCTGCGCTATCGGGTGGACGGCATGACGAAGGATGGCGCCTACCTCTCCTTAGAAGTGGAGCCTTGGGAATATGACCTCCTGCTGGAGCAGACAAGAGATCACTATAAAATGAAGAAACATTAAGGAGGAACACAAAATGAAACGAATGCTTTCCCTTTGCGCCGCGGCGCTGTGCCTGACCCTGGCGCTGACGCCCACCGCGCTGGCGGCGGACTTTGAGCCTGCGGTACCGAACGCCAAGGTCTGCTACCCCACCGCCATCGTTCGCGGTGACGATGGTACGGAACTGAAAAAGATCTATGATCTGAGCCCCGAAGACGATCCTGCCGGTATTCCCCGCTCGGACTTCCGTCAGGACGGCTTCCACTACACCCTGACGGACCTTCTGAAGCAGGAGCTTCCGGAAAATGAGAGCCGCCAGCACACGGAACACGTTTCCGTCGAGAGCGCCAAAAAAGACATGGAATCTGTATTGGCGCTGCTGCCGCAGGAGCGGGAATTCATCACGGATGACGGCCTCATGGGGACCCTGACGCTCCGACTTGATACCGTGCAGGTGGAGCCGTCCGGCTACGGCACTGCCACCAAGGGAATCTCCACCAAGCGCAGCTATCCCAATCTTGCCGAGCAGGATACGCAGTATCTTCCCAAAACCATTACGGAAAACGGCAAGACCCTGACGCTCACGGACATCCAGTGGCAGACGGACAACACCGCTAACATGGATGGTTGTGCCGTGGCAGACCGTTATACCGCCGTCGCCACCTACACCGGCAGTGCCACCAATTCCTATATCAAGGGCTACACCGTCACGGCGGATTATACCGGAACCGTCAGCCGGATCGCCCTGAACCGTGTCCGCTATGTCGCCATTTTTGAGGGAACGCCCATCCAGCCCACGGAGCCTGCGGAGACACCCGCCACGGCATCCGCTTTCCGCTGGTCTTATGTGCTCATCCCCATTGGGATCGTGGCCGCGGCAGGCGCGGGCGTCGGCGGCGCGCTGCTGGTGAAGCACAGAAAAGAAAACGCGGATGAGGAGGATACAGAATGAAAAAGATTTTGACTTTCGCACTTGCCGTCAGTATGATGGCATCCCTTGCGGCCAGTGCCTCGGCGCTGGAATACAGCATTGCCCCTCCGAAGGACTTTGACTTTGGCAGGGATACATCTATTGAGGTCATCCACACAGCGGACGGCGGCGCTATGAAAAACGCCGACATGAGCAAAAACGCAGCGCTCATTCCGCCTGTTTTCGGTTCGGAGAGCATGAACGCCCTCCACACCGGCGAATACCTCACGCCCAACCTTGCCCCCGGTGGTATTCCCGCGTCCGGCGCGGTCAGTGGCGGCGGCACCGCCACTGTTGTCACCCCCGGCAGTACGGTGAATGGCGGCAGCGGCTATCAGCCCGCCGTGCTGTTCACAGAGGTGACGGGCGACCTCTACTACAAAAATGGCTCCCTCGGCAGGCTGGAGATCCCCTCGCTGGATCTGAGCGTGAGGATCTATCAGGGAACGGACAGCAAGACGCTTGCCAAAGGCGTCGGACACTTCGAGGACACCTCCATCTGGGACGGCAACGTCTGCCTCGCCGCCCATAACCGGGGTGCCAACAGCTACTTCGGGCAGATCCACACGCTGAACATCGGGGACAAAATTACCCTGACCACCAAGCTGGGCACCCGCACCTACAAGGTGACGGATGTCAGCAAGATCAGTGAAACGGATCGCGGCGGTCTTGCGGACTCCGGCGAAAATATGCTGACGCTCTACACCTGCGTCCGCAACCAGCGGGATCAGCGCTGGTGCGTCACCGCAGCGGAGGTCTGAATCTTTCTCCCTTTTGCCGAATCAGTTCTGTTCGACTTCTGCCCCTCACTTGTGATATGGTGAAGCTGCGAAGAAGATTTTCACACATACACAGTTAGAATGGAGGCAGAAAGATGAACGAGAGCAAAAATGTGAGAAAGAATGTCAGTATGATGCTCACCGGCATGGTGATCGGCGCGGCGCTGACCGGCGGCTCTATCGCGGTCGCGGCCGGGATCACGGCGGAACCCACTTGGCAGCCCATCTTTGTGGATGGTCAGCAGGTGGAAATGGAAGCCTACAACATTGCGGGACACAACTATGTGAAGCTGCGGGACATGGGCAAGCAGGTCGGTTTCAATGTGTATTGGAACGCCGGAGTCCAAATCGACACCGGGCATCCATACACGGGGATCGCCCCTGCCGCATCCGGTATCCGCGTCAGCAGCTACAAGGGCAGCACCCTCCGCCCCGGAGACCGCAGCGGCTTGAATATCAGTCCCAGTGCGGATATAAAAAGTGTGGTCTCCACGCAGCCCAATGTCATCCGCGTTGAGAATGCCTCCGGCCTCTGGACCGCTATCGCGGTCAGCAGCGGCACATCCGACGTGGTCGTGACCGATCAGCACGGCCAGACCGCCGCTTTGACGCTGACAGTGGCTGACGGCAAGCAAGGCGCAAGCATTCCGGAATCCGGCGCCAGTCAGACAGACGCGGCACGGCAGGAGATCGTCCGGCTGGTCAATCAGGTGCGCCAGGAAAACGGCGCGCCGGAGCTGACGGTCAACGCGGCTCTGATGGACGCGGCGCAGCATTGCGCGTCCCTGCGTGTCACATACCACCAGAACAAGGTGGAGTGTGAGGCGGCAGCGGCCTCCGGGTATCCCCATGGATTTGGATCGAATATCACCGCGTTCGCAAATGTGCCCACCTCTGAGATCGCAGAGCGGGCGGTGGAAAATTGGCGGAATTCTCCCGGCCACTTCCAGACGATGGTTGACCCTGATTGCGACACCATCGGCGTCGGGGTCTCAACTGATGAGGGCGAAACGATCTGCTTCCTGTTCGTCGGTGATCCCAACGCGCACAATCCCTACGCATAACCTATCCGCAACTCAATATGCTCACATGGCCTTCCAGCATTGCCGGAAGGCCATTTTTTATGAGCAAATCTTATGAGCAAATCTAAAAAGAAAGGTCAAATAACGATGAAAAAGACATGGCATTCATTGAAAAATCGCGTGACCGCGATGCTGCTGGCCCTGATCTGCGTTCTCGGCCTGCTCCCCACTGCCGCGCTGGCGGCGGGGGCCGACACCATCAAGCTGGAGCGGTTCGGCATGAGCGGTGTTTCCTATCAGTCTGCCAGCCTTGGCAGATGCACAATGCACCAGATGTATTACGGCGTGGCCGGAAAGACCTCCGTGGGCTTCTGCGGGACGAAGGGCGGCGGCATGGGCACCTCTCTGATCGGCCAGACCTGGGGCGATCCGAAGCCCGTCACCGATCCCACCGTTAAAATGATGATGGCCTATTACTACGCCCACTCCCTCGGCATCTTCACGGACAAGGCCCACGCCCTTGGCGTGGATGACATCTGGGATTCCGGTTATAGCTGGTACATGAACGCCTGGGTACAGGCCATCGTGTGGCGGTATAAGGACGGCTCCCTGGGTGATCCCGCCACCGCCTGTGCGGAGGAATTGATGTACGTCTGGAACTCGCTGAAGGGCGCGAGCTATACCAGCATCGACCAGACCTGCGACGGCACCACATTCCGGGACCGGACGAAATATATCCTGGATCTTGGCAAGCAGGATGTTTGGGGCGATTGCGACGTAAAAGAGTATTCCTTCACCGGCGCTGGCTCTGCCGCCCACCCCGCCAGCACCGTCCAGAGCGTTATGATCGGCAGTCTTACCGTCACAAACGAGCGGTACACGCTGGTGGTCAAGAAGGTAGACGCCACCAACCCCACCAAGGGCCTTGCCGGAGCGCGGTTCCATGTGGAATCCACCAACGGCTCCTTCTCCAAGGACATCGTCACCGGCGCGGATGGCACCTATACCTTCTCTCCCTTGGACGCCGGAACCTACGCTGTAACGGAAACGGCGGCTCCGAACGGCTACGAGATCGACAACGCGGGGCCTGAATATGTGGTCCTGCCGAACAACGGCAGCAGCACCGTGACGATCACCTTTACGGATACCCCCACCGTCACCGCCACCGGTAAGATCCGCAAGGTGGACGCGGACGATCCCACCAGAGGTCTCGCCGGGGCGGTCATCAAGATCACCGGCGCGGATAACAATTTCACCGGCACCTATACCACCGGAGCGGGCGGCGCGCTCACGGATGTGCCTTGGGATACCATGCCCATCGGCAGCTATGTGGCGGAAGAAGTGACGCCGCCCAACGGCTACTCTCTGAGCAAGGACGCCGGCAAAGTCCGTCAGGAATTCTATTGGGACGGCAAAACGGACGTATCTCTCGTTTTTGAGAATGACGCGAAGGTAAAGATCCAGCTCATCAAGCTGAACGATGCTAACAGCCCCCTCTCCGGCGCGGTATTCCACATCCTCCGGGACGGCCAGCTGATCGGCACGGAGGCCACGGACGCCTCCGGCAGGATCACCGTCCCCAATGTGACGGAGGGGATGTACGCCTTTGTGGAGGTCAGCGCCCCCGCGCCCTACGCCAAGCTGACCGCCCCCGTCTGCGCCCATGTGGATCAGGCCACTGTCGCTGGCGGCGGCACTGTGACCGTAACGGCGAAGGACTTGAAACTCCCGAATCTGACCATCCAGAAGCTGGATAAGCAGACCAAGCAGCCCATCCCCGGCACGGTCTTTGAGATCAAGGGCATCCATTACGGCTATCATCAGGACGTCACCACCGGGCCGGACGGCAAGGCGGTCCTCACCGCGATCCCTGTTGACAGCTATGAGGTAAAGGAAACATCCGTCCCTGACCCCTATGTGGTGGGCGGCGAGACGATCCAGACCATTTATCTCGGCCCCGGTGACGATCAAAACCTCGTATTTGAAAACCTGAAAATGCCCCGGCTGACCGTCACCAAAATCGACGCGGAGGATTCCAAGCCCATCCCCGGCACCGTGTTCACCGTAGAGGGCATCGACAGTGATTTCTCCGCCGATTGGACCACCGGCGCGGACGGTACCGTGACGGATCGCGTGGCTCCCGGCAGCTACAAAATCACAGAAAAATCTGTTCCCGCTCCGTACTACCTGCCCAGCAAAAACGCTGACCGGGAGCAGAACGTCAGCCTGAACGCCGGTGACGAGGTGAATGTCACTTTTCGGAATCGGAAAATGCCCCAGCTCACCATCTACAAGGAGGACAGCGTGGCTGGCGCGCCTATCGAGGGAGCCAAGTTCCACATCACTTACACCAGCAGCGGCGAATCCGCCGAGGCCCCTGCCACCATCGATTACGGAAATATCCTCACAGACGCCAAGGGCGAGATCCGGCTCCATGAGCAGGGCAAGCGGCTCTATCCCGGCGAGTACACCGTGACCGAAGTGGAACCCGCTCCCGGTTTCCAGATGAAGGAACCCTCCACCCAGAAGATCATCCTCCACGGCAGTGAGAGCAAGACCCTGACCTTCCAGAATACCCCGCTGAACGCCATCATCGTGGAGAAGTACGACAGCGTGGCCCATGAGGCGCTCCCCGGCTGCACCTTCCAGCTGCGGTTTTTGGGCGGCACCTCCGGCACCGGCGGCACGACCATCGGGCAGAAGGTCACCGGCAAGAACGGCACCGCCATCTGGACGGGGCTGACCGCCGGCACCTATATCGTGGAGGAGGTTGACCCCGCCGATGGGTACTCCATCATCAACGCCTCGGAAACGATCTATCTGGCGGACAGCGGTGAGCAGAGTGTTGTCACCGTCCGCTTTGACAACGCCCCGGACGGCATCCTGCTGATCCGCAAGGTCTGTTCCGTGAACCCCAGCGTGACCCTCGCCAACGCGGAATTCAAGATCACCTACGCGGACGGCACGCTGATCGGTGACGCCAATGGCATCTTCCGGACGGACGAACACGGCGAGATCCGCGTCCCCGGCCTGAAACCCGGCAAAAGCGTCATTGTGACGGAAACGAAGGCTCCGGACGGCTATATCATTGATACCCAATCCCAGACCGTTCAGATCAAGGAGGGCCGCACGGTCAGCCTGACCTTCAAGAACCAGCCCAAGGGCAAGCTCATCATCCAGAAGCGGGACAGCACCACCGGTCAGCCCCTTCCCGGCGCGGAGTTCCGGGTGACCACTGCCGCTGGCTGTGAGGTGGGGCTGGATGGCGTGATCGGCACCAGCACCCTGACGCAGAACGGTATCTTTACCACGGATGGGCAGGGCGAGATCACGATCACCAATCTGGCCCCCGGCGCTTATGTGCTGACTGAGATCAAGGCCCCGACAGGGTATGTGATGGATCGTGCGTCCACAAACGTGGTCATCGGCAAAAACGGCGATACGCAGACGGTCATCGTGAAAAACTCCAAGGCCGGAACCCTGGTGATCGACAAGCGGGATTCCCTCACCGGGAAGCCCTTGCAGGGCGTGACCTTCAAGGTGACGACCTCTACCGGTGAGTTTGTACCCGCTGAAAACGGACAGATCAGCAGCAACGGCCTGTACTTCACCGACAAGGACGGCAAAATCACCATCCATGGTGTGGTGGGGACGCTGGTGGTGACGGAAACGGCTACCATTCCCGGCTACACCATCGACGAGGCCAGCCGCACCCAGACGGTGGTAGTCAACCCCAATGACACCCAGACGCTGCACTTCACCAACACGCCCAGCACCACCCTTGTGATCGAAAAGTATATCGAGGGCACTACAACGCCGCTGAAGGGCGTGACCTTCCTTGTGACCGACAGCAGCGGCGCTGTTGTGGGCAGAAGCAACGGAGAGTTCATCACCGATGAACATGGCCGCGTCGTTATCAATGACCTGATCCCCGGCACCACCGTTACGGCGCGGGAGGTCAAGACCGTGGATGGCTTTGTGCTGGACGGCGCGCCGAAATCTATTCTCATCAAGGCGGGCGAGGTGCAGACCCTTCGCTTTTATAATGTCCGCGCGGGCGGGCTTACCGTCATTAAAAAGGACGCAAAAACCGGAGAGCGCATCCCCGGCGTCCAGTTTGAGATCCGGAAAATGGATGGCGAGATCGTTGGTGCCTACACCACCGATGAAAACGGCGTGATCTATCTCCCCGAAGCGGAAAACGGCTGGTACACCGTGACGGAGCTGAAAACTGCCGAGGGCTACCGTCTGGATGACACGCCCCATCGGGTCGAGGTCAGGGATGGGCAGACCGCCACGCTGGAGATCACCAACAAGGCCATCTCCGGCATTTTGATCCACAAGGTCAACGCCGTCACCGGCGAGGGCATCCCCGGCGTGTCCTTCCTCCTCTATGACAGCGGCAACACCCCCATCGCGCAGGAAACCAGCGATGACCGGGGCTATGTCCGGTTTGAGGGACTGGAAGATGGCCGCTACTATCTGCGTGAATTGGAAAATGAGGGATATATTCCCGACACGCAGAAAAAGACCGTGTATGTAAAGTCCGGCGAAACCACGGAAATCGAGTGGAAGAACACCCCTGTTACCGGGCAGATCCAAGTGACAAAGGTCAGCGCGGACTACAACGCCATGAATGGCTGGCCTGCCGGGACGCCCATCCCCAACACCGTCTTTGAAGTTTACAACGCCCGCACCAACCGTCTGGTGGATACCATCAAGACGGATAAAAACGGCTTGGCGGT